>Ga0056128_1001113_pt1 | contig 28681 bp, 14 predicted proteins | sample WorMetLIZISLAND2_FD_71113 | JGI IMG/M metagenome (GOLD analysis project Ga0056128, IMG submission 71113) | Marine gutless worms symbiont microbial communities from Max Planck institute for Marine Microbiology, Germany - Olavius geniculatus... ... | reverse complement strand
TTCATTTACGACATGTCGTAAGATAATCTTATGACATCTTAAATGATGAGTTATGATAATTTTATGACATGTTTTACAACATGTCTTACGACAATGTTTGTGAATCGGGCTCCAGTGTTTTACTCATACTGACCAGAGGGCATGACCTGTCTCGTTCAGCCATCGCCGTATTGGATGGAAATTGCAAATTTTCCCTACCCCCGTCTCACTTAGCACCCTCGTTCGAGGTGATTCACTTCAAATTTATGAAATAGTTTTATGGTTCTTGAAACTAGAGTCTTCCAGGCAGCCGACGGTGAAGATTTGGTGATCCTAGCTTGCACCGTTTTTGACTGATCCACCCGTGTGACAGACAAATAGACAGATAGACAGACAGATAGACAGAATAGTGCTAACACGCGCTACAGCAGTAGCTGCTGTCGCACGTAAAAATTCTGGGATGCAAACTACAAAGTGGACCAAGCCAAAATCTAACTATGCTATGACCTATAACTCCAAAAATTTGATCAAAATCCATTCTAAATTTTTTAGTAATCCAGCAGAGTGCTAGACAAACAGACAAACCAAAAACATATGTCAATTAATTTGTTATTATTACCACCAATTTTCCTACTAATTTTCCTACTACATGCACTTTTGTTTAACCAATTGCTGGCCAGTTGTTTCCGAGCACACAAAATTACACTATGACTGGAACTCTTAACAAGTGTTTCCTAACCATTAAAATAACAATACTGCTTAAACCATTTTGACTCCAGTGTCTACTTCAGGTATATTATGGTGCTGCACTGCTAAGGTAAAACAAAACGTTTATCAAAATGCAAGCAGTGTTGACTATAATTCAAGCTGTCAAAGCATTAATTTTTTAATGCATTAATGTACTATATAATTTTTTTTATGCATTAATTAACACGTTATTAACGCACCCATCCCATCAAAAGGGAGGGTAGAAGGGTAAGTTACCCCGGGCCCCGCAATGTTTGGGAGGCGCCTGTAGAATATAGAAAGTTAGAAACACATTATTAAACAGATAATGAACAATAACTGACGTCATAGCTAGCATAGAAATCTATTAGTTTGACGCTGAAATAACTTTATTTACAGTAGTGATGGAACGGCAACTACAGTTTAGTTACTTGAATTCATTCTATTGTCAAATAACCACAGTTTAACAGAATACTGAAACTTGTGCTTCACAAAATTTAGTAAATTAACATAAATTTACATATGTGCATTAAATTTTTTTAACGCATGTTAATTTTTTTACGCACGTTAATTTATTAATGCATTAATGCATTAATTAATGCGTTAACTTAACAGCTCTAATTATAATGCAATTACAACAACCATATTAAACATGCTGCAGCTAACATTTCTAGTGATATGAAACAGTGAGCACACTCATCGGTCCGTACCTGGGTGTATTTCGGCTGAGATACATTTCAGCAGAGCATTGGCAGCCCTTGTGCACTCATGAATGCCTTTAGCAGACGACAGATCAGCTTCCAGCAATGCACGGATGTGAGCGTGATCGAGATCAAGTAAAGCCTACACCACAACACTCATGCTCTGCCAACAAAAACATATTTCCATAACGCAAAAAGTTTAACAAAAACTTGGCTTAAACTAGCGAAAGCTTAGTCTAAACTGGCAAAAGCTTGGTTTACACTAGGAAAAACTACGTTTATAGCAAAAGGTACTCAAAAATGCTCATTACACTAATTTTTTATAGCAGCAGTAGATTGACATGTAAAACTTACATCAAATTGCAATACTTCAGAAGTAAACAATCACTAATTAAACATTTATGTTAATATTTAAAGAATAATGTGATAAATACCACAAGTTTTTCAAGTTCCAGAAGCAGTCGTTCGTGGTTGGTGTTGCAAATGTGAATCAAAGCCTCTTTATCATTCATTCCCTCCATCAAGTCCTTTATACCCTGACAAGTCACACAACACAAAAACATTACAAATATATTCATTACAAAAACTGACATTTAGTACAGCAGCGCAAAATAAATGCATAGCATTTTTTTAATGTAAAATATAGCTACTACAAATGCACACATTCAGGCTGGTACTATCTAAATCCAATCTGGACTGTTTCAATTAGCATCACAATATGATCTTATCAAACATTATCTGACAAATTAAAGACCCAAAGCACCTACACTGTGGTCAGAAAAAAACACCCTCATGTTTTTATTTATATCCTCATGGAAAATGTTCAGATTTTTACAAAATTTTAACGGAATGTTCAGGAGGAAACTTGCATTTTATCAGCATAAAAGTTAAATATTCTTCGCTAACGGTGACGTCATGCTGATGTCATATTTTTGTGTTTGTAAATTACAGGTTTTACCGTTGGAGACATTTGATGAAGTGTTAAAACACAAAAATTGATCAGCGTGATGACTGAACCCAAAAATATGCTAATCCATCATGCAAGTTTTCATTGTGAACTGTTTCCGTGGTTTATCTTCTAGACTGAGTGCAAGATCTTCAACTTTGCTGATGCTGGTAGGCGTTTGTGCACTGTGTCACTGCGTGGATAACCACTTGCCCGCTATCAGTCGAACGGTTTGATACTGCCGGACATGTCAATTTTTTATTTGAAAGTTTAATTCCATCAATATTTAATTCTCTGTCCATTGTCCAGAAACACCTTGTACAAATTTGCAGCTCCATAACTCTTCCCGACTCACAAACATTTATCAAATGTCCGTCTTCAAAGGTAAAACCCATAATTTAGACACAGGAAAAGATGACGTCAGCCTGACGCCATCAAAAGCAAAAAATATCTAACTTTTACACTGATGAAATACTAGTTCCCTCCTGAACATTCCACAAAAATTTTGAAAAAATCTAAACAATTTCCATGGAGATATAAAAAAGTAAGGGTGTGTTTTTTATGAACATAGTGTACTTATTACTTATTACTTACTACTTACTCGTTTTTAGCGGACACTATGAACTTGCAATATTCATACTCGACCGCCAAGCACACTAGAGATTTCTTCAAAATGATAGTGCATTATATAAATTTTCACTTATTATTATTATTATTATTATTTATTACCTTCTGTCAAAGTGTCTCTCAATCAGACGGTTTGTGGCCTACATTAGTACTAATAAGAATCAGAGAGATCTTATAATAAATGTCACAATATTCTGTATTGTAACATTGTCATTATCTTCAGAGTACAAACTAAATACTGCCAGTACTAAGTTCCTGTTAGCAGTCGAAAGTAGGGATTGCCATCCCAGGATCCCAAATCCCGGGATCCCGGCCGTTTTTGCCAATCCCGAATCCTGGGATTGGCGGCGTCCCAATCCCTGGATTTCGGGATTACAAAAATTGGTTGAAATTATCCTTTTTTGCACGTCAAATGATAGAAATAAAAACTTTAGCCTTGCAGTGAATAAAATATATTACCTGTACTAGGATACTTCTCTTTGCTGTGCACTGTAATTTGTATTTTGACAGTCACCGTCACTCTCTACAGTTCGGATATACTTTCCGGAGAGGCCTATACTATATTGTGTGCATAAAGTAAGTCAACTAAGGATACCTAAATAACAACTAATCTGTAAGGCTAATCCCGAAACAAGATCCCGGAATCCTTGAATTACAAATTTCTCATTCAATCCCGGGATTGCAATCACTAGTCGAAAGTTAACTATTGTTGAGTTAATTTCTTTTTCAAACGCGTGAGCCAACCAAGGCACAGCAACAGAGAGACAGACAAGCTGGTAGGCGATGAGCTCATTAGATGCAACACAGGTGCCATGAACACTGCTAACCCGCAGACTGTGAACAGACAATGTCACAGCACAGACAGAAACACTGCTACAGACAAACTGCCTGAATTTAAAAGCTGTATAAGCTTCCGAACAGCGCTGAATCTATAGGCATTCAGCTACTTTGCTAGTGCAGAAAACTCTTAACAATTTACCTGAAGCTTCCGTTCATATTCCGTCAGCTTCTCTTCTATTTTGTTTGCCTGCAGAAGCCCCGTATCCAGTAAAGCCATAAGCTCCAGAACCTGGTCCTCAGAACCCATTATGGAGTGAATGTTTGCCTACAGCCATATAGAAACATCACCAAAAATGCTGTACATTTTTTAACTATCGCATATCCCCACGTTTTGCAATCTAAATGTGCAATACTTAGAGTAGAGAACATGAACAGATTGAGCTGATAGTGTGTTTTTACTGTGTTTGATAGTAAGTGTCCATTTTCCCACAACTATTCAAGTTATGGCCAAAAGTGGTAAAAGGTGTTAAAGGCAAAAGTTTAAAAGGTCAGATGGACCTCAAGATTATTGGACCAACAGCACTAAAATAATAATAAATTATAATGCTGACGATAAAATAAAATAACAATAAATAAACAAAACAACAACAGCAATAATAATAAACGAGTTCCAACATATGATATACAAAGTTTTGAAACTAAACATCTTGTATGCTAGTCATGCAAAGTGTCACAAACTAAATACCTTTCCTTCTGGGAGGACTCCACCGGAAAGCAGCAGCCAGCGCTCAGACTACCAAGTGGGCCCATTGCAGATCCCCATTAAGCCAGAGGCTATAAAAATCTCCTTGAAGCTTTGGCAAGCTTCAGGAGTAAAAGCCAACGTATGTTACATAACTCGTCAGACTCCGTACGGTAAAAAGTCGAGTGGGTGAAAGTGCATTACATCTCCCCAGACCAACGACACTTAAATTGTGGAACAAGAAACGTGAACAATGACAAACCCCGTCGAGGACGGAGAGATCTCGTGAGAGCTGGTCGGCAAACTTCTCGGCATTGCTGATAGCAAAGTCACACTGAGACATGATAGTATCCAAGTCGACCTCCTCCTTCTTGGACAGAGCATGCCAGTCACTGTCTGCTGCTATGCCCCCCATGTCCTCGGACTGCGTCACCGCCTGCTCCGAATCACCACCACTCCCTACGATCTCTGCACAGTCACAGGCATATCTGATACTGTTGAACATAGTGATTTGTAGCAAGAACTGGGTACCTAGACCCAGTTTCAAAATTTATTATCCAGTTCCAAATCCGGGTAATTGATACCCGTTTTTGCACTAAATACTGATGAAATCAGTGCAAAAAATCTCACTTCTTGTGACCTTAGTGGCGAAGTTCTACACTGCAAAAAAAATTCAGCTTCATGCAATTTCGTTGATGGACGTTAGCATATTTAGTACTGTAAACACATTATTGACACTTTATACAAAAAAACCTAGTTTTGTGAGATGCGTCATTGAAGTGTCATTTTTCCTCATTTTCATGAAAGTTGAAGCCAAGTCCGGATACCCGGGTAATTGCAATCGGGTACCCAGTTCCTTAACTGGGTAATGCTGCAAATCACCAGTTGAACATATATATCAAAAATACAAAGTCTTTCATGAAGTCACCAGGCCTATATGCTGGTGCGAATGTCTGTTTCCTTAGCACTCAGCCAGACACCAGCTTACACTGCAACAACACTGTGCTATTGCACTGCACAGTGTGCTACTCACCTATGCATAGAGGGATGGCCAGAAAGTCCAGAAATTTATTTGTTAACACATATCAAATGCACCTAGAGACAAATCAATGCTTTCCTTAGTTGTTTTTTTTCCAAGATGAAAAACAAAAGCAACCAGCAATCATGCAGAAGGAAGACTGCCTGTAAAAGTGTCAACTGAGATGAAATGGGGTGATATTTCATGGTAGTGATATGAGAAAAGATGAAGCAGTGCCAGTCAGTGACAAAAGAAGACGGATTTAAAAACTCAACCATCTCGCAAGCGATGTGCGCTGGTGCAGTGTCTTGCTGGAAGAAGTAAGAGTCAAGCCAACCCCACAAGTGTGTGAAAATGATCATTTTGGGCATTTTTGTGACTGCAATGGCAAAACTTCAGCAGTCAGAGTACAATTACAAAAGTTTCCAAATTTCTACTCTAGCAAGAAAAGTCCGCCATAAGGTCAAAGATCACAACATCATCAGAAACAAAACTTTGCACAAACCTTCGAGAATACTTGGCTGTAAGTTACTGAACTCAATCTTCTGCACCAGATACATCTGACTCAACTGCAACATACAGCAACATAAATCAACTGATAAGATGAGAAAAACCACAGTGATATGATGAATGAGAAAAAATTACAAACAATCGTCCAAATATTTCCAAAAAAAACTAGCAGTTACCTCAAACTTCTGCTAAGAACAGAATACAAAAGAATGTCTGTTTACAGCATTAGTAATTTAAAAGCCACAAAAAAATTCAGATCAACACCAAAAAATGAAAATGACTGTCCCTTGGCTCCCAAAAATGTCATCAAAATCTGCTGATAACTTCAGTATTTATCTTGTGTAGAGACAAACATCTAAATAGACTGACAATTATGCTCTCTTCCTTCTCTGATATAGCATATAAACAAAACGATATGAGAAAAAATGTTAAGCTTAGCAAAAAACTGCAACAATTCTAGTCAAGAATCGGATATTGTGATTAAAATTTAACCACTTTATTACTTGCATTACTTACATTCAGAACGTAATATTACCTTCCAAAGACTCAGAATAAATGCATTCTTCTCAGCAATGCTGCTGGCAACCCATTTGTACACTTTGTCAAAATGTAACTCAAACTCCGGCACATCCTGCAATGGCAATTCATAAGAAAGTAAGCAAGTAAGTAAATAAATTCAGAGCGGACAATGTTAATAAAGAGCCCAGTAGTGGTTGCAATCCTGGAATTGAATTCTCAATCCCAGCATTCGGGATCAAGAAATTCATAATCCCGAGATCCCAGAATCCCATTTCAGGATTAGGCTCTTAGGCTGTCATCATTTTGGTAGCCCAATTGACTTATTTCATGCACAGGATGTTGTGTAGGCCCCTACAGATGGTATATCCAAACTGTACGGAGTGATGATCACTGTCAAAATACAAATTACAGTATGCAGCACGGAGTAGTACTGTGGCACTCATAAAATATTTTATTCATCAGATGGCTAAAATTCTTATTTCTATCATTTGACATGTAAAAAAGTACAATTATAATGAATTTTGTAATCCCAAAATCCCAGGATTGGGACGCCACCAATCCCGGAATTCAGGATTGGCGAAAGACGCCCGGGATCCCAGCATCCCGGGATTTGAGATCCCAGGATTGCAATCCTTAGAGCCCATTAAATCAATACATGCTAGAAAGCTAGCAGAAAGGCAACTAATATCTACATTCTATTAGATTCTAAACACAACAAAAATAAGCTCAGTATGACAAACTAAGCTAAAAAGAGTCGTTAAAACTAACTGGTCTAATGTGTGAAATTAACCAAGCTATATGCGTTAGTAAGCCTCAAAAGAACATCTAAACACAATTTAACTACACTCTATACAAATGAATAATAAATCTTTTTTACAAAAAAATGTTCTAAATTAGAATCAAATGGTACAGAATGAGTGCTGCATTATACTAACCTTGTTTATATATTTAGCATCAAACAGTTTCAACTGTCTGAGTGGCCATGACATTTTCTTCTTGAAGCCTTCTCGTTCTTTCTCGGCTTTTTTCACTTGATACAAACTCGCCTGCACCGGCATCTCTGTCGTGACTGCATCCATCGCAAAAATAGAGATAATTACAATATGGTAATAAAACCAGAAAATGCTACAATGAAAACAAATTTCAGTATTTATATTAATTGTATTTATTCACACTTCTGACAAATAAACTGAATCAATCAATACAGGAACACAGAACACCGCGTAATGTCATAGTTTCTCTGAGTAAATGCAGACCGTTCCAACCACCAATCCCCCAATATCAGCTCAGCAATTGATGCCATCAACTATTACTTTTTATTCACTTCAACATCAAATTCTTATCATTATAAAAAAGCTGGATAAAAAATTTGTTAGTTTATATGCTTACCTCTCATTCTTCACTGTTAGGATAACTGTGATTTTAACTCCATCAGCATTCTGCATCCTAATTACTACTGCTAAAAAACATGATCACTCAAGTGTTATGAATGACGTTATCTCAAGTAGATAATAACTATGACATGATATAAAGTTGAACATCTAATTACTACAAGCAACAGTACATACAGGATCAAAATAAATTTAAATCGGTTTACTACACAACCTGCAGCACACAAGAAACATGCTTTCTTCTTTTTGCCTTCTTTTGTAACATGAACAACAGAGATCAGACGTTCTTCACTTGGCAGAAAAACCTCACGTTGCAAAGTGTGTTTGATTGCTGCCATGACTCAACTAAACAGCACAATAAAGTTTGTACTGAACAACACCACTACTGGTATATGTTACTGTTTGATTCCCATACCTTGCTCGCTAGTCACTAAGATATTTCAAGTAATTGCAATAAGAAGAAGACAAAATATATTAACAATAGAATGTGTACAATGAACTTCCCATAAAGAGCTATATCACCATCTTTAACCTTTAACCTTTTTCAAAATGAAAACATATTAGCCGACAAAGAATCACACCAAAATTAATTATAATTTACAACGTACAACATGCAGCTTGCACACAACGAACAATCAGTATACCATAATGAAAGATTTTTAATGCATATGAATCTACATGATAATTGCCAAACTCCTGCTGGATATTGCAACAATGGTGTGTGTACACCTACGGGCATGATACAGCAAGCATACAGCTGGCTTCTGACGGATGGTACCGAAGCCAACGAGGTGATAGAATCCGGTAGTGGATTCCACTCGGTAAAAGTTTTGGCAGCAAAAGACTTTTGAAACTGATGTATCTTAAGTTGTTGTTTGGTAGTAGGTCCTCTGACATGTATATAACACAGAACTAGATAAAAAAAAACTTTGTCCTAAATATTAGCTTAGTGACAGAGATACAGCCAACACCGAGACTAACACAAAACCAAATCCAATAATTCAGATGCGATAATATCACTGGCATCATCATACTAGCCAGATAATTTTGCATTATCTTTATAATCTTTACACGAGTACTAAAATCTAATAAATGCAATCAAAAGATTAAGCATATTACTACCAGTACTTCAGAAGCTATGTAAAACGGTCGGTCAGTCGGTAACTGGAACTTTCGTACCCGAGAACTTTTGTTCCCGGGAACACTTTTCCTTGGAACTTTCATTCCCTGCAACATTCTTCCCCAAAAACTTTTGTCCCCTGAAACTTTCATTCCCAACTTCGAAGCTAGCATGGAACGTTCTCTAACACTGATTATTAGGGGTATACTGTCCGTCCTTCCGTCTGGCCATAACGGATGTATTGTGGATAAGCGTTGGATCGTAGAGGAAATCTTTTTACACGGGTAACTAGTTCTGCGTCAATGTTCTCTGCGTACAAAACTTCAGGGATGCAGTGCAAGGCAAGCATTTTCAAATTTGGGGTTGAATAAATGGGGGTAGAAAAATGTGCGTTTTTTTCAACGGAAAACTAGCCATATCTCGCCCTTTCAGATGAGATAAAAATCATCGAACTTGGATGACCTTGAAGGTCAGCACTGCAACAGGAACTGCATAAGCTGTAGTGCATCTTCTCTAGCAACAGCTGGGCTTCCTTGTTACTATTATATCCTGTTGAAACTCTAGCTATATACGTCTAGCGAGTGACACAAAATTATAGCTTTTTCGCTGAATTATAAGCACTACGTAAGGATAAGGGGTTCAGTTATCAGTGTCAGGGAACGAAAGTTCCAAGAAACGAAAGTTCACGAAGACGAAAGTTCCACATATGGAGGTACGAAAGCTCCATGAATCGGTCAGTCGTAGAATTAGCAGGCTACCAGATTAAAAATTGGTTCTCTTCCTTAAATTGTACCAGTATACGCTATAAGATTCTCCATCAACAGCATAAGTTTACCCGAAAATACGTTTATTTCACAAAAAAAGTAAACACAACGAGACACACCCACTGAAATAGCGGTCAGACTAACTACCGTATCTGACCAACGTTGCCAAAAAAGTACGGTAAATCTAATTTTTAAAGTGAAATTTGTAGAATTATTATAGTAAAACTAAATATGTTTTGTTGTATCGTTGTCAACATAATGGATCACTTTCGCGATATTTTTTTATCGCGTGATTCGTGTCGATTACTCGATAAGAAAAATTTGAAATTTACCCATCTCTAATAGTCTGCAGCATTGACAGGAGTTTTGTCGTTTGGTGTTTTTTGTGCATCAAAATCTGTAACTGAGAGGTTTATGCGTTCCGTCGTGTGGCAGGACATATTCCGCCTGTAAAACATATAGTTCACCACATGGTAAATATTAAGAGCTGCGGCCAGTGTAATAAGTCTGAAACACGGCACCGAACACGTTTGCCCTAGCCTTGTTATTACATACACAGCTTAGATCCGGTATGCCTGAAAACCGCAGGACAGCACAGGACTCCATAAAAAGACCGCAGGACACATAAATAATAACCGCAAAACGATTTTTAGACGTGAAAACAAGACTTAACCTTTCAGTAGTTCAGTAAATTTAAATAAACGCCGCTAAACAATGCAAAAATAACAAAATCAGCATGCCACCAGATGCCTAGAAACAGGGCAAAATGTAGCCTTGTTATACACGGCTCAGATTTCATTGAAAGGCTTAAACATTAGGCTAGGCAAAATGCCACACGCCAACGCTGAGACGCAGGCCACATACCTGGACGCCAAGGGTGCGTACGCCGTACGTCAGACGTGCGCCGAGATGCTTAAATTTACAATGTACATCATTCATTCACGCCACTCTCGTTCTCATATTCTGTGCTGGCTAAGCTTACAATCAATACATTTACCGGTATGTGTACTGCGGTGTCCTGCGATTTTTTGCACATCCTGAAATATTAGTATATCGCCACATAACCGCTATAATGTGGCTATATAATGCTATAAAATCAAAGAAAACTTATAGTTTTACTGTTTTCAGCACTTTTTAGTGGTTATTCAAAGTGTCCTGTGGTTTTCAATCATACCCCTCAGATCTCAGATTCAGTCGTGTATACTTGCATATCCATATTTGGTTGTTAAAAGTACACAACCATATTCCTGATTATAGGAGCCAACCTATAACTGTGCATAGTGCATACCTGGGGAATGTGATCGCTCTCCCCCACCCAGTAAAAATACTGCGCAAAATGTGAGTTTACGTAAATTTTTCTCCCGATAAAATTTTGCCTTCTTCCCCACCCTAAAAAGTCAAAAAATTTTGATTGACTGCAGCACTGCATTAGCCACGTGAAGGTCAGGGTATAACTAATGATTCATGGAACTTTCTTACCCGTGAACTTTCATTCCCCGGAACGAAAGTTCCATAGGTGAACCTTTCGTTCTCGGGAACTTTCGTCCCTTGGAACATTCATTTGCGAGAACTTTTTGTTCCCTGGAACCTTCGTTCCCAGGAACTTTCGTTCCCTGGCACTCATCTACGTAAGGGTAAGGGGTTCAGTAATTATCAGTCACTGATAATTACTGAACCCCTTATCCTTACTTAGTGCTTATAGTTCAGTGAAAAAAGCTCCAATTTTGTGTCACTTGCTAGACATATATAGCTAGAGTTTCAACAGGATATAATAATAACAAGGAAGCCCAGCTGTTGCTAGAGAAGACCCACTACAGCTTATACAGAACTTCCTGTTGCAGTACTGACCTTCAAAGGCGATGGCTAGTTTTCTGTTGAAAAAAAAATGCGCATTTTTTCTTACCCCCATTTATTCAACCCCAAATTTGAAAATATTTCCCTTGCACTGCATCCCCGAAATTTTGTACGCAGAGAGCACAACACAGAGCTAATTATCCAAGCAAAAAATTTTCCTCTGCGACCCAGTGTTTATCCGCAATACATCTGTTATGGACAGACAGATGGACGAACGGACGAGAGACAGATGACAAAAGCACGTCAAAAATTGTGTACAGTATAGGCTTAATAATCATCGTTACAGAACTGCATCCCCGAAATTTTGTACGCAGAGAGCACAACACAGAGCTAATTATCCAAGCAAAAAATTTTCCTTTACGACCCAATGTTTATCCGCAATACAGCTGTTATGGACAGACGGACGGACGAACGGACGAGAGACAGATGACAAAAGCACGTCAAAAATTGTGTACAGTATAGGCTTAATAATCAACATTACAGAACTGCATCCCCGAAATTTTGTACGCAGAGAGCACAACACAGAGCTAATTATCCGAGTAAAAAATTTTCCTCTACGACCCAATGTTTATCCGCAATACATCTGTTATGGACAGACGGACGGACGAACGGACGAGAGACAGATGACAAAAGCACGTCAAAAATTGTGTACAGTATAGGCTTAATAATCAACGTTACAGAACAAAAGCTCCATGTTAATTTTGATGTTGAGAACGAAAGTTCCACTGAACGAAAGTTAGACGAAAGTTTTTGGGGACAAATGTTCCAGAGAATGCAAGTTCCAAGGAACAAAAGTTTCACCTATATAATTTTCGTTCCTGGGAACGAAAGTTCTCGGGTACGAAAGTTCCAGTTACCTGACTAATTACCACAACGGGTCCACAATGGACCACAAATTGACCACAATGGGGCAACGATGGTTTGTTGCGGTTTATTCTGATCAGCTTGTGGCTGTTGTCAGCAGACTATAACAATGCAGAAAACGACATGAAAGACATACGGGTGGGGCAGACGACAGATATGACCTTCAATATTGGCGATTCTGTGGCAGAGATGAACAGATAGAGCTGTCGACAATGACGAAGTTGAACGAAATGCAGAGATGATGAAGAGATGATGCGAAAATGAATGGACAGCAAAGACAAAGTTCATCAAAATGCCATCAATGCATCTCCTATGCCATCATTTTCCATGTCATATTTGGCATTTGTCTGAAATAATTGTGGTTCCCTGGGGTCCATTGTGGTCACATTGTGGCCTGTTGTGGTCCGTTGTGGTAATTAGTATTACCGGCCACAGGAACACAGATATCAATTCATAGTCACCATTTTAGCAATGCACGTTGGGAATCAGACACGCTATGACACAATGCAAGTTGTTCACACACGTGCCTAGTGGTCATGCAGTCTAATTTGGTACCAGTCTATGAACTGGGAATGCATTGGCAGGTTGTGGACGGTTTTGGACACAATATTTGGCACAAGCTACATGGTTCAGATACCTGGACCCATATCCATAAAACCTAGTGGGTTTTATTGGGTACAACCACCAAAAAAACTGCTCAACAACCCACCTCAAACTAAATCCAATTTCAGTTCTTTGTTCCACCACATGAAATATTTATTACAGTTAGCCACTGTTAAAACTTTGAAACTTGACAATGTGTATCATTTTGCATATATTTGTTTATTTGATGTGGGCAGTATGTAGTAAACGTCATTCTAATAACTCAAGTTAGGCCTTGTAAAAACCTGGGTTCCAATGTAACCCCAAACCTCTTTAAACCCAGCAAGACTAAGACACACCACTCAGTGGCGGTTCTAGTCCGCAATATTTGTGGGGGGGCACAGCCTGATGGCAAGTGTGGTAGCAAAACTGGGGGAGCCTGTGTCCCCCCCCCCTTTGGCATGGGTCTAAAACCGCTACTGCCACCACCAGATTGTGCTTTTAAAAATTGTCTTTCAAACTCGGGCAAGGTGTTATTTTCAAGGAAGAATTTGTATGCGAAAGCAGCTACTGCTTTAGCGCGTCTTAGCCATCGCAATTCTGTCCGTACGTCCGTCTGTCTGTCACACAGGTGGATCAGTCAAAAACAGTGCAAGCTAAGGTCACCAAATCCTTACCATCAGCTGCCTGAAGACACTAGTTTCAGGATCTGTAAAGCTTTTCCATAAATTCGAAAGGGGTCACCACGAGCAGAGGCACTAAATGAGAGGGGGGTAGGGAAATTTTGCGATTTTCAGCCAATACGTCGCCATATCTCAGAAACGGTGTGATATAGGGCCTAGGTTACAATTAATCACTAATAGGAAGTCGTACACTGGCTCTCAGTTGGCACCGAAGTCAATGACCTTGGATAACCTTGAATGCCAAAATAGGGGTTTTATGCATTTTTTGGCGATTTTGGGCTGCGAGACGCATTTCAAAAGCGAATTGCACCGAAATCAATTGAGATAGACAATTACAATCTGCATATGAAATTTTCAGCGTTGATCGTAGATTTTGATGGTCCAAGTCTCGATTTTCTAGGTTCAAGGAAACCTAAAGACAAGAGCATCAAAGAGCGGTACCCCCGTAGAAGTTGTTGTTTTACCGCTGTTGGCCAGTCTTTTGTGAAAACGGTTGCAATTCACCATGGGCATGCTGCCTATCACAACAAGCACTAGTGACAAGCTTTTTAGTCGGATCAGCATCGATAACTTTGAAAGACCCTGAACTTCTAAAATAGGCCTAAGGGTTTTTATTGATTTTTGCAATCTTCAGCTGTAGCGCACACTCCAAGAATAAATTGCAATGAAATGCCTGGAGATAGACTGACAGTTTGCGAACAGAATTGCTATCGGCTTTTGCGCGTCTTGTGAGCATTAGCTCAGTTTTTTGTTTTAAAGATTGCTTGGGAGAAAGCACTTTACAGCATGCATGCCCTTTACTGACTCTGTGATCTTTACAGTAGCTGGAATGGAGACTTCTTTCCTAAAGGTGCGGTCACAATAGTGGTCTGGATGGCCATCCGGATGGCCGTTCGAACGGCAGTCTGGACGGCCATTCTAACGGTCATTAAAAACTCGAACCGTTCGAGTCATTGAAACTCGAACTGTTCAGACGGCTGTCCGAACAGTCATCCGGGCCGCTAGTGTTCACGACTGCACCTTAACTCACAGAGCAGTGAAATATAGATGCTGGCTGGCTGGGGAGGTGGTTTGCAGTTTTACCTGCTGTGAAAACAGTTGATATGTCCTGATTTCGTGGGCCTGGCACTAGGGAGTGGTCCCCTTGAAGCTTGTTCATGTTTTCAGGCTTTGTCCAAACCCACGAAGTACGCTTATAATGCTGGTAAAGAACTGGTAAAGAGTCAGTGACTGTTGGGTGGTGTGACTGGTCTTTTTCGTTCAGATGAGTAATGGAAGCACATTCTCATATTTGATTGTGACTGCGATATAATTATCACAGAGTGATAATTGGTGTGTGTTTTTTGTTTTAGGTGTGTTTTTCTGGATGTGTTTTAAGTAGCTAGAATATCTGAAACTGACAAGATTCTCAGGTGTGGTAAGTTTGGCATTGTTATTGTTGCTGGCTTTTGTTGACAGCTGTTTTCGTTGCACAGTTTTTTATTTATATACCATTATCATATTTGCTTATTTATTTGTGTATTTGTTTAATAATCCAAATGAAGCTGACACCATCAGAATTGTTTGGTGTGATGACAAAATTAACATGTGAGTTGTTTGCACAGTGGTAGAGAAACTTTTATTTACTAAGCCGATATGCTATAACTGTCTATCAGTTAATGTACTTTACATTAATATTCATTATATGGCAGCACAACTACCACTGTCAGTGGCAGAAATGCAGATCTGGGATGTTTCCATGGAATAGCATTCTGAGACTTGTCACTTCAGAATGATTGCGCACCACATAGTTTTCTTGTGACAGCAGGGCTTTTTCATAAGTTGATTTTGTCTCTTTATCCACATGTGCATGAATTATGTAAAGTATAGTGCTAAACTTTTTGATGCTGCTTGAAAATCTGTACGTCTTGGTCTTGTTTTTCTGCGAAACGTTTTGTTTAAGTCACCAGCTAGTTACAATTCGGGATTTTTGCAGTCTGTGCTGTTGCGTGCTGTAGAAGATGGCATTTCAAGGTGACATGGCGCGATGGAATCCTATGAGAGACGACTTCGACGATAAGAACTTCAACCGCTACAGTTATCCGGTTGAGTTTGAGGGAGTACCGGATGATGGCGAGGTCGAGCTTTTTGTGGCCGGGATTCCACCGACACTGACGGAGACCGGACTGTGGAACTTACTGTCTTCTGAAGCAACAATTCTGCATGTTTTCCTGAAACCGTTTAAGAATATTGCATTTGTGACCGTGCGTCGCAAGGATGCATACAAAGTGATCTCGTGTTTCAACAACCGCAAGTTGGCTGATCATTACCTGACTGTTAAGCTGGCCAAACCAAAGAGACCATCGGGACCTTCAACTATTGGACCCCTGAGTGGATCTGATGCTAAGAGTGCTTCGGCAGCTGGTGGAGTGGAACATGGTGGGAAAATGGATCAGTCTTCTGGTGGCAGATTTGTGATTGAATTGGAAATACCAACCTTGGGCTATCCGTCGGCTGCCAAGTATGTCCAGGTCGGCCAGCAGCTTGCCTGCGCTGAAGTTTTGAATATCATTTCACCGTCACAGTTCTGGATTTATCATCGATATGCGGACAGTGCTGAAGATCAGCTGAAGAGCTTGCATGATGAAATGCAGAAGCATTACTCACGCATGGCTCTCAAGAAAGGATTCAAGCAGAATTCGTGGAGCCTGTATGCTGCACGCTGCAGCAATGGCTCGGGTCAGTGGTGCCGTGTCCAGGCACTGAGCTATGATACAGAATCGGTGACGGTGCTGTTGCTGGACTATGGAACCATTGAGAAGGTTGGTCTGACCAGTCTGCATTCTCTCGAGGGTCAGTTCCTGTCCCTGCCTTTCCACGCAGTCCACTGTTCACTTGCACATGTTGAGGGCACGCCGCGGTGGAGCCAGGAAGCTGCTGACAGCATGCGTCTTCTGGTGAAGAATGAGAAGGTCTTGGTCAAAGTCTGCAGCATGGATGGATATCTGCTCAGCGTGGAGCTCACTTTGTCATCCAGTTCACAGAGTGTGGGTGACTTTCTGGTGGCAAGGAATCATGCCCGCTATGTGAAAGGAGATATTGAAGCAGCCCAGGCTAACAGACCAAGGTCTGTGTCGTCGGAGGACAGTGTGACTGATTATCCCTCGGTGAAAGACCTGTGTCATACGCAGTTGAAAGTCAACGAGCGCTACGATGATGTTGTCGTGCTACATGCTAGAAATGCTGCCGATGTCACCGTGTGTCTGAAGCATGACATAATGAAGCTGGTAACACTGCTGACAGAGCTTCTCTCTTACGAGTTCTCAGAAGTGTATGTTCCACATGTGGGTGAGATTGTAGCTGCCCAGTATGAAGACAGCGGTTGTTATCGTGCTGAGGTTCTGTCGGTCAACAACGACACTACTGCTGTCGTCCAGTTTCTTGATTATGGCAACACGGCCACCATTAATCTGAAATCAGTCATTCAGCTTGAACCACGGCATATAGCATTTCCAGTCTATGGCATTAACGTCAGTTTCGGAAGTTCAGACATCGACAGTAAATTACTGCAGGAATGCAGCAAGGTGAATCTGAAGGTCTTGGAGCAGTGTGGCAATCAGTACGTTGTTAGTCTTGCTGATGATGACCTTGCAGAGAATCCAGCCAGCCAGCCTACCTACTCAATAGTAGATGTCACGCAGTGTTGCCTTGAGGCCGGGAAGACATACAAAGCATGGGTGACAGATGCCGTTGATCTGGAGGCATTTTACGTTCAGGTCCCGCAGTTTGATTACTTTGCAATTAGCAATCAGTTACGTGCAATTTATGGCAACCGCTCTGGAAGCTATGAGCCACAGCAGCCTGGTGAGTTGATCGCTGTTCGCTTGAATGAGGACCAAATGTGGTGTCGTGCAGTTGTCAAAGAGATTGCGGGCAAAGATGTGCAGTGTCAGTTGATTGATTTTGGCACGAGTGTGTCCAAGTCCAACCAATACATTCAAGAAATCAGACGTATTGACTCACGTCTGCTCACACCTCCAATTGCGGCTTTCAAATGTTCGTTTTATGGTGTCATCGGGTCAAGACTGGATTCCTGGGTAGATGAGTACCTGAAGCCTATGACAGGCATCTATAATATGACGATCGTTGAGGTCAAGGGTGACATGCACTTTGTTGAATTGGTTCACGTTGAGTCGGCTGTAGATTGGAAGCAGAAGCTGATTGATGATGGTTTTCTGGTGAAGGCGAGATGGAAGGATCTGCCGTCTTTAAATTCTGCAGTTGAGCAGGTGTCAGAACAACTTCTGCCATCTCTGTGTGATGATGAGGTTCGTCAGATTTTCAACAATGGACAGATGATTGTAGTTGTCCATGCCAACAGTCCTTCAGACTTTTACCTGCAGGCTGGTTCCAAAAGTGCTCGGAAGAAGCTAGAAAGTCTGCAGCAGTCGATTAACAGTTTCTGCATGCAGTCGTCTTCCTGCCGGGTTGATACAGCCAATTCCGCTGGTCAGATTGTAGGTGTGCTGCATGATGATGGGCTTTGGTACCGTGGAGAGATTCAGAGCCAAGAGTCTGATGGCAAGTTTGAGGTACATTTCGTTGATATTGGCATCACTAAGACAGTCGAGTCTGGTGACCTGCGTTCACTGCCGTATGACCTGGCTTTTTCCTTGCCAAGACAAGCCATTCTTTGTGCTGTTGAACATTTAGTTGGGACTGAACCTGATGGCAGTTGGTCTCCTGCTGCTGTCGAGCGGTTTCAGAAATTCTGTGCTAGTCGTGACTTCACGCTCAAGGTGATCTACAAGAGTGATTCAGGCAATTCGTGGATGGTCGATCTACTCCATGCGGCTGGAGTAACAACCAAGGATATGTTACTAACTCAGAAGCTAGCAGTGCAGAGAACCGACAGCAGCTCTTCGAAGAGTAATAAGAGCATTTCAAAACGTTCTGCACATGTTTTGCCTCACAGGAGTGCAGTGGAAGAAGTAAGAGTCAAACCATTGCCTGTGGTGTTGTCCAGTAACGTTGAGAATGCATGGATAAAGGCAAACGATATGGTAACAGTGACCAGCGTTCATTCGCCAGGTAAGTTCTTTATTTATCAGCAGCATGAGGCCAGTGCTCAGGTCATGCAAGAGCTGAACTCTCACTGCAAGGCTCAAGATCAGTCGTATTGTCCCAGACAAATCGGAGAACTGGTGGGAGTGATGCAGAACAGCCAGTGGCATCGTGCTGAAGTGCTGTCTCTTGACACTCACACTGCCAACGTCTTACTCATTGATTCCGGCACTGGCATCGATAATGTTGATTTCAAAGACATCCGTGCACTGATGCTACACTTTGCCACTGTCCTGCCTAGACTTGCTATATGCTGTGCCATTGGTGGTCTCATTGGCACAGGCAAAGATGGGAGTTATACTGAAGCAGCCACCAGATGGTTCACGGACAATTACTTACAAGTGGCCAGTGTTGTGATCAAAGTTAAGGATGCCGGTCCATCAAGTCCATTGCTAATCAATCTCAATAATTCAAAATCCAGCAGAAATGCTCGTCAGTCGCTGTTGTACTATGGAATGGGCTCAAAATTGGAATCGGTTTCCATTGCTTCTAATAGTGCTGCAAGCACCCTGGCACGTAGCAGTCCATCAGTTGTCCAGCCTTCCACCATTCCAAAGCCACACACTGAATCTCCAGTGACCACACCAAGAGAAAGTGCACATGTTGCAAGCACCTTGACATGTAGCAGTCCTTCACGCATTCAGCCTTTCAGCATTTCACAGCCACCCACTGTATCTGTAGTTAGCACACCGAGGGAAAGACAACATGCTGGAAGCACCCCTGCACAAAGCCGTCCATCATGCATGCAGCCTTCTAGTGGTCCAAAGCCACCCACTGAATCTCCACCCAGAGAATGTGCACATTTCGAGGAAGCCACAGTGCTGCAGGAGTTTGCCGCTGTGTCTGTTGCCTATGTCAATTCCCCTGTGGATTTCTATGTCATTCCATTAGATCCTTCGTCCCTGCAGCAGTTCTTGATACTGACAAAGAAACTGGCAGAATTCTGCATTACTGGTGCTAGCTATCGTCCATGCTACGTCGGTGAGCCGGTCGCGGCTGTGTTTGAAGGGGAATGGTTTCGAGCGGAAGTGGTGAAGCTGATGCCGAACAATGAAGTGAAGGTGTTTTTCGTAGACTATGGAAACATGGAAGTGGTTGAAGATGAGGATCTGCGCAGCCTTACAGAGGAGTTTGTGAAGTGGCCAAAGCAAGTAGTGCACTGTGGGATTGATGGTATCTGTGGTACCGGTAGTGGATACGAATTCACCGACACAGCAACAATGTGGTTCGTGAGGATTTGCTGTGAGTCATCTGTAACGCTGTCATCTGTTCGCATTGCCGACACGAAGCATCTGGTTAATATTTCTGTGAATGATGATGATGCAAAGGATCTGCTTATTCGTGCTGGATTTGCCAGATCAGTTTAGCGACGTTTGTGGTGGGAATGAAGTGTGAAACTGTTATTTACTTACTTTTTTTAGTTAAAGAACTTGATAATTGATTCAGTTGTGATACAGACACTTCTTCTGCTTTTTGACTTGCAGTGTATGAGTTTGTTTGGAGGTTTTTGAGTTTGTTGAGTTTATTCAGATATGATCTTAGTCATTAGTTTTAGGGATTTTGATCCACCATTTCGAAGGGCCACCATTCCAAGGGGCCGCCAAATCCTGTTCTAGATGATGATGAAAACATACTTACTAAACGTTAAGCTAAGTTCCTAACTTTGTCTCCAATCATGGAGGCCTTTCGAAATGGCGGACACCATTTTATGCACATGTATCATTTTTGTTCCTTGGTTCTGTGTTTCGTAGTAATTCTACTAGTGTTATGAAGGATGGCTGGCCAAATCTGCCTAGATTTTGTCTGTATAGAACTGACATTTTCTGCATTCATTTGGCTGTTGAAAGAGTCATTTTTTGTTTTACGCGCGAAAGCAGCTACTGCTTTCAGTGCATCTTAGCCATTGCAATTCTGTCCGTCCGTCTGTCTGTCTGTCCGTCACACGGGTGGATCAGTCAAAAGCACTGAAATCTAGGATCACCAAATCTTCACCATCGGCTGCCTGGAAGACTAGTTTCAGGAACCATAAAGCTTTTCCATAAATTCAAAGGGGGTCACTCTGAACGAGGGCTAAATGAGAGGGGGGTGGGCAAAATTTGCGATTTTCTGGGCCAATAAGTCGCGTATCTCAGTAACGGTGCGAGATAGGGCCTAGGTTACTATTAATCACTGATAGGAAGTCGTACACTGGCTCTCGATTGGCGCTGAATTCCATGACCTTGAATGACCTTGAACACCAAAATATGGGGTTTTATGATTTTTTGGCAATTTTGGGCTGCGACACAAGTCTATATCATTCACAAGGTGGCGCCACTCTAGTATCGTTATGCGATCCAGATGGAGAATTTGGTATTTGTATATTAACTTAGCGTGAACACCCCAATTTTCAGCTAAACTACTGAACCGGAACTGCTATAGGCTTTCGCGCATCTCATGAGCATTAGGTCAAATTTCTTGTATATGTATATGACAGAGTGACTGCTCTGTTGGAAAAGGTGGTGTTAGCAAATTTGACAGCTGTCAGTACAATAGCAGGGATTTGTCCATAGGGGCAGGGGCGTCTACACTATATAAACCTATGGGAGATTTTTGGGAAGTTAGGGAAGTTATATTGCATGTTATATCAGAAATGCAGAATTATAATATTCAACTTCCCCCCTAGTTTGCCCACCGAACCTTTCCCCTTGGAATGTTTTGCATGTATATGCAATAATTCAATCCCCCCTAATTTTTCAAAAAAAACCTTCCCCCTTGGAAGATTTTTGGAAAATTTGGGGAAAAGGATGCATGCAATATATTACAAAATGCAGTGTTATAACATTGACCTTCACCCTTAATTTCACATAAAAATTGTTCCCCTAGGAACGTTTTGCATGTATATGCAATATACCAGAAATACAAAATAATAGCATTTAATTCCCTTTAATTTTCCAAAAAAACCTTTCTTCCTAGGAAGTGTTTGTGAAATTAGGGAGGAGTGTACATGCAATATATCAGAAATGCAGAATTATAATATTTAATTTCTTTCCCCATAAATTTTTCAAAAACTTTCCACCGAGGAAAGTTTTGCATGTATGGAACATATCAGAAATGCAAAAATATAGTATTCAACTCCCTTCTTATTTTCCTCCCAAAAACTTTCCTCTAGGAATTTTTTTTGAAAATTAGGAGCTTGAATATTATAATTATTGTAATTTTGCATTTCTGATATATTGCATGTATATGCAGTATATCAGAAATGCAGAATGATAACATTAAACTTCCCCCCTAATTTTTCGAAAACCTTTCTCTCTAGTAATTTTTTGAATCTTAAAGGCTTAAACAGTTGTCTAGACTTAGTGGGAGGCCAGCATCATGATATTTTTTGCAACCAGCTGCAAGTGATCAGAATATCAGAAGTGATAAAACAATTTACTTGTGACCAATTGCTACTTGTTGCAAGAGTGTCTGAATGCTAAAAGAACAGCATTGTGTGTCAGACTGTCAGTAACACGCCAGAGTCTGTGACGTTGATGTCAACCATAGACTTGAATGCTGTTTTCTGGGGTCATTTTGTGTGAACTTATCATTACTGATGTTATAACTATTCATTAACAATGTATGCTTGCTTCATGACACAGTTGACACTCATGCAAGCTGTTTATGCCTATGTCGACGACAACTGGCCTCTAGTAGTCTAGTCTGTGTGTCTGTCTTTCTGTCAGTGTCAGTGTCAGTCTGCAATGGTGACGATGATGATGATGATGATAAGGTTGCTAATGACGCTGTTACTGTTTTGTTAATCCTCGAGATATCACGAATGTTAGTTCTTGCTGTAACCAATGCTTAAGTCTGATGCCCAGTTTTCGTGGCATACTGCATTTCACCTGGTAATATGCTGTTCTTATGATTTACGATATCTTGCAACCAGAAGTGTTCTGTGATTTTGAAAATGCACCAAATTCGTTTTTCGCCGCTCCCCCAGACCCCTTAGTCGGATGGGGGGATACTCCTTCCCCATACCCTACCCCCTCGATCAGTTAACCCTTTACCCTCTACTCGATCAGAACCCCCTACCCCTACAGCGCCTCGTTCTCGGCGCCTGCGGCGCCTCACCTTGAGTTGGGGGGACTTGCTCCAAGGACTTGGGGGTAGATAGACGCCCCTGCAAGGGGAATTCATCATCATGATATATAGCGTCCATCGTGCCCATGGGGCCCCGGGGAGGGATGGGCCCTCAAATATGTTTTCAATAACAGTAAACATTTTAGTTTATCTATAAGAAAACACTCAATAATTGTCTTTCAGTGCATCTGTGACAGCTTATAGCTTAATAGCTAAAAAAATGTTTTTTCTTTGGCAGTTGCCACTGTTAGCTTTCACCAAAATCGGTGATTAATTTATTAGTACTTTTCGGAAAGTTGAATATCAAAATTGTTAGCAGCTCTAGTATTACTGATGTGCTTCACTTAAATTGTACTGTCAGTGTGTTTGACTTGGGTCACTCTAACTTGTGTAATAAGAGTGCTGCAGGTCAGGAGAATTAACATGTCCACAACATTGATGGGTAGTTGTAAAATTTCAGAGTAATTTGTTAAAATTAGCTGTTACTTATTCATTAGAATTTGACATCAGAATACAATGGCTGAAGTGGTGTGATGCGAAAAATACCATTGGGGTTAAATGTATAAGTATTCTATGTAATGTCTCATGCCAACAAAAGAACACAATTTCACAGATTGACAGTCACAGCGAAATCTAAGAAAATTGAGAACAAAATAGGTTACCTTCATTGTTAGCAATTAATTGAAATTTAGAATTAGCTTCCCTGTATTTAGAACTGCAGTATTTTGTTATTGATTAACCAATTAATTTAAATTATAGTGAATTGATAAAAGTATTTAATTGGCTAATTAATTATTGTTTAATTGATTACCCATCACTGGCTCTGGACGTACATTGCCAACTGTTTTGGAGCAGTTGGGAAGACTTGACTGTTTGTTACTGTTGGTTACATATGCATGGTTAGAATTGGCAGTTCTTACATTTTTCAGTTTAGGTTGTTTTTAGGTTTCATGTTTCATAAAGGTTGAACTTTCTGTAAAGGTTAACCTTTTTGTTTCGTTATTATGTGTACGTGCATTTTGCCTGTCAAGGCCATTCCCAAAATGATCTACACTGTGTCGGGTGGGACGTAAAACCCTACTCACTCATTTACTGACTGATACGAATCATTGATATTATAGCAGCTGGAAAGCAGCTGTAAGTCAGTGTCATAGAAGAGCAAGTTTTTGGCAGTTTTGAATAATATACTGGTACTACTGTTTCACAGCTAATTTGATAAGAGTCACGTTAAAAAAATGGCAGGTGTAATACTTTTATTCGGCAGTCTTTGAGAGTAAATCTTAGGATTTGCCAGATTTTGCCCATGCTTACGGTCAGTTGTCCAGCCTGTTTGTCAATTTTGGCCAAGTTTACACAGTTCCATATTTCATAAAGTAGTACAGCTAGTTCATGTCTACAATATGAAATTGATTTTGGAATGTGATTGTTTCAGTAATTTAACATTCTAACACATAGGCCTACTTTATACAGACTGAACCCACATGATGACATTGTACTTATAAATGTTGCATGAAGTGTTCATTTTTGCTTCTGTTTTAGTTTGCATTTGAATTAATGTTATGTTATTTGATCTAGATGGTAAAAGAGCAATGCATTCTAATGTCATTTTCTATAATTTTTTGCTGCATTTGATGCGAGTCTGGCTCTGATGAGATATTGCTGGTAGGTCCCCAGAATCTTATCATATAATAGCCATAGTTACGTGCTAATTAATGTCATCTAGTGCTGTTGGTATATCGTGGGGGATTGGTATAGACTGAGTAGAAATTTGTGCTTAGTGTCACGTTTTGTTGGGCTATTAAACTGTTGATTTAAATGATTTTTGAAGACATGAATATTTGCTGAAGAAACTTAACTGATGCATTGCAGTACAGCGACGTTGTAGTTTGTTAACCATGGACTGGTTGTCATTGTAAGATCTGTACAGTATTTTGTGGTATTAGCACATAATGGTTGCAGATCGTGGTACCACGCTTTCACTCAGGGGTGTCTACACCGTATAAAAGTAGAAGAACATGCTCTGTCATGATGGTAGGAGAGGAAGGGGCCAGGGTTAGCCATTCAAGGGCAATTGCTATAATTTGTTGCCTAAATTACATCAGCTATCTGTCTAGCTGCTTTAAAGTGAGTTTTCACCACCCAAGCCCCCTAGCTGTAGTTTGGGGAAAGGCAGTTTAAGACCCTCAAAACGAAAAACGTATGAGGAACGAGGGGGAAGAGGAAATGGTAGGGGAGGAAGGGTTGGGATGGGCACATACCTCGAAAAACCCTGAGGGGTTTTTTAAGTCTCCAAACCCATTGGATTGCCCTCTTATATTTGGTTTTTAAACCCTGGGAATGGGATAGATGCCCCAGCTTGCAGTTGTGTTCACACGTGCAGTCTGATTGGTTGTTGTACTTGATAGCAGCACAGTAAGGGAAAATTGTTGCAAATTGTAAGAAAATGAATGACTGATATGTCATGTATTTTGTTGCTTGCCATTGTCATACCGGATTCTCCGTGACTGCTATTTTCATGGCAAATGCAAATATCAGTTTTTGTGTGAGTGGATGTGTTTAATGAAAACAGTTGAAGCTGTGCGCAGTCGAGCGCATGTGGTTACCATAGTTTGAACAGAAATAAATGGAAAATGTGTGCAACATCTACAGTGTTGTGTGCTTTTTACTGACCAGTGGCTTCTATCCCTATACCTGGTGGGTGCAGCTTGAGCCCAGTAAAAAATAGGGAGAGGGGAAGTTTTGTTAATCGTGTACATCAAAACTTCCCCCTATTTGGGCAATGAACACCTTTAACAAAACTTTCCTGCCTATTTTTTATTTTCCCCTCTTTTTTAATCTACACATTTAACAAAAAAAAATCCCCCTAGAAAGAGGAAGAATCCCAAAGGGGGAAATGATTCCAAAAGTGGGGGGAAGTTGCACCCGATTTTGCTTTTAGATTTAGGGGGGATAGAAGCCACTGTTATTGACTTCTGCATAATATACAGGGTGTCAATTCTGTAATGAAAAGGATAGGCATGTCGTCAGAACTTACTTGGGCAGACTAGATAGACTGAATAAAACCACAATTTTGTGCTTTTTGCAGTTTCATGTATGTAGTTGTAATGGTGATATAAGTAAAAGAGAATGCAATTTTTATGCTGAGAAACTTTTATTATCATGATCAAACTTTTAAAAATATTTTTTAGAAATGTAGAAGTGGTGAGTAATTTCTCTAACAAGTTCTAATTAATTAGCATTTTTTCGTTTCAGCCTGTCTGTGCCAATATTGTCCTACATTGAGTTAGATGACTAAACCCAAATGATTCAGCTACAGATGTGTAGTCTTATGGTGTGCCAAAAAGTGATTACAGCTATTGCCTATATTCTGTCAAGGTGTACTACTGGGTGTGCAGAGAAAACGTATGCAACCTGTTTCAACATAGCAGGATAACTTTATGAATAGAGATTCTATTGTTTCATCTACAGTCATAAAACTAGGTCATCGGACCAACGGGAGCTAAAATTCGCAAACCGGCTAAACAAATGTCGAGCTAATAGGGAGTCTATAATAATAAGGGATCAAAAAATTCTCTAAATAAACTACCAGTAACAGCAGTAACCACGTTCACTGTTTCAAGTAAACGGGAGTCGTGCCCTTGCTTGCGCGGAAATTTAGAATTCTTTTCCTAAGAGTTTTATTGGCACACCGTATATAATTAGTCAAGTTAGCTCATAATTATACTATTGGAAAGTTCTGGGAACGCAATTAAATGTATATTAATATAAAATAAATATATGGCGCATACTGGAAATATATTAAGCGGTGGCTGTGCAGGTGGAAAAAAGTGGCCCGTATGGGGGTCGAACCCACGACATTCGCGTTATTAGCACGACGCTCTAACCAACTGAGCTAACGGGCCACGTTGTTCATGTAGGACATCGTATGATATATGAAAACATATTAACAGTTTTCGCCTGCTTTAATGAAAAGTGACTTATTGTCAAATTTACTGTAGCTTTTGTTTGTGTTTATAAATTGGATTTTACTACTTAGCTATATATTTCGTTTTTAACTGCACTTCGCTGCAGATCAACAATTTTTCATCATTGCCCATTTTCGTGGATTTCGAAGATTTCGCTTTTTAGACAGACCCTTTGTATTTCCGTTTCCGCTAGAAAGTGCGTGGTTTGGATCTTTTGCTCCTATTGTGTTAATTTAAACAAGTTGTACGTTAGTTATCAGACAGAAAATGCCTAATAAGAACGTTAAAAAGAAAGCCAATAAGGTATCCTAATTACAGTGCTCGTTGCTTGTTTATGTTGTTGGAGTTCGATGTTGTACTGAAGGCACGTGATCAGTGTCTAAACACACACTGCTGAAAAATTTGTTCAACACAGTTCTGCTTTAACTTTATTATTTGTCAAAACATGACCATTTTCACTTTTTATATCTGCAATCTGAGTCTGACTTTTGGTTTTGCTATTCACATACTGATAGAATGCTTTTGGATTAGCCTTTGCTTTCTTTTCAATTTTTTTCATAATATCTGACAGCTTTTCTGATCTCATTTTTGGCGGTAGCACTAATTGCTGAATCGGCGCCGATTGAGCATACTAATTACTGATGGAGTAACAGTAATCAATGAATTGTCTAGTTTTATAGGTTGTTGCTGCAGTTTATTCAGTTATAAAATTATTGCGCTCCATCAGCGCCGATTCAACCGCTTAAAGTTGAAGGTTCATTTGCCAATTTTCGTGTGCTGATTACTACGGATTAAAATTACAGATTAAAATCAACTGAAAAATAAATGAAATAAACAAAACACAAAAACAGTAATACATTTATTGCATTATTACTTGTACTGCATATCACTAACATGTGCTGATGTAGTGGCTAGCAGATGTGTCTTGTCAGGTATTAGCTGCTGGTGTGATCAGTACGTCATCGGAAGCAGTCATTCGACAGTGTGACTGATTAACTGATAAATCGGGCAACAAATGGAATTTGGGTTGTGTTCCGTGTATCTAATGCCCAATGCATGTTACGTTTTGGCCTGGCTAAAGAATAGCAGGCTGATATATCACTGCTTATGCGCTGTGTCGATAGGCAGAGAATTTTCAAGCGGGGCCAGAATGGCTTGCTTGTATGCATTAAATCAGTTGCCTATGCGCCGTAGCGGTAGGCTGTTACGTGACACAACTGACGTGGCCTCGGCCTGGCATGTCAGATGTTGGGTATGATTAGCTTAGCAGTGCAGCATGCCTCTAAGCTGTGTGGTTAGACATGGCCCGTCTGGCATGTCTTGTCACTGGCCTGTCTGTAATGGCAGAAGGCTAAATACAGTCAGCCATTGTCGTGTGTGGCTGATTTGGCTGCATCACACCGGTGCGTATTTATGCCTTGTTATCTTGAGCTATGTGATAGAACGATCAAAAATGCATGGTTCCTGTGGTCAGGGAACGTCAGGGAATTTTAAATAAGAAGTCGGAAAGTCAGGGAAAAATTAGAAAATCAGAGAATGTCAGGGAATTTTACATTCTAAAGTCAGGGAAAACTCTAGAGCAGTGCTGTCCAACCTTTTTGACACCACGGGCCACTTAGTCAATTTTCCACCAGCTGGCGGGTCGCAATCAAGGAGGGCATGGCGAGCGCGCGGAGCGCGAGCCTATAAGGGGGGTCTGGGGG
>Ga0056128_1001109_pt1 | contig 28693 bp, 16 predicted proteins | sample WorMetLIZISLAND2_FD_71113 | JGI IMG/M metagenome (GOLD analysis project Ga0056128, IMG submission 71113) | Marine gutless worms symbiont microbial communities from Max Planck institute for Marine Microbiology, Germany - Olavius geniculatus... ... | reverse complement strand
TATGCAATGACGTCAAATGTTACGTAATTACTTTATTTGCGTGCACGTCGCAATTAAATAAGCAAGTCCAAGCGTAAATGGTTGATTTATTTCCTGTCAGGTTTATGGGTTTTCCGCCATTTTTAATTGTTTTGGTCTAAGTCAGTAGACTTAGACCAAAGTTTAGTTGAACTATGGTCTAAGTACAGACTTTAGCGTTCAGCGTTAGCTTTCGCTCAGCGAAAAGACTCAGCGAAAGTCTAAGTCAAAAAGTGAAGTGACCCAGTGACGATCAGGGATGTTCCAGACATCGGAATAAACAGAAAGGACCGAGGTTCGCTCACTTTTACTGACAAAAAAATCCCAGGACTTTCCAAGAGTGCTGAAACGTTTTTCCAGGACCTTCTCAAAGCCGAGGTTGACCATTAGCTGCAATTGACAGTCTGTGAGCTGACAGTTAGCAGACGGATGCAAAGACACAGACACAGCAACATTGCCTGACAATAAGGGTCACTACACAGCATGCAGTTTGGCAGCTTGTCAGCCAACAGTCCACGCTACATGAAATGAAAGTCGGAGCACATGGTTTATCTATTTTCGAAATGCGTAGCATAGCTGCAAACGAAGAGCGACTCCATGTAAAAACTTATAAACGTCTTCACCACCAACTAGTGACTGCAACCCTTGAATCCCAAATCCTCGAATTCCAGCCACTGTTGACAATCCCAGATCCTGGGATCGATGACATCCCAATCCTGGTGTTTAGGAAAATTTTTACAAAAAAGATTCCCCAACTAATACTTTCTTGACTGTTACAGATGACAAAATGACAATTCTAGTCATCCAATGTAATGATTCATGCACGCAAAAGACAATGTTTTGAAGTGCAAGTTGCACTGCAACAGTCTTAAGTTCCCGACAGCTTACCTATTTTTTATTTGGCATCCTGTGCATGGAATAAGTCTAGTACAGATACCATAATAACCAATCTGTAAGCCTAATCCCAAAAACGGGACAATGAGACCAGGGCTGCCACTCATATAATAGCAAAAATTAGGGACTTTAAGGACCTCAGAACTTGCCAAAAAGAACATAAAAGTGACCAAAAAAAGACCTAAATTAGGCCTAATATAAAACCAAATGTTACGACCAAACACATTTATGGTGATTACTGCTCCCGTACATGACCATACTGGACATCAAGAATGTGAATACACTAACCAAAGCCATGTAATAGTTCAGTTCTAAATTCTAAACTGTTTACTGTAAACACAAACAACTTTCACAAAACAGTTACAACAAATACTACACTGTTAACTGCACACATAACAAAAAACATCACCAAGTTTGGACTAGAAATGTGTTTGAAAAACGTTTCAAAGAAACTAAGTGCAGGAAATCAAATCACTTTCATGAAACAGTTTCAAAAACAGTTTCAACAAATACTGACACAAGTAATTGCACCACGGTTTCTACTAATCTGCAGAATTTATTTTCCCTGACTTTTCCCTGACTTTCCAAGAGAAAATGAATCACTTTCCCTGACTAATTTGTTCATGTGATATATCAATGTTGTCTTTCAATTGTTTGCAACTGCACTAGAAACAAAGGTGGTGGAACAGATTTAAAAGTGGGGATACAAATAATCTGCGAGCGAAGCAAGCAGAAAAAAAATTTTAAACGCAAAATTCAGTCAGGATAAGTCAAAAAATAGCCAATTACACAGAATTGGGGACTTTAGGCACCACTTTCTGAGAATTAGGGACTTTTAGGGACCAAGTGGCAGCCCTGTGAGACCGGTTGAGATCCCAGGAGTACAGATTTCTTAATCCCAAATCCCAGGATTCCGAAATCAATCCCGGGATTCATAAATCAATGATTTCAGCCAGCCCTCTGAAACTACAGCACTATTACACTATGCAAATCAAATATTCTTATGATTATTATTGTTGTCAGTAGTAGTAGAGTAGTAACAGTGTACAAAAGTACAGAGGTGGCTGGCGGACAGTGACTAACATGTTGACGGAGTCGATGCTGGAGACTCCTGATGTTGGCCTCCTTGTTCTCAGACATCAGTTCCAACTTCTCAGCCAGTTTGCGCTCCGAGTCACGAACGAACAAATCGACCTGCATCCGAGCGCGTTCAGTCACCTCATGACAACGCTCCTTGTCTCGGTTCACCATTGTCAGTTTTGCTGCTTCCATTGACTACACACATATAGACAAGTCGACTCAGCCTTCTATCCCTCATGGGAATATTTACACACATACTGGTACAGACTATGACAGTTCAGCCTTCTATCCCTCCTGCGTCTTTGTTCCAATTCACCATTGTCAGCTTCACTGACTCCATTGACTAGACACAGACACATAGAGGCTGACTCAGCCTACCATCCCTGCAGGGTTTTCAAATAAAACAATCTATGTACAAGTAAGTAAGTAACATGTAAATTTATATAGCACGTGTTGTCAAATTAACCTCTAATGCAGCTCTAATAAGACTCTAGGTCAATTTAGTTTTTAGGATACGTAAATCAAACAGTACAAACTATACAAGCTATACAAAAATCTAGGCCAACCTAGCCTACCCTTCCAGGGTAAGTATTAATCAAACAGTCTATATAGAAAACAAGATTGTCGTGGGTAATTATCATCAGTTTACCTGCTTCCATAAACTACATATGCATAGACAGACGTAAATGTCCAGGCCAACTCAGCCTTCCGTCCCTCCTAGAAGACAACAGTGGTTGCTGACACGTTAACAGTAACATTTCCGGTTCTGCTGCGATAACAGCAACAGCTTCATAACTTCATCAAATATTATTATAAGTTTAAAATATGCAGTCTCATTGATTTACACAGCCTACTAGTCGTCGCTTTAACCTCAGTTTTTGGGCTTTTTTAATGCATTATTTAAAACTGAGTGAGAACTGAGGCCCACAGAGCTGAAAATGAAGGCCATAGGTGAGAATAAACTTGTAGCGCGTCTTAGGGAAGAGAACCCATTCCGCTGCCCATCCCCACTGGGATCTGGCGAGCACTGCAATCTCCCCCAGCTGGGCCTGGGGGCTTTTATGGGCAAGAACCCTGGCAATAAGCAACAACACATTTTTGGACATGGACATAAAAACACCTGAGAATGTATGCCAAGCCGTTTTGCCATGGGTATATACTTTGTGTGTTTTATTCCACAAGCTTGCATTTAGAACTGAACAAGTCGATTTTAAAACAGCAAGTTTTGCAAAACTCTACACTAAAAACCTCAGCTGATAAGTACATTCATTAAAATTAGGGCTGCAAAAATTAATGAATAATTAATTGATTAATCATAATTTTCTAATCGATTAAAATTATGCAGTTTTTATGCAGTTTTTGTGGTCTTTCTTGGCCACAAAAATTAATCAGAATTAATCCCCAAAATTAATCAAACTTAATCAATTAATTTTGATTAGTTTTCAGAGATTAATCGATTAAATAATTTTTAATCAGTTGCAGTGCTAATTAGAATGGTTTTCCGACTTCTCGTCTGTCCTGGGCGTCTTTGAGTTTCTTGTCAATCAACTCCAGTGAGATTCTCCTCTCGGTTGGCGTTCCAATCTTCACAACGTGTGGACTGTCGGCGGTCGCTGGCTTGAGCACCACCTCGAATGCCATGCCACCGCTTGTCTCCAGCGTGTCCATGTCTACGCACATACAGTCACAAGTCAGGTCACAGTCAACTCAGCCTTCCATCTTTTCTCGGTAGGTGAATAGTGTATCAGCCTGGCGTGGCGTGGCGTAGCGTTAACGCGTCTTATTCGATCAATGAAGTTACTCTACTCCGGGTAAGTAATTGAACGGGTGACTGCCTGCGAGCAGGTAAACCATCTCAGTATGTAATTAGCCGTTTGGTTCAACTCAGCCTTCCATCCCTCTGGGGCAAGTAAATGAAGTACCGGCCTCTCTGGCTGGGGTTAAGGCGGGGTGTGTTCACCTGCGTCAGGTGGCAGGTAAAACTGTTTGATCCCATATGACAGGTGACGCTCAGTAGCTCTGTGATGGTTTTTCCTGTAAAAGAGCTATACGCAACCTTTGTTCAATATACACCAGCTAGTATCATCAGCATCATCATCATCAGCAGCAGCAGCAGCAGCAGCAGCGGCGGCGGCGGCAGGAGTACAATGGTTAATAAATAACATCACCATACTTATGCTAAACATATACAAATGTTGCTAAAACCATTTTTAATAAAACACATTTTTCGCTGTAATAAACGTTGATGTGTTTTCAATTTTTTTCCCAATGTTTTTTCAATTTCATAAACTTTAAACGGTCAGCGTAAACATGGCTGTGACTTAAAAATTAAACCGCTAAGTACTAATAAGATAATAATAATAACCTTTTTTCAGTTTATAAAAGACAACTGTACTTGTATTGTAAATTAAACATGAAGATTTGAATTTATTTTAAAATGGTGTATACAAAATAATAGAAAAAACTGCTATAGAAAAAATGGAAATAGCACTAAATTATCCACAAAACAAACCACCAGTAATGCTATGCCCAAAAGTACAACATTAGTCGACAACATAATTATGTACTACATAAAACATCACCCAACCAACAAGTAGACAAGCCAGCTTAGTCTACTGCACAAATGCAGACAACACAGAAAATTAACAGAAAGAGCAACAGCAGATGGCACATGCAAAACCGCACTGACCAAAAGCAAAAAAAGCCACAATTAGCACTCAACCGTACATGCAGCATACACAGCAAAGAAATAGTTGCAAGAAGTAGTTGAGATAAACGAAACCAGCTAACTTGGAAACGACACATCACATGCATAAAGTAAGTGGCACATTTAAAAATGTAAAAGGGCAGGGCAAGAGTATCTGCAGAAACATTTTTACGTTCGGCATTCCTTGTATGATTTTTCGTTTTGTTATTCATTAATTTTTTTTTACTTATAAAGCAAGCCACCTTAGACCCCCACGGTGGTGGTACTACAGCGTATATGGGCATGTCCTCCAGCTGGCCAATGGAGGAAGCCCTTTGTGAGGTGACTCTGAAGAGTTGTGCCGAACAATACAGAATAAGGCACCGTGAACCAACAGTACCCAGTAGCTACTTCTATGAAGTAACATAAGAAGGTTGACCCCTAAGACCGCTCAAAGTGCTGGTTTGAGGTTATACCGTGGAACAGTCGCAGTTCAAGGAAGGTTGATCTCTCAGCCAGCTAAGGGTGCTGATTTGAGATCATGCCTTGATAGGGTTCATTGGGATCTTACAGATACCCATGGCTGACTGCTTGGTTGGTGCCCGCCTGGTCTGTGGTCTGGTCGTGTGCGCTGGGTGGCTTTGCTGTCCCTGTCATGTCTCGGATTCGGCAGTGCACTGGAGAGACTTTTGCAAGGATGATGAGTCAGACAGGGATTTCCAGTAGATACCGAATGCACTGCAGATCGGGACTACAGTTTTTTTGTCAGGCTTGGAAATACTGCATGGGCTCTCCTTTGCTCCGTTTGGCTCTGGAACGTGGCGGGGGTGGTTTGGCTGCACTGCTCATGCGGCTTGTCTGCTGAACAGGTTGGGTCGCCTGCCAGGTGATTAGCTGAGGGGACTGTAAATCTTTTGGTGAGCCCCACAGTACTTGCTTGGTCAGGGCGATGTGACCTGACTGGCAGTGTAGTTAAGTGAGCAGGGGTAGTTGCACTTTTTGCTATTCCTGCCATGACTTTCAGTAGTTGGGCTTAACAGTCCAACAGACACCCATGGGACATTGCTTGGTTGGTGCCCGTCTGATCTGTAAACTGGTCATGTGCGTTGGGTGGCCTTGCTGTTCCTGTCGTGTCTCGAAGTTGGGTGGAGCAGTGGAGAGGCTACTGCGGGGATGATGGGTCAGACTGGGATTCCACTAGATACCGAACCTACTGTAGTTCGGGACTATGGTTTTCCTGTGTGGCTTGGAAACCCTGTGATGGCTCTCGTTTGCCCCGTTTGGCTCGGAGGCATGGCGGGGGTGGGTGGCTGCACTGCTCATGGCTGGTCTGCTGTTGGGTTGGGCCGCTTGCCAGGTGGTTTCCTGTGGGGGCTGTGAAGTCCTTTGGTGAGCCCCACAGTACAGAGTAGTCATGTGGGTGGAGGTAGTTGTGCTCTTTGCTATTCTGGGGATAGCTGATGGGCCCACATGACAGCCTAAGCCTAGGGGCGGCACTGGCTGCCCTGCCCCGCATTGGAACATGGAACACTTTAGACACAATTAATTCAACCCCAAATATGCCACTTCACTGACCAGGACTACCATAGTCTAGTTGGGCAAACTAACATAGGATCTACCCTACCTTTTGTCACAAGTACTACTTTGTAGTGATCCAGTTCAGCTTTTGTGGTGGCTGGCGATTCCCTCATACAGAGGTATACGCCGAGCCACTTGCATACTATTTCACATCATTGGTACAGCACAGCACAGCACAGCATGTAAACTCTATATAGATATACTAATAATATATAACATATTTTCAACATTTTCCATGAATGATGAAATCAACGTCCTCTTTATAATAAGAATTACTAAATATTTTTCAATGTAATAAACAGAAAACCTCTATTTAGTAAGAACTGTAACAGCATTAGAAAGTTGTAATTTCTCTTGCTTTAGCAGTAGAATACTATTCCTTAACTAAAATTTCACAAGTTCAATCCAGGGACTGAACTCATAGGCCTAAACTCTGATAGTGTCTTATATCTGCTGTAGAAAGTGACTGATTGCATACAGGCCTAAACACAGAAGTGACAATTTTGTGTCTTTAAATTACAAATAGTGTTTTAAAAGACTACAAAATTCATTAGTTTTATCCATCTAGGCTAACTTTCTTCATCTACTATACAATAAAATAAACCAATTATGTGGATAGAAAAAATAGAAACATCAAAACTTAAGCATTTAAACTCACCAAAAGCCATTGTTAAAGCTAGTTAGAACGATAAAGACACAGATCTTCACGTCTAAAACAACACAAACCGTCGTAATCACAGCTGCTTAAACAAACTCATAAATTAACTAGTACCTGGTAGACTATTTGATCAAAAACCTAGCAGGATTTCAAAGTCCAAAGCAACGTAGCATTATTAAGCCTCAAAGTCAGTCTCTCTGAATTTCCAGAAGTCATTGGATTTAAGGTCTAGAATCCTATTTAACTGGATCAGCACTTTGTCACTTCAAAGATGCATACAGAGCAAGAAAAGTAAAATGAAAGAAAAGCCACGTGTTCCGACTTTTATTCCATGTCATTTCAGTTTGTTTCATTTTAATTCTGTTGCTTAGTGATCAGTCCATAAATGTGAAAAACGTTTTTACGTTTTTATATTCTTGCCATGTATTTTTACATTTTTTAATGTTTTTTATTTTCTCGACATTTTTTATTTTTTTTCAAATAAACGTTTACTAAAAATTTTAGCAATAGCTTGAGAAGCACTATTGAAACCACAGAAACGAAAAGCGATGGTTTTTACTTAGACAGTTTAGTGATACTTGGTCTTATGTCTACAGGTTGAATTGAAGCTGAACAAAGCCTAAAGTTTTTACTGTCTCTCTCTAGTTCCAGCTACACTGCACCTACAGCATTAGGCAAGAGTTTGAACAAATTAGGGCTAACGTTTTTTATTCAACGTTTTAAACGTTTTTTATATTCTTGCCACGTTTTTTTATGTTTTTAACCTTTTAAAAAATTTTCTGTAACGTTTTTTTACATTTATGGATCAGTCACCCACTCATTCAACAGGTGGTTGTAGTCTCCCATGCAGTTAACGTACAGATGCACACATACTAGACATTATTAGCAGTTAGAATGATTTCGACTGACCTATGCAAAAATATCACTCAAGGCTCAACAATCAGCAGCAGAACCGATCAAGACGTACTCAGACTCTGAATCACACAGTGTGACTGTGAGATGCTCGCCCGGCTGCGCACTCTTAGCATTTCACCGTAACGACAGACAGACAGACAGACGACACACGCCTAGCGGGCAGTCGGTATTGATTCTACGCTATACCTGCCGCACGCTCAGTGTCCCCACATCACTGGTTCCCTCACAGACATGACATTGTTTACGTTGTGCTGTACCGTCGGCGCCTTTAGTCAGAGGTGCCGACGAGAAAGCATATTAAGCAAAAATCAAGACAGACGTGGCGCTGTCGCAAGTAGACCGCGCGATGCCGCAGTGATTTTAATGTGACAATCTGTGAGTGTATAGGATCACCCCGTCAGCTAAAATTCGTGGCATTACTTTCTAAAACGTGGCTATGATACGTAAACGGCCGGACGGAAGGATTAGAAGCAAGAATTGTTCTGTCTATTAGAGCAAGCTTCACAGCTTCGCCAACAGTCGGATAATCCGCGTTTTCTGCCTTATAATAAAACCCCAATCGCTAATAACTACTGAAGTTAAAGATTTGTCAAGCAATAAAACTTCAGCTACAAAAACACCACGAACCAAAAATGATGATTCAAAATCGTCTGCAACACAAAATGGCGATGTAAACAACTAATTCGGCAGTTAGGCGCTAGGTGACGCTACAGTTTGTTTAGTGAGGAGCGATATTGAAAACTTGTTAAAAGTTTACCAACTGAACTACCGGGTAAACGCCACTTGTCCACTTGTAAAAAAATTTATGACAAATGTTGATAAATAAAATTAACCTACATTAATTTATGTCGAGGAAAATATTGCAATTAATGGCAAAGTTATTGAGAATTTAAAAAAACTGAAAAAAACAACAGGAGGCCCGCTGTGCTGTCACTAGGGTGGGCCAGGGGCCGACCGTACCGCTTATCCAAAGGGCGAAGGCTAGCGTCCGTCCGACTTTCGGTCGTGAAAAGAAAGCGATTTTCACAGTGTCTGCAGTAACATACACGCTATTGTGACGCTGCTATACTGAACTCTACAATCAACGCTAAAATACGATACGGTAATTCGGCGGATGGGTGCTGGTGGATGCAGGCAGCAACGTTGCGTTTAAAATTACGGCCAAACCGCCGCAGATAAAGACATGGTTAACCTAGGACAGCCAAACAGCCTATAGGAACCTGTCATCTTCGACCCTTACGACGTACCGTTTTAGCCACAATACCACACGATTGGCATAGCAGAGTGCGTAGACGTAAGGCTAACAGCTTCGCCGAACAGAAACAAAATGCTAATTAACGGATTCTCTTGCAACGCATCCAGAGCAACACATATTACAACTTAAAACATGGTTGACAAGATGCTCAGCTGTCGATAGGGTCGGCCGACCGTGCCGACTATATTCAAAGGCCAGCGTCCGACTTCCGGTCGCAGAAAGAAAGCAATTTCTCAGAGTGACTACAGTCCCATAGGCCCTACACGTTATGGTGACGCTATTAGATTGTAGCGTTCTATGTCAAGATACGATACGGTTATCTGGCGCTCATGGGTGATGCTGCAGACAGCAACGTTACATTTAAAATTGCGGCCAAACCGCTGCAGATATTGTCAGCGCATAGCCTGAGAACTCGTCGCCATATCCATCTGTACCATCGCTGACGCCTGTGACGCAGGCCTACCGTTTAGCCACAATACCACACAATTGTCATAGCCGCATAGCAAACTGCGTAATGACCTTTCGAGGTCATCCAATTAAGGTCGATGATTTTCATGTCATCTGAAAGGGCTTATGCGACTTCCTATTATTGATCTAAGCTTATAGCAACCTTGGACTTATCTCGCCATTTCTCACATACGGCGACTTATCGGTTGAAAAAAGCAAATTTTTCCTATCTTACTTTTTTAACCCCAAATTTGAAACTGTTTCTTTTGCACTGGATTGCTAAAGTTTAGCGTGCTAAGAGCCTAAGACATACTGTTTAGCCATAATACACGCATTACAAACGATGACGACAGACGATGACAGACAGACGACACATCGTGCCAAAGACTCGACCTAGCGATAGGTCGGCCAATAAAACAAATAGACTTATTACGGACAGTTGTATAAACTTGAGATTTTTGCTACTCGGCTCAAATATTTTGTGGCGCTCGGCTCGAACATTTTGCCGATTCGGCTGCCAGGTCTATAAGACGGACCAGACGGTTCAGACACTCCACACTCCGCAGTGATCAAGCTGAAGCCTTACCTGTAGGCCTAGTATCGTTAAAGGGCGCCATCTGGCGAACGTCTTTACTGCACATAATAGGAAGACCGACCGTGATGTCAATACCGGTAATCTTCTCTAACGTCGGCACTTAGTTGTGAAAACGAACGACGTCAAATTACTCATAATACCGGCTATAGACCTAGGTCTACGTCCTCTTCACTTTAACAGCTGACAGTAACTTTGCAGTGACTACCTGCTACATAGTCAGTGGCGGTTTTACGTCCGGGCCGAAGGGGCTCAGCACATCCCCCCAGTTTTGCTCCAGCCCTCCCCTCCCCAGTTTCGGGGCCACCCATGATTTTTTTGCAAAGATAACACAAATATCTAAGTTCTTTGCGTTCTCAAGTTGTAAAAAATGGGCAAGTTTGCGGCTGCCATTGAACGTCAAAAAACCAACTGTCCTCCCTGCCCCACTAATCCCCAGACCAGAGGTTCTACCCCCAGACCTCCGTTATAGGCTCGCGCTACCGCGCTCGCCATGAAGCCGTGCCCCCCAGATGTTGCGCTCTATAACCGCCACTGTTCGTGGTCACTGACATCCGTTCAGAAAATTGTCATCTTGCACTGAAGAAAGAAATCATCTTTTCTTCTCCTCCGAAAGAAGAGGTAATGTTTTGCTTGTGTTGTCTGTAACTCTGTACTCGTGTGCTTGTACTTGAGCGAGATAGGGCCTAACAGTTATAAAGTTATGTGCGGGTATTTCGGCAAAATTGTTGGCGTGACCCGAGTTATTAGATTTCGGTTTCTGATTGGGACGGTGATGGTATGTCGGCAAGTTGCACTGCGCGAGCAGTAGATAGTCATGGAACCGCCGTGACGGTGTGATATTAGCTGGTGTCAATCAGCTGCCAGCTGTGAGATTGTGTAGAGAAAGCGCTGCTAATCACGAGCCGTCACGAATCGCGTGAGAAGCGCGGCTATAGACCAGGGCCTAGACCTATCAAGTGTTCGGACATCACCTTTGATTAAACTACAGAGTACACACTGCAGCGTTAAGGCGCGTACAGAGCGACGTAACTGAACTGAACTTAACTTATAAAGTGTTTACACAATTGAGCAAACACCGAGCAGCTAGCTCGACGTTCTATGGCAATTAGCATGCTAATTAGGAGGACGGGCGGGTTGTAATTGGAAGGCCTATATAACACGTGATCAGCTGTGGGCTGAGCCTAAGCCTAGGCCTGCATTCGAGCCAGGGGCGGGGTTGCAATAGGCCTGCTTGAGCCAGCTCGATGTTTGTTCGATGTTTGCTTGACGTTTGCTCGACGTTTGGTCGATGTTTGCTCGATCGTGTAAACACCTTATTAACGGTGTAGTTTTTGACGAACTCACCAAGGGAAGAGCAGGGCGAGCCCATTAGTCATTGGTTGACGCGTATCTGCGCCTAGTCACGTATGTAATGCGTCACTGCTTGCACATTTTTTTAGTTCGTCAAAAGACCATTTCAGTTCAGTTCGGTTACGTCGCTCGGTGCGCGCCTTCAGATTGCTAGCACCATGAGCATGTCTGTCATGGTTATTGGCCAGTGCCACGTTTCAACGTAGTGAATATACTGAGATGTAGCTCGCCCAACCAATTTTAAAAGCTGCACCATCTATTTCAGTTTGTAATTGATATATGTAGGTCTATAACCGTTTTTAGCTATCATCCGACTCCATAAAGGTGTATAGAAAGAGAAAGAGACACTTTTGAAAACTTTATTTCGCCATGGCGGCAGCAACACGAAACACACATATAAAGCAAACACAAAGAACACAAAACACAACACAAGGACACAAATGAAAATAGTAAAAAGAGAAAGAAAAAGCAAAAGAAGCTAGATAACAAATAAAATAATGTACCGTCTTATTAAATCATTAGGCCTACACTAAGAACGAAAAACTTCTATAAATCCAATGGCATGCATGATTTTGTGCGACCTGACATTATCTGGTGAGCAAAAACCGGTAATAATTCAAAGAAGCCTGTTGAGCGTTAGCCATCCATGGCCGTCGTCTACATAGTGACGCCAATTTATCTGTTCTGCATTATGATGGATCGGGTGATGCCGTTCCGGCCTTCATTATAAAGTCGATCTCATTAGCAGAAAGGTCATAAGGAGCGGTAGGCCCAAAACTACTTACGACACTTGTGGGGGTTCTCGGTACGGCAGTGTCACAGAAGCTCTGTGATCAATTTGAGTTCAACCCGACCCATTATGGCCACTTCGGGACGAGACGATGTTGTAATGGCTCCATCAGCTCTAATTGCCACACGATTTCAATCGTCACCGTGTGTTCGTGGAGCTCAAATTGATCACAGCGCTTCTGTGACACTGCCGTACCGAGAACCCCCACGTTGCAACAGTGCTGCAGGCCATCTTGCATTTTGATGATCTGACGAAAGTCAAAACTCTATATTCAAGTGGAAAGCCGAGTTGTGTGGCGCCAAATCTGCTTTTAACTGAACTTAACTTGACAACGTCGATGCAGACTTGTACACAACTTCTTGCGAATTTGATGTTCTGAAAACTGAAATCGCATGATTGACGGCATTCTGCTGGAAACTGAGCGTCATGCGGCGTGCATACGGGCGACACGAGACAGCGCTCGTTTAGCGGACTTCGACTAGTCACGACCGACGGACGCACGGAGGCGATCGCATGACGAAAATAGTTACGACGTGACGAGCGAAAAATTCTGTCGCCCTCCCGTCCGTCCGTCCGTTCGTCCGTTCGTCCGTTCGTCTGTCTTCCTCCGTTGTGTGCTGTCGCCGACACTGCTATGCATCGTTGATGCGGCCGCCGGAGACTGCAGGGCCCACCACAGCCCGCCGCTCGCCACGATGATTTACGACATATGCCCATTACCCAACCGGTTCTGATATCTCGACGCTGCATAGGCTACATTTCCCGTAGCCTACTTCATTCAGTTCTTCCGGCCAAACACGTCTTGCCAAGTTGAAGTTTAGGCCTTCTACCAGCGGTTTCAATGTGGTGAGAGTTGGTGGTGACCTTACAATCGCAGTCCGATGCCGAATACGCTCGTTAAGTTTTAACGTTTTTTTTATTTACTCAACGTTTTTTTACAAAAAAGCGTTCAATAGCGATTAAATTCAAAAATTTGAAGAACACTTTCAAAAACAGATAAACGAATATTTAGGTAGTTTACTTATTGTTTAATAATACTTAATCACAATTCAACTACTAAATTAAATTGAAATTAAATATAGCTCTCTCTCTCACACACTTTCTCTTTCTCTCCCCCTCTCTATATATCTCTGCAGCACTAATTCCGCCATTGCTGTCCCTTACTTTTCCCTACCAAACAGCGACAGTGCCTCACAAGTGACAAATTGCTAGGTATCACGGTCGGCCATCTTAGCAACAGCTGGGATTTTTGTTACTTTATATGGCCCCGGTATTCCGTAAAACCTTATAGGCCTATGTAGGCTCGTTTCTATCTCAATGAGACCCACAGCGACAAAATTGACGATTTATTACAATATTGATATAATAGCACAATATTAGGACATACGATATTTTAGTGAAAAGTGATGCCCGAAAGGCGTCATATTGATTTCTGTCATTCAGCCGTGCTGTGGTGTTCGCGATGATCACTTCACTTCGTAAAATTAGCGAAACGGTTGGGTAGCCTATTGCAAATACGACGATGCGCGCCGCCTGGTAAGTGGCGGCGGCGACGTCAGTTATTGATTTTTCACCGGCGCAGTAGCAGCAGCAGCAGCAGCTTCTGCAGTCGTCGCAGCCGCCGCATCCGCCAGAAACTCTCTCTTTCCCGCCCTCCTTTCCACCCCCTCCCTTCCTGGCGCTCCTCTTGGCCCATGAGCTGAACTGCGAGGGGCCTGGGTCGGGGCCTGGGCTGTCTTCTTGGAGGCGGCCTAGCCGGTCTGTCACATCTCGTCGTGTCGTTTGCGACTGCGTGTGCCAGAGCCAGCCCACCGTGTAGTGTAGTGTAGTGGTTGAAGCCAGTTTTTCAGCGTAGAGTAGGCCTGTGCAGCGTCGCTGCTCTGTTCGTGGCCACACTGTCACAGAGCTGTGCGTGACGTCATACCGGAAACGGAAGGCAAGGTGCAAAACAGCCGTCGTGCATGCTACCGACAAGTTGACAACAGGAACCGACTAGCGGGTAGACTAAACGGTCATATTTCCGACGATTACTGATGTGCCCATGCCGGTTAATCGCGGTGGTTAAAGAATCATCGATTTGCGGTGAGTGACCAAAAGACCCAGCATGCGGCCTGGCTACACTGACGGTGCAGGATAGCGACATATCACCACTTAGCGTCACTCTCGACTGTTTGTAAAATTTGCCGGTCGGCGCGACAATTTGGCCGTAGTATCAACGTGCATACGTCATAGACCACGTGACAGTATCCGGGAATTCGGGTCGCAGCGTATCACTTTCGGTTACAACGAACCAGAAGTAATGAAACTTTGTTCGTCGCGTCTTTCTGGCAGTTTGTCGGCACTGGATAAAGTGAGTAAAGTTGACCGATTCGTACAGACATTCTTTCGGTGAATTATTGCAAAAATAAACAGAGACACTATTACCGTCGCCGGAAATAAATCGATGGCTATAACTGATACCAGAAGTGACGTAATACCGTCGTCGGTCGCCGATAGAATACCGGAAATGGATCGGAAGGGTCACGTGACGCGACCGTCATTACGTCATCAGTTGCTGCTACCGCTGCTGCTGCTGCTGACGCTGATGACGTCACAAACGCTCGCCATTTCTGGTACGTATGCAAACGAATGAGTTAATGTTCGTTTATTTCGTCTTCGTCGTGTTATATGCATCAAACTGCATGGCTGACTATTATTATTTCTTACTGATTTCTCAGCTGTGCCGCCGTTCTAAGGTAAGGTGTCCATCGGTCTCTGCGAGTCTGATAAACTTAACATTGTTTTGGCCGTAAACGTTCCTAAGGCCGAAATAACCAATGTGCTAACTGTTTAACTCAAAAGGCTTAGACGACTGCATAAGATGTCGGCAGTGGGCCGACATGTTTTTTTTCTAATTTTGTATTTGATTACACTGTCATTACTGGCAGATAATAACCGCCGAGATTTAATGGAGATAATTGTACACGAAGGAAAACAGGATGTCGGTGCCGAGTGGCGACATGATGTACGGCCGTCCGTCCATGCATGTCAAGTGTCGCAGGCGTTGATAGTAAATTAGGTCACTTTGCCACCCATGATTACGAGAAATATGCATGATTTTTCAGAGGTTTTTACGTTTAGTGACTTTTGTGTTTTGACCTTTTGAACTATACTGCCATGTGAAACGTTCATAGCTATTTTGGTTTTTCTGTGCTTTCTTGTGTTCGAGCTAAGAGCCCTTTAGGACAGCACAGACAGACAGACAATGCAAAATCGGGACACCAAAAAATGTATAAGAAGCGACGCTTAAACAAAAACACTTGAAGAGTGCAACGCCGCAAACCTTCACCGAAGCTTTATTTCGAAATCTATTCCGCAACCAAAATTTACTAGATTCTTTAGGCCCACGTCTTAGCGTTGAAATATTACAATTGTTGTACAATCTGTTGAGCAATCGAGCAGACGAACAAACGTGCAAACAAACGGACAGACGGACGGACGTCGTTTGTAGCACAAGTCCTGCTGCGGACATCTGACAAACAGCAAACGCAGACAGCCACAGACATGGTGTCTGGCAATAAGGGTCGCTTATAGCTTTCAGTGTTGCGAGCTAACGGACAAACAGACAGACGCGGGTGTAAAAATTTTTAATGCAGGCGAAAAACTTATTTCTAATGCATTTTTTATTTGCTAGAACAATTCTAAAAGCGCGTACAGATCGACGTAACTGAACTGAACTGAACTGACGTGGTTCAGTTTTTAACGAACTGACCAAACGGGCAAGCAGTAATGCATTACAGTAGGCACCGTCAAACGACGTCGGTGGCTACGTGACTACGCGCACGTACGCGTCAATTAAAGACCAATGTACTCGCCCTGTTCGCCCAATAACTAAACGGTGTCACTTTAGTTGAGTTCATGTCGCTCTTAACGCGCCTTAAATTGCGCAGCGCTGCACTGACATTATTTTGCGAACGGCGCATTGTATAGGTAATTTTTCTCGTGTCATCATATGAATATGATGATAGTTTTTTTTTCTAACGGACGCTCTGCAGGTAAAAAAATTAGCCACGTGGAATAGACAACGAACCAAAGGACGGAGAGCAAAAATATATCTGTCTGGGCGTGTTACATTTGCTTAGCTCGTGTCGATGACTGACGTATTGTCTATACGCCGACTATCACGTTCTGTTATGAGCCGCAATATTCTTCTCCGGTGAAAAGTTAACTCCAAGATTGAGACTTTTTATTGATCAGCGTCCAAAGGCAGCAAAAGCTGCTGAATAATAGGTCATATTCTCATATGATGCGTCTTTTCTTCACGTTCGGTTATGAGCTGTCTCAGTCGTCAGAGCTGCTGTGTGCCGCTCGCTGATGAAAAATTAACGCGGCGCGCTTTTCACAACCCGAGATGGCGAGATCAGGCCGCGATGGAAAACGGACAGATGTCACCCGCGGTCACTAGTTCCCCAAACAAGCCCCAGAATGTAATAAGCCGCTACACGGTGGTGGGGTAGGGGCTTTCGTCCTATGTGGGATATCCAGACTATTTTTCGTGAAAAGGTTTTTTGAAGTTTAAACAAGAGAAGTAATGTTCTTTATAAGAACAAAATGCAAATCTCTAAGCTACGGAGCGTCACCTGCCATATGAGATCACACGGTGTTACCTGTCACCCGACAGTGCGACACACATGGGCGAACGCGTTTCGCCTTTACCCCAGCCAGACAGGCCAGTACTAAATTTACCTACTGTGGATGGATGTAAGGCTGAGTTGACCCGGGTAGTTGGTTATATAGTTTACCGATATGATTTAGCTGTATGCAGACAGTCGCCCATCCAAGCAGTAACCGAGCTCGGCGTAGAACAACTTCTAGCGTTAACCACTTGAAACGCCAGATACCCCACTTTAAAATACCAAGACAAATTTAGTACAGGGGTTTTCCTTTGAAGGTAGGGGGATATTTCCGACACCTTGGCTGGCACAGCGACGGCGAACTGTTAGCCATACGATAGGACTACGGCGACTACGACGACGTCGTGTGTAAGCCCCTCTATTCAGTGCTATGCTCATGACGGCACATCGCAACCGAACGGCACTTTCAGCGATACAGTCAGACAGACAGAGATAACGGCCGGTGCCCCATTATAGAATTGTCAGTTATACCCCCAGAAAAGTCTACCCCGGCCGATAATTTACCTGTAAAAAATCCGCCCCGTCCGGCGGCCGCCCGGGCGGGGCGGATTTTTACCGGTAGATTGTCGGCCGGAAGAGACATTTCTGGGGCGATCCTAATGATGGGAAGGCTTTTATTCGGCCGGCGATATTTTAATAAGGGAGAGACATATCAATTCCGTGATTATCTCTTCACGGGCGGATTTTTCATGGGGGAGACATTTTAATGTGACACCGACCGGACGAACGAACGGACGTATGGGCAGTCACCCGCCTTGTTTGCAATTCTAACTGAATCGTAAAAGGCTTCCGTGCGTATCGGTGGAGCTATCGGGACCTACAGACGCAGACCGACTATACGTACGGACCTTCATCAACTGGTTTTACTGGCCGTGGGCGCTCCACTTGCATGTTTTACTAGCCGTTAAGTGCAGGATATCTTTAGACAACCTTCTTTCGTCAGGCCCTGGAAAGTGGTTTTCGGTGCCGCTTTGGAGAACGGCAAGACAGAGCAGTCCATCGTCATTAATACCCCGTTTACACAGTTAAGCAAACATCGAGCAATCATGGAGCAAACGTCCAGCAAATGCATTCAAAATACACTTTCACGACGCCTGCTTTAATTGCTCGATGTTTGCTTGATGATTGCTTGATCGTGTAAACGCGGTATAACCTATCGCAATACTTTTATCGCACATCCATCCACAGTTTCAACTTCAGATCCGCGCTGGAAGCTTAGCTCTTGAAAACAGCGTTAGGCTATTCGTCAATCCACCCAGTGTAGATCAGTTTGAAGCCACAGAGCCTGGGCTGCGCTGAAAATCTTGAGCAAGATCGCCCCACGAGCTGTCAAAAAGAATTCAGCGCTTAAAATGCAATAAATTAAATACGGCCTGGCAATAAAATACGCACATAACTTATTTCATCCACCAATTGGAAATAGGCTACAACCGAAACTGTGGCGGGCGATGCATGTCTGAGTACTTTAAAAAGCCAAAGTTTTCCTAAGAATAGGCTATACGCAGTGGCTTTAGAACACAGTTTTGATTGGTTGGCCTTGTGTTTTTTCCATTTCTGTTTTGTACAATGTAGTTTCTCTGTCGTGCTGTCATGTTCTGTCTCTGAATAGATAAAACGCTGTGAGCAGAAGATGGCGTTTAACGAAAGAGAGAAAAAGACAGACAGACAGACGTAGAGACCGATGCTGATGGCATGCGAACGCCAATACTAGTGTCCAGTTTGCGTGGTCAGTAATGGTCAGCCGAACCGCAGTCATTGTTTGCTTGCAGCGCGCTGTTGGAATCCGACGATTAATGTCCGTCCGTGCGTCCGTTCGTTCGTCCCTCCGTGCGTCGGCGTGTGCCTCGTTAATCGCATGTAGGCCTACGTCGGCGACCATCGGTCCATCGTTCAGTCAGTCACCCATCCACGTACTAACCAAGCCCGGCGTCGAACAACCTCGTCTATCGTTCAGTCCTCGCTGGTTGCTCGTTCCTACCATTTGTCGTCGTCGTAGTCGCCATTATCTCTCGCATGTGACGTCATCGTATCACGTGACAACAGACTATGGTCGTCGGTAGCCAGCCATAACTATTGGCTCTCTTCAGCTGTGATGGGTGTAAAGTTGGTAGTAAAACAGAACCGGATAAGTAAGCAAGTAAGTAAGTAAGCAGTTTATTGAACATGTTTTAGGCGCACATGCTGACAACAATAAAACACTATATTATTAAGAACCGGAATAAATGCAAGAAGACTAGACTCGTTTTTAGTGATCTGATTGCAATCAAAACTGATACTGCTAATTTTCGAGATTTTTTGTAAGGTCTTTCTAAGTTCTTCCCAAGTCAGTAACCTATAATTATGCGTGCATTTGTCTTAACGCGTTCATAAGTTTTTTTTCTTACGATTCTGTTGCAAGTCGCATCTTTATGAAGACTTTCGTAGCTGTGGTGTGCAAACAGCATAACTTCTTTTGTTTAAATCTCTGTGTTCGGACTGCTGAGTTTATCTCGTATGCGGCGTTTGCGGACTGGGGTCTGGCCCGGTCCGTGCGGGAGAAGCTTATAACATTTTCCTATACTCTATTAGTACTTGACCGAGTGAGTATTTTTAACGGCACGTCAGCACAAAGTGGACCACTCAGTGCTATAGTAGGCCCTACTGTTATACTTGAGGAGAGTACAGAAGAAAAGGAAAAGAACAGGAAGGAAGAAAAAAGAAACAAAAAAGCGAATGGCGGGGGACAAGAGGCCGGGCCAGTGCTTTTAGAAGAAGCCAAATCCGGTATAAATCCGTGTTCCTAAGCGGAAGTAAGCCTGAAATCAATGTGTGTTTTGTTCATAATTCAGAGCAGAAAAAAACGCCTAACGCAACGTAACGTAAAGGCGTGTGCAGAGCGACGGAAATAAACTAAACTGAAGTCGCAACTTTTTGAAGTTCGTTATAGTTCAGTTCAGTTCTGTTCTGTTGCTTTGTACACGTTTTAAATGTTTCTAAGCTATGTCTGATATGCGTTTAATTAAACGTTAAGATGCGCAATAAAAAGCTAAACTGCGTGTTGTTGGCATTTCTAGTCGAATAGTCTAAGTTTAGTAGAAAAGCTGCCACTTTCTCTGGAGGTCACAAGTCAGTCGTGGGGCAGTGCCCAAAGACTTGCATTAGGCCTATGCGTACCACTTTGCCCTGACAGTCTAATTAGTACAGTAGAGAGTCTGAGAATTGCTTATAGAACACTTCAAGTAATTTCTGGAGACACGGTCTCTTTCCTTCCTCGGTTTGTGCCTATATAACTCTGACGACGTAGACAGCTTAATGCACCGTCTATTGATAGATGACTGTGAGTCGCTGTTGCGCTTACAGAAGGACGGGAAATAATCGGTGTTTACTTACGCGAGCATGCAAAATTAATCTTCGGTTCTGTCTGTCACTGTAATAGTCGTTATATTTTGCAGCAAGATTTAAAAATTACAAAACTCTGAGGAAAAGTGTGAAAAACATGCATTGCGTAGAAAGTCGTTTTTAATTTTCTTGAAATTTTGTTGACAGCAGATAGGATGTTTTTGCCATTCCAACCTCGACTGTGGCGACGTCAGATCACGTCTTGTGCATATACGCTCTGTGCGTCTCCCGGCGAGCAGTGATCCCTCCAGGAAATCTGCCGCTCCGTTGACCAAGCCAGGGGCGCGAGCAAGAGCCTAAAAACTGGGGCACAAAGGAAAAGACATGCCCGAGACATCGAACTGAAGAATATCATGCATCCGCGTCGTGGGTCAAAACGTAGGCGAAGCAAAAAAGTTCTAATTTCTTAACAGACGCTGCAAATTTTTGATGGAGGACATTACGAGTGCTCAAAATTTTGTTTTTTTGCTTCTAATTTTCCTTATTTTTGGGATTTTAAGCCAAATTGTGCAAGTTTAACACGACTTTCTGACAAGAAAATTTTCTGAGAGCTCAAAATTTAGGGTGGGCAGTTGCCCCCTTTTCCTGCCCTCCCCCTCCACGACGCCACTGAATTCTAACCTCCGGCAGTATATTTCTTTCGGTGGTCCCAGACCCGTCAGCAGATTAGCGTTGTCGCCGACGGTGGCCGCCGCGCAGTGCTGGGAGTGAAGGATCAGTGATAGGCAACTAAGTAAAAAAACGAATTAAACTATAACATGCAACTACTTTGGCAATATATTTAACTGAACTATTGATTTTAAATTAAACCTTTTCCTTCAACTAATTTGCAGTTGTTTTGGGAGTAAATTGGTGCAACATTGTTAACAGATGCTGTTGATATTGGCTAACAGTAAAATGCCAATTTAAAAAATATCTTTAAAATTGAACACTTGAAAAGTAAAATACATCAATAAAACGTCACTGTCGTAATTTATGAATTTATTTTTATTCAGCATTGCAACAATTATTATCTTTAGTTTACTGCAGTCAATCCAATGATATTTTAAGTCAAAAACTGCACGTGTGATTTAGCTATTTTTTCAAATTAAACCATTTAGTTAATGACTAGAAATTAATAATTAAACTACTGTTTTAACTGAACTATTTTGTTTTAGTTAAACTAACAAACAGTTGTTATTTTTGCCCATCACTGGCGTAAAGAATGTAAGAAAGAAGGCCTCGTCGCATCGACCATCTGCTGCTCCACTGCTACTGCAGTTTGTGTAAATAATGCAACGTGTTGGATGATGCAATTACGTCACTCGCCGACCGCATCAGTGGCGCTGTCTGCTGATGCTGGCCGGTTGCTGATGCTGCTCGTGAGACGAGACCAGACGGACGGGACTGCTCCACGTTGGGCGCCACCATCACGACCGCATAGCGACAAATAGGCTGAAGACGAGCCAACCTCGAACAGGTGCCCGTGACGCCGACATCTTGTGTGGGGAGAGGGGTGATGCAAGCGATCACTCCAACCTCAAGAAGTTCGTGGCGCACCTCTAGCCTCTGTTATCGGCTGTCTCCACAGGCTACAAAGTATAATTACGAAAAAACCTCTTTGACATAGCTGTCGTAAATGATGTATCCTGTTCAACTCACAAGTATGTTTTTGTATCATAAATTATAGCACACGTTGGGGAGCTTAGAGCTTTGTCTGGTTAAATTTAAGTGGTTAGGTCCCAGAAGGGGATTTAAATAAGAGGGAAGAAAACTGGTTAGGGCGAGGAAGAGAAAAGAAAGCACTGAAAAGAAAATGAAGGGAGTAGGAGCGTGAAAGGGAAGTTCGCGCCCACTGCCTTAGTTTTTTTTTGTCACAGTCGTTGCCTGTGGGCGCCATACCGTGATCATTGGCTTGCCGGTTTATTCACTTAGCGCGGAACATTTGCAGCGCCATCTGTCGGAGTCAGTGCCGAAGTGCGTGAGTGAGTGAGTAGAGTTTTAAGTCAGCGCGACAAGTTATTGGTTATTTTTTTCTGAGACATTTTTTCCAGACACTCGTCTGCAATGGTCTTCTTCTTTTGTTTTATTCTGCTGCTTATGGGCAGGTTTGGTTTTCGTTTTCATCGTCTCCGTCTCGCGTTTTTTCTGTACCATATTTTTTGGGAATGTGGATAATCTGTGTACCCGTCGCTTGTTTCCAGTAACCAACTCGGTAACATTTCCTTTAGTCTTCCTCTTCCCTTCTTCCCTAGCAAGCAATCGTCCTTCTAATACTGTTCTCATTAGAAAATTATGTCTTAACTAACCATGTTTTCTGCCTATTTCTCGATATGTCCAGGAGTCCTTTTTTCTGCACTGGGACTCACAGCCAAAACTAGCAGCAGAAAAATTATACTAACTAGCGCGAAATACTAATATTAACTGTAATAAACTACCAAGACACGCACAAATATAATGTTAGCAAACTAAATATTGTGAAGCTCGCTGCGGGTCAAATAGCGGGCACGGACAGACTAGAGGGAGACAGTCAGTGGCGTCGCCAAGATGATTTGGTGCGACGGAAGCACAAAACTGGCAGAAAATAATTTGAGGGTGACAAAAAAATTTAATGTCGAATGTTTATTCGGCTCTGAAGTTGAAAGTCGAAAAGTGCACGCGCCCCAGTGCCCCATAGCCGGAGACAGATTTCAAAGAAACGCCAGACAAAGTGTGGTTTAATGTATTTGCTAATCATATTTAGTAGGAAAAAGGTCGGCTAATGGCCATTTGGCCACAGTGACACGGAGTTGAGCTGCGTTTTTTCTACACTCATGCACTATTTTTGTAGTGAAACATACGAACTTACAGGAAACGATAAAATTAGCAAAAGACGTGAATTTGTGCTCTGTACTAGTATTTTGAAGACAGACAAACGGACATGCAGACAGACAGACTGGCCGATGAAAATATTTTCCTTCGTTTTCATCAGAGTAAATAGACCGTGCGATCGCTGCTGCTTAATGATCTGGACTCGTTCTGTGCGTCGTCGATTTCAAAGCGCCGTCCGTCGTCTTTCACTGCAGGCCATGTAGGCCTACCGTTTGTCCTACAATCAATTAATTACCTTCTTAGAAGCTAGCATCGCTGTACAGGCCATCAGCTGAGGAGTTACGGCTTTTAGAGGGTGCCTACATGTAGGACAATACATCACACGCGACAAAACAGTGAAGCTGTCAATCAACACGGGTTTGGTTGGCAGCGCCGCTTGTGGCATGGCATTGCTAAACCCCGAGTTGACTGACAGCTGCGCATGTAAGTAGCCCGTTCTGCTTTTGTCGCGTGCAGTGCTTTCGTAGCTGAGGGGCTGGGGCAATTGCCCTTTCCTCAAAATTCGGGTTGTTAAAAAATTGTCCGAAAACTTTTTGTCGGAAAATTTTGGTCTAAAATGCAAAATTTGAGGCTGAAAAAGCCCCATTTGGGAAATTTAGTGGCAGAATTGAGATTGTGAACACCCATAATCTCGTCTGTGGGAAATTTGGAGTGTCAGTTCGGAAATTACAACGTCCTGCTCCCCCACTTTTCAACCCATGACGCCGTTGATCGTATATGCGAGGTTTTGTCACACATGTATGCACACTCTTAGGCGATGCGGGGCTGATGACTCTCTGCGGCTGAAGCTGGCTGCCCTTGGCGACACGATCTGAGTTGCAGATTGCGTGACGATTCGCGCAGTTCCTTTGATGGGTGTATTGAGACGATTCGTGCGCTGGGCACGGGAAACGACAGAAATGTGAATGCCACGATTGCTGTTTTTTTTGTTGAATATTGCAGCTAACTGATGACTACAGAAGTGCAAAGTAAACTAAGTAGGTCTGTGCAGAGAGCATTAGAACTCGCTGACGACCACATCGCCGACGCGCTTGTCTGCCTTTATCGGCTGCGCGTGCCGGAGCAACTCCAGTACAAGATCGCCGTTCTGGTCTACAAAGTTTTGCACGGACTCACGCCGCGATACCTTGGTCCACTCAACTACGTCGCCGATCTATCTACCGGGACGCCGACCTCTCCGTTCTGCTACCACCAACCGTCTGGCAGTGTTTACAGTCAAGTTGACAACCGTCGCCAACCAACCGGGCTTTTTAGGTTGTCGGCCCACGGACCTGGAACGACCTGCCGGACAACGTGACATCTGCCGAGTCGTTGTCCATTTTTTGCCAGCGTTTCAAAGCTCATCTCTTCACAAAATCCCGACTATATCTTGGACGGATCGTCTTAGTACCGTGTTGCAGTACTCGGCAAAGGCTGCCGTGTACAGACGAAGGACGAACATCCATGCACAGCGGCTTAATGGAAGCGCTGTCCACGCTGATTAACCTCGACTGTACTGTGTGTGCTATATACGTACTGCTCGTCATAATGGAACACGCTGTTAAGTAAGTAAGTAAGTAAGTTTTTATGATTTTATTAGTGTGAGAGTAACGACAGATCTCACATCGCAGCGTGTCAATATGCAATATACAGGAAGAAATACACGATAAGTCTGACTTGTGCGGCCGTCCTAATAGGCCGCATTACGAGTCTTGCTCGTCAGTCCGTCTGTCCGTCTGTCTGTCTGTCTCATAGTTTACGGGCACCTGTGTCCCAACTCGTCAACAAAAAAGCCCAGAAAATTGGCGTGAACGTTTCTCAGACTTGAAATAAATAGTGTGCTAATCAATTTTCACTTGAATAAATTGCCAGTCGTCAATAAAAAGTTTTAGAAGAAAATGATACGGATCTTGATCTTCGCGTAAACGTGTCTTGGTGTAATTTATCGCGAACGCGTCGCTTACTTCGTCAGCTTCTGTAAAATTGGACTTTGATTGAAATTTAAAATAAGTAAGTGTTGTATGTGCATAGCTAGGCGGACGGCCGCATGCATCTGGTGTCGGTACTGGGCTGACATTTTTACCAAACACTAGGTCTATACACTGTACAGTGTACGCGCTTTTAGTAGCTTAGAAAACATTAAACTTTCATCGCGACTCGGCTCTCGGGCCGCAAAAAGCCGACTTATGCTATCGGTCCGCAAGAGATTGCGTGCAGTGAATAGGCCTAGTAGCAGCTGTCGTTATTATACGAGTCTCGTGTATGGTTTCTTGTAGTCACGAAGCGTCATATGCCACACCTTCCCTCTGATGAGAATGACGCATGCAGCGTAACGTAGCGTACGCTGAATATGGTCGGCAACGTTACCGTTATGTTGCGGGGGACGTCACGTTCAAAGCTGTATTATTAGGGAATGACTTCTATTCCCATTGCTACTCATTTCTGTAGAACGTGAGGATTTTTAGCACCGAATTTTGCAAATTAAGCAAAAATGTTTTGTCAAGAATAAAATCCTCCTGCAGGCTAAAATTTGCTCTCCCGCTTTGTTACCTCCCTGCCACAACACCACTGCTTGTATCTACCAGATGTCAGCACCGTTGTTTTTGAAGATTTGAGATCTTTGGTCGCTGCTAATGGCATTGTCGTATCACGCTGCCGAGCAGCGATCTGCGTGTTGGACATTCGTTTGGTTTCGTCGCCGAAGTCAAGAGACATTGACTTATTGAGCGCATTATTCATTGCGGGACTCCTGCAATTTATTCTCTGCAGCTGGCCGCTGGCGTCGCCCCATGGCTCGATGTTGGTTGAATGAAGCCGGGGAGCCCTCGACTAAAAGACTGCCGCTCCACGTGGCACTCGACTGCACTTCACACTGTGGAGCGGAGTGCCCCCGGCTGCAGAATACTTCGTGTCTACGGGTGGGAACACACGGACGAGGCATGCATTGGTTCATATAATCTCATTTTTCTTCTAATTCATTATGTCTTTTTGCTGCTCAGCAGCCCTTAAGGACAGACATTATTTGGCTGTATGTCGCATTATCTTGTAACAGTTCAGGATATATTTATACATAATGTCGGTTTAGTAGAATAAAGTAGGCCTATTAGTAAATGTAGTAATTCTGTGAAGAGAAAGGGACGGACAAGGCATGCATTGATCGCGCCGGTCGGAGCAATGTCGATAGCGCCTGGCTGACCGGTCCAGCCTGAGAACGTCTAATTGACACACGTACGCCGGTCGGCTGTTAGATAAATGCACTTCACAGCTGACGCCACTACGACCACTACACCAAGTAGTGCTGCTGCTGCTGCTGCTCCTGTATGTGACGTCACGAGAGAAGACTGTCTCTCAAAACGCGTGTAAAATTGCCTGCAGTGAATAACAGAATGACCGAATGTCCAGTGTGTGTAATTTGCCGAGGATTTTAAATCACGTTCTTTAGCTGTAGCGGGGCACGTCTGTATAATAGCCAGACTTTCGGTCTTAGCTGCTGCGGCTGCTGCTGCTACTAATATGAAGGCAAGCTTGCGTCGTTGCGTCGCATACATGCAGAGAACTACGTGCGGCGACTCAATTAGCTGGCTCAGCCATTCTCCGTTCGGCGCCTCTGTCTGTCGTCACGTGCCCAATAAAGTTCACGCTCCATCACTTGGATTCGTCGTCTGTCGTTTGTACAACATCCTGTAAAACCAGTCCACAACAATGGAACTACACCATGTCTCAGAAAAAAAACAAGCAAAATTGTTTTTTTTCAGAACTTCGCGTCAAATTTTTGCCGACTTTAATAATTTTTGGCAAAACGATGGCCAATATGATAAAATTAGGTAAGGTGCATGCACGCACTTTCTATCTTATCTGACTTGTTTCAACGCAACAGATTTACGGCAAATTCAAACAAAATACTGGCTTTTGTAGCTGTTACACAGCGATGCATAAGAACTACGCATTTCGGACTCTTTCCTGCATGCTATAATTTTATTGTGTTAATCTTAAAATTCGCGCAATAATTTTAGTAAGTAAGTCGATGACAACGGAGCGATCTATCGTCTTTGACATGTGGAGTAGCCGAAGGGGTCAGCGAGTTCGGCCACTCCTTTTCAGGTCCGGTGTCCCCTTTGGCCTTACGTATTTGAATTATTCATATATAGGCATATACATTCACAGTAACGAACGTATACTTCGCAAGTGCAGCGAGCCAGTAATAATGCCCCCATCGCTCTCTCACAAATGCATCTCGGGAAGACAGCTAATAAGACGTCAATGGATGCGGACTGCGGACGCGACGCGATGCTTAAGCGTGGTTTCCGTCCGAGGCAACGCACGCAGCGAGAACAGAAAGACGTCGTTTATAGGGTGTTCACACAATCGAGCAAACATCGAGCAAACATCGAGCTGGCTCAAGCAGACCTATTGGAACCCTGCCCCTGGCTCAAATGTAGGCTTAGGCTTAGGCTTTTAGCCCACAGCTGATCACGTGTTATATTCGTGTTCTAATTACAACCCGCCCGCCCTCCTAATTAGCATGCTAATTACCATAGAACGTCAAGCTAGCTGCTCGATGTTTGCTCGATCGTGTAAACACCCTATTAGGGGGAGGGGCTGGAGGTCTACGGACCCCCAAGGATTTATGATTTTATTTTTTTCCCTGTAAATCGTACCTTTGAAACAGTGTTACTACTGCAAGAACAATACGTTACGTAAACTAAGACCCCCGAAGATTACTGAGACCCCACGCCCCCAATGATTTACTGAAATGACGTTTCTGCGAGGATAGAAGCGGTCGTTGCGTTACGTCCGTTGTGTCCGTTGCGTTAGATTAAAACCACGCTGTAAGTCGATTGGCTAAGAGACTGTATACGTGTTCCACACGGCACTGTTCTGCTGTATCCATTAAATGTACCGGGTGAACTCTCGTCGTGGCTCTGCTCCGGCGACAGTGCTTTGAAACTCAGCGTTGATTAGGACATAATTGTTATTGTTATTATTATTGTTATTTCCCGAGGGAGCCTAAAAATTAACTACGAAATACAAATATAAATTATTATTATTATACTCAGTTTATAATGCACGTTAGGTCTTTCACAACGTGAAGAATCTCAAGTGCAGACAAGGTCACATGTCAGTGGAGGAACGCATGACTATATAGAGCAGTTTTAAACCTAGATTTGAAGGTATCAGTAGATACAGTTATGTCAGAAATAACAGTTTTGGGCAGATTATTCCAGATTGTGAATGAAGCATGGCAGAAAGCACTCCTAGAAAAGTTGAGAACTGCTGAACTGTACTGCAGGATGTTGGCACCGCGAGGTCGCAGCTGTCTTGGAGTCTCGTAGAGACGAATGAGTTCTGACAAATACTGCGGTTGCTGAATTGTCGGGGCTTTGTAAGTGAGCAATGCGATTTTGTATTCAATCCTGTAACTAACAGGAAGCCAGTGTAGGTCGGCGAGTACCGGAGTGATATGATCACGCCGATGCGTTTTTGAGACCACCCTGGCTAGTGTATTTTGGACACGCTGGAGTTTGTCGATGTTCATGGACGAAGAAC
>Ga0056128_1001108_pt1 | contig 28698 bp, 17 predicted proteins | sample WorMetLIZISLAND2_FD_71113 | JGI IMG/M metagenome (GOLD analysis project Ga0056128, IMG submission 71113) | Marine gutless worms symbiont microbial communities from Max Planck institute for Marine Microbiology, Germany - Olavius geniculatus... ... | reverse complement strand
CACTGACTTTAGTCATGTAAAGAATTTCTTTCAGAACATTTTGCTGAAAACCGCTTGACTCTATGACGTACGGTTGCAAAATTATGGTGCCATAAACTTTGTGCAGTTTTTTGGACCACCCTGTATATAGGGCTTAGTCTAGTTTTGTTGTAAGTAAGTAAATTAGTAAATTAGATTTAAAAGCGCACAAGTTTCGCCGAATCTGAGGCGTTCTAGAGGCACGCGACTGGCCATCGCCTAACTGACCATGGACGGTCGTAAGTCGCTTGAAATGATGAATAATTATACCCCGTTTACACGATCAATCAAACATCAAGCAAATGCATTCAAGATACACGTGGACGACGTGTGCTCTAATTGCTTGATGTTTGCTTGATGTCTGCTTCATCGTGTGAACGGGTTATTAACGATTGCAGCCGTTCTGTGTATAATAAAAACCTAAGCCGTGCAGTACGGTAGAACGGTGGCTGTGACAGACAACAATGCAGCACTGATATATTTGACAACGACACAAACTTACTAGGCCTAGGGGAACAGTTTATCTCGGGTGTCTTATTTTAGACCGCCTTTCGCCTGCTATCAGGAAACGGTCAAAGATTTCTTTTAAAAGATCCTTGTTTATGGACGTGGTTATTGTAGTTATTACTATGCGTGATTGTTCACACGTTTGCCATTATAATCTATTATTACTTGTACAAAAAAAAATCAAAATCTGCCGTGAGTATAGGCCCGTGACGCAATGTGTGTGATGATGTGATCTATATACGGTAGGTTTGCGTCGATAGATCTAGCGGCATGCGGTGTCAGTAAGCCTATACTCTCGCTATACGACGACATCGTTGGACATGGCGACTCGGAGAGACGGCGTCAGCAACGTCGATGACGACGCACCCGGCGAGATCTGATAAACGCGCGGCTGAGTGGAAGACGAGCCCGCCAGCGCATCGTCGCCTGATGAATGGCCGCCCGGTGACGCCACTGCCCTGCCAAGATGGCCGCCGCCCGCGCGCTGGTGGTCACGCGATGCGCCGGCCCGTGAGTCGGGTGCCGGCAGGGTGGCTGAAGCGTAGGACGTGCGACGACGGTTTGGCGGGGGTGACGAAGACGTCGACGACGACGGATTCTGGTCGTTCTGCATCAGTTGCTGCTGCTGCTGTTGATGCTGGAGCCAGTAGAAGCCTCGGGGCGGCGGCGGTGGTGGCGGCAGGCAGCGCAGCCGCTTCTGAGTGGTGTCTCCGGAACCGACGCTCCTCCTTGACGCTCCGCCGCCGGTGTACGCAGGGTCCGTCGCGTCCACACGACGTTGTAGCGGCAACGTCCTGCCGCCGCCAACAGAAGCAACAGGCGGCACGCCAATGGTACTCGCGGCGACCTGGGAGACAGGCAACACACGACAGACAAATCACCGGCTTGCCCGCCCGCGACGAGGCACAAGCTGATTAATAGCGGCGAATTAGCCGCCGGCGGACCCCCCACGTGGCTTGACGCTGGGCGGGCAGACCAGACCACCGGCTTCGTCGTCTACAGCGGACCGCGACATACATCAGTGGCACTGGCCGGACGCACGCAGTTCACGCGCTGAATTCTCAACTACGTGTAACTTAGGTCTACATACGCTAGGGCAGTGGATTCTATCCCCCCAAATAAAAAAAAAAATCTGGCAAAGAAATGGGGCGCAATTTCCCAGACCCCCACTAACGGGCTCAAGTTCCTCCCCACTTTTGAGTTTGAGTCTCCCCCACCTTTCGGCCTGCTTCCCCTCTCTGCCTCCTCTTTATCCCCCCTTTTTTCTTTCCATTTTTCTTCCTACTCCCTCCCTTCCTCCCTCTTTTCTTCCGCGTGTAGACTGCCCGGTGAAAAATAGCCGGAAAGTTTTGATCTACACTAGTACACTTTTGACAAAACGTTTCTCTTATTTCCTTCTACTAGGCGCAAGCTGAGCCCACCAGGTATATGGATAGAAGCCCCTGCTCTCGGGCTCCGAAATTCAGCGACGTATGGCTGTAAATCTCCGAAAATTCGACGCGCATCAGGAACCAGGAACCCGGATAAAAATTGACTGTATGAAAGAACAAAAAAAAAACAGATAAAATCACGACGCATATTCTACAGCAATATTTGTAGTAGGACGATGAAACGTTTTGTCTTTAACGAATAGGCCTATGTAAAAGAACGTAAACGGTCGTTCGAGAGGTAGCAAAAAGTATACAAATCCACCACACTTCTGTGGACAGTTATTTTTTTCTTGGATACATTGCTGTGTTGACAGCAGCAGCTGTTGGCCGGCTGTACCCGGGACAACGAGAATGATCTACCTGGGGCAGGCGTGAGACGGGTTGCAATCATGGCTTGCTTGGACGAGGAGGAAAACTACGCAAGCGACAATGGACGACGACGATTTATCCCCCAGCAGCCCTTTACTGACTACAGCCGGTCGGCAAAACACACGACTTCTAGAGATGCGCCGTCGTCGAACAACTACCGCGATGTGCCGCGGTATTTCGAAACCGTAGCCCCTATATATAATTTTGTATTTTTAGGGGGGATTTAGACAAAAAAATTTTTTCGCCAATTAAGCTACAATTTAAAAGTAAGTTGCCATTTGCCACGGTGCTACTGACAACTTGTACAAAGATCCACAAATGTCAAAATGATGTAGACCCCCTGCCCCTGATTACAGCTTATATGCACGACGAGTTGTCGAACAAGTCCACAACGATTCAAAGTAATGGAGCTGCATAAGCAGTTATAACCACTCGACTGTGATTCCGTCAGCTTTGCCATACTGCGGTATACATATTTGCTGTTACGAGCGTCCAGGGACCCTGCCAGATAAAAAGAAGTGTTTAGGAAAACTATTGGGTGGTACAAATCAAGCGCCTGGCGTCTTAGGCACCGATGAAAACGAAGACTAGCGATGGGTAGTCCTAATCTTTTTGTCAATATTTGCTACAGGTCGCAATACCGCAGTAAACGAATGTCCAGCGCATCACTGAATAAAAGCAACTGTGGCGGGCGCCTGAGGCTGCTGGGTCCCTGGACGCTCGTAACAGCAGATATATACTGCAGCCCTGGGTGATCGCCATTGGTCATTGGTCACTGCTCGTGGCTCGGTCGGTCAGGAAAACCTTCAGGCGACAGTCGCCGCGCGTAGGTCTACGAGAAAACGACGGACAGCCACACACAGCAGCGCCGATCCGAATTTATTTTTCGTGGTGGAGAGAAAATTGTACACGGAAGAAAATCGACATGGATAGACTCGTTCGCATTTTCGCATTTCGCCCACTGGCGTAGCCATACGGGCACTAGGGGTACATGCTCCCCCTTTCCTTAGAAGCCGACTCGGTCACATAGAATAGTCCCAAAATGCACTAAAATACTTCACTTTCGCACAAAAACGAAGGGGCACAGCACATCCTACCTTCAAGTGTTCCCCTACATCCAGATCCTAGCTACGCCACTGATTTCGCCCCGGTATTTTTATGGGGAGGGGTGCGATCGCTTCATTTATCCCCATTCCCCCGTCATCGACATACTGCCCACACACCGGCGTGAGCTACGCGACACGTTCTCCAGAGGTTCGTCAGTACCCTGTTGAACCATTGCATCAGTTAAGTTCCCCCGACACTCCCTCAATCTCTTCTATTTCCTCTCTCACTTTGTGTCACCTTCCTCGTATTTTCCCGTTTTCTGTTTTTCCGGGGGCTATTTCCGTAAATCTAGCTATATGCCTGGAAACACTACTAAGCGTCAGCTGTTGATTTTGTGACATTATGGGCCTAAACATTGGTACGAAACTTGAAATAAAGTTGATATAATTCAAGTCTTGAATTGTACCAACTTCTGACGCGAAAGGCGGAAAAAACATTTTATTTGTTTTCATGGCGGAGTCACGACGCATTTGCTCCAAGTTGAAGTTTCATACGGTGTAGACGCCCCCTGACGTCCAGCAACGGCTACTTGCAACAGAGCATTAATGCGGACGGGCGCCAAAACATTTTATGGTTAATAAAAGCGTTAAAACCGAATTCGCAAACACACGACACGGAACGTGAGCTTTGAGCAGGTGTTGTGTGGTGGTCCGCGGAATTATTATAAACGACCGAAACACAAAGCATTTGCCGACGCCGACCCAACACTTAGGCAGACCCAAAACGTCATCAAACGAGCATTAATGTTCTCTGTAATGCGCACAGGGGATAATAATTTCAACACTATTAATCCCTGTTACTGCCGTTAGAACACGATCACAGCTTGTGCGGCAGCAACAAACTGTTGTAGCCTATAGGCCTAAGCGATGTGCCAAGTCAATGGGAAGGCCAAAATTTCGACCCCCACTTTTTACCTTGTAGGCAAACAAGTTCGAACGCGCTCGGCGTGCTAGTAACAAGCTATTCTATACTAAAATACTTCTCTACTGAAGTATTTTGTTTTAGTCCATGTCATAGGCCCAGGGACAGGCAGACTTCAAGTTAGTTGAAGTTAATGACAGATGGACCACGTCAGGCTAACATCCGTTGCAATAGCCAACAGCGATGCCGCGCAATAGGTTAATTCGTATAAATAAGAAAAACCGGCGTGTCGGAAACACGCCGTAGCCTATGATTGATACATCGCATGGCGTTTCCGGTGTCTGCTACATGAACACGAGGCCGAAACGTGCTGTCACCTACCGACAGAGTCACGAACTTAATTCTCGCCTTGTTCCGCTAGGTAGAAGCACAATTAATTTCAGCTGGTAACCGGACTTTCTTAGCAGTCCCCCTACCGTAACGGTTCCTGAACCACGGGACAATTAGAAGAAGATGAAGAAGAAGAACCTTTTTTATTTATTTGTAGACATATACAAAAAATAATGTGAAACAAACTCACTAAATAAACAAATATGCCACTATAGCATTTCACTGTGACAATGCCAGTGTAGACGTAGAATATTTTAGAGGTCTACGTGCCGTATAGTTTCAGAAGGAAAATTTGGGTTGGATAGGGCCTATGGAAAATAAATGCTAAGCATCTTGGACTACAACGCGGACCGTACGGTGTGGGCTACTTGGGAATAGACGCAAATAGAAGGCGGAGAAGAGAAAGAATAATGGCGATTCAAAGTGCGGAGCAGTCGTCGACATACAGTCATCAATATTACAGTCGTTGGTCCGCCAACGTGTGTCCGTGGACTGCGGATCCGCTTGTTTTCGGATTCGAATCCACTGCCTCACAATTCAGGTTAACAGATCGGGTTTCTTCTTTCGGTCTTCTGCATGCCAAATGGCAGGTTTACGACAATCACTTCTGCCAAACGTTTCTTCCTTCACAATACTCATAATCCTTGACGGCGATGTTGCTTAGTATCCGAAGGCACTTTCGTTCTAATGTTGCTTTGCTTTTTTGCGTTTTTCCCACCCTTATGTGCCGCAACAGTGAATGTCTTAAGATGTGTCCGACTCCCGTCTACATATGAGTTTGCGATGCCGCACCGTAGTCAATCAGTCCTATTTTCAAGCACTTTACGACCGCATTGCCTATAGCTTGTCCTGTGTCCACCCAGCCAATCTTTTATATAATCCTCATAATCTTAGCTCTGACAGACTGAAAATCAGAGCATAGGCATAAAAATGCCGGTTTTCGAAACAATAGATACGTATTTTGACTAGGCTATTTGTTATGCCTCATGCCCACGTGAGACCGATTCATCTGTCAACATGTGACAGTGAGATGAGCCTAGTTGTCGCGTCCACACACCACATTCATCGTGCATGTGCAACAACAGGAAAATAATCTACAATAGGCTAAGCTAAAATTCGCCATTTCTTATGTTTTATTATTCACTGATTGTGCTGTTTGTTAACTGTTAATTTTTTTATCACTAATAACAAATCAAGATTTGCAATTTTGTCACAACAAAGAATATGAACTATGTTATGTTATTTTCGGTGGCGCTTATTTTTTCATTCAAAACTCATTGTTTTAAGTTAAACTAATAATACTTCGATAACTTACTAGACAACTTTTACAGCAGAATTCAAAACTATTATTGACGCCTTCCAACCAATCCGAGCGTTGACTTTTACAGTTTTCTAAGATGTTTTGAAGTGTTTTGAAGTGGATGTTGCGCTTTACTTTTATCATTTAATTGTTTCCACTAAATCCCCGTACAGAGCGTATAAAATAAACTGAAATGAACTTCCAGTTTGTTTGCTTTGTACAATCTACAATCCGTGCAACACAGCTGAACTGGCATTATAACCCTGTCCCTTCGTTCACACCTTAAGGTCACTCACTGTAAGTGCCTTGTAGGCCTAATGTATCCCCTTCATTATTCGCTGTCGGACTCTGCATGTCTATCTACACTTTGCTGAATAAAAACTAATAACAGTGATTTACGGATCAAATGATTGAGTGCGAAATGTGCGGTCCGGCAAAGGAAGGGAACTTTTCCGCATCCGCACGTTCACGGCGTCACGTGACCGCGGCAGTCTCTCAGGCGTACTATCTGGCTGACGTCATACGTGACGTCTTCGTGCCGGTTTCGTCTTCAGTGACAGACCGATACTCAATCTTCGTCGAACCAGAGCCGTCGATCGCAGCCAGAAATTGCCTGTTGGCCTGGGCGCTGGTAGGAAGTCCGGTAAAAAAATCTGACGAAAACACCTTTGTCCGTCTCTTCCACCCTCTCTGATTCTGTTTCTTTTTGTCCTCTTTCTTACCACCACTTGCACAGAGGCTTTTAATTTGAGTCGTATGAGGTACCTTTAAAACTAAGTCGAAATTAAAGCAAAAAAAATCCTCAGAAATCAGCCGCAAATTTAACAAACATGCAGCAAATCCATTAGGTTTAAACGAACCTAGCAAAAATGCAAAATAATAACTCACAAAAAGCTGACAAAATCAAAATAAATCCGATAAGTAGTCAGTAATCTCGATAGTACGCACAGTGTTATGAGATAACTTCGCTCACGATCCCGTATAGCAATTAGCAAAAAAATCAACCGCAGCCGTTATTTTTTCAGCTTTAGTACTAATATTTATCAGCACAAAAAAATTCTAGTTTTTAAAATAAGTTCTTGTGTGTTTTATGTTTTTAAAGTTTTACGGATTTTGAGAATTTAGACTATTAAGTGTTTAGATTTCAGTGTACAAAGGAGCACAAAATTATGACCAAAAAAACGTCGTGCATATTATATGCCGATTTTACTGTCACGTTGTTTTGGTTGGTCAAAACTCAAATATCACTATTACAATATTAGGCCTAAGTAAAGTATAATTTGCATTAAAAATTGCACAACGAATTAAACCAGTCAAATACTTTTAAAAATCTAATATTTGGACTTTGAAGGTTTTTAGAGTTAAATGTTTTCTTTTTCTTTTACCATACTTAGAGTGTGGGGTCCAGGTTTAAATGCGATATTCTTTTATTAAAGGATTGTAAGTGATATTTTAACGAAGGGCGCAGTGTATTAGTAGCCTGAGTTTTTTATGCGCACATGTAAGTGAAGTGCTCAAGTGTGTATGCTCTTGAAATAAATAAACGAATAAGTTTTCTGGTGACCGGTTTCTAAATTCCAGTTAAAACGCCCACAAGGTCGTCGTCCGTCATTGAGATATAATTTAAGCCTACTGCAGTAACTGGGTTACTGGCATGCACACTGAGTCGGCGGTAACGAATAGTCGTCGAGTCTATGACGTCATAAATGACGTATTTCCGGTCGTTAGGCTACAGATAGATTGTTCTTTTGTCGGCCGAACCAAGCGAGCTACTAACAACCGAAGGATAAGCATGCCAACTGTAAGTCAACTTTGGCCCACATTTTTTTATTATTCAACTTTCGCAGTTTAAAATTCTGCGCGGCTGTAGACCTACTTCTAACTGGATACTGCGTGCAACTGGAACTAAAATATCTTGAAGCAAATTGCAAGCGTCGACGTGCTCAGTTGTAAGTTTTAAAAAGTCAAAAAATAAGAAATTGCAATTTCTCGACAACAGCTGCAAATTTCCAACACAGATACTCACAGTTTTAAACTTTGCTCTTTAAGTTACGAAAAAATGGGGGATTTTCAGTCTCAATTAAAACTTGCCATTTTTGGGAAACTATTTTTCGGCAAGCTAAAATGTTGGAGAGAGGCAATTTCGCCACGACACCACAGCAGTTTGGTGAAGGGAAGGTAGACGATTTCAATGCGGAGTTAAATTACAGAATAGAAACGCACGCTGATTGCTGATGCAACTCTGGGCCAAATGATATATAAATTATTTGTTTAACATTTTTGGTGAAAAAATGGTGAAGCAAAAACATACAGAGACAAATGTAATCCAAATAGATTACTTTGTGTATTCTACAGAATTTTATCCTCTACAATAGTTAGTGGGCCTACCCTTTTGAAACTTTCTCCGTGTACGCCACTGTAAGTTTACTCAGCACCTTTTGTGTGTCTATAGGCCTAAAATAGGCACCGCTTTTAAACAAATAATACCCCGGCAGTTAACCAAGAAGGAAAACAAACAAACGCCAAATCCGGGTTAATAGCTTGTTCATAAATCTGACCACGAAGCCGGAATAATACGCTGTAGCCGTGGCCTAGCTATTCCGATCAGGACCCACGGGGATGATGGTGATGATGATGACATAGAGGCCGAGAGATGAGAGAGCGCCAGTCCGCAGCAGCAGCCGCCGCCGGCTATTTTCGACAGACGTTGTACGCAGCACTCAATGTATTAAGCTTAGGCCTGTCTCGACTCTACGGTATGGAAGCCGGCTTGTCATAACGCTGCGAAGCGCCACTGGTCCGATTTACAAAACATCTTATAGGAGGATCTTGCGACTGTGTTCTGACAAGTAGGCTCATACGTTTTAAACAAAAGTTTTATTTCAAAAGCTGTTCTTAATTTAACTCATTATATTTTGGCGGGGACCGTCAGTCAGATCAAAATCCAAAAATTCGTGGCAATTTACATGTATTCACTCATTCATTTATTCCAAGGACACAGACACAATAATATACACCACGTATATGCATATAAAGACTTACTGAACCAGACTGGGAGCGTTTAAAGTTATTCCATGCGTTAGTTTGATTCAAGGGTTTCTGTCTTCAAGACACACAGAGTGACACAATGTCTTTATATGTGTTTTTGTTGTTTGTTTTTGTTTCACTATTGACTTTGCCTCCCAACGTACGCTCACAAATTTCTTTTCCGCATCTTGTCTGTTCTTCTGCCTTTCTGTCTCTGTCTGTTTGTTACCGAAGTGTTCTTTGGTGAATAAAGATTGATATAAAGCAAGCGTAGTGATGCCGAATCACGACTAAATACAATACTTTCTCTAAAGGACGACGGATACGACGGACACGGCTGACATAAAAAAACTGCAGAGTTTATATTCGATAAAAATAATTTAGCGCCAACTAAGAATGAGGCTGTGCAACACATGAACTAGGCAAAACTACAACTAAGATAAGTATAGTGATAAAATTTATTCATTTATTTATTTATTTATTTGTTGTGGATTGTTGTTAGTGCCGCATAAGTTGATAGCATTGCCAATTCTTACCTGAAACGTTTGTTTGTTGTGCGGAGCGAATAAAAACTGATTTACAAATAAATTTGACTCGAGCAAATCAAGCTATTTTTAAAACGGATCTAATTCGGCTGCCCTTAAGTTTCTCTTGCTTAAATTTAGCATTGTTTGAATTCGCCCGCGAAAAGACGGCTGCCGAAAACACGCGTTTAACGCAACGCGCACATGTAACGGACGCAACGCAACGAACGCAAAAAACGCAACGAAAAACTACAGACACTGCTCTATCTTTGCGTTTTGGCCGTACGTTGCGTCTCTTGCGTCAGCTGCGTCATAAAACTACGCAAGGGCGCCCTATGTTGCGTGCGTTAGCGTACGTGCGTCGAGTTGGACAGAAACTATAGGCTTTAAACCCTGCTTTGACTTCTGGGAAGAAATTGTGCCGTAAAATCCCCGCGATGACGGCGAAGACGCAACATTGTAATGTGTTAATTTAGCGAACCGTTAACGTAACGTAACGTAACCGCTAGCCTATATAATACATGAATGAACGAAAAACGAGTGTGAACGACCGAAAAAAACATGCTGCACAACTAACGAATATATGAAACCGAACTTGTACACAGGCGTCATCAGACATAGGCAAAACGTCCCGACCGTGTAGTAAACTCGAATCAGACCACGTATGTTGCGCTAAACGAGTTTTTACGCAACGGGTTTGAGTCTATTTCTTTTGCTTACTAGACGCGGGCATCAGCACAGATCGTTCAATCGCCTCGGCCAAGCTGCGCGACGTCGAAGAAATGAAAACTTACTTATACACGTAAATTGTAATGTAAGAATCTACGGCACGTACGGCGCTGTCGGGCACGAAGTAATAGTAGAGCTGGAGAATGCAAAGATTTTCGCTTCAGTGATTTCACCGTACGGTAAAGACACAACAAAAACCAAAGTGGTTTGGCAAAAAACGGAATCATTGTGGCAAGTCTAGCCAACTCCTTGTTTGTATTCGCCAGGTGCCAGTATAGGACTAAAAGTTTGATCGTTAGTTGTCATGTTTTGGCTAAGCATGCGACCTCTCAAAACTCCACTTAACCTGAGAAGTCAAGAACTTTCATCTAACATAGTGTGTCGAGATCGGACACGTATATTTGCCAAATGGCATCCAAATCCGTCAAACGACTTAAGCAAAGGATCAAGAAGCGATCGCAGCCTTGCAAAGCACAGCCATACACTGTACGCAGACCTTGATCCGAATGAAAAAAAACCCGGGGTATGGATGGATTGCGATTCGGATTATGAATCAATTGCTCACTGGCCCACGCCTCACATATTTCTTTGAAAAAAAATCAAAGAAAAGCCGCTTATAACTGTTATGTCTGTAAACTTGCGGACAAACCGACAGACACATAGAAAACCAAACATCGATTATCCAGTCCCAAAAATACGCAATTTTACTTACTTGTGGTTACTTCCTTAAAATGCTAGTTTGATTTAGTGTTTAACGTGCTGCTCTGAACCAGCGTTGAGTCTGGAAACTCTTTGGATAGGTAACTGTCTGTGGGCAGCTTAACATCTTAATATGCATGCAACCATCCAGGATAACTCAACATCCTATTCTTCCAGGATAGATGAATTGAGAGTCCAGGCCTGCTTGACCGGAATTAAAGCGGTATACATTCACCTGTGCCGGATGCCAGGTAACGTATAGTAACGTTGTGCGATCTCACGTGACACACGTGACCTTTCGTAGCTCTGAGACCACCCCTTTAACCAGTTGCCATCAGTTACCAAATATTTTCACCAAACGAAAGACAAATGAACTAACTTTGTTATTGTTCGGCGACAGGCATGACACAGGCTGGTATCCGGCCACAGCCGATGCACTACTGGCGCTTCCGTTAGCCACCGACGAAGCCGCCATCTTAGCAGTATGTGACGTCACATTAGACGTCGTCGACGACGGTTTCGTTACTACTTCCGGCCGATATATCGCGGCGCCGCCATTGTCCGACGTTGGTGACGTCAGTGCCTTCAGAGCCTCGGTTCTGCTGTTGCGTCTGTTGTCGAGCTGCCGGCGTCGATTCTCGCGTCGCCGACAGACGACGCATGACGTCACGACTATGACGAACAGAACACATACGGTCGCCATCACGCCGATCCCGATGAGAACGAGGCCGGGAGTGCGCAGGAGCGTGGCGAACGCTTCCGGTGATGACGTCATAGCGGCGCCGAGCGGCACTGTGCGATTGACGACGATATTCAAGATGGCGGATTTTGACCTACAATCAAGGCCATCCGACTTTGCGTGTGCTATTTTTAAAAGCTGAAAATGATGAACAGAGCCAATTTCAATTGGATAGGCGGACTTTTTAAGGAAGCGAATTATTAATCCGTCTAAGAAGTCATTTCCGGCGTCATATACCGGTAAAAATTCGCCCCACAAAGTCGACGCGGAGAGACTTTTTAGGAGAACGATTTTTAATGGGACACCGGCAGCCATGAAAAAAAAGTTTATGAAGCACTATTCTAAGCATTCCAGACCGCTCCAAGATTAGATGGCTAAACCGATGTCGGGGGTACAACAGCACTCTATTTTGGTGACCTCTGGAGAGAGCCTTGTCACGTGGACATTCAGGGGTGATGCTACGGTCCTTGACGACTACGCGTTAACGACGAACAATCAATCAATCAGAGTTACCTTAGCAACAAAGCTACTTCAGGATTAAAAAAAAACAAAAACAGCATGTTTAGATAATGCTGTCGGATATGACTTTCTGAAAATTATGTTTTGAGACGCTGACAGAACGATGACAATTCTAAGTACTTTACAAAAAATAAAGACGGGCGTAATATTTAGATTTAATAAATCATGTAGCCTATGACGACAAAAATTTTGTGAATATGAAAAATCAGTTAGGACTATACTAAGACAACAGATTAAGTCAATGTGTCAATTAGAAGAAAGTCAAGTTCTACTTTTGAAATAAAAAGCGTCTTTAACGTTATTGTGATTTTTTTTCTTATAGTTTGTTAGTGATCTACGAATTATAGCACCTGGCGGGAACTCCATGGTCGACTGCAAGAATGTTCAGCTGGAAAGTTCGGTGCTGTATGATTTCAAGTGATTCGGCTACAACCACCGCTCCGCTCTCCGAGTCCAGTCGGAAGCTTTTTACTTCCGGTCCGTCGCCTTCCACCACCCGGTATGTTACGTGACCGTTGTCACCGGCGTCAGGGTCGTGGGCAGTCACGTGGACGATCACGTGACCTCGTGGCGCGTAGCTGGACAGATGCACGGTGTTGTTGTGTGCGTTAGGAAACAAAAACTCAGGACTGTTATCATTCTTGTCCATCACCTGCACACGCACAACGGATTAAAAATTATTTGTATTTATTACAAGTAAATTCAGCAATGCTCACGTAACGCGCGACAGCAACATACACTAAATTCCATAGTGTTTTTCGTAAACTTTTACGACAACTTTGGTATAATTTTTAAAGGTTCGAAAAATACGGCGACATGAAGCATCGAAAAGTGGAAGCTTTTGACCACCCCGCTGTCAATTGAAACCTCTTCGCGCGAAAACCCTTGCGAGTATCCGCAAAAGCCATTATTATATCGCCGGAAACTATAGTCATAGCAACTTTTTGTAGCTGACAGTGTGAAAGCATTTTCGTTTGTTTTCACATAGTTGGCTACAAACGCAAGGCAGAAAAAAATCTAGTCAAATTGACGATGAAAACAGATTTCAGCACAAAATAGCATCTCAAGATCATTAAAAGTCAAGCATTTTAAAGTCATTTAAAAACCAAAAAACACTTCGTGACGCTGCATAATAACATTGATTTTAACTCTAACGACCGTAACTACCAAAAACTGCCAGTTCTGACCACTACACTGTCTTTTGAAGCTTCCTCGTCATGGAACCCCCGAATTTCTGGAAAAGCTTTAAGAATTCTAAAACTAGAGTCTATGTGGCAGCCGACTGTGAGGATTTCGTGATCTTAGCTAGCACCGTTTGACACAATGGCTTATTGGAAAAGGAAGGCATGCATGACATTACTCGCAAGAGGATATGTGCATTATTGGAAAAGGAAGGAGAGTGTGACGGACAGACGGACGGACACACAGACAGACAAACAGATACCTATACGATAGCTAAGACGCGCTTCACACTAGATGCTGTCGTGCGTAAAAAACCATTATTTGCAATTTTGTTAGTATTTAGATCGTGTGTTTGTCAGGCGTGAATAACAAAAGAAATACCTAGCCACACAATTATAATACCTGTACGGTGACGGAGACATAACTGCTAAGCGATGTCATCTTTTTGTCGTGCGCTCTGACGCTCAGTGTGTGCGTGTCTTTTCCTTCACGGTCAAGCGGTTCTAGGGTCGTAAGAAGGCCGCTGGTTTCGTCAATCGCGAACAGTTTGGTCGTCTTCTCTCCTGACTGAAACGAGTAGATTAGCTCGTTGAACTCGCTGCCGTCTTTATCAACCGCCGACACGCTGCCGACCTGTAGGTAAGCATTCAAGTCATATCCTATCAGGGACAAAATCAGCGTGGTATATATGTGCAAAAAGCACTGATAGAACTCGCTATAACAAACAATGGTTTTAAAAAAACTAAGAAAAAAGTTCGACAACTTATAACGACTTTCCGGAACTAACGATCGGGCGGTCTAAAAACGATAAAACAAAAAGTAAATTGCTCGAATAGTCACGTATTGGCATTGTCGTGAAATTGACGCATTAAAAGTGTATTCAGTTTATGCCGAAAAAATAATTAATACAGATGTTGCAGTCGTGATGTCGTGCCAACAGTTTTGACTTTCTGAACAAAGAAGTATTGTAATGCCTATATGTAAGCATAAGCGAGACAACTTGAAAGGCGCGATTTAGGCCTAACAGTTACGGTGTACCGCGTTCTCAACTATTACGAACAAAATGTCTTCAGCAATTATTCTGCTTGAACTATTTGAAATTAACCTATGCGCCTTCAGTTCTTACCTATGTTGTGCATTGATTGCCGTCCTAACAAAATAAGAATGCATTTTTTTCTCTTTGAATTACGTATAAGTATTCGGCCGACTGGTAGACAGACTATCGCGAAAATTTGATTTCGGTTCTTTCAACGTCTATGTCTAGGCGTTAGGCGCAAAGAACAGAGGGTGTTATCAAGGTCAAAGCATTCGGTTTTATCGCTCGTTTCGGATGAAAACAAAACAACGTTAGTAAACCAAAAATTACATTAGTTCCGGGAAGTTCGTTCTCCCAGACGCGGAAGACGTAGACTTTCTGGCTGAAGGTTGGGCGTTCGTCGTTTACGTCGTCCACTTCGATGACGACCAGCGCAGAGCCGGTCCGTGACAATGACTTATAACCTTGAACGACCTTGAGAGAACGGTTCCAACTAACACTAACACTGGTGTGTAACTTCGAAGTATCTAGCAAGTACCGGTATCTGAAATTTTCGCGGAACACTGGATACTTGTACTTTCCTGTACGGACTTGGACGAGTAAAAACCGTCAGAGTATACCGGAATGAGTTGTCGGAATCTTTGGCGAAGTACCGGTATCTGAAATTTTGTTTTCTGCGAGAGGTTTCGTCACAGAGCCGGTCCGTGATGGAGTACCAGCATCGACAGCGACGACCGGAAACCGGAAAGCATCGTACTGTTCACGGTCGATCGACGACAGCGCGCTGACGACCCCTCGCCAGTGACTTCTGACCATTTCATTAATCTCTTGAACGAACGGTGATACATTTCCAGGTAACCTTGACCTTTTGACCCGACGCTGACGACCCCTCGCTGGTCGACGTGGAACATGGACGTCACGTGACCGGGGATTACGTAACGTATTCGACCGTTGTCGCCGGCGTCTGCATCCGTAGCCGTTACCTAGCAACGAACGACGCAGATTATTCACATCCGGCAAACAACCATTCGGAAACAATTTATTTTCAGCTGAACGCACGGCTGGTGCCAATGACACACGTCGTATAAGCTTAAACAAAACAGCGCAATCTCTGCCCGACTTCAGAACGAAATGCACTATTCTGACTAGAAAGCTCTCAGAAAGTTTACGCCTTTACCACGGCGGCCTCATTACTACGAAATCGCCAGCGGCGCTGCAAGAAGAAGAAGATTTCGCGCAGACGGTACAGAGTTCGGTTGCATTAGCGCGCATTTCCCTTGTGGCAGTTCTAGCAGGCGACTGTGAGCCGTGGCAAATCTAATTAAGCAAGCATGCGACCTATACGCATGTCACCCGGATGGCTCGTTCAATTAACAACCATCGTTTTAGCTAGCCGACCAACTCTAGGCCAGTATCACAGCGTTTCTAATAGCAGAGCATAGGCTAATGTTACGCAGAACTCGCCCCGTTTCTTTTCTAGCCGTGGCGTACATTATTATTTCAGCGATGGTTGGTCAGAGGCTTCGTAAGTTTTGAAAACGTAAGGGTGAAGAGGCAGGAAGTTTTCCGTAAAGGCGTGAAGGCAATCTTCCGATAGACAGCTGCAAATATCCGAGAGATGAGACTACGGTGGCCGGTCATTTCATCACCGGCCAATTCATCACAAAAACTGTCATACACGGCTGTAATCGTCTTATATATATACGACAAGTATGATTATTATCAGGAAAATGTCTATGTAATTGTTATCAAGAAAATGTCCAAGCTAAACTGTAAAATTAGACATCATTTTACACAGATAAAATCGCATAAGCAATACGCAACAAACGGTCTGCCTAAACACCACAGATCACCACAGATCAGCTTCAATGGCAGAGTTAATTGTAATCGGGGTTAGTATTAAAAGTAGGGTTAGGGTTGGGGCAGCGTTGTTTAGCGTTAGGATTAATATAAGGTTAGGATTAGCATTAACAGTAGTGAGTGCCATTTTGGATGATCTGTGGTGTTTAGGCAGACCTCGCAACAAACGAACAAAGTACGCAATAAACAATGCAGCATCAATTTTAACAGCTGTCACTGCCAGCATTCAGAAACTGGTAACATATTCAAGTGACCTGTCCAACATTGTTTTGTCGAAGCCTCCAGTACTCGAAGCCACCATGTATGACAGTGGGTTTTCCACGTTTAGTGACACCAACTTCCAAATTTCGTACAATGTTCAAATGTTGCATAAGCCTATCGTTGTTATCATCCATTGCACAAATGTACATGTTAGGTCTACTTATGTCGTTCGACTGCAACGAACAATATCGGTTAGAAGTGCACCAACCGCTAAATGTTTTTCGCGCTTTGTGATGAATCGACCGGTGATGAAACGACCGGAAATGGAGACTACGGGTGTATAACTTATCCCGTAAATTTTACCCAAAATTACGATTTCCATAAGACACAATCATTGGGATTTCCGGCCTAAAATTTTTAAACTTAGATAGCAATTGCCTCCTCCTGCTTTTATTCAAGACGCCGCCAACGCTTGCCACAGCGATGGGAGGGTCTATGTCACCATGATTTTACGTGTTAAAGACCTTGCTCCGGTGACAGGCCGTAAAGGTCAAGTCAAGGTCGTAGAATAAAGCTGACTACTGTGTAAAGTTGATGTCTTGTCACCGATAAATGCCTGTCGTCATGCAGCTCAGCGCCTCGTGAAGAACAACTGCTTGGAAGCACAGAGTACATCCTGGCTATAGTCACGACTTCTGACAGACCAAAAACACGACTACAAAGCTGGAGAAAACTTACAAAAATGGGAAAAATGAGACTTGTTGATATCGTATAGAGAAAAGTGTAATCATACGAACAAGTTATAAAAAAGTTGTTTCAAAAAAATTCCCGCATGTTGCCATTTGAAAAAACGTAGAAATATCATAGAAAAATCTGGGAAAGTTTCGTAAGTTAGATCTTAGACTAACTACCTACAAACCTGTAGTACGGAAGCTCCGATGAAACTGTTTTCGGTGATTGAGCCGCGATATGTCTGCTTACTGAATACAGGTGCGTTGTCATTCATGTCGGTCACGTGGACCTGCAGTGACTTCTCGGTGACACGTGACGCCCTCTGGCGGCCACGCCCACCGCCGCCATCTTGGCATCGTATCTTGAGCGCGTAGTGTGCCGTCCGCTCGCGGTCCAACATGGCGGCCGTGATCAGCTGGAATTCGGTGGCGTATTTCTGCTTCAGAGTGAAGACGGTTGACCTCCGTCACAAACGTCAAGGTCACGAAACGTGACGTCATCCTGCTTTTGAGGTTGGGTCACTCTTCGAAAAGTACTATTAGCGTGAAAACTATGGCTATCACCAGCGTCAAGGTCATGACCTTCGATCGTCGGTCCAAGGTCATGGACGTGACCTCTACGCGTCTGAGACGCTGGAGAGTGAAGACGGTAGGATGGTTGACGGAACAGTTGACGTGACCGCTGGCAGCTGAGTCCTGGTCGACCACGGAGACGTCTGTTTCTGTTATGACGAAGTTCTGTTTTACCATGAGGAGTGCTGGTTTACCAGTAAACGTTCCCAATTTAGTATGGTCAAGTCCCAGTCCACCACGGTGTAGTCCTGGTTTACTAATAAAGATTTCTCGTTTACCACAGATAATTTGTGGTTTACCATGGAGACATTCTAATTTGTCACCGAAAAGTCTTGTCTTGGTCGACCACAAAAGAGTCATGGTTTACCAGTAAGAGTTTCTGGTTTACCATGGCCAAGTACCGGTCTACCACGGCTGAGTCCTGGTCAAGCACGGAGACGTGGGCAACGAAGGACCCGACGGCGGAAGACTCTGGCAGTTCGGTGGACGTGCTGCCGTGCAGCGTCCTGATTGTCACCGACGGAGCGTTATCATTGATGTCGTCGATACGCACGACGACCGTCGCCTCGGAAGACAGCGGGTCATGACCCTGGTCACGTGCTACGACCACCATGTGATAGATGGACGCCTTCTCGTGATCGACAACGCCCTGCCATGTTACCAACCAAACAACACCACCGTACATCTATCAACTGGATGAATGTGCTCTTTTCTCGCTGCTGTGACAATGTGTCGTTACTTCGACAAAACGGAAATTAGGCCTAATATCGCCCGCGTGTGTCAATGCGCACACTATAGCGAGTGGCGCAAAAAAAGTGGAAGAATTATACATAATTATACTGCTAGTTGAAGCTACAGCTAGTAATCCAGAAAGCAACCAAAAGACAGAAGACAAACAATACAAACAATACAAACGTCTAACAGAAATTTAATGTCCATGAAGTAAGTCAAATTTTGTTTTTCGCCCTCAATCAGCTCCCAGTATCCTGGTAAGCACTGTCTACCTATAATGAACAAACAGACCTTGACAGTGAGTTCTCCGGTGTCGTTGCGAATGCTGAACACCTTCACGGCAGGCGAGTTGATCGTGGAGGGCGCGAAGCTGTACCCGACCTGACCGTTGAGACCTTCGTCTGCGTCGTGTGCCTCCAGTCGGATGATGACCGTGCCTGGAGGCGTGTTCTCGACCACACTCACTTCGAACGTCGGACCACCCACGAACTGAGGTTTGTTGTCGTTTGAATCTATCACGTTGAAAAGGATCGACGTGGTCCCGGTCTTCGCCTGAGGTCCTCCGTCGACGGCGATCAACGTCATTCGATGTTGAACCTGCGTCTCGCGGTCCAGCTGCTCTTTTAGAACCAACTTTACCTGCACCCAGTCAGCGGCCCAATTCACGAAACATCTTAAAATAATCCTAACACCATTTTCACGCTGATGGTCATCTTAAAACAATGAAATAGGCCTAGACGTAATTCACAGCAGAACATCTGCGATATTTTATTATATAAGTTTTTAGATAAATCCCTGACAATGTAAATGTAGACTGTAAATCGTGCCCCAGTCTAATGAGTATCCTGACCACTTGTTGCCTCTTTCTGACTGTGTATCTGCTTGACTGCCAGCGAAATTGCTCGAAAAGTCATTAGGACCTAAGCTTACTGATTTCCCAGCTGACTAAAGAATAGGTCAGATTATGGTGGCGATCCAGATAGGCTAACGGCTGCAAGGATCACGAGCGACGATAGTTTGTGCTCTCCAGTTGCTTTTGATTAGATATACGCCATGCTATAGGCACCAGACCTATATAAACTTCACTGTCATTTATTTGTTTCAATGGCAAGCTCGAAACCCATGTGAAAAATCACTAACAATTTTAGTTATTGTTCATTGAACACGCCACATAACAGCACAATCACATAATACAGTACAATAACAGCTATAAGAAACATACAAACATTAAATAAAAGACGATTAAAACTTTAAAAATAATAGAAACACTGCACTACCAACGGGAAAAAATATGCCAAACGGCATACTTAACTTTGTCTTTTGATAATCTGCATACACTTCCATGCACACCACACCGATGCCCAACGATATGTTTTGACGAACTTAAAATTGACCTATTTTTCAATTTTGTTTCAAATTTTAAATTCAAATTTTGAAGAGAGCACAGCTGGGATTCTTGGGAAGTTTTGATATGTTATTCTTAGTGCTCCAGGCTAACTATTTTAAAAAAATCAGCTTGATACTAATTTTTCCTTAGTAAACCCTAATGCTCCTGGACTAATAACATAACGAGTACGTTCCAACTTAGTGTCAAACTCCACTACACAGACGAACGCATAAAATGTTGCACAACATCACCCACGGACGAATGCCAACAATCACAAAGCACGAGATAGCGACAGTGATCATTAAATATTATTATTCATAGGCTTAAACTGGCTTATAGAAACAAGTAAAAATATCACGAGATTCTATTGGAGTAACTTGCCTCCTGCGATCCGTCGAGTTTGCTGTTGATCTGAAGTCCGAATTTACCGGATTCCGAGTCGAGTTCGTATTTCTGAACACCGTACGCGGGACTGTCGATATCAGTGGCTGCCTGGATGACGTAAACGCTGCCGACCTGAGTGGACTCGACGATATCAAAGACGACATGAGATGAACTGAATACAGGGGCATTGTCGTTGATGTCAATTATCTCAATGCTCACCTTGATCACCTGTCAATCAATCATTCACCTGACGTCATTGATCAATCATTTATTTTGTACATAAAAATTACAGTGAACACAATTATGTATAGGCCTAAGTCTAGCTCAATGGCGTAGACAAGGCGGCCCAGCCACTTAATCCCAGATTTTTGTTTAAAATAGATATTAGAGACTCGTGTTGAACATTCTTCTTTCCTTTAGCACACCGTTAAAGGTTAGTTTGCTGTTTAAATTACTCATTTACTTACGGCTGGGAATCTGGTACAGCAGTTGCGCAATTGTGGCAAATACAGAGCGCAAAGTGATGCACTGCAATCCCTTTAGCGGACATCAACAGAAGATGTATAAACTCCACGACTCTCCACACATTCTGCTGCTGCTGCTGCTTGCGATCCATTTCGATCATCTGGCGAGTGTGATTTTTATTTATTATTCAGTTTTGGTTTCAAACTTAAAAATTAAAATATTTTTCGTTTTAATTCGATTTTGGTTTTACCGTAAAACAACTTATTATTTTCATTAAGTTTTCGTTTTATTTTTTTGCTCTACTGTAGTTTTTGTTGCCGTGAACAAACACAAAACAGTGTATGTACATTAACTTTATTATGACTTTCAGTCATCAAGTTTACTGAGTCGTGGATTTCACGGCCAAGATTGTTATTAATCACTAGCAAAAAGTGACCATAATATTGTATATTCAACTTCATTTGTTATTCATAATGTTAGCAAATAAACAAAAAAAAACAAAGCTGCGGAGACAAACCAAATATAATGTACGCGTAGGCCTGAACGATCATTTAAACCCCCTATTGTGAACGGTTTTTTAAGTTTTTATTATAGATTGCTTTTCTTGTTTAACGTTATTTTTGACTGTGTCTCGTTTAACCGTTGTATATACGTTTGTTCAATTATGCACAATAAATTACTTCTTACCTACTTACTTATCTAAAAAATCTAACAAAAAAGTGAACTACGCCGCACATAAAAATAGGCTACGAGGAAAAAGTTGACAAGTCCATAAAGGAGTTAATATTATTGACTTAGACCACTTTATCGTCAGACCTTTTATTTTTTCGTTGTTGACAATTTTCGTTATCGTTAGCGAGAATGACACTGTGTGGGGCCAGACGCTACGCTTCGATTGACAGTTTACGGTCATCAACTTCCATACAGCAAAATATTAACCAAGTCAACATTTTACCAACCAGGCGTATTTTTTTCTCGTCCGTGTCACGTGACTTATGATGGCAGCATTTTCCGAACGAAAAAATACCTAAACGGTAAAAAAAAGTTCACTGCTTGTTACAGCCCTGCTTAAACGAATCAGGCTCGCAACCAAAAACCGCTCTAAAATCTCGGAAGTGGCATGAGCTAATGATACCAAAACGCACCATTGCCTAGGTGAGCGACAGTTGGATCCGCGGTGCAGCACGCCGACATACCACACCAAATTAATTTATCATTTTGCCGAGGGTACTATAGAAAGCTAAGTTGACCGGAGTTAACGATAAACTTTTTTCTCCCTTCACATTTAATAATACAGTTTATTCACACAGGCGACCGGTTGGTAAATTTTATGTTTGTTTCGTAGTTCTCCCGTTGATTTGTTTGTAGTTGCTTGAATTCTGTTGTGTTTACTTCGGAAAATAAACATGACGATAATTAGAACTAATAACGATTAAAAAATTATCAACTTCGAAATTTAAAACAATTAATTAACCATTATTTTTTAAACTGAACTGCAGTTATCATCCAAGAACGTGTATGTTTTTGTGTAGTTATCAGCTGACACAAATGCACAAATACAAAGGACGCAAGAATGAAAGCGGTGCTTGTTCTTGCGCTGCGTTCATTGCGTACGTTGCGCTAAATGAAAACCGGGCTTAAATGTTTTCCATGCAGCTCTGGCAAAGACGAACTGACCTGGAAAAACTGGACGGGTTGCAGCACGACATCAACGTTTATCTCGCATGACTCCATCTGCCGGCAGATCGACGAACTATCTCTATCAATGACGTCGGCGGTCGTTATCACTCCGCTTAGCGAGTTTATCGACAGCAGTCGCTGACTTTCCGACAGAAACCGGAACCGGATGTGACGTAATGAGTCGGCCGGGAGCTGCGCGGTTAGTCCGGCGTCTAGGGCGACATTGGCAACGAATGTTCCTGGCGGCTGCTGCTCAACGACTTGGTAACTGAGTCGGATAGGTCTCCGGTCATCTGCAAGAGTGACCACACTGACCATGGTCAGTATGACCAGTCGCTGCGTCAGCTGACTGACCTGTACTGGCAGTAACGACAGATTCATTTCATTGCAGTCTGTGCCGGTGTGATATCGCCTGCTGCTGGCAATGGCATCAATACGATGCCCTGTCTCCGAATGCTTCACGGCTATTGAACCGTCTCTCAGCCATCAGTCGTGACTTGGTCTGAGAGGTCAAATGTCAAGGTCACGGGTGAGGGGTCTTCAGCATCGGTTCAAAAGGTCAAAGGTCAAAGTTACTGTCAGTTAAGTGCTAGACCAACCGGGCATTGATCGTGACTTGGTCGTTAGACGGAGCCGTTATGCCAGGTCGAGCGATTGACCATCAGCATCACGACCAACTGTTCACCGCACACACGCACGCACGCACGCACACACGTACTGACCACTGACGACTGACCAGAACGACTGACCGCAGCCAGCCTTTATAGGCCTGCGACTTACGCCAGCAGCATGCGCCGAGACTCACCACGCATCGACCAGGACGTAAGCGTTCAGAGCCACGCCTTGAGATCACAGACGATGAGTTATCCGCGCAGTCGCACCATGGCAGCTGACACGATATTATTCCGCCACTAAATCCACCGCTTACACGTAAAAATAGACCTTACTTTCAGTTAATGCAGTTTGACGAAAAAAGAAGTGATAAAAATATTTTGGTTTTAGTTACCTCTGTCAAGGAAGTAATGTTTTTTGCCGGTTTTCGTTTGTTTGTTTGTTTGTTTGTCTGTCTGTCTGTCTGTCTGTTAGCAAGATAACTCAAAAAGTTATGGACGGATCTTTTTAAAATTTCGAGAGTATGTCGGGCATGGCAAATACTACCAGTAATTCAATTTTGGGGGTGATCCGGCAGTAATCCTGGATTCTGGATCACTTTGAAATTTTCGTTACCATTGCGTTAAAAGGAGCATAAGGGAACCGCTGGCAAAGTAAATATGGTGACGCCACCTGGTGAATAACATTGCCTTGGCGGAGGTACCTGCGGGCTACGACTGCTTTCTAGTTTTGTTTTGTGACATTTTGTCTATTATAAGTTTACACGACAGCTCATAAACAGTGACACGCTGAACAGTGCCCACGACAACCAAAGTAAAAATACTGCAACGTAACAGACTACAGTCGAACATGTTTTGTTTCGGTAAAACTGTTAAAGCAAACAAAATGCTGCAGCATATTTTAAGGGTTTAATAAAAAAAAATTAAAAACGGAGTTTTTAGGGACGGACGATAACCAAAAACACGGCAATTTTTTACGCCTTAAGCAAGTAAGAAAGTAAATTAATGCAGCACGCAGTCGAGGCTAAATGTCCAAAGAAGCGCAAGGTATAGAGAGGAACACCAGAATGATTTACAAGCTTGGTTATAAACAAACTTTTTGAACTGGCGATGAAACGGTGAACAGCAAAAACCTATCGAAGCACACTGCTAATGTCCAACGGGAGAATGTCCCAAATGATGGGAGCAGCTACTGCAAAATTACGAGAACCGAAATACGAGCGGACAAGAGAAACAGACAACAAATTAGACGAAGGCAGAGGAAATTAGTGAGCAACAGTCTATCTATATTTAGACGCCGGCTCAAACATTTTTCTGCATTTTGTTCTACTAGTACACAGAGCGTATTTTGCAGTTAACGAGCTACGTAAATTAATTAACTTCATTACTTACGAGGTAAGCTTACTTGCTGTATTTTAGAACGCGTGGCAGACTTTTAGCAATGTTCCGCAAACTAGTAGTTCATAGAGCGTACAGCCTAAAATAAATCGCAGACTTAAGTCAAAGACGTTTGTCGCAAAAGATCCGGCGCTACGCAAAAACACAGAACTGGTTACAAAATCTTCCTATGAGCTTTGTATAGTAACTAAGACAGTCGTTGGCACTGAAGCCAGTTAGCAGATTACTTGGGCCACAGAGGGAAAGTCAGAAATGGTCACGTGCTATGCAGCCATATGTGTACAATGCTGAATGCTTGAGCGACTATCTTGGAGGAAGCATGTTGAAGTCTCTATAGGAAGACGGATGAGTGGCCATTTATTGCAATAAATCCAGCCACTGTGACTGTTTTTGAAGAGTTGCTCACTGGGGATCGGACGAAACCGTCTGAAAATACTCGATAGACCCAAAGAGCAACGTTTTACCGCCGATCGAAGTTTTATTATGACTATATTTTATGCAATTATTTCAGTTAATAATAGGCATAATAGACAAACAAATAGCACATTAGTGTTGTATTTATAATTGAGTTGCGCCTTTGATTTTTGTGTTATTAAAAATATGTCTAATTTTAGTCAAGTTAAATTCGATTAGATTAGTTTAGCGAATTTTGTTAAATTACAACCCTGAAGACTAAAATAACAGAAAGGACTGCTGTCTAAATACAAGGGCTGAAAAATGCATTTCCATTGAAATTGCTAGTTGCAAGGGCGCCCATGACTTTAAATCCATAGTAGGCGTACATTTAAAGGCTAAAAAATTGTTTGAAAAACCTAGGTTGTTAAAAACTTTAGGCTAACGCCTTAAAAGGTTAAATTTTAGGTTTCTCAACTTATCTTTAATTGGTTGTGCAATTTATAATTTAAGTCAAATTATATTATATTTTTATGACAACAAAAAATGTAACATGAAATATGGTTGGAGGATATGTTCTTCCTGTGTCTCAAAATTTATGTCAAGTTTTTTCGTACATTAAAATCTTAAAAAACTTTTAAAATTCTAAAAAAATTTAGAAGGCTGAAAATCTTTAAACACAATTTTTTTTAATTTAGGTTTTTTAGCTCTTGCTGAAAGTGCACCGTTAGCACCTGCCTGTAGACGTCCGTGGCTTTAAAATAATCTAAGCCAAAGCTCATTCTGCTACATTCACATCACGTACGCGTAAGACCGCCCGCTATCAGTCTCGTCTCAGAGTCGGACCTTTTTATTTGCATCGCCGCTGCGTAGCGCGTAATGTTTCCAACTGAAACATCACGTCTCGGCCGTGGGATGGCTGTAGTCGGAAGGACAAGTGCTTGCTTGGACGTTGACAGTCTATTATCGGAGTCTGAGATCGCCGTCTTACGACAAAAGACACGGTCTTGGATGGAATTCGGTTTTGGTTTTGGTCTTGGCCTTGATGCTAATGTTCTGATCTTGTTTTCACGTCAGTCAGTATATTTTCGTATGCATTTACATACTAGCCGTTAAAAATTAAACATGAACTTTAAAATTAAGGTCTCGCTGTTGCTTAAGCCGTCTTGGTCTTGGTTTCGACATTTTGCTCTTACATGCATACTGTACTTATTTACTGTCAATAACTAAACAATCTTGCTGTTGCTTAAGCGGTACTCTTGGTTTTGGTTTTAGTGTTAAAATGCTGGTATTCAGTCAATGCATCTTGCTTACTTATTTACTTATCGTCAAAAATTAAACATGAACTGAAAAAATTAAACAGTTTCCCTTTGTTTAAGCCGTCTTGGTCTTGGTCTTGAACTATTTGGTGTTAACATTTTGGTTTTGTAATGTTTGTTTCTACGTCAGCCAATGAGTATTGTTTACTAACTTAAAGTTATTTACTTACCGATAATAATTAAACACGCTTGCTGTTGCTTAAGCAGTCTTGAACTGAGAACTCTTGATCTTCGTGTTGGTCTTGGTCTTAACATTTTGGTTTTGTGTGCGCGTGGACGTTGACAGTCGCAGTATGTTGTTGTTGGTGGAGCTCCAATGATACGCGGTTGTGTGGCTGGTCTCAGCACAGCACAGCGTGGGGTAGTCGAATGGTCGTCGATATGTGTCCCTCGAGACGGTGTCTGACATCCACTTGCCCGCCGCCATCCGACGACACACGGTCGCTGCGTGACAATCGTCCGTCTTCTGCTAGCGGGCCGCAAGGCCGCGGGTAGCGGATCGCAAATGTATCGACGATGTCGTCGTGATCGATCGTCGCACCGACGCACGTTAATTCGCCAATCCGCGCATCACCACTCGACACGCGGGTGGGGTGAGAGTGGGGGCCGGAGTATAGGAGCCGGGGTCAACCGACAAAAATCGGGAAAAAGTTTGCGAACCCCCTTTCTCCAAATTAAACTATAGCGTCATATTTTATGCTGCTGAAAATTATCTCACTCCAGCGGCGCGAAAGCTCTGACAAAGTTGTTTGACAGTGGCGTGAACCGAAAGTCACCCCATTACTGTGGCGTCTGAAACTCGGCGCCTGTGCGGCCTGTCAGCCGCTGAAGCCAAGCTGCCGGGATGCGGTAGAAGCGATGTCGATGCCCTGCGTGCGTGATGAAGACGACGGCGTGTTTGTAAGCCAGGAAGGGCCTAGTATGCAGTGAGCCGAAAACAAGCCATATAACTTTTGTCTATATCTTCGCCAAACCTTGACCGAGTTTTGACACTTTTTTACCGGAACAGTCAACAAAAAAAACCGCAGTGAAGCGATTATTAAATATCCAACCACTTCGGGTGTTTATTTCCTAACCAAAAAGCTTATCTACTTTATTGTTGGTAGTTTTTCTCACATTTATATTTCTCAAGGTAGTGTAGTAATGCAGCGATTACGATACTGTAAAAATAATTAACAATTAGTTTATTGCAATTTGTCTGCGGAGTACGGCAGTAAAAGAACTTTAGAAGTCCGTTAATATTTAGCGAACATGTGGACGCAAGTAACGGCTTTTTTGGTTTACGCTGTACGCACATGGAGTTGAAAAGATCAATTCACGCGTTTGCAGTAAGTTGTGAGTGATCGCGTCACGCCCGGCGGGACCTCACAAGACGCACGTGTCTCGATCGTCCGGCTGCTGGCGACTATTTGCCGGTGTACACCCAGCCATGTCTCAGAACGTTGGTCTCACACCTATCTGGAGTGTGACAGAATCTGCGTATATTCCCGCTCCGGTCTGACGTTCGCTGCGTGCGGACGTTGTAAGCGAGGCTACGTCACTCGCCGTCGATAACACACGTCACATTGCCAGACACCATGTGGCTTGGTGGACAGGTAAACCATTTTGGTACATAACCAACTACCACGATCAACTCAGCCTTTCATCCATGTGGGGTAGGTAAATCGAGTAGGCTTACCGGCATGCCTGGTTGGGGTTAAGGCGGGGCGCGTTTATTTGTGTCGCGTTGCAGGTAACACTGTTTGACTACATACGGCAGGTGACGCTCCGTAGCTCTGAGATGGGTTTCTTTTAAAAAGCTATGCATCACATTTAACTCCAGGGATCAGAAAAACCCACTTTACAGGACACGATATCGACTTGGCGATGCAATTATCGACAGAAGACCACACACGATGACACTGGGTGGACGCACACTCAATCTTTCCCCCCTATAACATGCTCTGCCACTGCCTATCTCTGGCACTATGTTTGCAGTCGTATAACGAATTGATAACTCTAACAGCCGAAAAAAAATTTGGCATTATGTGGAAAATTACGTGTTTCGCTCGGCCTTGCGAATGGGACGCTGTAACCATCAAAAAGATCCTGGTAATCGCACAATTCTTTAATCCATCAGAGAACGAAACGACACTAGTGACTAACTTCACTTAAAAGAGTTAACAAAAACATAATCACGCTCAACATTTTTGTTGATTTTTGAATAGGCTTATTAGAGAAAAACGCGAGTATTACGTTCACAACGGATAGTTGATGTAAATTCATGCAAACGACAATGAGCCTGAAACTGTTGTGACAGCCCCAACAATAGACATTTCTAAATCTTTGCTTATGAAGCTTGAACTGCCTATAGTTTGATTGTGTTAGGTATTAGCTTTATTTGTATTTGTTCTATGTATTGCCTACTTTTCTTATTTTTTCGGGGGACATATTAGAAGCTTGCCCTTTGTGTCCTTTATCAGACCACATGCACTGCGTTATTGATTTTATGTTTGTAACTTTGTCTGGTATGAATTAAATGATTGAT
>Ga0056128_1001107_pt1 | contig 28707 bp, 20 predicted proteins | sample WorMetLIZISLAND2_FD_71113 | JGI IMG/M metagenome (GOLD analysis project Ga0056128, IMG submission 71113) | Marine gutless worms symbiont microbial communities from Max Planck institute for Marine Microbiology, Germany - Olavius geniculatus... ... | reverse complement strand
AAAGTCGGTTCGATTTGCATGGAAGAGATAGCTTTAGCCCTTAGGGCTTAACTTTCGCTGAGTCTGAATCCACTTCAACTTTTGACTTTAGCTGAGCGAAAACATGGCGACTATTTACAGACCTATACGTACGGATAGTTTAGTAAATTAAAGCAGTCTGGTACAAAAATAAACGGCGTAATAAATATGCAGTGACGTCAGATGTTACGTAATTACGTTATTTGCGCGCGTGGCGCAATTAAATAAGCAAGTCCAAGCGTAAATGGTTGATTTATTTCCATTAGGTTTACCTGTTTTTCCGCCATTTTTAATCGTTTTGATCTAAGTCAGTAGACTTAGACCAAAGTTTAGTTGAACTATGGTCTAAGTACAGACTTTAGCGTTCAGCTTTAGCTTTCGCTCAGCGAAAAGACTCGGCGAAAGTCTAAGTCAAAAAGTGAAGTGACCCACTATATTTGTTTGTATGTATGATGTCACAGCTGACGTCACGAGATCTGACCAATCAGGAGCCGGCGATTCACGAGCTGAACGAAGCAGTGGACGCTGTGATTGGTGGGGAGAGCAGCTTGGTGGGAGGGGCCGGGCATGCGCAGTCAGGGCCACTCGTAAACAAGCGGCGTGAAATGAACGATTTGTACTCAGTTGTACAAGTCCTTGCACGTGACCAGGCACACATGCTCAGGGACAGATACCGACAGGTTTGTCTGTCTGTTTATCACATCGTCGTGTATGCTTGTTATCTGTCCCATTGGTATAGCATAGCAAGGGACAGATTATAAAATCACTTCTGTCATTCTGTCTGTAAACACATCTGTAAACACTTTAACGGCCGCAGTTTTGATTCGAGTTTGATGAAATTTTGCACAGTCATTCGGGGTTCAAAAAGTAAGATCGAGTTTGTTTGGGATAAAAATCTGATAACTCCTTCCCCTATTTTAACTCAATTTCTAAAAATTTGCATTATGGCCTATGGGGACTTGAAAGCGGTATAACTCGGTCACCATAAAAAATAGGCCTAATTGCGCACTACCCCCTATTTTTGGGGTTGGGCAATCTAACAGTGTCATTTAAATTTACCCCCCCCAATGACCCCTGTTGCCATAGCAACCAGTGGCGTAGCCAGGATCTAGTTGTAGTGGGGCACTTGAGGGGTGAGGTATAGGGAGGGGTGTCCCCTCCCCACAGGGAAGGGGTCTGCACAGCCCCAGAAAATTTTTGGATTTTTGGTGTGAGAATGACGTGTTTTGGTGCATTTTTGGCATTATTTTGAGTAACTGTGTAGGCTCCCAGGGGGGCACGTGCCCCAGTGCCCGCCCTATGGCTACCCAGTGATAGCGACCATTCAAAAGTTGCAAAATTTTGCATTATAGCCAATGGAGATTTCAAAGCGATTGAACTCGCTCCCCGTAGAAGATAATTGCGCTCTGTTTGCACCTACCCTCCTATTTTTGGGCCCGGGCTATCCGATGGTGTCATTTAAATTTTTCTCCTGCCGACCCCTGTTGTCATGGCAACGAATTTTGGGACAAAATTAACTATAACTCAGCCCCCGTGAAAGATAATTGCTAGCTGTTTTCACCTACCCTTCTATTTTTGGGCCCGTGCTATTTGATGGTGTTATTTGAATTTTTACCCTGACAACCCTGTTGCCATTGCAACGAATTTTGAAACAAAAATTGACTATAACTTGGCCCTCGTGCAAAATAATTGCACACTGTTTTCACATACACAGTGACAGTGGTGTATTTAGGATTTGGCAAAAGGGGGCCATGACGAGCGCGCAGAGCGCGAGCCTATAACGGGGATCTGGGGGCGGATCCTCTAGCAGGGTCCAGGGCAGAGCTCCTGGTCTGGGGGTCAGGGGGCGAAGCCCCCTGTAGCTGAAACACTTTTTGCGTTTGAACGTTCAATGGAAGCCACTGCAAATTCGCCCATTTTTCTGAAATTTGGAAACGCAGAAAATCACAGATATTTGCGTTGTTTTAGCAAAAAATAGAGTTTAGCAAGCTGCAAAACGTCCTCACAGATTAATGTGAGTTATAAAAAGGTAATAAACTTCACAATAGGCACAGTAGGCCTACAGTACAATAATAAATGGGCCGTGTCAACCCCGGTCTGTCGTCATCAGAATGCTTGATCCGTTGATCATCACCGATGTTGTTGCTTGCAAGCAGTCGCCGTGTCTTTGGCGTTTGACATCGTAAAAAGTATGCAGTCTGACGCTTTGCCATTGTTGTCTCCACTCGCTAATCACTAAGCTAGAGCTCACAGTTACGTTTTGTCTATCCCTTCTTTGACTTCTAGCTGTTCCGTGTGCGAGTGGTGGGCTGGCTGGCAGCAAATGCTGTACAAGACAGCGGGCAGGCGGCGTGTTCAATGTCTATCTCTTTAGTGAAATAGGGCTCTTCGTCACTTAATGACATTATGATATCATGACACTGGCATACGGAGCTTGGTTCCTGGGATTCTCAGTTCTGATAACGTCGCACATTAGGATCTATGATCACTGGCACGCTGCGATGCCGCTGCAGCTTGTGTTATCTGAGAATATGGCGTGTCACAGTCGCCAGGACAAAGGAACGCATCTTAAGAGCGCTGTCATAGTCGCGTTACATGCAATAATAGGCATATCTCATTTGGATAGACTTATATCTTATTTGTTGTAGCCCATGCAAGTTGTGGCGGGTTCATCTTGGGTTGAACTCATATCTGACATTTTCAAATATTAATTAACCACCGCCCATGGCGTGCGCTAGCCAGCCGCCGACTGCCTTGCTGTTGGTTTCATATAGTGCCGTGTCACTCACCCATGGACACTAAACCCGGCCGCCGCGAAATATTATAGGTCTATACGGCTTGTAGCTGGTTTTCAAAAGCGTTTGGCGACGCCGGCGTCATATCAGATGCAATCTCACATGGCGAGTTTAATCGCATATTGTATTGGTATGAAAAAAGATCATCAAACATTGTTGAATTTTGCAATTCTTGCTGGAAAATGACAAAAAACGCATCTTTTCATATGAAGTCGCCTGTAAAAAAATTTTCATGGTCGTGCATAAGGGGGGCATCGCACCGTGGCCCCCTTAAATACGCCACTGCACATACACCCCTATATTCGGGCCCGGGCTATCCGATGGTGTCATTTAAATTTCTCGTCTGCCGACCGCTGTTGCCATGGCAACGAATTTTGCGACAAAATTGACTACAACTCGGCCCCTGTGAAAAATAATTGCGCCCTGTTTGCACGTAACCATTTTATACGCAGCTGTTAGGCTATATAGCATGACAATGGGACAGCTACCTCGTTCCACAGATCGTATTTCTAGTGAGTTATGAAATTTTTACTGGACTTTTTCGGAACTTTCTCCAGGAGAAAAGAACTAGGGGGAAATTAGGGGAAAGGCCAATACTTACCTAGAAAAATTTAAGGCAAATTTTTGCGAGATCCGTTAAGAGGTTTAGATTTTTTCCAGTCAGACTTAAAGCGCTGGGCGGCTTCACGTTGGGCCTTGCCCCAAATTTTTAGTTATCTTTTACTTGTCTTTTGCTTTGTCGAAAAATTGCAACTTTGTGTTTGTTTCCAACTTTTTTCAACTTATGACGCCGCTGGTGAAATGTGTATAATGTAGTAGACTGTAGTAGTATTTGTTGTTGTTGTGCAGGTGAAATCAGTCGTGTGTGATGCCGATGACCTGTCTGGCTGGTTGTCAAGTTATCGTGATCAGCTCAAATCTTCGTCCGCTCTTAGTTCGCTGCCTGATGTCATGCAGCAACAACTCGCACAGTTTACGGTACAGTCCACTCTGCTGTAGTTGTGTTTTTAGCTTTCAGACAAACTATGAGACGTTTCTGCTTGCATGCTTTTGGACGTATTATGTATCTTGTGCTTGCATTGTTGAAAGTTGCGCTTGTCAACTTTACATTAAACGAATATATGATGATGATGATGTGTTTGTAGTTGTAGCTGTTGTAGTAGTTGCCTGTAGAAGTAGTAGTTTTTTTAGTTGTAGTTGAAAGTGGATTATCAGATTTTGATGAATGAATGAATGAACGTTTATTAGTGTTGCAGTCAAACGGCTGGATTACGTCAATACATATAGAATGCAATATTATATAAATGTCACATAAAGATGTCATAAAATGTTCGCCAAAAAATGCAATCAACGATCAATATACAAAAATGAAATGTTATTGAGGCTAATGATGATTATTTACAGAAAAACGGAATGAAAGACTATTTGAATTTTTCAATTCATGCAAGATAATGTTCGAAAGTTTGTGATGACCACAGTCGACTAATTATATCTTTTGAACATTTATTTGGCTTCAGCAGATAGTGCAGACATAAGTTTTCATTAAGAACTTTACGTCCGTAAAATTTGTTGCTGCTGCTCAAATGTTTATTTGCTGTCAACTTGCTTCTGATGTAATGTAGCAACAGTGCATGCAGTTTATGGCATGGATCACTCCATTGTAATTTTCGTAGTAGTAGTAGTAATAGTTGTTTTGTTTTATTGTTGTTGTTGTTAAGGTAGTAATAGTAATTAGTTGTTGTTGTTCATATCTTTTGCTGCTTCAAGTTCTCTGCAACAACAACAATAGTACAACAATTTGTGGTACGAGTAATTTTTTGTTGTCGTTATCATAATAGTAGTAATGCTAGTAGTTGTAGTTGTAGTTGTACTACTACTAGACTACTACGACAGCGTTGTGCGGTGAGTGCAGGAAGGTTACGGCGAACTAGAAGCAAAAGCGGAAGAGCTTAAGGCACTGAAGTTGACCACGGATCAACTAATCAGTGAATCCGACACCCACACACAGAACCATGGCGAGTTTTCGGATGATACGGCTGCTGAGTTAAGAGCACGTCTTGACAGACTAGATAAACTACTGGACGACGTACGCGCAAAAGCCGACAAACATAAGGTCCCTGTTTTTTAAAGTTACTTTTTTTATTTCTACTATGTAAACGTAGCGAACTTGGCAGACATAATGTTTTCACTTTATTCTGCCTGTCGTTCTGTGTGACGTCGCAGTCGTAATTAAATTACATTATTGCATTGTCACCCCTCATATTGCTTTAAACTGTTAAATTTGACGTGCTTGTTTCCAGGGAGAGTTCGGACATGACCGCTCTAACTTTTTTTCAGTTCCCATTCTGCGGAGGGTAGGAGGCTGAGCTGACGCGTATGTGGTGTGTTTACAGCACAGAATGTACGATCACGTGGCTAATGTTGAGGACTTTCAGTCGGCGCTGGCGGCGCATTCTGATTGGCTGATCGCCGCGGAACAGACGATGACGTCATTCAAACACCCAAGCAAACTGGTCGACCGTGTCTGCCAGCAGATCAGCGAACATAAGGTCGGTTCCACACGGGCGCCGTGGCAGCGGGGTGGGGACAGTTGCCTCTAATTCTAGCCTGTCGGGAAATTTTTTGTTGTAATTATTTTCTTTCACAAATACTAAATTTGAGGCTAAAAATTTCTCATTAGTCCGCCCAGAAGCGATAGATTTTGGAGCGGACTTATGTTTTTACTGCAGATGTTTTATTTTTTATTTTTTTTATTCATTTCAATTGCGAGATCTCCGAGCTCCGTAGGCCGATCGGCGCAAAATTTTGCACGATGATCAGTAGTAGGTTGGTTTCTATAATGCCCGTCCAATTTTTTTTTTTGGGGGGGGTTAAAAAAAATTAGGGGCCAAAAACATGCAAAATTTGGCTCGATTTTGGACGACTTCCAATTTTGATGGCAAATATCTCTGAAACGAATACAGATATTCAGAATCGGACAAGAACTTGATTGACCGCGGTTTCTCTCGCGTTCAACGAAAAAAGTCTGGTAAACGTTGGTCCAGTAACCACGAGACTTGAAGGTCAAATTGTATGCACCCAAAGTGCCTTTTTGAATCTTTTTTGAAAAACCATATTTTGGCCCCTAGGGGGTGCTGCGGCCCCAAAATTTTACACGCGCTAGAGAATGACCAAATCTTTATAGCACACTTCCCATTGGGGACGGGGGTTCCCCTTACAGTTATTTTCAAATGGTAGTCAAAAATTGGCTTAAAATTCAGCATATTAGCCGCAATAACTTTGGAGCCAGGTTGAGTAGCCTCATGAACCTTTGCCAAGTGGCGTGCTGCTAGGTAGGGGTGATGACATGGGTACAACTTTTTGGGGGCACCCCTTCCTCCCCTTAAAATTTGGGAGGCAAGAAACATACAAAATTTAGCATATCTTGCGACAAATTTTGGCTTTGACTGTGAATATTTCAGGAATGAATAGAGATGTCGACAAGCGGTAAACGGCGTTATCAAGCACAATTAACCCCGCATCGAACAAAAAAACATTTGGTGAACTCTGGTCCGCCAACACCAGAGATCACATGGCTAATGTTTACATACTCTAAGTCTACTGTGCACGTTCTGCGTATGCTAATGCATTTGAGTTCAGGCCACGTGACTTTGCTGCCGATGGAATTTCAATTCCTTAAATTTTCCCCCAATCGGACTTACGGCGCCGGGCGGACTCACGTTTGGCTTTGCCCTAATTAAATTTCTAGTTTTGGTATAATTTACTGGCAAAGTTGGAAGTTTGAGCACCCATAATTTTCTTTGTCTGAGATTTGCAGCACTGTGTTGAAAAACTACAACTTTTTGTTCCCGTATTTGGTTTGTGTTGGTTGGACTACTTTTGCACACTACTAAACTGTTTTTAAATATTTGTATTATTAGGTTAACAAGCAATATTTCATGCTTGTGGTCAATCTGATGTACATTTCGCGCGTTATGTGTTGATACTGAAAACCGCAACCAGAACTTAGTAGTGCCATTCAATCCACCGTCCCAAACGCCCAAGGTTATGAGCAAATTGCAGGTGGATAGGATGACCGGTTGCCAAGGTATAGCTGTTTGAATTCTTTTAGAAATTAAAAAACTGGGTTTTTAACCATGCAGTGGAGGTTTTTTGGTTGTAGTCAGAAGATGAGCAGATTATATTTGGGAGTAGAAATTGTTGTCTGGTGGTCTGCAGCAATTCCGCGAGTCAGTGCTGGGACATGCGGAAGTGCTGGCTCGACTGGAAAGAGCTGGGACGTACCTGAGATACTTGGCTAGACGCCAGGATTCCGTCCACGTCCGCACCCTGTTGGTGACCACCAAGCTGAGGTGGAAAAAACTTGTCAAGAGAGTTGATGATAAGGGACGTTCACTGTTGCAGGCTTACCGCGAAGATAAGAGGGTGAGTTGTGTAGTATTTTTTAACAGCGATTAACTAGTTATCAAGTTAAATAATATTATTGTGGTTTCTTTGTTTGCCCTCAACTGGCATTCAGGAGCATTTATTGCATACTTTATGTAATGTCTAATATATAGCCTATAGTTTTCTTTCTTTGCACAACACATATACCTTGGCACCACTGGAACTATAAGTCTTAACTCTTAAGCCATGGTGGCTTTTACATCATTCTTCACTCCAGAATATATCAGATCAGCTGTTGTGTGATCTTATGCTTGCAAGATGAAAATTCAACTCAAAATATTCACTGTACAAAGTCATATACTACAGTACAGTGATATAACTAGGTCTGATGACATTATTGCTGAATGTATGGATATGTTCAAGTGCTTACCTGTAGCTGATGTAGTATTTAGACTAAAAGAAATTTTCTGTCACAGTTCAGCCAGTGTAATAACTTTTTATGTCATCTCTGCTGTCTTGCTGCGTCAATTGAGTTTTAACTATGGACGTTATATTACATTTTAGTTAAGTCTTAGTTAAGTTCTAGTTAAGTTTTATTATTTTCATTGTTTATTACTTGTTTATTTTTTTGTCTACCGAATACGGTGAATAAAGATGTGTGTATAACTACACGTTGACATTTACTGACAATGATATACTTTATTAACGCACCCAGACCCGTTGAGAGGAAGAGTAGGGGGTAAGTTACCCCGGGTCTCGCGACGTTTGGGGGCCCCACCTGTAAAATATAGAAAGTTAAAAGCACATTTTAAACATGTAATCATCAATCAACAATAACTGACGTTATAGCTAGCATAGAAATCTATTAGCCTGTCATCAAAATAATTTTTTATTTACAGTAGTGATAGAACGGCAATTACAGTTTAGTTTCTTGAAGTCATTCGATTGTCAAATAACCGCAGTTTAACGGAATATTGGAACTTTTGCTTCATGGAATTTAGTTAATTAACATAAATTTACGCATGTGCATTAATTATTTTGATGCACGTTAATTTTTTAATGCACGTTAATTTACTAACACATTAATGCATTCATTAATGCGTTAATTTGACAGCTGTACATTTTACGTTACAACATTTGATCCTACACAAAAGGTGTTAGTCTTGATCTTGAAAAAAATTCTGGTTTTGATTTTGAGAAAAAATCTTAGTCTTAATCTTACTCTTGAAATAAGAATTCTTGGTTTTTGGTTTTAATTTTGAAAAATATTTTGTTTACATCACTGGATTATCAGTTACATTTTGGCTGTAGTGGCATTGTGCAAATGTCTGCATTTCTATCTGAATGTTGTTTTGTAGTTTGCTGACTCATGGAAGTGGCTCTGTGATTGGCTGGAAGCTGAGGAACAGAAACTGCAAGACGGACAGTTGTCAACAAACAACGCACAGCTCAAACAACATCTTGATCAACTTCAGGTGCGGCATGAATCCCATTGTATGATATACTTTGATGAATGATTTGCGTTGAAAAACAGGCAGACAAGCTGCCAGTTTATTTAGGTACATTGTCTTCTGGAAGTTAATTCATTTTTCTGCTGCTTTCGTTATTTGTGTTTTACAAGGTAGTGTAGCAAATAACAGGTGTGATGTGAAAGCCACTGATTAGCAAATTTTATACAGAGTTTACTGGTAAAATAATTGTGAAAATTGGTCAATATTTAGCAAAGATATGGACAAAGTACAATAGTCCATTTTCCAGGCCAGTTTCAGTAGGCGCAAAATGCACTTTCGACCACTTGAGCAGAAGTATCGAGAGTTGGCCTCTCCTTTCCGCCATATACTAAGTTTACCTTAGAGCGGTGCATAACCCCTAACTGTGCAGCGCAAGATGTATTGATTATTACTACTCCTACTACTGCGTGTATAGCAAGAGATGACGGTAAAACACGTGGAGTATTCGTCCACATTGAGACTTGGACGTAACTTGAAGGACCGTTGTACAAAGGTGGACCCTGAAAGAGACGTCTTGTCTGGAATGCTCGATCAACTTAAGAACAAGTGGAATTCTTTGAGATCTCTTGCCACGCAGAGGTACTGGTGTAGTAGTAGCTGTAGTAGTATACTTGTAGTAGTAGCCAATAGCCACACAGAGATGAACCTTAGTCACTGCGATTCGCTCGGCTTGGAATTTGAAGCAAATTATATCTGTATGTGGTGCATAAATAGTGTATATAAAAGTTTAAAGGTTGTTTATGGCTATTCATGGTAATTTATCTCAGCGCTGTGGAGCGTCACCTGCCACATGAGATTACACAGTGTTGTCTGGCACACAATGCAGGTGAACGCGTTTTGCCTTAACTCTAACCACGCAGGCCGGTACGGCTACACTCCTGTAAATTTCATTAATTTAACTCAAACGGCAGCTGAGTTATTAGTGTTTGTGCAAAAATTTAAGATGGCAGCCGACGCCATCTTGGATTTAATTTTTGTTCAGTATCATAGTCAATTCGTGCGTAGGACCATAAAGTGAGTCCACGTGCCAAATTTCGTGCAAATATACGCAATAACAAGCGAGCTATGGGCGATAAACTGAATTTAAGATGGCGGCCGCCACCATCTTAGATTTAATTTTTGTTCAATATTATAGTCAATTCTTACGTAGGACCATAAATGAGTCCACGTGCGGGACGTGCCAAATTTCGTGCAAATATACGCAATAACAAGCGAGCTATGGGTGATAAACTGAATTCAAGATGGCGGCCGCCGCCATCTTGAATTTATTACTATTGCCACTTTTGGTCACATGGCCTATTTTCTGTAGTAGCTGGCTACACTGCTGCAGAATTTCATTAATCTATTTCAAACGTCAGCTGAGTTATTAGTGTTTGTGCAAAAATCCAAGATGGCGGCCGCCGCCATCTTGAATTATTATTTTGTAATGCCAGATTACCCACGAAGCGCGTTTGCCGTCCTAAACTTGCCTTTCAAATTTCGCGTTGATCGAGTATAAACTTTTTTGAGATATCGCGATTTGAAAAGTTCATAAATTTGGCTTAAAATACCTATTCAGGCCCCCAAAATCATGTTTTGGGGAGTTTTTACCTCTAAACTTCACTTTTTATCATCGAGACCAAAAGGCACTTTCTTGCGCAGAAACACGCGTTTTGAGCTTTCACTGGTCGTGATCGGCTCTACGGTGTGATCTGGATGCGACGTGAAGAGTACAAAAAAAAGAAAGAACCAAAAGTAAGCCAAAATTCGCCATTTTCGCAGACCCCCTTCCCGTCATCCCACATCAACCAAATTTTGCATGCGGGGTCGTAGCCCGGATATCGTACTTGGTTTTGAGTTTCAAAAAGATCGGTTGAAAAATGTGGAAGCAGTAGGGGTCGAATTTTTGGTTTTCCCATTGACTTGGCACATCGCTTATACAACAGCTTGAATGAATGAATGAATATGTCAATTTGTATAGCGCCCAATCAGAGAAGACCTCAAGAGCGCTCGCAGCCAAATAAATGAGTTTTAAGTTTTTTCGCAAATGTATCTCTGGACAGTGATGAAGTCCGCAGGTCGACGGGGAGGCTGTTCCAAGTGGCCGGGCCAGCCACGGCAAAGTCCCTTCGACCGATCGTGGTCCTTGTGCGCTGCACGACGAGTGCCCCGCTGTTTGCCGACCGCAGCTGCCACCTGCCGACGACAGACGAGACCGGGTTGCACACATCTGCCAAGTATGACGGCGCCAGACCATGGAGGCACTTGAAGGTGATCATCGCCAGCTTGAAGGTGATTCGCTGGCGAACCGGAAGCCAGTGAAGTTGACGCAGAACTGGAGTGATGTGGTCAGACTTCTTAGTTCCGGTCACGACACGCGCTGCTGCATTCTGGACAGTCTGCAGTTTCGTCAGCAGGCCTTCACTGATCCCGTACAGCAGACTGTTGCAGTAATCAAGACGACTGCTGACGAATGCACAAGCCGTGATGGTTTACCTGTCGCCAATGTTTGTAGTAACCACTTGATAGCAACACAATCGGGAGTTGAACTCCTTTGATGTCAGTTCAACGTTCTAAACGTTATGCCGCCGAGTCACCTTATTCACTTACTTACTTGATTACTTACTTACTTACTTTCTCACTTATCGGTCTGTACAGGCAGACCAAGTTGGACGAGGCGTTGCTGTCGTCAGGACGTATCTCTGACGCTCTCCAAGCACTGATGGAATGGCTTGGAAAAGCTGAGAGCTATCTGACTGAAGATCAACCTTTACTTGGTGACCTTGATACTGTTACTATGCTGCTGGAACAACACAAGGTATGACCAGTACGTAGCCCGTCAAGAGCCACAGCAGGGCTCTGGGAAACATTTTTCAGAGCTTTTAAGTTTACAAAGTGGAATAATGTCTAAGGAGGGGCTGCGCCCACTCCCTACAAAATTTTGCGAACGTTCTGGTTTTCATAAAATTTCTGTTGCAAACTGACGGTGTTTTAATGCCCTCATTTAGCTGGACAGAGAATTGTGTGGACGGGTAGGATTTGTGCTAGAATATTGATGTTGAGATTTAGATGTAATGTTAATTTATCCATTTGATATGTTTATAAGTTGTAAGATTCCGAACAACATGGGCAAGTCTTATGACAGCTAAGCCTATACCCCATAGCCCATAAATTACTAGTCATTTTCAGTCTCACAAACATGGCTGAGTTGATTTGAGCACACATTAAGTTAGCAACTTGCTCAAGATTGCTCGCCAGTGACCCATGGTCGCAGTGAGAATTGAACCGCAACTGGAAGTTACTAGTCAACACCAGCCGCTAGGACACGTGCACTTACACAGACTCTTTGGCGTGAACAACTTGCCCAGAGTTGTTACTTTGTAGTCACTGGACCAGTCGGGAGTTGAACTTGGGATCTCTCAGTCACGAATCCAACGTCCTAACCGCTGACTACCAAGCCACCTATCCGCTACCGTTGTTGTTGTTGTTGTTGTTGTTGTTGTAGTAGTAGTAGTTTTTTCAGCAGGAGTTGTTGAGTCTGGCAATAGTTGAGGCTATCTAAATTTTTGTGGTACACAACAACAACAAGAACAGCAACTACTACCACTACCTACTTCTACTACTACTACTAGTACTATTGCTACTACTACTACTGATGTATTAATTTTGTTGTTGCTGCTGTTGCTGTAGTTGTTTCAGCAGGAGCTGTCCAGTCGACAGGCAATGGTAGAGGCTATTCAAGGCTCTGTGCTGGACAGTACGGACTCTGCAGTCAGCAGTCAGATTGAAGCACTAAACAAATCTTGGCTGGAAGTCAACCGATTGTCTGACCTACGAGATGCCAGACTCCACGAAGCACTCGTTCTCGTAAGTTCTTCAAAAGACAAGAAGCCCTGCTGTCGCTAGGGTGGGCCGACTGTACCGCCTAAATCCTATATTGGAAGGCCAGCATTTGACTTCTAGTGGCGGATAGAAAGCGATTTCCTAGAGTTACTGCAGTCCCATACACGCTGTGGTGACGCTGCTATATCGAACTCTACAATTAATGCTTAGATACAATACGGTAATTTGTCGCAGGCGGGTGATGGCTGCAAGCAGCTACTTTGCATTTAAAATTGTGGCCAAAGCACTGCAGGTAGAGATATGGTTACTATAGACAGCCTCTAGGAACTCGTCATTGCCTTATCCAATGGTACCATTGCAGAATTCCTACGATGTATGGTTTAGCCACAATATATGCATCACAGACAGACAGACGACACATCGTACCCAAGGATCGACCTAACGGTCGGCCAATAATTTCAAATACAATTGAGTTTTATTTCAGTCTCTTTTGCTGAGAACGATGAGCAGGGATTTAACTTTTACCCATAAGTGGGTGGTACGAAATCTTATCCCGAGGGGTGTATTCGTCTTGAGGTAGAGGTGTTTAGTGTTTAACCCCCTTCTTTGTAGTTCTTCATCTTGAATGGCTGACCCCCATTATGAAGAGCTCTGGTTTTGAAATGTTGACAGAAGATTTAAGGCGACAGAGATGTCTAATCTATAGACATTGTATTGATGCATCAGTTGAACTTGAACTTGAACATCGCTGATAAAACGAGTATAAAAAATAGTGTGTGATAAAATATTGATTGACTGGTTGATCGACTGGCTGCTTGATCTTGTGAATCAGGCGGAAGAGTTCAACGACGCAGTTCAAGTGGTTCGTGACTGGTTGCCTCAGGCTGAAACTGAACTCAAATTCCGAGCAATCTCCGAGGACGAGGAGGGAATACTGCAGCTGATTGAGAAACATGAGGTTGACTCCGCAATCATGTGTAATAATTATGTGCTTTTAACTTTTGTTTTTAACACTCGGGAACAGTGGATTATTCTATTCTGTTACATAGAGTAACGTAGCAGCACGTATACCAGGAGCACATTCAGAGCACTGATGAACTTCGACAGCGTCTGCTAACCGTCTGGAATGATCTTGACCAGCAGTTCATTGACAGTGCTGTCAACCAGTGGAGACGTCGTCTGGAAACCTGTGTGAGAGAAAAGGACGGACATTTTGAACATACGCTCTACACACAGCTTACTTTGACTCTTTCTTGTTGTTGAGCATTAAAGTGGGCTACTGTGACCACTGGCTTCAAGTGTGCTGTTTTGTGCGGGTTTGAATTTCTCTGGTAGTGTATAGACATAGTTTGGGGCAAAGGTGTAAATTTTGTAACACCTGTATCGAGCATTTATTCCTGTTTCCACTGACAAAAGAAGTGTAAAAATATGTCAAGGAATAAGGGAATTATGGCCTAGAGTAAAGTGGCATCTTTTTATTCACCATGGTGTAGGCTATAATAGACAGACATATAACAGCCAGAATGGAAGTAGCACAATATCAATTTTTGACAATTTTTTGATAGTGAGACAGAGCTACTGTTTTTTTTAAAAAAACTTTGTGTTTTGTGTGTTCTGTATGCAGATATTCCAGGCCGAGTTGCGAGAGCGTCAGCCTGAGATCGAGCGCATAACGTCACTAGCTGATGAAATCCTGACCGCCTGCCACCCCAACGCCGTCCGCTTCGTGCGCTACTACCTGACCATCACCCAGACGCGCTGGCAGCAGGCCGTTCACCGCTCCGACCAACGGGCCGCAAGGATGCACGACGCGCTCAGAGCCGCCAGAGGGACGGCAGCCCTCGTGGACGAGCTGGTGTCCTGGCTGAGCGAAGCACAGGCCTTACTGATGGCTAAGGACAGGGACACCATCTCAGACGACCTAACCGTCGTACAGGCACTACTACAAGAACACCTGGTGTGTAGTAGTAGTAGGAGTAGTAACAGCAACAGGAGTGGCAGTTGTACCAGTAGGCCACTATACCTACAAAGGCACATAGGTGTGAACAACTTGCCCAGAGTTGTTACTTGGTAGCCCAACTAAACTCGCTACCAGGATGTCACAGATACAACACTTTAACCACTTAGCCTCCAAGCCAACGTGTAGTTGTAGTAACTGTTGTAGTAGTATTAGCATTACAGCAGCAATAGAAGCAGGTGGCGTAGCATAGTGGTTAGAATGTCGGTCCTGGCCGGCGGACTTTCCTTATCCTGCGCTAGACTGATGAATGGCTGTTTGACCACTTTGTGGGTACGGCGTCCGCTATCAGTCAATCAACAAGGCCAACTCAGCCTGCCATCCCTCCGGGGTCGATTAAATGAGTAGTAACCCATTATATGGGTTACGGAAGGTGGGGAGCTTTGTACAGATGACTGGGCTGCCTGGCCGGCCGGTGCGCCAGCATGTGTTTGCAGGCTGCACGCGGCGGCTGTGCGATCGACGGCCCTGGTTAGTGACGAAAAGCGCATTAGAGGTGTACGTCGTACACGATGATGCGCTATACAAATTGACAACCTTTACCTTTCAACCTTTACTTTTATCTGGAATTCATTAGCCAGTATCCTGGCAATTACAACTAGTGATTAGTTAACACAGTGTAAAAAAATTGTGCGTTGCTCTTTTAATTCATCTGAGAGCTATGACATATGGGATCACCCAGTGTTACCTGCCACTCGACACAAATGAATGTGCCCCACCCCCCACTCGATTTACCTACCCCAGACATTATGCAGCATTTATTTTTCATGTCCATCATCGTCGTTGTCATAATTCTTGGAAAGTACCCCAAAGATGTCAGAAATTGCACAACTACTACTACTGCTACTACTACTACGGTTCTTGTTGTTATGATGGTGGCAGGAATTCCATGAGGAGTTGTCAGTGAAGAACAAGGAGATGGAGCACGTGACTATGTCGTCATCTGGACGCCAGTTATTGTCTCCGGGAGGTGGTGTAAGTGATAATTCGGTGGCGGATGAAGCTATCGTCATGCTGCACAACAAATGGCGCACTGTCTGGCGGCTGTCTGTCGAACGCAAGAAACTTCTCCAGGACATTTTTGATCACCTCTTAGAGGTTCGTCAATTCGTTGGAATTGTTAGGCTTGTATGTATTGTTGTGTTTTGCCCTTTTCCATGTGCACCAAGTGAACTTTTAAATGCCGCAGCATGCTAGAAAGAGACCAATGCAAGCCGTTGCCTGTGAGGCCCTTTTTGTGGGGCCCCCATTTGACCAAACATGCTGAACACAGCTAAATCCACTTCTGTTTGTGGCCCTTTAAGCCAGTGATGGTTTAACCCAATTAAGCTAGCATATATTCCAAGTCGGCCAGATGGCTGGTTCCATTAGCAGTCTGCTTCTTAAACGGACTGGAATGGTATGCTAACATTCCTGGTAACAGGGCTTGCTGTTATGTTGTGCAAGTTTACGCTCCCATATGTTGCGGATTTTGGTGCAGCTGGAAAGTTTTAAGAGTTTCGACTTTGACGAATGGCGCCAGCGTTACATGGCATGGATCCGCGACAAAAAGTTTCGCATCACGGATTTCTTCCGCCGACAGGACAAGCGTGGAGAGGGCATGCTGATCAGGGAACAGTTCGTTGAGGGAATGATGGCTTCAAGTATGTATGACTCTACTACACTATACTACTTTTTAGACATTGCTCAGCCTCCTCTCCAGATTTTACCCCCTACCCTTCCATTTCCCCTTCTATTCCAAACATTTGGATCTGTTACTGTCTATGGGCTGGGCTGTCAGTATAGTAGCCTGACCATGCTGTTAACTGAAAGTGCTTCGGCCAATTCGCAATTGCAGTGCAATTACTTTGGGGTGCATTCATTTGGAAAAAATGGAGCTTGTATGAGGTTGGAATTTATACTGCAGGATACTAGTCGGGCAATCCTATTTTGCTACTTTAGACAGTTAAAAATTTCGGTATCGTTGAGCCACAATACATACGTTTAAGACCATACAGAGGACAAACAGACAGAGAGACAGAAACATTGCCGTGCATAAGCGCGACCGTGGGGGGGAACCACCTTTAGTACGGTCGGCTAAAAATTGACGTCGTCAGCTGAACCTGGCTGACAGCAGACTACAAAATAAGACTTAACAGTAGAAAACTGTAGTAGGCTGATAGTTCTTTGGCGTGACAAAGTAAGTCTGTTTGGTGCGTTATTATTGTAGAATTTCCAACAACTCGTACGGAGTTGAATGCCGTGTTTGACATATTCGATCGACATCGCAGTGGTGAGATAAACTACAGCGAGTTCATGGAAGCTCTCCGGCCTGAACGACAGGTATAAGATCAGATACTTTTATACGGTACTTAGTGATGGCTTAACCGTGTGTGGCAGGCCTAAACAGCGGTGTCGTGGGTGAAAAAGTAGTCAGGGCAGGAAGTTGCAATTTTCCGACAGTCATTATGAATTTCCGACAAAATTCCGACAAATGATGATTGCAAATTTCTCACAGAGCAGCATATGGGTGCTTAAAATTTTTAAAAATTTTTGTCCCTAAATCTTCCCCAAAATTGGAATTTTAATATCAAATTTTGCATTTTTGCACAAAAATTTTCTGACAAAAACATTTTCCTAGGATTTTTTGACAGTCAAAAATTTCAGGTGGGCAGCTGTCCCCCTCCAATTGCTTTCCTGCCATGATGCTAGCCTGGCAGTAAAACGGTCGTCTGTCTGACGCGGTCTGACCGATTGATCAAATCAATCGATTGATTGATTGACATTCACGAGTGAGAGTATGTATTGTGCTGTGTTTGTTAGGTGGGCGTGCGTCGCGGTGCGACCGACTCAGAGTTGATTCAAGACGAGGTCGAGACTCAGATGTCATTCTGCCAGTGCAGACGCCAGTTTCCCGCCGTCAGACTCGCCGAGGGAAAGTACAAGGTAAAGTACATGTAAGTCCGTCTGCCTGTTTGCACTGCTGGTTCCAGAAGCTGGAAAAAAGAGAGGGCCACGGCCAGCACGGTAGTGTGAGGCTATGGGGGTCTGGGGGTTTAGCCAACAGCGAGGTCTATGGGCAGAGTCCCTGGTCAAGCAGGGTCTTAGAGAAGTGAAGCCTGCTAAAACTGAAAGCTTAGCAATTATATGTAAAATTTCTACTGAATTATTTTGTGTTTGTTGATTATTTTTATCATGTTTTTTTTTGATTTGTGACCTACATTCACTCCAGTTTTTCACCCGAGGTTGAGACTGCTGTTAGTTTTGACTATTGGATGTGTCTAGAAAGGCTGGGGACTGTGGCCGGATTGCTCCTTTTTCACTTGAATCCGCCACTGTCTTACCGTCTGTAATCTGTATGTCAGTATTTGCTGCATCAATATGAGAGTATTCCCACTGCATACATAATGCATTGCTGATCTTCTTGAACTCATTATCAACTGTACGCCAATACGTACAGTTAGGTTGTAATTTTTACTGGATTAACTAATTAAAAAATGCCCTGTTTTAATAAATATCCTGAATTTTGACGGTGGGTTTTTGGCTTTCCGGAAAAAGAGTATGATCGAGGTCACTGAATCGTGTAGTGTACTTGCCAGTGCGTTTACTTGTATAGTTTGGCGAGAAGGGGAAGTTGTGTCTAGTGCGGTTTCTCAACTCTACTGTGATGGTGCGCGTTGGCGGCGGTTGGGTCACCTTGGCGTCTTTCCTCGACAACAACGACCCGTGCCGCGGTAACTACTGCACTCTACTCCTGCTACTATTACTACTATTAGTAGTAGTTGTTGTATGTTTGCATGTACACAGTGCCGCAAATAAACTGTCAAATAAAGTGTCATTCTGTTGAAAAACGACGAAATTATAAACTTTTAACATGATCGCCCACTGATTTTTTAGCATTAAATATGTTCAGGCTAAAAAATGCTATTTAATTTTCAAAAACCGGTTACCAAGTTACTGCCGATGACGTCACATTGACGTTTTGATAAACAGTAATTTATTTTGTTTATAAATTGTCACTAAATTATCATTCTTTTAAAGCAATCACCGGCTGCCCACCGGATTCATATTCCAGCAGGACGGTGCGCCAGCACACACAGCCGCAGCGCACAGAACTGGCTGTGCGCCAACAGTCCAGATTTCATCACAAAGGACCAGTGGCCTCCAAATTCGCAAATAAACCCAATGGACTATCGCTGTGGGGTGCAATGTTGGAAGCATACCACAAGTTTGAAACAAAGCCGAAAACAGTCGTCGAATTCAGGGAAGCGCTTCTGGTTATCTGGGGAAACCTGCCACAAGGAACGATCGACAAGGCTGTGAAAGACTTATCAAATTAACCGACTGAAAGTTGGTGTGTTGGAACTTAGAGCTGGCAATGGACATTTCGACATTCGCATTGACAATGGAATTCTGGCATTTGATCATTAGTTAGTTAACTGTGTTGTTTCAATGATGTTACTGAATTGTTGCTGTAGCTTAAACATTTTTAATGCTAAAAAAATCGGTAGGCGGTCCTGTTAAAAAGTTATAATTTTGTCGTTTTTCAACAAAATCACATTTTACTTGACAGTTAAATGTAGAAAATATTAGCAAATAAAACTGTAAAATTTCAAATTAAAATTTTAAACGACTGCTAAGAAAACGGCAAAAAAGTTTAGGTTGCTACTTTTTTTGCCACATTCTGTATATATTTCTTTGTCTTTGGTTTTTGGTTTATGACAAACTTTGTTGTTTGCCAGCTGTTTCTTTTTTTGTATTTCTCTTCAAAATGACCGTGTAGATTATGCTTGTGACGTAGGCTAGGCTCCCTACTACATTCTTTGCGTACGTTGTGTTGGATGAAAACTCGACTTTACTCTGCAGTGTTATAATGCAAAGCGATAGATCTGCTGTTGTAATGTTGTCACTGTAGCAAAAGGACGTTTGAACATTGACTTGCGTCAACAGTTGCAGCAATCTTCTGAACCGCGTAGGCACAGCTTCGTCACCGCAACTGCAGGTATAGTCGGCCACCCATTGTGCATGTGGTTTATACGGTTAAGGCCTGCTATAGCTAACTTTAATTATATTTTCTAACAGTTACATCAGCTTTGTCACACTATCATACACATCGGAGAATGGAGATAGTTTGTCTGACTATTTCACTCAGTTTTAAGTGGATTATTTTAGGTCGCACCCGCTCTGGCTAGTAGAACTTCACTATAAGCCTAGCGGGCCAACACGTATTGTTTATACTGCCAGGGCCGTTTGTTTCCCTTTTCCTTGGGTCATTTCAGCACGTTTCTTAACTTCCGTTTTTCTCTTTTTTCCTCTCCTTCTTTCTTTTTTTCGTATTTCCCCGTTTTTCCTCGTGTGATAACTGTTAACGATATGTGCGTGTTCTGGTACTGTCTGTATGCAGCGCTGAACGGTCGTTTGTCGGGCAGTTCAAGCAGTCTGTCGTCAGCTGGTGGCAAGCCTGGAGCCGTTTCATCAAAGTCCAGTGCTCATGGTCAGTGATGGGGAAATTAAATGATAAACTAGAAGGTGCTCGTATCTCCGCCAAGTGAAGTAATTTAAACATTACAACAACAACAACAACAACTACTACTACATTGTGACCATGCGTCTATCTGGCACCGTTATGGAGATAGCCTTTGGCGTTTCAAAGACATGACACACACAACGACGGACGCAACGACCAATCTCATAATCTCCTCCAATGTTTACTTCGTTCACACTTGGCGGAGATAATTAATTAAACTGTTAGTTAGCAACTACTTTAGTAATATAGTTAACTGAACTAATAATTTTAATTGAACTTTTTTCCCAACTAATTTGCAGCTGTTATGAGAAATTGGTGCAACAATGTCGACAAATGCTGTCGATAGGTCTATTGACTACAAGTACTGTCAATTTAAGAAGAATCTAAACATTTTTAACACTTGCTTGAAAAGTAAAATAGGCCTACATGAATTAAGAAGTCGGTGTCTTAATTTATTAATTTATTTTTTTTTACTTTTGTGTCAGTTGGTATTCACAGTTCACAGCAGTCATACAAGTGATTTAATCTTTTTTTAAAATTAAGCCTAAACTGTTCAGGCCTGCTTGCTTTCATGGTTGCTAACTAAATATTAATAACTAAACTACTGTTTTTCTATCTAAACTATTTTGTATTAACTTAACTTTTAATCTAACTGAAATAAATTAACTAAACTATTAGTAACCAACTTTTTAGTTAACTTTTGCCCATTACGGTGTAGGAGCTCGAGGAGACTCGCATCGTCTAGCGGCCGGCAACAAAAACAGTCAGACGACCAAGTCTTGCTCTAACTTATCATCATCTTCAGCAAGTCCTGCTCATACCGATCGTGGCTCAGCACGCCCAACTAATGGTACGTACTCCCATTAATGGCAGGGGAGGGGCAGAAAAGGGACAATTCACCCCCCTTTTCAATTTTAGCCTATCAGAAAATTTTTATCCAAAAATACAAAATTTGAAAGTGTAAATTTTCTGAATTTGAAATTTTGACCACCTGTAATCTCCTGCATTTGAAATTTGCAGCTGTCTGTCGGAAGATCACAACATTCTGCTCGCCTTCAAATTTTTGTAACCCAGGACGGCGTTGACCACCTACTGCCATTGCTTCTGTCTTCTGCATATTCCTTCAGAGTGACGTAGTCTTTGCTTGTGATGTACTGCGTGCGTTGTGTAGCCAGGGTGGGAAGTATTGGGCTGGAGTGGTAGGGGTTTGAGGACAGAAAAACTTCCGTGTCCCAAAGGGTTATAAGAGTAGAACCTCGGTGCATGTCTAATGAGATGGTCTAATGAGACTGCATGGGCTCAGCTGCTCTTAGTAGCCTCCTGTGGCGACGACCCTGATATATGCCACGTGAATATCTCTGGCAGGATATCAGTGAATAAACTGAATACACTTTTCTTCGAACTAATATCCAATAATCCAATACTTGCAATGCGACTCTTACTTGCCTCTCAGTTTATCAGTGCAAATCATTTATCATTATCATATCATGTACATCACAATGACCATTGTTAGTTTTAGTCAGAGTTAATGATTAATTAATCATTTATTTATAAAAAGGCAACTGTTGAATTTTTACGTGCGAAAGCAGCTACTGCTTTAGCGCGTCTTAGCCATCACAATTCTGACTGTCTGTCTGTCTGTCCATCTGTCACGCGGGTGGATCAGTCAAAACTGGTGCTAGGATAACCAAATCTTCATCGTTGGCTACCGGAAAGACTCCAGTTTCAGGAACCGTATAGCTTTTCCATAATTTCGAAGGGGGTCACCCCGAAAGAGGGCGCTAAATGAGAGGGTAGGAAAAATTTGCAATTTTTAGCCAATAAATCGCTGTATGTCAGAGTGGTGCAAGATAGGGCTTAGATTACTATTAATCACTAATAGGAATCATACACTGGTTTTCGATTGGCACCGAATTCAATGACCTTGGATGACCTTGAACGCGACAGTAGGGGTTTTATGGATTTTTTGGTGATTTCGGGCTGCAATACACATTTCAAGAGCGAATTGCGTCGAAATCAATTGAGATAGACATGGAGAAGCTGTGTATGAAATTTTCAGCACTGAATGTAGACTTCGACGTTACCCCCATAAAAGTCGTTATTTTACCTTTGTTGGCCAGTCTTTCGTGAAAATGGTTGCAGATCACTACGGGCATGCTGCCTATCACACTAGTGACGAGCTTTTCAGTCATGTCAACATTGATGTCTATGAAAAACTCTGAACTCCCAAAATAAGGGGTTTTATTCATTTTTGCAATCTTTGGCTGCAGCGCACACTCCAAGAATGAACTGCGACGAAATGGCTGGAGATAGACTGAGAGTTTGCTTACAGGAACTGCTATAGGCTTTCGTGCGTCTCGTGAGCATTATCTCAAATTTTTTGTTTTTAGTTGTTACGAGCTGTAAATACTGATGCTGATAAGATGTTGTTGCTGTCAGCTGCGTCGGCAAGGCAGGCTGGTAGAAGAGGCAGCAGCACACCAGCATACACGGCACCACGTAGTGCCAGTGCATCCAACGTCGCCAGTCTATCTCTATCCACGCCTACCGCAGCGCCTAGAGACCATCACCACTACCAGTCTCGTGACAGTACAGGGGATCACCGCGGCACCGCAGGCCGTAACGGCACGGGGTCACCAGGCCGTGCTAGTCCCCGGGCAGCGACGTCTCGCGCCAGCACTGCCGCCGGCGGGTCACAGTCCAACAGCCCGACCGACCACCGCGCCGCCAGACTCAGCTCTGTCAAACAGTCTATGCGCTTCTGAGCAGGGTAGGAAGCTGAGTCTACCCGTACACACCCACGTGGTCTGTTACTGGAGTCATACAGCGCCACTACCGGGCTACTGTTAGTCTCAGCTCAATCGAACTGTTTATCGGGTAGGATAGGAGGCTGAGTTTACTTGACCTGCACACACACTGACTGGGGAGGGGGACACGGGACTGCCACCAGGTTGCGGTTAGTGTCAGCTCAGTCAAACAGTCTATGCCTTGCCAAACGGAGTAGAAGGATAAGTTAACCTCACCAGCTATGAACTTTAGAGGAACAATGCAAGCTCCCCCACTGAAGTGGAGCCCCAACCACGTGAAAGTTGTCCGCAATTTTAGCACTCTGAAGTGGCATGCAGGATGACACACATCTTACACTAGTGAGGAGTGGGACTGCGGACACAGAAAGGAGCCCATCTGCAGTCACTAGTTGTGGACAACAACCACAGACAGTTGAATACCTACAAGTGCCCAGTCACAGTTCACAGGCGGTTTGGCACAGCTTCACCAACTAGAAAACCAAGAAGCCATCGACTGTTCTGTATTTTCTTACATTGTCCTGTGTTTCCAAAATAAACTGATGATGATGATGATGATGATATCGCGCTGGAGCAAGCCATATGAAAAAATAAACTAAGTCATCCCTGAAAATGGCTTTTGCCGCCAATATAAAGAGCCATATGTCAGTCCAGTGCCGACATATTATGCCGCTCTCTTCCTGATCTCTGGTCCATTCAGCTGAAAATTGGCCAACATGCCCTGACGAACATTCTCACCAATTTATGCGCTTTTCGTCTTCCATACGTACGAGAGAGACAAGACAGACGGACACCTGAGACGCGCAGGATCCGTAATGCGATCTACGACTGAAGAGTAATGCGTTCAGAAGCAAAAAAACATGTGCCGTGTGCTCATAAACTTGTTGACTGTATGTAGCTTTTTTGTATTGCACGTGATTAGCGCTTCCTTGAAGATTTATCTCTGCAATACCACACAGCGTCTCAAAAAACTGGATCCCTGTTACATTTTCAAATTCATGCACAACAATCCTGGTTGTTGTTTCGTTCAGGCATTAGGTGCAGTTGGCTGATACTTTATTCTCGACATTTTCCAGAAAGTAATAAGTGCCCGTTTAAAGTGCTCTCTGTGCCAAAAGTGGTTCATATTGAAACAGGATTGTTGGAATTACTTGAAAATGTAACAGGGGTCCGGTTTTTTTGCGACATGTATTACACTCTCAACCTATATTTTATTCATCCGGGCAGTTTTCCGGATTAATCCAAGTTAGGCTGGCTTCCTTAAAAATAAACTTCAGATTACTGTAGTGTAGAAGAATGGCACATTAGTTGCTGTCAGTCCAATATTGTGTTGAATCTCTTGAGACGTTTTTGCAAAGTGTCAGCACTGTAAACATATCACTGAGCTTCCGAGAGATGCATGAGTTTTGTCGTTTATTTAAATGCTCGTCTAACAATATTGTTAATTGTAAAGCTATTGCAATTATTATGATATCCAACTGTTATTAACTGAATTTTTTTGTATGTTTTAACGGTTTTATTTGTGCTGTATCACTGTTATTTATAGGCATGTGAGGCATTGGCAAGTGGTCACTTAAGTGACCTTGGAAAATGGCTAAATATTATATGATGCGATGTGAGTTTCCTTTTATTGGACTAAGCTACCGTGCTTGCAGAAATTGGTAGCCTTCCATTACATTGGTACATTAGATAGGAAGAATGTGAATAAAATGAAAAGAGTTGATACTGATTGAGAAAGAAAAGTGAAGGAAATATTTGTTGCAATTACCATGCATTTATTGTTGCATTTTTATAATAATTGTAGATTTATTTACACTACTGTGTTAGTTAAGTTTAGCTGTGCCGTTCTGATGCAGATTGTGTTCAATTTGCTGATGTTTTGTTCGCTTTAATTCTAGTTGTGTTTTGTACATTCCTTATACAGTAAATTGCCTTGTTTGGTATGTGTGTTCAAGTTTATAATTTTACTCCGTTTAATTTTATGTTGATTATACGTTACTTAGAGATAAAAAGTACATTTGTTTGGTATTATGTGTTACTGAATTCTATTCACTAGCTTAGCCCACTGTGTAAAACGTATGCTTATAGTATGAAGTAGAGCTGTCAAAGCGTTAATTTTTTTAACGCATGCGTTAACGCGTTAATAATGCATCATTAATACTGCTGATATTTTAGGTGGATTATTGGAACTCCTACTGCACAGAATGTAGTAAATCTACGTACCTACGTGCGACTGCGTTAATTTTTTTGGTCTTGATCGCAGCACAAAATCGCCAAAAATCTATAATAACTCTCATTTTTTGTGTTTAAGGTCATCCAACGTCATTGCTGTAGGTGCCAATTGAAAGCCTGTGTACGAATTCCTATTAGTGATTAATAGTAAGTTAACTTAGGCCCTATCTCGTACCGTTTCTGAGATACAGCAACTTATTGGCTAGAGATCGCAAATTTTTTCTACCCCCTCTCATTTAGCGCCGTAGCTCGGGTGGCCTATTTTCAATTTATGGAAAAGTTTTTCGGATCCTGAAACTAGAGTCTTCCGGGCAGCCGACAGTGAAGATTTAGTGATCCTAGCTTGCACCTCCCACCAGCTAAATCCGGCCCTGGTCAACACGTCGTGCTCTGCATATACGTTAGCGGGTAGTCAACGTTTGACATGAAGTACGTGAAACGACGAACTGCGTTGTACAAAGGAACCTACGGTTACGAACGACTTCTGAAGGAACGCTTTCCTGTACACGTGACTACACGACACACGTCTGCGAGTCAGTTGACGCGTGACCCCGTCGACGCAGCACGTGGCAGGCGGTTCCTCGTCAGCCGTCCGACTATCATCGTCCGCCACCCGACTTCCGTCTTCCAGCACTTGGCAAGCGGGTTCAACGGCAACCGCCCGACTACTGCCTTCCGTCCGTCGTCGTCTTCCGTCCGTCATCGTCCATGGCTTCCACCTCGCATCATCGACCAGTCGCATGTTATGTTTTTGTTTGCTGCTGCGCTGTTATGTTTTAGTTTCATTCCCTAGACAATAGCCATTCACTGCATATCGTTGTTCATCTTGCTTTAATATAGATTTTATCAAACTGTAGGCTATGCGTTATTGAGCAAGTGCAATCTAAGCCACACAAGCAAAAACGTAAAACTACGAATAATCATTTGCATATGACATACGTACATACGCGTTGCACACACTATCACCGACAACCAGGACGGTCGGCTGTCCTAGCGACAGCTGGGTTTTTGTCCATCCTCTGTTGATAATTATAACTCATTCTCAAGTACCGGTACTATTTTCCTTTTATTTTTCTCACACCGACATAGCTCACGTTAGTGTGGCAGATGACTCCTATCTTAGCTAGCCTATACAGAACTCTTTATTGATATTATAAATAACATGTTACGTACCCTACCAGGGTAAATGGTTTTACTTTTTTTCTTACTTACTTAATTTTATCTGTAGCGTGACATCCTTGTTGACATGAGTCACATGATTGTTGTGAAAATTAAATACTTTTTGCGGTGGGTGTGGTTGCTTGGAATTTGGTTAGAATGAACCGAAAAATTATACTTATTTCGTGCTTGTACATTTTGTCGTTGCCACGTGTATTTTCTAATAAATTTGAAGCATCTACTGATTTGATTTTGATACATGTCGTGAGTAATTTGTTATAAGTAGACAGTTTCAATGTACCCTGTTGTATAGGTCGGCCAGGTCGTCTAGTCAAGATCAGAGATGTGCGGAAGCGTCCACGAGCATTCTGCGATAGCGGAGGCGGACGCAATTTTTGATGTCTTTGCCTACGTGGACGCGGACAATCCTTGATAAAACAAATTTCTCTACCACGTTTCTATACTCTAGCAGCAATAATACTACTAACTTTAACTCGCATTTGCAGTTTTTTGTCACATGTCACATTGGTTACAAAAAAGTTATTATCAGTCCGAGCCAGACTGACACCAGATCTTATCAGTCCGGGTAGCTATAGGCTAGTAGTCAGGCTAACTGCGCAAAGTTTGAGTATGCTGGTGCAACGATACTAACCAGCAATAGCTGTTTTCCGACTTAGCTGTGCCACCTATTCTACTGCAGACCTGCCTGAATGTATTGAGTTACAAGCGAGAACTGGAAGTCAAGGTGACAATTAACAAGATAGCAATGAAAACGACATCACTTTGACTAACCGAGACAACAACGCATCAGCTGGCTCTATCACCGTACTGGCACTGCAGCATTGCACCTTCTGCTGCCAGTAGCCCGGGTATTGGAGGACAACTAAACAAGCGGTGGCAACCGGGTGTATGCAAAAGTTATCTGTGAAACGTGGGAGTCATTCAAGAGATTACCGTAAGTGCAGCGATCAAGAACTGGATTCGTTTAAGTGGCAGTGTCAAAGGTAAGCAAAGCCGCAAAGTACCTGATCGGCACGGTCAGTGAAGCCTGGAGTCTAAGTGGACTGCTGATCAAATTTGCCAACAAGTAGTGCCTGAAATGATGACATAATCTGCCATTAGTACTCTTTTCAATTCGCACTGAAAATAAAATTTGCCACCAGTCTTTGGACTGAAAATAAAATCTGGTGTCAATCCAGCCCGGACTGATAATAACGTTTACCCATTGGTCAGTGCTGGCCCTGGGGCCCAGTCAATTTTTAACATTATCACTGTTACTGGCAGTGCAGTCATGGACACCTGACGGTTTAGTTTTGTGGACGTGGACGCTACCCTGCGGAGTGTGGACGTGGTTGCGGATGCAGACATAAAATTCCAGGATCCAGAATTGATGGATTCTATTGCTGGACTTCAAGCTTGTTGTTACAACAAGACTGTTGATAAAATTATTAGCAACATTTCGATGAAATTTGAACGTTTTGATTAACTATCAGGCATGTTGAGAACCTTAACGATGAATCTATTTTAATGTATTTCATAAAGCCCACCTGAAGCTGAAACACTTGTAGCTTTTGGACGTGCAATGGAAGTTGCAAATTTGCCTGCTTTTTAATATTTGGAAACAAAAAAAAATCAGATATCTGTGTTGTCTTGCAAAAATGACATTTAATAAGTTACACCTTGGTATGTGTATGGTTACCAGAGGGCACTTTATCACCGTCAAAAATGTTCCTGTGGCAGCTGGGGGGCAATGGCACAGGGGGAGGGCAGCTGCCCTTCCTGCCCTCCTTCCCCTCTGGCACCACCCATGGTAACATTTAATTGGAGTTGATTTGCAGCTGGGCTGTTCACTATTTTTGTGGTTATTAATTTTTTTTTGTTATGATATACGGAAGTGGACAACAATGCTTAGATTTGTATTAATATGAGGTGGTGAAATGTGCAGCTGTACAGGCATGGAGACAGAAGTCCTGCTGAATCATATCCCACAGATCCATACAATGAGTCAGCTTGGCAGCAAGGTTTAGGACAGTTGACAACGGTATGATTGTTCTTAGTAATCACTTTAACTGCTAAAGTGCTCAAATATTTTTGCCCACCGAGTTTGATACTGACTATAAATCTGTTGGTCTGTAGTCACTCAGTACCTGCATTTCATGTAGCTGATGGCATAAATTGCAGGGGAATCAGCCGCTGTCAGGTGGTGGAGTGTAGTAATTATCGAGACAGTTCAGATTCCTTGTATGTTTGACTGTATTGGAGAGACCTGCTGTGCTTGACTTGCTTGATGTTGTCCGTCGCGAGCGACGATGACGCTGTGCTAGCTGGTCAATGACGGGCGATGGCACCGGAGATGACTCCTTAATCCAAAATCGGATGCACAGACTCTGCCACAAATGTGGCAGCGAGGACCAGTTGCAGGAACGCTTGTGACCGTGTGTCGACGAGCTCGACGAGC
>Ga0056128_1001104_pt1 | contig 28723 bp, 10 predicted proteins | sample WorMetLIZISLAND2_FD_71113 | JGI IMG/M metagenome (GOLD analysis project Ga0056128, IMG submission 71113) | Marine gutless worms symbiont microbial communities from Max Planck institute for Marine Microbiology, Germany - Olavius geniculatus... ... | reverse complement strand
ACAGTTAGGCGATGTGATGGTGAGTGATATCACCTTTTTATGATTTTTGCTGTTTTTGATGTGTCACTCATTGCATGTCGCCGTTAACAAGTGTATAAACTGATGTTTTGTACATTTATAGTGCGTATTAGCAATGGTAATTCTGTCCTGGTGTCTGTCACGTCCCGATACCGTTCCAAGCCCAGGTGAGATAGAGTTTACTGGTTTTCACCATATGATAGCTTTGGGTCTAGTGTTCTGTGACAAAATTTCACGCTGCTGGGTTCAGGGGGCCTCCACAAACGAGGAGACGAAAGAGGGGCACCCACCCTAAAAAGACGTTATTTTGCCGCTATTGGCTCGTCTGCCGTGAAAATAGTTGCAAACAGGCACAGACATGCTGCTTATTATAACAAACACTGGTGATGAGCTTCTTAGGAATGTCAAGATCGATGACCTTGAATGACCTTGAACCCCCAAAATAAGGAGTTTTAGTGAATTTTTTTGCAATTTCGTACTGCGACGCACATTTCAAGACTGAATTGCGCTGAAATGGCGGAAGACAGACCAAGAGAACTTGCATATGAAATTTTCAGCATTAAATGTAAATTTTAGCAGTATAGGTCTCAATCTTCTACGTTCAACGCATCTGGCGCACATGGGTGTCAAATACAGGTAACCCGTTAAAAAGTGGTGATTTTTGTGCTATTCGCTTGTCTAGCATCAAAATGCTTGCAGATAGGCATAGACGTGCTACTTATCATAACAAGCACTGGTAACGTGCTTTTCAGTACTATTAGCATCAGTGACTTTAAATGACCTTAAACCATAAAATAGGCAATTTTTATTGAATTTTTGCGATTCTCGGTTGCAGAATTGTGAACTGAAACAAGACGGAAGGACATAGACCAAAATTTCCTGCGAACAGGAACTACTATGCATCTCATGAGCGTTAGCTCAGATTTCTTGTACAGATGACTAGGCTAAACTTAAGGTGAGCAATGCTTTAAATCAAGTACTTCAAGCACACAGCTCTGCATGTGTTCCTTTGTACAGAAGCTTTGTATTCACTTTGTGTACGACACCAAAAGTCAGCAGGCATGCGCAAGCATCTGTTACTCAAGTTCTAACTGGGGAAAAGCTCAACTAAACCAGTTAAGCCACAACTATCTGCTATTCACTGCATAGTGAAACAAAGTTACACAAATTTTATAACTGAATAAATCTGCAGTCCAATTTGCAATTTTACTACATACTTTTATCATTGCTGTGAGACCTATGAAGTCTAAATAAAACTCCATTATCCTCAAGTATAACTACGCCCATCTGTTCAAGCTACCTTTTGGCAAATAAATAGCACTGTTATAGCAGAACACACATGCTTCATACAGATCAAGCAAATGGAGAGTTTTGAAGATTAACCTTGATCACTGCAGTGAAGAATGGTCATGTTGAACAATAAGAAAAAAGTGCTCAATATGACCACTCTCCACTGGAATGGCATGGCTTGGTGGTATAATGGTAGCGAGTAGAATTGGTGACTCTGAGGTCCCCGGTCCAATTCCAGCCCAGTGCACTACCAGGTAACGACTCTGGACAAGTTGTTCACACACGTGCCTCTGTCACCAAGCAGTATAATTTGGTACACCAAAGAGTGGTGATGCTCTCTGGCTGGGAAGGTAACCGCAAGCCTGGTGGTAAGTACTGGCAGCCTACCACCTGGTTTATGACTATGTCACGTGCGAGCTGACTGCCTTTGACCGGGATCAGCTCCGGGCCCCATCGCTCATTTCGAGTATGGGTTACCTTTACCTCTAACTTGCCACTGGAACGATCCAGGCTAATCGGCTGTAAAACTGCCCCACTGCTCAATCTTCATCTATAACGCAAGTATGTTCCACCTTTTATGACCCTCCCTGTACAGATGCTGAAACACCCAAAACAGTCATGTCACCAAACTGTCTATCTTGTACAAATGCAATATGAGGTACAGCATTACTCACACACACAAACAAAATGACCAAATGAAGTTTTATATCCGGAAACGTATACTGCAAAAGTGCAAAATCAAGAAAAGCAGTACCATAGCCAAGAAGGGGGCCTTCCCCCCAATCCTCCACAACGCAACTAAGTTGATTTCGACCAGACACCACTGGGGCAGCATACTGCACTCCCCCAGACACACTAGCTGGATTTTAAGGGTCCTACTTCTAAGGGGAAGGAGAGGAAGAAAAGACGGGAAAAGGGGGAAAGGAAAGGAGAGAGTAAAGATGGGAGAAGAGAGAAGGTAAAGGAAAGGGAAGGAACGAAAGGGGAAAGGGAAGGAAAAAGGATGGGAGGCGAGCCCCTCCCCAATTTATATTTCTGGCTACGCCACTGAAAGAAAGATGTACTTCGCCTAAGCCTAACCCTAAATGTATATCTACAATTTCGCAGTTCGCACGCGTAGTTATTACTAGGTTAGCTGACATGTGACGACATCAGCGACAATTCCAAAGCGTCGATGGTTACCATGGACGATATTACAATAAGTAAATTTACCGGACAATAAACAAAGTTCCTTGGCGACCTTTAACAATGTCAACAATACAGTTTCTACAATAACGCATAAACACTCACCTCCGTTAAACGACGATCGCTGTAAAAGGTTAGTTATGCAAGAGCGCACTCAAATGTAAACAAGTTTACCTGACTCACCGCATTACGTCATCGTCACGTAACGTAATGCGATAAATTCGATTTGTCGATCTTGACCCGAGTTAGCGCTTTGCAGTTCCACTGACGTTTCGTAAGCGTTTATTTCATCGTTTATAATCATCCACGTAGTATATCTTCCTGGCGTCCATACATCGTTTTGTAGGCTGAGTGGGGGCCTACATTAGACATGTCCAAATGTCGCGGAGCCAGCTAGGGGACACACCGTGAACCCAAAGTAAAAAAAAATCTCAAATCTCACTGTGATATTTCGTGTCTATAGCATTAGCTCACTTCAAAACGACCTAATTCTCACAGCCGTATCGCGTCATGTTTTTCAACTGAAGCAGGCCCATGCCTGTGTTGTCTGTCTGTAATGCTAGCAGTTCAATGGATTCCAGAAACATTAAAAGTTTGAACAAAACTGTAAAATCCAAAACCGATCATCGATCTACTGCAAGAGGAGCATTTTCAAATTCGGCGTTGAATTGAAGGGGACAGGTAGGAAAAACGTTTTTCAGTGGAAAACTGGCCATATCTCAAAAACGGTGATACGCCCACGGTTACTATTAGGCCTAATCACTAATAGGAAGTGGCGTACACACTTTTAGATGAAAAGAAAATCATCGACCTTGCATGACCTTGAAGGTCACTGACAACCAGTACGATTAGCTATCCTAGCAACAGCTGGGCTTCTTGCTTTATTTAATACAAAACACAAAAACACTCAAAGATTATACATGTCAAACAATTAATCTGCACAGTTTGAAATTACGCAAAATTGCAAACTGCACTATAACTTCATGCAAGGAAACAGATTTCCGATGAAGGCCTAAACTAAACGTAGTAAATTCATTTGCATTGACTGCAAGGCCTACGTACATGTAGGCCTCGTTTGTCGCCTATCTATCACCACAGTGTCTGGAGTGTTATAACAGCCCATAATCTCACTCTGTTCAAGCGTGACGATCGAAATGTGGTTGGGTACGCGTACAACACATTCTCAAGCAGAATTCAACATCGCTCACGGCCATGAAATATAGCCCAAATACGTTTCAACGCAGTCTACTGTGTATTGTGCCTTGTTTCACTTGCGCAATAAGCCTGCACTGTAGACCGTGTTAAAACCTATAGGTTATGTAAATCACTACGGGCACACAGAGGTCATGGACTTGCTTCCGGATATACAGTGGCTTCTATCCCTATGCCTGGTGGGCGCAGCTTGCGCCAGTGAAAAATAAGGGAGAGGGAGTTTTGTTAAGCTTGCAGATCAAAACTTGCCCCGTATTTTTCACTGGGCAAACTACACCATAACAAAACTTTCTCCCTACAGGGGAAAGAAGCCCAAAATGGAGGGAAAACTAGAGTCAAAAATTGGAGGGGAAAACCTCAGCCCAAAAACTGGGGGGAAGTTGTGCCCGATTGTTATTCCAGATTTGGGGGGATAGAAGCCACTGTACAGATATTCATTGATAATGATAAAGTCGTGTCAACTACTGTATTTGAAGCAAGACTGAACAAGGTGCAGAAAATGCAAGCAATGAAGTGGACCTACAACCAAAAGAAATATCTGAGAGTGACTATATGGATCTTGACACATAGGAGCTTTTTCTGCATTCAGAAGTGTTGGTGATGATATAACATAACAACCTAGGCCTATCATGTATGCAATACATTCAGTACTGTATTACTATTAATAGACCTATCAAAATGTCTCAATAGGCTACAAACAAAAATCACTCTTTAGTTTTTATCTATCACAAACTCTTATTTTTCTATTTTCTATACAGGATGTTCACACAACCTGTCAAAACTAGTGGCGTTGTAGCAGAGCGGGGAAAATACCCACCGCTGAACTTCAAACTATTACAAAGTTTTCCGCTTTTTAAAAAAATTTTGTCCATAAATAAAGAATTTTGGGCTAAGAATCCCCAACTTTGGAGCAAGCAATTTAGGCGTAAAAACTTAAGCTTTGAGAAACATAGTATTTGATGTCAAAAATATGAAAGACAACTGTTGAAAAATTGAAACTTGCTGCTTCCTACTTGTTAACCCACAACGCCATCGCATAAAAAACAGTACCTGAGCACTGAAGTATTCCCAACTAAAGATATCATGACGCCAAGATAGGCTAGAACTTCTTGACAAATACTGATAGTTGCACGGCCTGTCTTCCCCCTCAGGGCACAAGAAACCGTCACTTATATGCAGAACCGGCGGCAGGGCCCCACGTACTCCCTCGGCTGGGGGGGGGTCACTATGCTCAGGGGCCTCATGCTATGTATGAAAAAATATTCTAGTTTAAGAAATATATATATATATGTTCAAAATATAAAATAAGTAGGGGGCCTAAACATGTGAAAAGTTTACCCAAAATGGACAAGTCTATTACTTGTCATTAATGTACAGTAATCTGTGACGTAATGCGGCCCACTAAACTTCATCTTTTGCAAAGACAACACAAAATATATAAGATTTTTTGGTGTTTCAATTTTTTGGACAAGTGGGCAAATTTGCGGCTGCCATTGAACGTCCAAAAGCTAAGTGTGTCAGCTTCAGCACCCCCTGACCAGAGGCTCTGTCCCTGGACCCCGCTGGGGCTCCGCCCTCAGGTCGATATCTAGCATGTAAATGTGTCAACAAAAACCAATAACCGTGAGGCAAAACCACCATAACAGCTAGCACAAATGAAACCATTAAAAACAACATAAAATTAATATTATACACGCAGACTGAACAAAAACTGAACACATCAAATTATTACCAACTACTCAACTAAACATTTCATAACCAATTCTTATGATTATTGCCAATTAAAATTCTCAGCCTAAGCTGTCCACTACACATCCTTATATTCAGGCACTGTCACTCATGGCCTTCAGGCCTGGCACCTTGATTCCAATTAATGGCCATTGCAGGGGCGTCTAAACCATAAAAAGTAAGGGTTTAACAGCATCTGAGTGGGAGAAGTTGGTATAATTCAGGTAACTAACTCATACTAAAATCCTCACTATTTCGCAACAAAATTCGTTTCCTTGCCGGAATGTTGAAAATTGACAATTGCCAGCACTACAGTGAAATGGGAGCAGAAAAGAGAAGATAAAAATGGGGAGTGACAGGAGATATGGAGCAAAACTTGCTCCAGTGGCGCAAGGGGTCAGATGGGGGTACAGTATAGATGCCCTTGGGTCTTGGCACTGATTGTGTTGGCATAGTCCTGAGCTTATGGCAACAAAGGAGTCCTTAATAACACGTCAGAATTAAAGCAGTAATGTCACTCACATTCTGCTATGTGCTGTAACTGAACTGAACATTGTTGACGACAATACGACATTTTAGCAGCAAAGTAAAAACAAATATACATACATACACAACACAGTATAGGCCTATATTGGACCTCGCTATCAACAGCCATCCAACACTTATCACCATCACTTTCATTCTGTTTCAGCAGTTGTCTTAAAACTAGAACTGCCGAATTAACGTGTTAAAGAATTAATGCGTGCAAATTTTTTTTACAAAATTAAAGCACATATGTAAATTTACTAAATTCTGTGAAACAAAAGTTCCAATATTCCACTAAACTACGGTTATTTGACGACCAAATAATATTCAAGTGATTGAAATTGTTTTGTTGCTGTTCCATCACTACTGTCACGGTCACGCGACACAGCCACGAGTTCGTCGGTCGTCATTGCAGTCACCTTTTTGACGTAGTCTATGTACAATAGCAGCAATACTAATGATGCGCTATTAACATGTTAACACGTGTTTAAAAAATTAACACAATGCATTTACACATTTAAAAAATCAACGCTTTGACAACTCTAATTAAAACCAAACCTTAGCACACTGACACTTCTAGCAGTCTGCTGTGAAAATGGGCAAACTAAAATTCTCACATTGAACACGTCGACACACGGGCTGAATAGAAGTCTATTGCATAAAAACAAGCCGACCCATGTGACATCAGAATCAGCCACTGGCTAAAATTGTGCACTTTAAATATGCACATCATTTGAACGAATATCCACTAAACAATTAAGACATACCAGTGGCGGATTCATGGGAGGGGGGCGGCCCCCCACACTATTGACCAAATGCATCTTAAAACAGGCGAAAATTTTGCACGAAAATGCACTATTTTTGCATAAAAATTTCAAAAATGCCCCCTCCCCAGACCCTACCCCTTACCCTTCCGCCTCCCTATTCCAAATTTCTGGATCCGCCACTGAGACATACGAATTGAAAACTGTGTAATTACACGCTGCTTGCAATATGTATGCAATATCAAGCAGCCGCAGTCAATCACTGCTGTAAATCAGTGCAGACTGTGTCAGTCACTACTGTACTTTCTTTCTTAGTCACCTATGGCCATATTCTTAACTTCCTAGTCCAGCTCACATCATGACAATCAATCAATCAATTTCATCCTGGGTAAAAAACTAAAAGACTGCATAATGGATAAAACACTAATCTGTACTGAGCATAGAAGTACACCATGTCTCAGAAAAAAGTCAAAATTGTTTTTGTCATAACTTTGTCAACTTTATACTAACTTTAATAATTTTTGGCAAGTTGATGGCGAAGATGACGAAATTATGTAAGGTGCACTCATTTTCCACCTCACCTAATTTATGTCAGTGCACTACCATGTGAAACACAGATGCTCAAAATTGTTGCATAATGCTGAGTTTTTGTCTCAAGTAAATGCCGTAATGAGTTAATCAGGCACAAAATACACTAAAATGTGAATTATTTAACCAAATTATAAGTTTGTATAACAACCTGCTTGCAAATTAGAATTTATGCCAGAGTGTGCTCCGCATACAAAGACGCAATGGCTTAGATGCAACGCCATTGGCTGATAGCAGAAACAACGATCGACTGATCAAATGCATTCACTCATCGATTAGATGTGTTTTAAGCTCATCAGCCAGCTATTTTGTTGTCTGCTGTTTTCAGCATAAAATATTTAATACCTCAAAATTATTAAACCACGTCGCACCCTCTGTCGAATTGATGATGCAAAGATGAGCCATCTGATACAAATAATCGCCGCATATAATGTAACAATTTGGAGCACCTGTATTTCACATAGTATTGCGTTGACATAAATTAGGTGAGGTGGTAAATGAGTGCACCATGCATAATAATATCGTCTTGGCCATTTTTATGCCAAAAATTATCAAAGTTGGTGAAATTTGACAAAGTTATGCCAAAAACAATTTTGACTGTTTTTTAGACACGGTGTATACACGGTGTATACGGTGTACACTGCAGATACAAATAATCACAGCAAACACCCTTCAGATGCCAAAGTCGAGGACTTGTTTCAAGCAAATGTCAATGATGATCCAGCAATGGGATACCAGCATTTGAATCATCATCCATCACCAATCACCAGGGATTTCTGATAGAATGACAAACTTTCTCACAGAATGCAAACTTAAACAGGCTTACACCCCGACTCACATTCATACCACACTTCAGTCATATATAGACATATACACAGAATGTTGATCTGAATATTTCACAGCCTAGAGATGATAAAAGACCAAGTCTAATCAGCATCTGATCGCTACACGACTTCTTAAAATTGTGACACTAAAGCATCAAAACAACAAAAAACACAAAATGTAAAAGACTATGACCAAGCTCTTCAAGACCAAGTCAGCCATTTTCAATCTTGGGACCAAAAACATGCCTCAGAAACTACAGGAGGATGCATGAGACAGCTATTTTCAGTACAGCAAGATTATATCAAGACACTGAATGCCCTTACTACACAGGATTCCCACTGTCGTCATGGAATAGAATTCAATGACTTTCAAAGACTGTCAACATTAATTTTCAAGGACCAAATGTTGACATTGGCTCATATCATCACAACACTTGTCACTAACTGCAAAATCGAACGCAATCAAGTTCAAACCACAATAAAGTACCAAGGGCCAATTCCAATTCGATATTTGTTCCCCAGTGTTCAGTAGGTTTCTTTTCTTCGAAGCTGTGTGTTCATGTAGCATAAGACCTGTATATTTACACTGCTAAATATACTGAATAAATTCCAGAACCTTCAAGAACCAACCCTGTTTTCAAGCACTTTCAGAGCCTAGAATTCAGCAAAAAAATCCAGGACATTGAAGGATGTGTGGGAACCCTGACTACAGACCCTCCAGCTGCATAAAAATATTGAACAACAAAACTTCTATGTGTACATATTTTCATACTTTTTTACTAACATATTCACACTAAAACACACTACACAGTACCACACAACACCTAAACAGTTTATAACTGACTGAAAACAAACAAAACAATGCTAAAAACCAAAACATGCCACATACAGCAAACACAGTGGCAACAGTCAAACATAAACAGTTCACAACTTTACAAACAAAATTGCAAAACTAGAAAAGCAGCCAGAGACCGCAAACCTCCGCCAACGCCATGTTGTTCACCAGGTGGCATTACCATATTTGGCAGCGGTTTCCCTTATCTGCCAATGGTAAAAAAAATCCGAAAACCAGAATCCAGGATTCCTTCGGGATCACCCCCAAAATTAAATCACCTGTAGTTTTTTGCCATTCCCAACATTCGCTGAAAATTTCAGAAAGACCCTTCCATAACTTTTTGAGTTATCTTGCTAACACACAGACAAACAAACTCTGGCAAAAACATAACCTCCTTGGCGAAGGTAAACATACACAGAAATGGCACAGATCATAAAAACCACAAAAGCAAAAAGAAGACTGTTGATGCAGGTCTTCCCAAAAAAAATCTCAGGCTCAGCAGCATATCTGGCAAAGTGAAACAAGGGCATAAGTATACATTCCAGAGGGATATTTTTCAAAAATTCCTCCAAAATATGCTGCTGGTTCAAACATTCATTTGCACCCGGGAACCCGTAGTTAGTCCCAAAACTACAAGTTTTATACAAAATTTCCTAATATTGCACACCAAAGTGAAGAGGCATAAAGACCCACCTAAAGCACAGTGGAACTCCCCTCAAAACACCCTGGAATTAACTCTTCTGATTACCACGTCGTCGCAGCTTCCCAGCTGGACTTGCTGGAGTCTGAGACATTGACTGATCACCTGAAGGTGGTACCTGGCTGCAAACCTTTGACGCAAACAGCCGTTTCCTCAGCCGACTGTTGGCTTTAGGCCATGGTGTTCGATGACTAGGACTGACCAATTTCCCAGTGTCGTGAGATGAGACAATGCCATAATGTTTCTGAGGACTGAAGTGGTTGAATTCAACGTCATCATCTACAATCCACTTGGAGCTAATGCAATGTGATTCGTTGCTAGAGTTTTGCCTATCACCGGCAGAGGCAACTTCTGTGTTACATCCAGCGGCAACTTCAACAGTACGAATTGTGGATAACGCTGGCAAACACACGGATGACACCGATACTTTGCACGTTTTGCCTGTTCTCTCAAAACTCTGCCCAACACTAGGCATTCTTTGCTGACTCTGAGATCTACCTTTGTCATGTAATTCTGAAGTACCGACTACTGCCTCCGTGACAGCTTGGTGCAAAACTTCGTCTTGAGGCTTGACAATACTCTGATGGTCCTTGGATTGCCTGTGATGAAAAGGAACATCATCGTCAGCATTTACCATGCCAGAAGAACAATCTCCATCAGAAACCACTGGCGATAGATGATGACTCAAACGCTCGTATTCCAAGTCACTGCCAAAACCAACGAAAGGCGGATCATCATCAACATTTATAGTAAATAAGTCTTCCGCCATGACACCGGACCTGCCAGAGAGTATGTCCAATTCATCCCAGAATGATGTCAACTTTGGTGGCGACAGACTGCTAGAGTTTAGCCCAGCAAAGGCAGATGCAACGTTGGTGGCAACTACCGCACTGCAAGGTATGGACAATAACGGCAAACAGCTGATCGACGTTGATACTTTGCATGCTTTGCCTGTGACGTTAAGACTTTGCCCACCGCTAGCAGTGAGAGTATCTGCATTGCAGTATGTGTCCACTGCAATGTTCGACAATGAGTCCTGAGCATACGTCACTGGATTACCATCGCAGATTATCTTCGCTGGAATTTCAGTCCGTTTTTCCAGCTCAATGGATGCCCATGTCAAAGGAGGTGTCGTGATAGGTATTTCTGATGACACGCTGGCATCCACACAGTCATCAGTGGCAAACTGAGTGTGGCATAACGGAGACAACATGTTGACAGTTTCATCTTCATTTATGCACAGATTGTTAAAGTCTTGTCCGGAACCTAGTGACGACTCTGCCTGTGCTGTTTCATCAGCAATGGAGTTGCTAATGCTAAAACACATAACACCGGTGACGAAAGGTGCTATTAACTATTAAAGAAACCATCAGAAGATAGAGCCGGACATTAGAATTTAACGTACAAGAGAAAACTCACAAGGGTGCTATGCAGCAGAATAGCAGAAAAAGATGTAGTATTTTAGCGGACGTTTCTATCACCAGAATAATCTTCCCACGGCTAAACCGGATGCTTACAATCTGCGATGAGCTAGTAATTCATAATCTTTGAGTTTTGACCTGAAGATCTATTCCACCATCTCCGTCCAGTCCCCTCCGCAGAGGCCAAGAGACATAACCCCCAAAATGTTTGAATAAAATAGGTGCAAATTTGTGCAATTTTGGTCATTTTGCAAGCAAAATAAACTGAAGCTCTACTACCTAATGTTTAATTAGCGTACAAGTAGGCAATGAGCAATTAGCTATGTAAAAGCTGAAGTAGCTTAAAAATATAGCTTCAAGCATAAAACTTTCAGTTCAAAACTACCTCCAAAAATCATGACCAAATCAACACATCACTTGCTTGGTGCTGCCTAGTAAATGACTGCTGCATATCTCTCACACGATAAGCTGCCTAGAGTCAACAAAGTACAACTTTTTTCAGCTAAACCGAAAAGTTGATGAACTGAGATGTGAAGCCCTACAAACTTTTGAAGATCTGTTCATAAAAGCAGCATCTAGCAGCAAACAGAAAAGCTGCAAAAAACAGCAGCAGTTGTGAGAATTTGAACAATAAATGCTGTAGTTTGGTGAATTCAAACAGCTTATTAGACAAAGTTTCAATCCAAGCTCATTTAAAAAGTTATCACAGCATACCTGGGTTGCATTGATAAATCAGCTTCCGTCGACTGCGAAGGCAAAAACTTGTCAACTGTGAGCTCAAGTCCATCGGCAATCAATTCATCAAGAGACTGGTAGAACTTGGCATCAGTTGCCAGTGCCTGATGTGCTCTGCTCTGACAATGCTGAAATCAATCAATCAAAATACATTAACTGAATGCAATGCCTTATGTTCTGTGTTCTGACAAGTGACGATGCTGTGCCATGTCAACGTGATAATATCATCACATGCACACAACAACTACGGGTTGGTGGCATGGCGTAGCGGTAACACGCTTTATGCCGGGCAGGGTTAGTACTTGGAAGGGTGTCTGCCTGCAGGCAGGTAAATCATCTCGGTACGTAAGAAGCTGCCTAGTTCAACTCAGCCTTCCATACTTTTAGGGTAGGTAAATCGAGTACTGACCTATCTGGCTGGGGTTAAGGTGGGGCGCATTCACCTGTGTCGAGTTGCAGGTAACAATGTGTGATCACACATGGCAGGTGACGCTTTATAGCCCTGAGATTGGCTTCCCTTTGACCTTCAACTACACTGAGAGCCAACAAATGTGCAACTTATCTTTATCAAAACTTTGGCACATGCAGACAAAGTTTCAAAATTCTACATTTGAACAAAAAAATGAATGGATGGACATTGTGACAGATAGAAATCAGTACATACTATAAGGCAGAAACCACAACAAAAAAATAAAAAGACAATGCCTCCAGCACTGTAACTGAAATGCAAAAAAATTAAGCCGATACAGTAAGCTTACCATCTTCATGTCCGAGAAGTTAATTTTGCAGATTTCACAAAAGCCTTTCTTGCTGCTGACATGCTGATTAGCCTTTACAACTTCCACTTGTCGAGGGTGACAATCGACATGTTTACGTCCCACTGCACCGGCGACAGCTGTTCTCACACTACCACGGGAAGCTAATTTCACTCTCTCGGCAGCAGTGATATAGGCCTCTCCATGCCTATAACATCACAGACGTCTGATACAACAATGTAACTACACCATGTCCCAAAATTAGCGCCCCGCCTACAGATAAGTTAGTGCAAAATCGTAATTACCTGATAGATTTTTTTACAGAATCTGAAACAATCATGCAGACAATCATTCTGAACTGGAATTTAAAGTTTGAGCTCAAAGTGGCCACCTTTAGCCAAGACACAAGCTTATAGTCTTAGGCAAGTATGCTTCTGCTTGATCCCTTTGTCACTAACAACATACTGAACATGAGGTTAACATAAACAAACTCTGATGTTATAATGACGTTACACTGAGCACACAAGGTAAAGTGTGTACGTCACAATGGGTGTGACCATAAGTAATGTTAAGACAGTGAAGGGTAAGATATTTTGTTGAAATCCATGAACTACAAACTGAATTGAGCATGTTTGAAGCAGGGGGGGGGGCTAATTTTGGACACAGTGTATATAAGCAACCAGAGTTCTTAAGCATCCACTGAGACTGGTGGTGCCACCTAGTGGATAAAATCACTTCCTTCTTGGACCAAAAATACCTTCAAAATCTGCTCATAACTTTTTGAGTTACCTTCAGGAAGAACAGACATACTTGACAGACATAACCATGTGGCTGCAAATGATGATGATGATGATGAAGATGATAAAAAAGATGACAATCGCTCACTGCTGCATGAAACTATCAAAAAACACCAAAAAGTGCATAAGGCATTGACCATGTGTAGTGCTCAGAACAGGCGGTCAGTATGGAGAATTGGAGATGTTTTCATTACCAGATTTTTAGATCATTCAACAGTGCCATCAATTGGATGCAATTTATTACTTATTTTAATGCTGCGTGGCTAATGGTGATGCTGTAAGCAAAGTGATAAACAGAATGTTTGGCTGCAAGCAGCACAGTACACTCGCAACCCAAGCTTTATCTGGCCCGACTTGTGCTGACAGGGTGAGAAATACAGCTAGTAAAAGCAACAAGGGGGAGTGCATCATATTCTTACTACACAACCAAACATTCAAACGGCTGACATAACCAAGTAAAGGTAAAGGTATCCCATACTCAATAACGAGTATAGGGGCAGGAGATAATCACGATATCTAGAAAGTCAGCCTGCAGGTCACGTAGTTATAAACCCGGTGGTAGGAGGTCATTACTTTGCACCAGGCCTGCAGTTACCTTCCCAGCCAAAGAGCATCACCACCCTTCGACCGGTACGAAATTATACTGCTTAGCGAACAGAGGCACACGTGTGTGAACAACTTGCCCATAGTCGTTATCTGACAGTGCTCTGGGTTGAAGTCAAAATGGGGACTTTTTGAACTTCTGCCAACGATGTTGGTGGTGTGGCGTAGTTGCATGTGTTTCGGCTGAAACGAAGTTATTCTATGCCGGGCCCGGTTAGTACTGCGATGGGTGACTGCCTGCGGGCAGGTAAACCATCTCGGTGCAAAGCCTGGCAGCCAGGTCGACTCAGCCTTCTACTCTACTATGGACGGTAAAATGAGTAGTAACTCATTTACATGGGTTACGGAAGGTAGGGACCTTGGTACAGCTGACTGGAGTTGCCTAGCCAGCCGCTGCGCCAGCCTGTGTCTGCAGGCTGCACATGGTGGCCGTGCGGCAGGCGGCTCTGGTTAGTGACGAAAGCGCATTAGAGGTGTGCGCGTGCTCACGACGACGCGCTATACAAATTGATGACCTTTACCTTTACCTTTATCAGTCCGGCTCGCTACTGTTACACCACCAAGAACAGTATCAGCAATACCAGCAGTCTGGTTCCTTGGTCTTTGGCTGAAGCAGTTCACGCGTATGAAGTAACTGGTGTTGTTCATCATTGCGAGGAGCCGATGGAGTGAAGATGGAGACACCGAACGGCTGACTGATGTGAATAGCTGGCGGAATGGAAAAACTCTTGTACAGTGGACAGTGATGCTGTTTAACGTCATCGACTTTGATGTAGCAGCTGCCAAGTCTCTCAACTGTCAGCATTAGCATCATCATCATCAATTTGCCATCAGCATCATCATTATACATACGAAGTGGGTGTCAAAAGTTTAAATACCCAGACGCAATGGGCACATGCAATAAGAAAAATGCACCCCAAGATTAATCCAATTTTACTTTCTTGTTCCACTAACAATGAAATGTTTTGCCCCCAAAAAAGAAGGCCTGCTTTATTGAATTTCGCCAAAACGGCTAAAGATAAACCAAGGCAATCTGTATAATATGAAATTTTCGGCATTAAACGTAGATTTTTTACAGTGCAAGTCCTGACCCCCTACTACGTTCAAGGAGACCTGTGCACGTGGGTGTCAAATAAAGGTACCCCTCTAAAAAACGGTTATTTCAATGAAATTGGCTCGTCTAGCAAGAGAACGGTTGCAGATAGGCACAGACATGGTGCATATCATAACAAACACTGGTGATGAGCTTTTCAGTAGTATCAACACTGATGACCTTGAACGACCTTCAGCCTCCAAAATGGGGGTTTTGGCAATTTGTTTGCCATTTTTGTCTGCAGCACACACATAATTGCGACAAAATAGATGGAGATAGACCAATAAAACCACTAAACAGGAACTGCTATAGGCTGTTGCACATCTTATGAGCATTAGTTCAGATTTCTTGTTACAAACATCACAGGTCATTGCTGAAAATAAACAGTTACATCTTTTATTTGGCTGGACCGCTATGTGCTACCAGAAATAAAATAATCAGAATACATAACATGCTATTGCAGAACAACTCTAGCTAACAATCACGCTAATAAATCACCAACTTGCACTACTTAATAAAACAACAAAAATACATAAATAATACTCACTTCTTGACTTATGATGCGGTTTCTCCTACAAACACACAATTTAAAAATATCAGAGCTGTCAAAGGGTTAATTGTTGTAAAGCACGAGTTAATAACACATCATTAATAATGCTGAAGATACTGTAAATGGACTACATCGACAGGGTGAGTGGAATGAAGCCCACAAAGTCGTGGCCGTGTCGCAGGACCATGACAGTAGTGATGGAACGGCAACAAAACAATTTCTAATTACTGGAATATTATTCACTCGTCAAATAACCACTGTTTAATGGAACACAGAATTTAGTACGTTTACATATATTCGTAATTTTTTTAGCGTGCGTCAATTTAGTAACACATTAACTTAACGTGCTAATTTGTCAGCTTTAAAAATATTAGTAGTACACACTTAATGTAACATAACAAATTTAACAACATTTATAATTTTTGCCACAAATCAGCCAATTCTTTATTTTACAACAGTCAGAATATACTTTACCTGCAATACATGCATATCATCAAGCTTCATTGAAAATGCCACTTTCAGACAAAGACATGCACCTAACTGAGCTTTTGTTACACAACAAAATTCAACTTGGGAAATTTTTCAAAAGAGCAAAACATACATAAATTTGTTAAACTTATGTGCGTAAACAACCATGATCTCTTGTCTCCAGACAAATAAACACTGTAGTTAAAAAATAAACACTGGGCAAAAAATTGGCTAAAACTACGTATAAAATGTTGCAAATACGATGTCAACACTCACAGTTGATGGCTTAGGCAACTTGTCCAGTTCTTTGTTCATCCAACGATCTGCTTCTGCAAACCAAATCAATACGCAAGCCATTAATAATAATTTATCATCAAGACAGAAGAAAGTCAAATCATCCAATGCGATCTGGGGTCGAACTCCACAATCCTCACTGCATCTTGGATTTGTTCACAACGTATGGCACTATATAAATGTGTTTTGATTAATCAACTGACTAACTAATAAAGTAATTGTAAAATACATGCACTCTCAAAAACAAGAAGCCCAGCTGTCGCTAGGATAGATGACCGTACCGGTTGTCAGTGACCTTCAAAGTCACCCAAGGTCAATGACTTAAATCTAATATGACAGAACGTATGACACTTTTTATTAGTGATTAATAGTAACCTTGACCGTATCTCTCACCCTTTCCGAGATATGGCCTGTTTTACGTTAAATTTCCAAAACACCTACATTCAACTCCCAATTTGAAAATATTCCTCTTGAACTAGTTGGCTGAAATTTTGCACGACTGGGTTTAAAACACATGGTTAATTATTGGTGTAAAAAGTTTAACGCCTACCCGTCAGACAGGGTACATCCGTTACGAACAGACGAACGGACAGACAGAAAAACAGACAGACAGATGACAACCATGCCAATAGCTCAACCGTTACTTAAGTACGGTTGACTAAAAAATATTATGCTGCATCTAATGTCGACCATAATTCAAGAACAGAAATAAGAACACTTGCCATCTACATTTATTCCAACTACAGATAATTCATATAGTCTAATGGCCAATATGACTGCATGCACGACATCCCTAAATAAATTAATTAATCATGAACGCTGCACAAAATTGTCAGAATGGATAAATAAAACATCAGTCAGCATCCAATAATATCCTTGTTACAATATTAAAAAGCAATTAAAAAGCAACTAAACATCTATCAACTTACTGCTGACGTGAATTATCTTAATGCCCCACTGACGAGCACAGTCCAAGACATTCGTTGAACCATAACTCTACAACCATAAAAATACATGTGACATTTATTGTGCACTATCACTGAAACAGACAGCAGATATTTTTTAGGCAGGACTTGTTTTCAACATCAAGTCATTCCAACATGCACTTTTGCCTCTCAAAATGATAAAAGAACGTCTACAGATACCAGTAAAAGTAATAATTCTGCAAAGACTGTAAAAGTAACGTACAGGCCTAGCTGTTTTTCTGCACTTTTTTATCAACCGCCTAATGGCCAATTGCTCCAAATCTGTGAAACTTCAAAATTCTCAGGTTTCTTCTGTTTTTACAGTCCATGAATACAACTCATAGCTCAGCGAAACTTAACCATAAGCACAATTATTATACAACTCCCGATCCACATATGCAATGTGATCAATGACCATTCTCCAGCACTGTCAAACTAACATTTCTAATAAACAATTCCCTGCATTTTGGACAACTTCCAGACATGCTCAATTTTCGGCTTGACCATGTTGCAAAAACATCTTAAAACACTCCGTTTTTTGCATACTCCAGCGTATTACCCTGGGTTAAGCTGCTATGCAATTCAGCAAACTTTTGAGAATTCTTGTGGGAAAGTTGTGGCAAAACTATTACAAGTGTTAAAGGCGAACGTTTTAGTGTTTTCCCATCAGACAACTTAAGCTGCTATTGACACGTGACTGAATATTACGTACAGCAAGAAACAAAAAAATTGAGAAAACAGCGACACAGGACCTGGTGACATGCAAAAATTAGGGAACTTTGGACATCAGAGACACACTTAGTCAAAAATAATTCAATACTTTCACACAAAACTGATATGCAAGAGAAAGTAAAATTAACACAAGTGGTGCATATGCGACAAATTCACCTTTGTAAGATTAGCTTTCTGAGCAATTGCCTGACCACGAGTCGCAACCTGCACCAGCAAACATACGCAGTACTCGACATTAGTGAGTGAGTGAGTAGGGTTAACGTCCCGCCCGACACAGTATAGATCATTTCGAGAACGGCCTTTCAAGGCGGGATGCAAATAAACACATAATAACGGAACAGTAGGTTTAACCTCTACGATAATGAAACAGAAAGTTTAACATTTACAGAAACACAACACTCAAAAATGAGCTAAACCTAAAACTGTAAGAACTCCATTATATGCTTGCATATGTAATCAACAATAATGGTAGTTCTAACAGTTCTTCCCTGTTATCCTCCAGATAGTCATTAGTTTCAGGATGCCATCTATTGGAGAACACAGGTGGGGGGTTACTCAACATAAAGTTGCTCAAAAGAAAGCAACATATACAAATAATGACATTATGTGGACCCAATAAAGCTGCAAAAAATAGCATTATAGGCTAGATAGTACCAGCAGGCAGAAAATTACCAGAATCACAGTGTGACAAGTTGTAACAACAACATGGCTTTGAAAAATAAAACATAAAAGTATATCAGTTTTACTTATGAAACATTCAGATCATCACAAAGTACAACATGCACCAGTACAACCGAAAAATTACGAAAATACAAAAACAAAAAAAAAACAAAATTGGAAATAGACATCAAACGTAAAATCAGAATGTCAGACAGAACATGAAAACACAATAATGTAGCAAACGTGAGAATAGCAAAAGTTCTCAAGTCACCAGTGAGGCAGCATTATCAGCTGGACTGGGCAAAGCAGGAGATGAGTCAAAGACACCACTGGCTTGAGTGACTCGAAACAATCCCGGGCTGGCGGGACTTGGACTGGCCATGCTTGTCGGACTCTGAAGCCCGTCTTTCAGCCATCGTTGAAGCTCGGCTGACGACTGACGATTGGTGATCAGAAATTGGACATCTCGACTGAAACACTTCTCCACATCCTGTCAACATGTCACATTTTCTGCTTTTACAGGTGCTGTGTATAAATTGCCATTAATATTACATTTATTATTAAATTATATCATCAAAATAATTCAGTTTTACTCCAGTAACACATCACATCCATACATCAGTTAAGGCACATGAATAAAAGTGTGACATCTAGAGTCTGCCAATAAAAATCTGATAAAAGAACATAACTTCTGAACAGTTGAAATGACTACTGAAGATGTGTCTCTTTAATTTGGACCACAACGCATAAGTGACTTTTTCAATTAATTAAGTGCCAGTCACAAGCATGCTGCTTGCTTAAACACTTAGCATTCTCTACATGTAAAACAAATTCATTACAGAGGGTTACACTTCACTAAACAACAATAATCTTTTAAAAAATGCAGCAATTCGAGTTTGTTAACAAAAACTGCAACCAGTTGTACCAGTATGCACTAGTACTAAGTACGAATAGTAGCCTAGAGTCATGGGTGATATGGCAATATATCCCCACCTAAAGCCTAAAGCTAGACCTAACCCTAATGGCCAAATCACACATACCAACGCAACTCAACTCAAAGCAACTCAACTCAACTGCAGGTTGAGTCACGTCGTAGGTGTAAACTGAAATGACAATGTGACTCAACAGTCAGCAAATGTCGCAAACAGTTGAGACATGTGACACACGTCAGTGTCGACACATTAGTGTTAGCGATTTATAGAACAAACTGCATACCTGGAACCAGTTCCAAAATTCATTACCCGGTCCAAAATCCGGGTAACTGATACCCATTTTTGCACTAATTACTGATCAAACCAATAAAATTTGCACTTCTTGCGGCCTTTGTGGCGTCATTCTGTACTGCAAGAGACTCAAAGGGGGTTCAACTTAGGGATGTGATGAAGCCGGAAAACATTCGTATTCGTTGAATGCGAATAATAAATTTACTATTTGTCAAATAACGAATGCAAATAGTTATTCAGTCTCAAGGAAACTTCACTACACCTGTATTTGAATAAAGCAAAACATCCAAAGTAGTCGTTCAGTGCTCAGTCAGAAAAAAAATCAGCATCTAAAGTAAAGTTCAGTTAAAAGTACTTTTACTTTCCCTGAACCTCTGAGTTTTCCCTAACTTTCCCCAACCTTCCCTGATCGTAGGAACCATGGCCAACAAGAGTTGAGCATTGTTGGCATCGTACGTGCGAATTAGCTATAAACCTAGATCACTATTTCAAACTCCCAAGTGGGAAACTTTTGTGATAGCACCAATATTAGTATGCTACCAGTAAATCCAGCAAAGTAACATCACAAATAGCCTGAACCTCGACATAATATCATGACATTATTAGCTGTGTATTGAAGTAACTGCTGACAACATACAGCTCCAAGAAGCTTCAGTCTTTTCTCGAAGCTGATGTACTTTTTCCGACCAACCAGATCAAGGAAAACTGCACGTCCTTCGAGAGGCTTACATTTCTTCAGTTTTGCAGCATCCTTTTTGCCTGCAAAAACACAGATTGCCTGCATCAGCTAGAATAAATCGGGCTTTGGTTATGACACAATATGTCATTGCTAATTTATTTGTATATAACAGCTCTGAATTACCGAAATCAAGTGTCAAATGTTCACCAAATTTCTTTTAAGACTAATTTCTTATTCCTTGCACAATCTTGTTTCAGATCGCATACCAACATTAATTTATTCTTCATTTATCCATTCTGCAAAACTGACACAATTTATACTAAACAACAAATCCGCAAATCAGCAAATACGCTTTTTACGTAGCCGTTTTTGTAGCCTACTAATGACGGCTTCAGTCAAGAGTAAACTTACCAGATGCTTTCTTATGTTCACTCATATCTCGCATATAAGCACCACCTTGCTATAAATTATCCGTCCTTCGCAGCAGTCATTACACCATTCTAAGCTATAAAGATGCTATTTTACAGCGTTTAGCGATAAAAAAACAAACTAAACTCAAAAAACCGCCGCATCGAATAGCTAATCTTCGATTTTTAACTGTTGCCAACTGCTATAAGTATGTAAAGTCACGCGCCCCACTCACAACTTTCGGATTCTAATTCTATCTGGTCCACAAGTTCCACAACCCAGACGTCACCACGGACCAGTACTTCATTACGACGCTCCTCTGTCTGCGAGGATGATGATTTTGGTTCGAATAAGCCTGGACCCCGTAACCTGGGTTTATAAGATTTTTAAAAAAAACCTTTAAAATATCAGAAGTTTAAATTTTAAGTTTTTTATTGTTTATGCAATTTATGACGCAAATCAAATTTAATTACATATTTTAACCGTGCTTAACCGTGCTTTGAGTTTTGACATTAGGTCATTGACAATACAACAAGAAGCCCAGCTGTTGGATGACAGACATTTGGTTTATAGAGGTTCAATGGAAGCCGCAAATTTGCCAATTTTTTTCAAATATTGAAACGCAAAAACATCAGATATTGTGTAATATGTGTTTTATTTGCATAAAAATCATAAGTGGCAGCGAAACTGGGGAGGGGGCTGGAGCAGAACTGGGGGCATGTGCCCTCCCATGGCCTGGGCGTAAATTAAACCGCCACTGCTTAATGGTCGACCAAAAAACGATGTAATAGGCTTAGTCTTACATGGAAAACGGTGTATAGGCCTAGGATATTCTACTAGGACCTAAAGCGTTTTCTGTCATTCCTTATAGACTGTACAATCAAGCCTTTAAAACTTTTTAAAAGTATGAAAAACTGAAGAAAAAACTAAAATCTATTTTGCAAAAATATTTTCCAGCTTCAAGTTTGAGGAGAATATTAGGCCTATCCAAAATTGGGGTTGAATAGTGCACTGTGCAGGGAGTGCTGTGCCATGGAAACGTAGGACAGAACTACACCGTGTCTCAAAAAATGTCACACTTAATATTGTCCATATCAATGCATTATTATTAACCGCTTTTCAAAACTTTTTCACTAGCACATTCCCTAAATAATTGACAATAAAGCGAATATTGATGAGTATCCCATCACACCTGAACTGTGTCGCTACACTACATTGTGAAATATAAATGCAAGAAAAACTAACAATAACAGGAAAAACGCGTGTTGAAAATGAAAGATACTTCAGCCCAAGCTTGCGATGAATGATCTGTACGATGCTACACTGTGTTAAACCTATCTTTTTTGGATAACTGGCAAGTTCAACGATGTGTCTGTTTCTGGTCTCTGTGGTTTAGTAAGCATACCATTTCTTTCAGAGTGGTGAGTGGTGGTCACGTTTTTTTTTCCGTATTTGCATGCTACAGTCTGCCAGTCTCAGGCTTTCAATCGGTGCTTCCCGTTTCCCAAAACTTTTTAGTAACAAAGTCCCTCTTGCACTTTATCTTTGAAAATTTTGACAGAATTCTCTAAGAATTGTATTTTTTGAACTGGTATAGTCTTAACCAGATCCTTGTCTTCATTGCTAAATGGCAGGTTACATTACAAGTGTAGGTATTGCCACTGCATTAAAAGTTATTATGTACAATAATGCTGTCTCCTTTTGTTTACAAACACAAGAAATGTGTCAAAAATTAAACTTTTTCTCTTTTAATATAAAAAATAGTTGAAAATTGTTTCAAAAATAATATTTGCACGTGTATTACTGTGATTTTTGACAATTTGTGTTTTACAAGGTAGTGAAGTGACACAGTTAAGGTGTGGTAGAATACTTAATTATTGCTTTATTGCCAATTGTATAGACAGTGCGCCAGTGAAAGAATTTTGAAAATCGGTTAATAATCGACAAAGATATGGACAATACCAAGTGCGGCGTTTTTTGAGATATAGTGTAGTTTTACATTGCAAGAGGGGGTCCCAATTAAGTGCCAGATATGCTTTTACGTTAGACCTGCAATTGCAAATTTCACTCCTTCTATGATTAAGTTTTCTCTTTTATTAAAAAATGCCACCTTCAATAAGGGACAGGACCAAGTCCCCCATCAATATGCCTGTGGCAATAACGATCTGTTTGCATTTACCTCTTACAGACTATGTAAAAGACTCGTCACGTCAACGACAACATCATCCACTTTAGTTGATTTTATTTAAAAATAACACAACATGTATGTTAATCCTTCAAGCAGTTACATGTTGGTATCAGCTGAAGATACGAAAAATAGTTACCAAAAATATCTAGTCACATCAACCATGATTCACTACATCTAAGTCTTCTGATAGCCGAAACAAGAGACTGCATCACAGCTGATTTTAATAAACATTTGGTAAGATTTTTTCCCAGTGTCCAGATGAAAAATAAACTCCAAAATGAGCTATTATAATTCAGTTTCGTTGGCTTTATCTGAGATTTTTGGCACATGACTTTTCTGTTTAGAAACTCCTTGACAAACTACTTTTCCCCGTATCACTTTTCTTTTGACACAATTTCAATTAAAATTATCCACTTTGTTGAAAATCACCGTTTGTTGACGTCGTCAATAGCACAAAAACATAAACCTATGATATTCAAACCAATATTTCTTCAGTATTCATAAATTTTTTGTCAGTTATGGCTAACACTCAATGCCAAATTTTGTATATAGCGCTTTGAAATTCACCGAAAAATGTTAGAGTTTTTATGTCAGCATTAGTTTAACGCTCTGGGGGTCCTTTTTTATCCAGACACAGTGTACTAAAACACTTAATTAAAACAGACACAACTCATCCACCAACAATAATCATAATCACAAATTCACATCACATAAGACAACGCTAACTAACTAATGTAAGATGGTTACCATGGAAACAACATCATCAACATCGTTCGCCATGTCACATCACATCACCTTACAACAATGACAAGCGTCGCAATGATAAAATTATTTTACTAGACAGTGGGCAAAAACTGCAAATATTCTGCTAGGCCCGGCATTGCCATGCTGTGTGGCCGTTCGATCTATGATCTACTTATGAGTAAAAGCACACTGCACTGATCCTAGTGTGCAGTGGACCAAGCCAAGTTGCCAGCATTTCCACCCGGACATAATATGAGATATGTAAGAGCAGCATCAATTATTCTGAAAGTTTTTCACAGCAAGGGACCTTGATCCTCGACCGACCTTTTTAACTGAAAAATAGCACACTGGTTTCTCTTTTCCCAGGGGAACGTTGACGCCAATCCTGGTTTTTTCTATGCTTTTTTTGTTTCCCGCTAGTGTCAAGACAAAGAATCAGAAAAACAGACAGGCAGACAAGCAGGACCTATCAGCATGATAAAGCATGACAAAACAGATACGTCACTAACGATTAACAACTACAAGTTATGACGGTTGAGTGCACTGGCTGAAAATGACAAGAAAAATTTGTAACAGGTAAGTAAGAAAAATGCCCAGAAAAAAACAAGAAAGCATGAAAAAAATGGTGGGTGAGCAAAGCTGTAGTCCTTAAAGCTGGGGTATGCCTGCAACTCAATGGTGCAAGCAACGTTCTGATATATACACTATAATTATGACAATATACATTAACAATGATTACTGTAATTTGTAATGCTCACAGGTAAAGAAACTACAGAAGTAACCGTGAGCATTCTTTCCTGGTTCCTACTACTCTGCAGAATTCATTTTCCCTGACTTTCCAGGACAAAACATATCATTTTCCGTGACTAATCTGTTCACGCGAAATACCAGTGTTGGTTTTCAATCGCTTGCGATCACATTAGAAACAAGGGCGAAGGAACACATTCAAAAGTGGACATTCAGATAATCTGCGAGCGAAGCAAGCAGAAAAAATTTTGAACCACTGTACGCAGTCTGCGTACAACAGTTCAATATTTTTCTGCATTTTTGTTAACTTTTGCTTTTGCACCCTGGTACTTTAATTTTCCCTGATTTTCCCTGACTACCCCTGACCGTAGGAACCACGTTCTTTTTATATAGATTTTAGCAAAATAGTGTGGGCTGCGTTTCCTTCATGAGAAACAATGGAAACATCATACTGTATCCCTATCCCACCACACCCATGTCGAGCCATGAGGGTAAGAAGGAGGCAACGTGTAATTAGATACACTGTTACTACATCACAATTAGCACAACAGGCAAAGCAAGACTGACATCCAATATTCACAAAGATTCAATATTCACAAAAAATAATAAAATTATACATGCAAACCTTCTTTGAATTCAAACAAAAAGGTGGATAAATGAAACATGTCACTAACATTGTTATAATCATATACCTCCAGCCATCCAAAGTACCATATTTCTTTAAAACTGAAGTTGACAGATGGCAGACTAACAGACAGAATGATGTCAGATCTGCATCATCAGACTCACTCTTCAGACACTTCTGTTATTCTGGCTGTTCTACGTAAGTGCATAAGACAGACCCAGTATTTTTTGCTGCTTTTGTATATTTCGTTTTCGGTAACTTTCAACTATGATTGCAAATATTTCTGAACTCAAATGAGATATCAACAATTGCAAAATGGCGTTGCAAACTGCAATCTCTTCCATGTATGGCAACGTGATTTGGTTAGCACTGGTCCGAAAATAATGAAAAATTCTACTGACCCAAAAACAACATGTAGGGCAACCACTATGATGTGGAGTGCACCCACTTCATACCGATAGTTCATATTCTGAATAACCTGCGACGACGACATTATATTGACACAACTAAAATAGTTTGCTATTCAGACCAGACATAAAATTATCTACTATGACAATGATAATAACAATAGTATTGAACAGCAATTAAGTTAGAATCAAAAAATCTGCTAATTTATCATACTGTGCCATAAACAGCCAACAGCATTTTAGTCTCCGGCATACCATCTGTTTCGTGAAAAACATGCCCAACTGGGGACCTATTTCTAGAGAAGAAAAAATTTTTTACTAGATGCACTTTAGACCAGCTTATTTCAGAAATCAGTAAATCCTCCATCTGAACTGTCAAGATATGGGTCTTCTGCTGAGTCAGCAGAAATACATGCACAACAGAATATCAACAGAATATCACACCGATGATGATACACTGGCAGAAAGCAGCTCAGCAAATACATGTATTATGGGAAAATTACATCAGACAGTATCCTTGCACTTTTATACATGAGTGAATTCAACCCTTCCAATGCACCAGTGCAATCCACTGGTGAAAAATATAATGCAAGGTACTATAAGTGGGCAGCAACAGTTAATAAAGCGACTTTATTTTAAGCATATGAACACTAAACATACAGTTTGGTTCAATAGCACACATAGACAATATCAGCAAATGAAATACCAATGATCTGCTAAACAGATGTATGCATGGGTCAGGTGGCCCGTAAACTGGCCCAGAATGTGCCTAGAAATGGACTAAGTCAATTAACAGGTCAAACTATGCCGAATTCATCCAAGGTTACATTCAAAGGTGCAAATCAACTTGTTACATCTGCCAAAAAGTGGATTTTAACTGGACAAAATAACCATCTAATCACTTCCTTTTCTTACAGCACTAATACCTTCCGTGAGCTACTGGTTGGTCCCTGAACTCTCCATTTTCAAATTTAGTATAAAATAAGCTGGGTCTAGCTGAAAAGTGACCAGAGAGCACCGAATAATTTACACGCATGCAGAGCACACTGATAAGATCAATGATTGGCTGCCAGTCAACTGCGGTGGGATGCAATAGCAACAGAGCATCAAAATAAGTTCCACTGTGGGCCACATTTAGTGATTCGGGTCTGCTATTCTGAAGGTCCACTATTCCGAAGGTACGCTATTCCGAAAATCTACTATTTCCACTAACCCTAATCCTAACCCTAACCTTAACCCAAACGTTAGCACTGTGGTGCGTATCTGCACAATGGACTTTCGGAATAACAGACCTTCGGAATAGTAGATCTTCAAAATAGCAGGCTGGTACCAATTCAGTGGGCTATATCTGCTTCTACTCGCCAAATGCCTTTCTCTGTCAGAGAAGCAACAGCAAAAGCAACGAAGGGTCCATAACCATGATCATGAAACACAGCAAACAACATCATGCTATGGTATGGTATGGTCGAATGCTGGAACACAGGCATCAATCCCATGTGAGGCAATAATCATCCCAATATCACAGAATCCATGGCAGCACTGCTGCACTGATTGTCTGTCCCTACATCACGTAATCTAAAAAACCTCTTTGACACAACTTTCGCAAGAAATGCCACTCTTAGTTCAAAACTCATCCAGAAATGTTTGGCAGCCAGGCTCTTCCTTATCTTTAAGGGGAGCTAACAGCATTTTCGAGGTGCTAAGCTAGCCTCCCCCTCCCCATAGATGAAGTAAAAGATATGGCCACTAGGAAGGAAAGATATGGGGGGAAACTGTGGCAATACAAAGAAGAAAAAAGAACAGAATGGAGGAAAATAAAGAAGGACGTGGAAAGTGGTTTGCCACGGTAGCTGATGAGAGTTGATGCCTGTATGCCGGAAATCTCATGACATGGAAATCTGATGATGTGGTTAGTTGGTGAGTGGTATATTCTCTTCCTCTGGCAGTGGGTGACGCTTGTAGTTTGGGTTTGTAACAATGAAGACAACGGTGACAGCCAACGTAACGAGAATCACTCCCACAGTGTTCACCATTACTCCCTCGCTGACGAACTCCTGATAACTGTCACGCCTACGCACAGTGCATGCATGCGTCAATTAAATAGCTAAACAATGGTTAAATGCTATAGCGCTTCATAGGAAACCCATCACAGAGCTACGGAGCATCACCTACCATATAGGATCACACAGTGTTACCTGCCACCCGACACAGGTGAACGCACCCCACCTTAACTCCAGCCAGATAGGCCAGTACTCAATTTACCTACCCCAGAGGGATGGAAGTCTGAGTTGAACTAAGCAGCTGGTTACATACCGAGATGGTTTACCTGCCCGCAGCCAGTCACCATCCAAGTACTAACCCGGCCTGGCATAGAGCAACTTCATTGATCGACCACACATGTTACAGCTATGCCATGCCACCAACCCGAATTACCACAATCAATCAACGAATAAAGCACATTTGAATCAGAAGTGCATATTGGTTGTGACCTAAAATAATTGTGTGCTTCTAGTTGCAGTCTAGTGGTAAAGTGGGGATGGAAAATAACCTTTTTATCTTTCATTTTCTTTTCATGTCATTTTGTGTAATGTTACACAACAGCTCGTGTAAATAACAAAGTGACACCCTGAAAAGTATCTACGAAAACTCAAGTGATTCAAACAGTCTTGTGCAAAAAGTTAAAAGCAAACCAAAACAAGTAATTTGAGCAAAGCTCACGAGATGCGCGAAAGCCTATAGCAGTTCCTGTTCACAGGTAATCTTAGTCTATCTCCATCCATTTCGTCGTAATTCACTCGTTTGCAGCCAAAAATCACCAAAAAATCACGTTAAATCAATATTTTTTAGGGTTCAAGGTCATTCAAGGTCATCGATGTTGATAAATTTAAAAAGCCTGTCACCAGTGCTTGTTATGATAAGCAGCATGTCTGTGCCTATCTGCAACCAGGTTCACGCTACAC
>Ga0056128_1001103_pt1 | contig 28739 bp, 16 predicted proteins | sample WorMetLIZISLAND2_FD_71113 | JGI IMG/M metagenome (GOLD analysis project Ga0056128, IMG submission 71113) | Marine gutless worms symbiont microbial communities from Max Planck institute for Marine Microbiology, Germany - Olavius geniculatus... ... | reverse complement strand
GTCGTTTCTACCGATCTATCACTACATCTTTGTTGACTTCAGTCGTCCAGTAGCCGAGAAAATCGCTGCTATGCAGATAGAGTTGTGTGGGAAAACTGATCTTAGATTTGTTGATGCTATGTATAAGGCAAGTATACAGCATTTTTTCCTTGTTTATTAGATAGTTATTATTCTGTGTGTATTAGATGTGGTGGAATTAGAAAAGCAAGTTTTTTATTGCAATCAGCGGCAAGCGACATGGATAGGGGCAGGCACTCCGGTGGTGGTGGTATGGGTATCCTGTAGTCACTGTGTTGCTGCTATCAATAACGAACATAGTGATGTGCAGCGTGAAGGGAGGTGCACGTATGAGTAGAGCTTTGTAGCCTTAATCCAGGCATTCCATGATTCCAGGGCTGGACCATTGTTCACTGTGATTGACTTAATTATTATAAGTTGATATACTACATTTGAATGGCTAACAGTATCAGCTTTGCAACTGCAGGTTTAGGATAACTTAGGTATTTTAAACATATGTTTTCCATATTGTGTTGCAGTCTTGGTAATGGCATCGTGTTGTCGTTTCTACCGATCTATCACTACATCTTTGTTGACTTCAGTCGTCCAGTAGCTCCAGTAGCGGGGAAAATCTATCCCTATCTCTGTCTGTCTGTCTGCTTAACTCAGTCTATGCATGATGAACGTCAATGACGCTGGAGCTCACTGGCCGGACCAGCCATGTCAATCGCTGGGCTGACCGTGGGAAAGTGTTGACCCCCTTATGGTGGCTCCTCATGACCACCCACACGCCGTGCTGGCATGCCTTGCCCTCTCCTCCCCTCCCCTCCACCTCACACTCAGTGGACAACTGGGCACCAGCGCTTCACTTTGCACACCCAGCCGACCGCCCCGCTGGCGTGCCGCCTGATCAGACAGACTATCTGGTTCTATCCAGGGATTAACAAACTTGACGGGCGCACCCATTAATAAGCCGGTTAACCGGTTAATTGGTCCTTTTCCTGATGGTCAACCAGTCAAAATGAATGGGCAATCTTAACAACTTTAGGTTGAATGTCTGACAGTGTTACTTCAGATAACACAGGTCTGTCCTAAATGACATCTCATTCTATCCAAACTTCTGCTGGGCACATAAGTGCAATGGAACAAAAATTATGCTATATGGCCAGCATTGTAACTAAAATTTAACATATTATTCATCACCATGGCAGCACAAAGACATGTGACAGTCCTGTTAATGTTTATGTGGCTGTTTGTTAGGTACTTCGCGAGCTGTTTGCTTACAAGCCACCGATAACAAAGGACCAGTTTTTCGCAGCTGGTTTCGGCGAGCGCAAGGTGATAATGTGTACGCAGGTCATACAGATGGTACTCAGTAAACACCGAAGTCTTGTTGGTGTCTCTCGGTCAAGCAGTCTCAGACATTATCATCGACCTAACCAGACCTTAACAGCTTCACCCGCGGCTGCTGCTGCTGCACAGGTTTTGACTTTGATGGTTTTTATTTAATAGAATATCTGTAATCATTTTAGGTCTGTTAACAGTTAACTGGATAATCGGTTCTGAAGGCAGAACCGAGCCAGAAACTGCTGTTTCGGTAAACTGCGCAGTAATACAGGACCTGCATATAACAGCACCTGCTCACAAATTTCAGTACTTAATAATAGCACCGCCATAAATTTTGACTTAAACTTTTGCACAAAAGCAGCAATGACAAACCCTTCATACAATGAAATGCAGTAAAAAAAGTATTTTTCAGTATTGTACAAAAACACAGTCATTAAATAAACACGTTGGTGGGTATGATGCAACAGCATGGCAACTTATTTAGTAAGTTAGTAAGTAAGCAGTTTCTACGGTTAACTGGTCTTATTGGTCGCGGTTAACCAATCAGAATGAATGGTTGGTCTTAACAATCCCAAATCATTTGGTTTGATATAAAACTCAAAAAATGTTGGCCTAGGCCGGCATGTTGTGTGATCGTCTGCTTAGAGCTGCACAACTCTATGGCCCTTTAGACTGAAAGTTGGCACACCAGTTTTCCTGTCGTATAAAAACATTTACGCCAATTTTGTTTTTCCTGTTTTAGCTATGGAAAACTTAGGAACTTGTATGGGCAGAGAGACAGTTGGACTGATGGGCGGGGAAGATCTGTTAGGATGGTCATACAACCGTGACGAGTATGCGTGCAAACATGACTAATGCAGTCAACTTATTTGCTTGATTAGTCTGATTAGCCAGTTGATTATAGTTTCTATTTTATTTGACTGGCTCGTTTTGGTTTTCTGCCATGTTATAGGTTTATGACATACTTTTCTGCCAGCTGTTTTAGTCTTCTGCATTTTTCTTCAAACTTCAAAGTAACATAGTCTTTGCTTGTGATGTCGCTGAGAATTTGCATGTGCTTTTGTCCTCTTGTTGCTTTGCAGTGAATCACCTCTTAAATTGTGTCTTGTTTATTTGAATATACATGGCTGTATTGTGCTTAAGATATTTTTCTTTTTTTGGACTTTCCACAATGCTTTGCCATCAGCTTTGTTGATTTTTAATTGATCAGTTGATAGGCTTTTCTGATCTGTATTCAGTTAGTTGATTGTGTTAGGACCGCTCCTGTTTCTTTTAGTTACGCGTGCATGCTTTCATGGTGTTTGATGGTGTGTATGATGGTACGCTTTTCACGCCTGCCGTGCCAGTCATCTATTGGCCCAGTTATGCCCTGCAGATGTGACCTGAACAGCACGTGCTGATCGATGTTACTGCGCACGTGTGAGAACTCTCTTGGCGAAGAGATGACAACTGAATGTCATTATCTGCTGAGCACTCGAACAGTCAACACGTCGTGCTCTGTATATATGTTTGCGGGTAGTCAGCGTTTGACACAGGAAGTACATGAAATGACGAACTACATTGTACGTTCTACGAATGAACCTACAGTAATGAATGACTTCTGAAGACGCAGACGTATCATATAGTCTTATAGTCATGGTCATACAGGAAAGTGTTCTGAAGGAACACTTTTCTGTATGACCATGACTATATGACACGTAGATGCAGCACGTGGCAGGCGGTTCCTCGTCAGCCATCCGACTATCATCGTCCGCCACCCGACTTCCGTCTTCCAGCCTGTGGCAAGCGAGTTCAACGGCAGTGCCTGACTATTGCCTTTCGCCATTCATCATTGTCTTCTGTCCGCCATCTTCCGGCTTCCACCTTGCATCACCGACCAGCTACAAGACAGTCGCATGTTATGTTTTTGTTTGCTGCTGCACTTTTATGTTTTAGTTCTATTCTCTAAACAATAGCTATTCATTGTACATCATTGTTCAGTGTTCATCTTGCTTTAATATAAATTTTATGAAACTGTATGTGTTATTGTGCAAGTGCAACATAAGCCAAGCAAGCAAAAACGTAACAATTGACTGACCAGCTTTATTGATTCTCACTGTGTCACTTGAGATCTGATAAATTGATATTGACTGATTTGTTGATACTGAGTTGATCAGTCAACTCATTTGTCATTCATGTGTGACACGTGTATTTAGAATGTTTCCATAACTCAGCATGATGCTGGTGATGATGATGATGATGATGATAGTGCCATTATTCTGCGTGATAAGCTTTCAGGCAAGTATTGCTATTTTCTGTTATCGTACAGTGTTGTCAGTTATGGTAGTTCAAAGTGCGTTTGGAGTACATATTTACAGAAAGTGGCTGGGGTTTTTTGGGATTTACCTTCCATTTAGTATGTGAATTTTTTGCTGAACAGAAGTTATATCATGTGTGCTAAGGCACACAAAGTTAATGTCGTTTTTCTGACTTTTTAATTATGGTTTGTGTGTACTTTATAGCATGAAATATGTTACTTTTTGCTGAAAATGTTGGTCCCACCTAATTTCATTATGGTGATGTGTGGACAGATGGACAGAGACGAGTTGTGAATGAAACAAGACCGTACAGAGCCCCTGCTGTGATCCGAGAGATGACGAACGCTCTTGCAAGACAGTCATTGGCTGCTGATCACAGTCAGACTGACCAGTCACTGGCCGCTAGCTTGCTAGCCAGTTCTGCTTCACACAGCACTGATTCACATGTCTCTGTAGTTAGTCCTGTGTCACAGAACGTTGATGGTGCTGGCGTGCTGCAAGCTGTCAACAGAATTGCTGATGTGCGTATTGGATGTGTTTATGTTTGTGTTTAACTTTTACCCTTTAGTGAGACCTTTAATGAGTTTTAACTAGACTTCAATAGTTTTTATTGAATGTCAGTGCTTTAATGCTAACAGCTTTCATGATGAGTTGTATTTGTAACTAAAACAGCTATATCGGCAGTGGTTGGTAATGTCGTTGATCGTATCAATGAAGTCAATCAATGCCAATTGGTTAATACCTCTATGGGTGACTGTCACTGTCAGCAGGCAAGTAAACCATCTTGGTGTATAACAAGCTATTCATGCCAACTCAGCCTGTCCGTTCCTTTGTGGGTAGGCACAGTGAGTATCAGAGAAAGCTGAAATGTAAACAGGCACTCCTCTCAATGTTCTAGCCTTGTAGTGTAAACGGGTGTCTGGAAATCAGTGCCAGCCTATGGAATTATATTTTTGAGGCATATTGATCCATGTCTTGTAAATAGATTTTTTAATTGAGTTTTTGATGAGATATGTGACTGTATCTTCAGCTGTATCAAGGACGTTTGTGGAGCAATTATTAAAAGCAAGACTCCAGTGGCATATTATGAGTATTAAAACTGTGTGGCATTGTTGTCATGTTTTTATGCAGGGTCCTCGGTACACCGTTAAGTTTACTTTGATCAGAGCACCGCTAAAGATGCTAACAGTGAAGGACCATTGCTTGTTTTCACACAAGCAATTTCGATGATGTAGCCGAGGGGCCAGAGATGAACTGATCAGGTGTAATGTGGGTATGTTTCATACAGGCTGTGCAGATGCTGAGCGGTCGGGTTGACTCTGTCAGCAGACGATTGGAGTCAGTCGAACGACAAATGAATGAGTTGTCTGATGCGAACCAACAAACGGCGGACATTGGCATTCTGGAACAGCGAATCACGGCCCTTGAACAGTCAACCAATGAGAGAGATGAACAGCATACTGGTCAAGGTGATGTACAGTCAACAAGAAACCAGTTTGATGATCTGATGAAACAGCTCAACAACTTGACTGCTAGAATGACATTAGCTGAGAACCAGCTTATGATGCAGGTGCTTTTTATTATATTTCTGTATTGCAGCTGCTGCTGCTACCGCTACACATTACTAACGGACTGTTGATGCACTGTAAAAATTACTGGTTACTAGTGCTGCAATTAAATCTGTTACTACTGGTTGCTGCTACTGCTGCTACTAATTGCCAGTGCGTCTGTCATTGTTATAAGCTGCAAGATGATATTAGCTGGCAACCAGCTTAGACTATATATGCTTTTTACGCGCAAAAGCAGCTATGCTTTTAGCGCGTCTTAGCCATCGCAATTCTGTCTGTCCATCCGTCCGTCCGTCTGTCTGTCACACGGGTGGATTAGTCAAAAACGGTGCAAGGTAGAATTACCAAATCTTTACCATCAGCTGCCTGGAAGACTCTAGTTTCAGGAACCGTAAAGCTTTTTCATAAATTCGAATGGGGTCACCCCAAACTAGGGTGCTAAATGAGAGGGGGTGGGCAAAATTTGCAATTTTTTTCCTATAACTCACTGTATCTCAGTAACGGTGCGAGATAAGGCCTAGGTTACTATTAATCACTAATAGGAAATCGTATACTGGCTTTCGATTGGCGCCGAATACAATGACCTTGGATGACCTTGAACGCCAAAATAGGGATTTTTTATGGATTTTTCGGGCGATTTTGGGCTGCGACACAAAGTCATTCACAAGGCGGCGCCACGGTACTGGCGTTGGTGGCGTGGCATCGTTGGTAACGCGTTTCGGCTGAAACAAAGTTACTCTATGCCGGGCCTGGTTAGTACTGCGATGGGTGACTGCCTGCGGGCTTTCGCGCATCCCGTGAGCATTAGCTCAAATTTCTTGTTATTCCCTCTGATAAATTAGCTGCATTTACCATGCAAATGACACGGTGCAGAGTGTGCTGTTGCCACCATAAGTTGCCCAATGCCCATCTGTAAAATTGATGCATTGTGGCCACATAGGCTTGGTCATTAGGAGAATAATTTGATCAGGAATTTACTCTTTGGAGTCCCAGCATTGGCAGCTTTGTCTTAGAGGAACATTTTGGATGGAATACATTGCCACAGCGTAATGTGATTGCTTGATTATCACTCAGAATCAGAGCAGTTAATATAAATTCAGGGATGGGTTTGAGGCCAGAATTTTCTTGGCCAGGGCCAGTGGTTTTCAAAGCAAAGGCCAGGCATGTGGTCTTTAGGCCAAGGCTACTGCACTGGTCTTCAAGGCAAGGGCCGGATCTTTTCAACATCTGGGCCACAATTTTCTTTTGTTTTCACGCTGTTCCGAAGGTCAGATACAGTCTTTGAAGACTCCAACCCTGTATAAATCAGTGCTTTGAGCCGTGCATTTTCTATGTCAATAGATGTTTTAATTGAGTTTTTGATGAGATATGTGACTGTATTTTCAGCTGTATCAAGGACGTTTGTGGAGCAGTTAGTAAAAGCAAGACTTGTTTTACAGAAACTTGTTTTACGACACTACTGGGTACAGAACTGAGAAAGATATGAAACATTTTACAGTAGGTGTCATTGTTGTTGATTGTGACAGTCGAACAGACGTCGCTCGATATTCCCAGAACCGACGTCGAGTGACGTGGAATCTTCCAGCACGACCAATGATGTCGCAGCAACAAATGGACACAGCAGTTTCAATCCGGCCAAATATTCCGACAACACTGGTATGATCTGTGTGAGATTCATAAGAGATTTGATGCTTGAGGATTAGTCGAATGACAGGCTACCAAGACTTGATCCAATGCTTCCACTTGGTGCGGAATGTAGGAAACTATTGTGGATGTTGCTATCCCATTAAAAATGTAGTATCACAAGGGTTTGCGTGTGTTTGTGCATGAAGCTTTTTTCATCACTCACCTTACTAATCTGCACATTTCCGATTGATTGTGAACTTGTAACTACAAGAAACAACAATCTATCTGGCACTGATAATGACATGATCAAGATTTGTACTTGTATGGTTTTAGTTTAACTTTGTCATTTTTTTCACTACACAATTTGTGTGCGTCATCGTCGTCATCGCTTTTTCAATTTTGCTTTAGTTTGCAAAAGATTAACACAACCAGTAGTTGAATTGTACAGTTTTTAAAGTTTAAAAGGTTAAAGCAGTGATATAGCTCTTAATGGGAAGTCCATCTCAGAGCTGCTGAGCGTCACCTGCCATATGGGATCACACACTATTACCTGCCATTTGGCACAGGTGAATGCGCCTCGCTTTAACCTCAGCCAGATAGGCCGTTACTCAATTTACCTACCCCGGAGGGATGGAAGGCTGAGTTGACCTGGGCAGCTGGTTACATACTGAGATGGTTTACCTGCCCGCAGGCAGTCACCCATCAAAGTACTAACCCAGCCCAGCGTAGAGTAACTTTGTTGATCAAATGAAACGCCACACACCAACCCATTTTTGAGGTGTTTCTGATTGACTACAAAAATTAATGGAAATTAACAGATGAATTTTGGCTGATCTTTTGTGCTTATTAGATTTTTAAAAATTGTAATAAATCAGCACCAGCACTAGTTTTTTTGTCAAACTACAATTGTTGAAAATTTGCACGTAGGCAGAGTATGCCAGAATGTTGACATCTGTACCCAGCCTTTTGCCTTCGGCTGCTCTGAGCTTCGTGGTGATGAATAGGGCCCACAGTTTACCACAGGTAGCGGAATTTGGGGCCTAGCCGTGGTATTTGCTTTTTTCATGGAATTTTGATATTTCTGCAGAATTTCACCCAATTTTGAAAAAATTGAGAAATGACTGATGATTAATACGATCTTTGGCTTCACAACGTAGCTAAATAGACTAATTATATCACGGAAAAAATCAAACTGAATGGCCTAAAACTGTGAGCTCTACTAATAGCCATTGCAATACGGCACACAGTCATAAATGGACACAATTCGACTCAACAGATTGCACTTTTGAAAAGAAAAAAGATTGCTAGCATAACTGAGCACAACACCAGCCTTCAATAATGGCGGAAGCTTTTTGACAGAGCTCATTTTACTCACAATTTTGCTGCTGTGAGCCACAGAATTTTGCGAACTGGCCTGCCGAATTTGGCACAATTTGCCATGGAAAACTGTGGGCCGTAGTGATGAAAGAATGTTGTTTATGTTTGCAGAAGATGCTGGACTGTTTGATAGCACTGATGCAGTCACTGATCAGTCCAGCAGCAACGGTGGCAATGATGTGAAAGAACTGGCAGCTAGCAGCAGTGGCAATAGGATGGATCAGCGGCAACGCATTGAAGCCATGTTAGTGTCACTTGTCCCCCTCATATCAGATAAGTTGATGCGGCCTAAAAAATTCCTATGTTTCCGGTTGCCATCCGTCTTTAGAAAAAAACCTGCATTCCTAAAAATTTTTCTTACTGCTGCACCAGGGAACGTTCAATGTTGGTTTTTCTTAATATTTTTTTTGTTTTTGAGCTAAGAGGCAATATGGAATGGATGGACTCGTAATGTGGCTTATTAGGATGATCGCATAATGATAACCATATTTTTGTTGTTGCTAATGTCGGGATTTTGCCACCTAAACTTACTGTAAATGAAATCTATATATTATTTTGTCTTTGCCTAGTTATTTTTACAAGATTCAAGAAAGCTGGTGAATTGGGCAATTCCTATGGCTGTCTATAGTTTTGTTACATTTCAAATTTGGTGCTTTCGAAATTCGTGAAATTTGCTGTAATTATACGATAGACAACGGACAGAAAAGGAAGATGAGTCAAGTGGTTGGTTTATTTCACTGCAACTTGTTGTGTGTTTAGGGTTCGTGGCACAGAAGAAATGCTTCAGAAATGCTCCAGTCTTTCACCGCCTTCATGATGATTATATCCACTAGCATATATAATTGCTACCAGACAATTCTTCATTGCCACTTTTTGTTTGTTTGATGTTGACATCACACCGCGTTCTGTGCGCAACTGCAATGGTTGATTTATGTTCAAACTGCACTTGTCGTGATTTGTTGTACAACAATTTAATCTTCACTGAGACAAAAGTCTATGGCAAATCTGCAATAAGTTGTACAGCAGGTCCAAGAAAAATTGAAAGCTTACAATGAAAACACAAGATGCTTTAGGTTTTGTTTTAAAGCTCCATGGACAGCAAAATTAACATATATATTCTGTCCATTTTCCTAAAAGTGCATAGTTTTCTGATAACTTTGTCAGTAATATCGGTGCCCGGCGTTTTGTCAACACAGAGAAACTTAAAAGTCGACGATTTACAGACAACGTTAAATAACGCACCACCATGATAGCTAGACAGGAGCCCCTGGTGACATTCTCAGCTTAGCTTATTGACATCATGAATATTAATGGCCTAGCCTTATCTGGTGACGTCACTGGCTAAGCTATTAATATTCATGATGTCTATGGGCTAGGCTGATGACGTCACAGGAGGGACTGATAGACTGGAATTTTTGGCATAACGTAACGTAGTGCGGCTAATGCTGCATTTCATTTAGAATCACACATTAATTGTGTACATTTCTGAAACTTGAATCGACATACACAAGGTTAAATGTCTAATTTAAATCGACATAAATTGTGCGAGTGAGTTTGACCGTGGCCATGGACCTTTAAGAAATTGCTGTACAGCGTGCTGTGGGCTTGTTTGACAGCAAGCTGACAACTAGTTGAGGCAGTGGAATTTGGGCATTGTTGTTTCTGCAAGCCTTTAAAGTTTCTGTGCTTCCGGTTGCCATCTGTGCCTAAAAGACCTGCATCCCTGAAATTTTTATCGGAACCTCTAAATAGTTTTGTAGTTTTTAGTTTGTTTCCAAAGTTTTACTGAAGGAAACCATTAGCGTTTAGTCTGTTCTGTTGCAGTATCTTTACCTTAGTTTGTATGGGTACTATTCCATGTGCCAGTTTGTTTTTATGGGTTGTTTTGTAAAATTACATGTCATGATATAAAGAATAAAAAAATTTTAAAACATACCACCCACGTCTGTATTTTTTCCAGCAACTGCAACTAGTAGCACAGAATTTTTTTCAGTCCTAAAATGTCTGTCAGTATTTCAGTTGTGGGACCAGATGATATTTGTCTTACATTTGTCGGTTGATTAAGATGCAAATTTTGTCGATTTAGATGTTGTAATTATCTGTCTGTGTTATTTTGAGTTGATTCTAAGTACATTAGTAGTGTCTTCTTAAAATGGGTTGCATATGTCTGTTAAAAAGAAAAAAGACTTTTTTTGTATTAATTTTTGTATTTTTTTAGAAATGACTTTTTGCCGATGGGAGAATTTAATGTTTCATTGGGGATGTGACTAATAATGAGTTGCAGCTAGCTTTACTTAAACATTTTCGTGAAATCTGCAATTGCAGCAAAACTGTAAGAAAGCATACGTAGAACAGTTTCTCTTCAAAAAAAAATCGCTTAGACTTTTGAGTAGAAGACTTAAATCTAAGAACGTTTTACCAAACTGCTTTTCATTTCACTGGTTAACTGATGGACCAACTTTTGCAGTCTATTTTTTGTACTTTTTATGCTAGTATGAATGTAGTATTTTTCCATCTTTTGGTGTTTGATCTCAGATAGTCGTTTGTTAACATGTACAGGGTGGTCCAAAAAATGTCCCAACTTGTTTTTGTCAGAACTTCATCAAATTTCCGCCAAATTTGATAATTTTTGACATACAGATCACCAAGGTGATAGAATTATGTACACTGACTATCCTCCTCACCTGATTTATGTCAACACACTACCATGTAAAATGCAAATGCTCCAAATTGTAGCATAATGCTGAGCTGTTATGTTTGTAAAACTTCTAGCATGGATGTGCACGAGACCTTCTGAGCCGAGACGAGACCCGAGACCCATGTCTCCGAGACACGAGACTTTGCTGTTTCCGAGACCCTGGCCAAGACCTTGAAGCTCTCGAGAGTCTCGGGAGCTTTAACGTTTCGCCGAGACGTTTTCCGTGACGTGTGGTGAAATACCTGTCGGCAGGGGAGAAATTTTAACGACATCGTCAGATAGCCCGGACCCGAAAATAGGGGGTAGGTGCAAATATCGCACAATTATCTTTTATGGGGACCGAGCTATACCACTTTGAAATCTCCATTGGCTGTAATGCAAAATTTTGCAACTTTTGAATGGTTGCTATGACAACAGGTGTTGATAGGGGGTAAATTTAAATAACACCGTTAGATTGCCGGACCCCGAAAATAGGGGGTAGGTAAACACACTGCACAATTATCTTTTACGGGGACCGAGTTATACCACTTTGAAGTTTCCATAGGCCGTACTGCTAATTTTTTTTTAAATTGGGGTAAAATAGGGGAAGGAGTTAACAGATTTTTTTGTCCCAAACAAACTCGATCTTACCTTTCGGGCCCGGAATCACTGTGCAAAATTTCATCAAAATTGCGGCAGTAGGAGTGTTTACAGACAGAATGACAGACAGACGCAAGTGATTTTATAATCTGTCCCATGCTATGCTATAGCAATGGGACAGATAAAAAGAGTGGCGTGACATAATTCTGCTTTATGATAAATAAGTAAATGAAAGAGTAAAAACACTGTAAACGAATATGTCTAAACCACAAATGTCATGCTGGTTCATATCGCTCTAACTGCAGCTATACACTATGCACGGCGCGCACCTGCACAAAACGTCTTGACGAGATGCAATGGCCCGAGACCCGAGACGAGACTTACTGGACCGAGACATATTGCTCTGAGACGAGACCCGAGACGCATCGGTCCGAGACCAACTGACCAAGACGTTGACGATTTTGTCCGAGACGTTAATACGTCTCAAGACCGTCTAGAGTCCAAGACGTCTCGAGATCACATCCCTGAGTTCTAGTGACTTAATTACGCACACAACAAACTAAAATGTGATTTATTTAGCAGAGTTATAAGTTTGTATAATAACTTCCTTCCAAACTCTCATAATTTGTGCCAAAAGTGTACACAGTGGCTTAGACGTGACTCCACGGCTGATAGCGATATTAACGATCAGTTGATCAATCTGCACAGCACTCATTCATGGATTAAATGTGTTTTGAAGTCATCAGTGTGCTATTTTGTTGTCTGCTATTTTTAGCGTAAAATATTTAATACCAAAAACTTATTAAATCATGTGGCGCCCTCTGTCGAGTTGATAATGAAAGGTGAGCAATCTGATACTGATAAATCACCACGTAATGTAACAATTTCGAGCATCTGCGTTTTACACGGTCGTGCGTTGACAAATTAGGTGAGGTGGAAAATAAGTGTACCTCACATAATTCTATCACCTTGGCGATCTGTGTGCCAAAAATTAGCCACTTTGTTGAAGATTTGATTAAGTTCTGACAAAAACAAGTTGGGACATTTTTTGGACCACCCTGTATTTACAGTATTATATCGTGGTGTATTCGTCCGATGCATGTGACATTTGTGGAAGTTTTTCTTGTTGCTTTTAACAGTTGATGCCAAGTTTTTTTTTGGTCGTGATTTACTGTAACGTGCACCCATATGGAAAAAACGCTGCAGATAATTCCTTCGCACTTGAGTGCTGCATAACATTACGTGCCCTTTTTGTTTGAACCATTTGATCAATTCAGTCAGTTTGGTGCATATATTGTAACATAAGTGCTATTAAAATGTGACTTTATTGTCAGTCAGGTCGTAATATTTGTTTATCATCATTCACTACAGTGTTTGCCAAATTAGTACAAAATGTTTGAAAAAAATCAGCCCGTTTCTTTTTCTTTTGCACCAGTGCAATACAAGTAGGGCTTGGATAGATGACGTATATTTCTGCTAATTTGTTTCGGTAGACCCATTTCCCAGAATTGTACCAGGGAGGGGAGGGGCTCCAACCCTAGAATGGTTTGGTACCCCAGGGTGGACCGTGAATGACGGGTTTGCGGTCTGTGCCCCTAACCTAGTCAGGTATAGGGTGGGGTTCCGCCCATGTTTGTCCTACTTTTTCTAATCTCCTATTTCTGTTAAATTTGCCAACACTGTATATGTTAGTTATTACCAGTGTTTGAAGTGCCGGCGACGGGGGGACTGAACCCTTTAACTGTTTTCTCAACCCCCTAACACTGTCAAATTATGTACTGGGGGTCAGCTATATACCATATATATATACAATTTACATCACAATTTTGGTCGGTCACCGACCGTCGAAAAGATACACCCCCAGCTAATTTTTTTCAGATTTCAAACATCGGTTAATTATTACTCACGGTGCGTGGAGTTGCGAATACAAATGTGCCCGTCCGCCTTCAGCACGAAGTATATGCACTGTACATGCACTTTCGCTATATACAAGTTAGTACATTATAATTGTGTTCAACGTTATGTTTCCACCTTTGTCTGATTATCTACTTGAGTCTTTGCTGGATCACTCGGAAAATCATAACTAACGCATTTGAAGAATTATGAAAAAAAACAGCAGATCGTAAGACGCAGGCACAGGTGCCTACATTTAGTCATCCGCATTCCCCGTGTGGCAGCACTAGCATCGGCGAAGGTTTGTGCTGTCCCGTCGCTTCTAGTTCATGCTATTACTAGGCCTATATCTAATCTGTCGCAGAGTCGTCACAAGGTGTCGCATTAATCAGATGAAAGAATGATCTACAAATGCATGCGAGTTGTTCAGGTGCTCACAGAACGACAGAAATGTAATGAACTGAACGAGTGCAGGACGGATATGACGTCAGAGTTGATCGATCGGCTGCTGATATAAAACTTGACTACTGTAACGTCAGTCGAATGAAGCAAGTTTAAGGAAGCCATAACATCGAGGCCCGTCACATGTTAGTCGTTGACACGTGTGATATCTGCAGTTCGTGAGTTAACGATCAGAGGTTCACGACACAGTGTGCATATATGCACCGCGGTCACGGGACGAAATGATGACGTATTTTTAGCTACCGGTATTGGTAATTTCGTTAATCATGATAGTCACGTTGGACAATGTCAAAGTGGGTCATTTCGTGAGTTAATGATGTCTTTTGCAGCGTCGTCACGCTTTAATGGCCGCGACAATGACGTCACCGGGCGATGACCGGATGGACTTAAATTCACACTGACCGGACCGCACGGTACTGACCATCCTGCTAAGTCGTCACACGGACATTGACGGAGACCACCGCCTGGGATGTCGAACAGCTGGGCAGCATCATCAGCAGTGCCAGTGGGGGTAGTAGGTTGAGTCGGTGGTCTGCAGGGTGTAGTAGAAGCGTCGACGTCAAGGCATCGTAGTTTGTGACCTTCAACGTGACCTTCAGTAGCCAGACCCATGAGTGTCTGTCTCGTTTACCTCTTGACCTTCAGCCGTGTCACCGCAAGGTCAAACAGATAGACCTCTCGTGATTTTCAACTGCAGCGTAACCTTCACCGTGACCTTCAATATCTAGAGCCAGGGTCTGTCGCATTCACCTCTTAAACTTAAGCCGTGCCATTTCAAAGTCAAACAGATGATCTCTATGACTGACACGTATTTTTACGTTTCAACGTTGTTTATTGTTTCTTTAAACTCTCGACCTTCAGCCGAATCTAAGGTCAAGGTACTAGTGCTTGTCGTCCTGATGAGTCGGTGGTCTGCAGGGTGTGCTGGAAGCGTCGACGTCAAGACATCGCAGTCTGAAGCCGAAATATCGACCGAGCTCCTGACTCTCAGTCGACTGACCGCTCACCGCACACGCTGAACACATACACATCACAATCAGCATCAATCATCACTGCGTCACGTAGAAGCAGAGATAGGGTCCTCGAACACTGTACTCGACAACTCGATGAACAAAAAATCATATTTGTTTTGATTATTTGCTTACAGTAAGCCTACTTACTTAGTGGCCCTGGTCTTGGCCTTGAAGATCACTATAGCCTGTCTTTGAAAATGCTGGTCTTGAATCTATTTATGTGCGGCCGTCCTGCAAGGCCGTAGTGTGAGCTTTGCCCGTCCGTTTGTCTGCCCGTCTGTATTACACTGTCTGTATTGCAGCGCATTAGAAACGTGCCACGAAGCAACTCTTCCCCCCTCAAATCGCAGCAGCCTCCTTACTTTCTCCTTTTCCTTTTCACTTCCTCTTCCTTTTTCTCTTCTTTTCTATCCAACTTTTTTCTCGCAAAGAAAGGGAATCTGGGAGAACGCTTCCCCATATAGGCCTATCGTTGTTACAGAAAACTTCCTGATAAGCTCAAGTTAGCCGGTTTTCCCACTGAATGAATACTAATCTGCGTTGAACCCTCTACTGAGCATCATCGCAAGACAGGTTAAATCCCGCTCATCACGGCTTGTGCGATAAGCGATGTGCCAAGTCAATGGGAAAGCCAAAAATTCGACCCCCCACTGCTCCCACATTTTTCAACCGATCTTTCTGAAACTTGAAACCAAGAAAGATATCCGTGATACGACCCCGCATGCAAGATTTGGTTAATGTGGGATGACGGAAAGGGGGTCTGCGAAAATGGCGAATTTTGGCTTACTTTTGGTTCTTTCTTTTTTGTACTCTTCGCCTCGCATCCTTATCACACCGTAGAACCGATCACGACCAATGAGGGCTCAAAACGCGTGTTTCTGCACAAGGAAGTGCCTTTTGGAGGTCTCCGTGATAAAAAGTAACATTTGGGAATCAAAACTCCCCAAGAACATGATTTTTGTAGGCCTGAATGGGCATTTTAAGCCAAATTTGTGAAATTTTCAAATCGCGATATGTGGAAAAGTATAAACTCGATCCAAGCAAAATTTGTAGGGTAAGTTTAGGATCGCAAAAGGGCTTCGTGGATGGTCCGGCGTTACAAAATAATAATTCGAGATGGCGGCGGCCGCCATCTTGGATTTTTGCACAAACACTAATAACTCAGCTGCCGTTTGAGTTAGATTAATGAAATTTTGCAGGAGTGTAGCCAGCTACTATAGAAAATAGGTCATGTGACCAAAAGTGGCAATTGTAATAAATTCAAGATGGCGGCGGCTGCCATCTTGAATTCAGTTTATCGCCCATAGTTCGCTTATTATTGCATATGTTTGCACGAAATTTGGCACGTGGGTTCATTTTATGGTCCTACGTACGAATTGGCTATAATATTGAAGAAAAATATAATCCAAGATGGCGGCGGCCGCCATCTTAAATTTTTGTACAAACACCAATAACTCAGCTGCCGTTTGAGTGAGATTAATGAAATTTTGCACGTGTGTAGCCAGCTACTACAGGAAATAAGTGATATGACCAAAATTGGCAACAGTAATAAATTCAAGATGGCAGCGGCCGCCATCTTGAGCTCAGTTTATCGCCCATAGCTCGCTGGTTATTGCGTATATTTGCACGAAATTTGGCAAGTGGACTTACTTTATGGTCGTACGTACGGATATACCATAATGTTGAATAAAAACGAAATCCAAGATGGCGGCCGTTGCCATCTTGGATTTTTGCATAAACACTAATACCAGGTAACTCACCTGCCGTTTGAGATAGATTAATGCAATTTTGCAGGAGTCTAGCCAGTTACTACAGAAAATAAATGATATGACCAAAAGTGGCAACAGTAATAAATTCAAGATGGCGGCGGCCGCCATCTTGAATTCAGTTTATAGCCTATAGCTGGCTGGTTGTTGCATATCATTGCACGAAATTTGGCATGTGGACTCAGTTTGTTGTCCTATGTACGGATTGACAATAACATTGAACAAAAATAAGATCCAAGATGGCGCCGGCCGCTATCTTTTATCTTTGCACAAACACTAATATCTCAGCTGCCGTTTGAGTTAAACTAATGTAAGTTTGCAGGAGTGTAGCCGGCCATTGCAGGAAATAGGAATGTAACCAAAATTGGCAATAGTAATAAATTCAAGATGGCGACGGGCGCCATTTTGAATTTCGTTCATCGCCTATAACTCGCTTGTTGTTGCATATGTTCGCACGAAATTCAACACGTGGAATCGTGGATTTACTTTATGGTCCTACGTACGGAAATACCATAATATTGAACAAAAACAAAATCCAAGATTGCGTCGGCCGTCATCTTAGATTTTTGCACAGAAAGTAATAACTCAGCGACCGATTGAGGTAGATTAATGCAGTTTTGCAGAAATGTAGCCAGTCACTACTGGAAATAGACCATGTCACCAAAATTGGCAATGATAATAAATTCAAAATGGCGGCGGCCGCCATTTTGAATTCGGTTTATCGCCTATAACTCGCTTGCTACTAGACGTATTTACGCGAAATTTGGCAGGTGGACTCAATTTTACATCCTATATACAGCTATACCATAATATTAGACAAAAATTACATCCAATATGGCGACGACCGCCATTTTGTATTTTTGCACAAAACGTAGGCCCTAATAATTTAGCTGCTGATTGAGATATAATGATTCAATTTTGCAGAAGTGCAGCCGGCAACTACTGGATGTAGGTTATGTGACTATAATCAACAACAGTAATAAGTTTAAAATTGTGGTAAACGCCATTTTAAATTTCATTTATTGCTCATAATATGGTTGCTATTTTATGTCTTTGCACAAAATAAATCCAAGATGCCAGCTATGTAGTAGTTGTTGTAATTGTAATAAAAACTAACAGGCTATAGTGACTTTTTAAATTTTAATAAAACCGCAAATATTATATACGAAAACTGCAAACAATATATTTAATGTTGTACAAGCGATGATGTAAAACAGCAAAAATCAAAAAGTATAAGCACGAACATTATGCATTAGCTTAGACATTTTTATCTGGCTACTGAGATTAAATGTCTAAACTAATACAATAGTTCGTGCTTACACTTTTTGATTTTTGCTCTTTTACATCATCGCCTTTACAACATTAAATCAATTGTTTGCAGTTTTTTATATATAATTTCAAATGATCATCGCCCTTGTATATTTTACTGCTTATAAACCGCAGTGTGTGCAGCGGAATCCGGAAGTGACGTCACTGGCGTAGCTGGTGAGCCGTGGAGCCGTGGTGTCGATAGTGGAAGGTAGACTTGTGGATGAATCCACCTCCACCGGCTTTTTGAGTCGCTCGATATCATAACACTGCTGATCCTCTTCTCCTGTAAAGTTACATAACACATGCCAAACGAATTTTTACAAATTGTATAGGCCTAGGCCTAACTGTTATAAAATTTGCGAATTTTAACCAATTTTAAAACCGAAAGACTCGCGATTCGCGAACTATAATCCACAGAAACAATTTTTAATAGCAAAGCACGCCTGATGCTGCATGAGCTCCCATACTTTACATTACCTGTAAAATGCACTTCGAAGTACATGTTTTTCGTCAAAACAATAACAGGTCGTAATTACCGCCACAAAACAGGGCTTGTACACGAACCATTATTCGCTGAAACGGTTAAAGCAGATAAGCCGACGTAATTAAATTTGCAAGCTTCGGTATACGTCTGAGCTACAGCTTTGCTCTAAAAGTTTTTTTGTCTTCAGTTTTTGTTTTGCACGTAGGCCTAACGACGGCTGTCTTGCACGTTTTGACCGTTGACACGATAAAATAAATAGTATAAAACAGTGGTTAACAGTAACTCACTGACAATGGCAAACAGTTGATGATTGATAATGATAGTAATAAAACTGTATCATAATATGTCAATATACCGAATCCTTCTTCGTCATAGTGAATGATATTCTCTCTGACATCGTCGTCGGGGTTGCCGACCGCAGCGTATGACTCGTGGTGCTGGCGATGACGTCTTAGTGCCAGCAGCAGTAACAGCAGCAGCAGCAGCAGCACTAGGCGCACAGATACAATGAAAAATGATGCTGTTACCGGATTGTAGAGGTATTTCTGGGAGAAGATCAACAGTGACTAATAACCATTGGCTTCTATCCCTAAACCTCGATGTTGTCCACTAGGCCTATACCTAGTGGACGCTTGCGCCCAGTGAAAAATAGGGGGAAAAGTTTTATCAAGGGCGTAACTTTTTCCTATTTTTACTGGGCAATCTACACCCTTAACAAAACTCCTCCCCACTTATTTTGCACTGGGCTATTTTTCACTAAGCGATCAACAGCCCTAACAAGAAGCCCGAAAAGAGGGTGGCTTGAGCCCGAAAAGGGGGGCTTCAGCCTGAAACTGGAGAGGGGGGATCTTGTGCCCGATTTTGACTATAAGTTTAAGGGGATAAAAGCCACTGCCGGTAACTACTAACAGCAGCTGAATTAACAATCCACTAGACATGGTGAGTGGCATGCAAAAAGTACCCCACGTTTTAAATCTGTTACTTTTCCTTCGATTGCTTTACTGGCAGCAAAAATGCCGCATATAATAGACAAGAAAGAACCCCAAGATTTCATCTTCCTGCCAATGTTTTTCTTTTGTTCCAAAGTTCACCTTCCTATAAACAATTCAAGTAATCGTGTTGAGCTACAGAATCCCATAAAAAGCGACTTAATTGGTACTGGGTAGTGTAACGGCTAGGACGTTAAACTTGCGATCGCGCGGTTGTTTGTTCGACTGTCGGTCTGGTCGCTTTCAAGTAATTACTACTTGGATCGGTGACTGTCTGCAGACAAGTAAACCATCCCGGTATATAACCGACACCGACATCAACTCAGCCTTCCATCCCTGCGGGGTAAATAAATCGAGCACCAGCTTGTCTGGCTGGGGTTAAGTCGGGGCGCGTTCAACTCTGTCGGATGTAGACCTACTGTGTGGGGCATAAAAACACACGAATTTTTTGGCCATAACTTAAAGAAGGGTTATCCAATTTTAATAATTTTTGGTACGCGTATTCATGACATAACTGGCCATTAAATAGCCGTTTAGTTTCCCACTTTACCCAACATTTGCTTCTGCACTACCTGGGAAAAACAGAACAGACAAAATATGCATTAAAATCAACAAAAAACTTTATAAAATTTCATCTTTCCGGATATGTGGCCACCAACAGCCAATCAATTACAAAGTTTGACTGTTGTGCAGCAGCACGTTTATTAAATAGGCATAACATTCAGGAATATTGATGAATTCAAGAAGTGACTAGTGAAGTCTGGATTGGTCTGGAGCAGAACGTTATCAACGCTCCTATCAACGAATGGAGAAAGTGTCTCCGAGCCGAGCCCATGTTCGTGGGTCAACATTTCAAACAGCTTTGTAGACAGATAAAAATGGACAATTAGATAAACTATCAGCTAAAACGATGAAAATATGGACAAAATGTGTGTTTTGTATGTTTTTTGATTAAGCAATAATACCAGTGGTAAAAATGCATTATTTTGTTCGTTTTCTTTCCCAGGTAGTGCAGTAACAGACAATGGCTGAGATAGGAAATTAAACAAATATTTGATGGCCAGTTGTATCAGAAATATTCGTACCAAAACTTATTAAAATTGGATCACTTTTCTTCAAGTTATTCTAAAAAAAAAATTTGGGTGTGTTTTTTATGCCCCACAGTGTAGTATAGGTGACGCTATGTAGCTTTAAAGTAAGAGCCTAAGTTTCTGACGATAAGCTATATCCAAACCTTCCAAACCTTCCAAACATCCCTCCAAACCTTTAAAAGAGACGACAGATAAAGCTAATTAAAGCAGCAACAGCTGACGTTGTTGAGAAACACGGCTACCTAAAAACAAAGTGATAGACGATGTGACAACGACGAGAGTGGATGAATTCAGAGTCCATGAGGGCACTTCCAGACGCGTGGAGCAGTCCACTCCAGCGTATCCCGCGTCGCACTGACACACATAGCCGTCATCTAGGTCACGGCACACCCCGTGCCGGCACAACGGCACACCGGCAGCCGAGAACTCGGCACACTCGTTGATGTTCTCGCAGATGTCATACGGTACTGTGCCGTGAGTTACAAGACGACGACCGGCTGGACACCTAAATACCGTACAACTCACTCCGATGATCGTTCAGAAAACACTAGAAGCGGAGTCGGGACGAGAACTCCTCCACATATAAGTTCACTTTTTAGCCTACTGTACTTACGTAGCGGTCCAGCTTATGATACGATTGTCGTCTGTCCGTCGTTCGTCCGTCTTCCGTCACGGATGTGTTGTGGCTAAACGCAAGTCGTAGGCCTAAAAAGTCGGCGATGGTACACATCAGATAGGGCGCTATCGACTTCCTATAGGCTGTCAATAGTAACCATATTTCCATCCGCAGCGGCTTGGCCGCACTTTTTAAAGGAAAGTTTCAAGCTATAAGTGGCCGGATCTCGGAAACGGTGAGAGATAGGGCCAAGATTACTATTAATCACTAATGAGAAATCGCATATACACTATTTCAGATGAGATGAAAATCATCGATCGACCATGGATGACATTGACGTCACTAACAACCAGTACGGTCGGTTATCTTAGCGACAGCTGGGCTTCTTGTTTGTCATCGGATATATTATGTACTCTTCGACTGTCTCATGGCATTGAACTGTTACTACACTACTACTACTACTACACACAAGCAGTCTATCTTATAGGCCTAGTGTAAGCAAGTAAGTAAGCAAGTAACCAAGTAAATAAGCCTAAGCATCATATAAATGCATGACGAAAGCATACAGCAATTGGTCCTACTTACGGTCTAAAATTTAACTGTTCATATAGCAGCGAAATACAGGCCTATTGCAGACGTTATGCGGCCTATGAATGTACTCAGTTACTTACTTGATCATTTAAAGGTATGACCCAAATTTTCCGAGGTATTGCAGTTACGCGATTAAAGTGCGACAGTAGGCTATGACAGTTGCAGAGCACGTAAGCGGAGCGGAGCTCGCTGATTTTCCGCTCAGCGCCGCTCAAGCATTGGCGGCCTATTTCAGTGATTTCCGCTCACCATGCACTCCGTTTCCGATCCGCGACCCCCTACCGCTCTGCGCTCCGCCCGACTTTCTCACTCTCACTCACGGCTCCGCTAGTCCGCTACGTTCACGTAAAGCTCCGATTAACTGCATGTCTTCTGTTTGAACATTATTACCTCCGCCAAAGAGGTAATGTTTTTGCCGGTTTTTGTTTGTCTGTCTGTCTGTTAGCAAGATAACTCGAAAAGTTATGGACGGATCTTTCTGAAATTTTGAGAGTATGTCGGGCATGGCATAAACTACAAGTGATTCAATTTTAGGCGTGATCCGGCAGAAATCCTAGATTCTGGATTACTTTGAAATCTTCGTTACCATTGCGTTAAAGGAGGCATAAGGGAACCGCTGCAAAACCGAAGATAGTGACGCCACCTGGCGAATAACATTGCCTTGGCAAAGGAACCTGCGGACTATGACTGCTTTCTAGTTATACATGCACCTCTAACGCATGGCAGGTCTCATTTGACATGTAGCATGTAATTTTAAGCTACGAAGAAACAGGGTTTAAGTTTTTGAAAAATAGTTGGTGATCGAATTCTTTCGCTGTTGATATATGAGTCGCATGTGTGTGTGTTCCCCAACAGGCCTACATAATCTGTGAGTAAATAAGTAAGTAAGGAACAACGATTATAGTGTCCGAAGCAATTAGGCCTAAGCGTCACTGCACAGGCAAAGGAAGAATGATAAAAAATGTTTAAAAAGTGACTTTTGAGCCGGGACCGAAAGACAGCTGTACGAAAGGTGTAGAGGTGACTGCGACAAGACCAGACTGTAGACTGATCCAGACACGAGCAGCAGCGACCGGAAACGCTCTGTCGCCTATATACGGTAGACAGTCGGATGCGACTGACGATCTGTGATGGGGACGAACTGCAACGTAGTCGCTGACGAATCTTTTGAGTGTAGCTATACCCAGAGCCGGCGGAAGGGCCCCTGTACCCCCCGGCCGAGGGGCCTCACGTATGCTCAGGGGCCTCATGCTAGATGTGAAATTTTTTTTCTAGTTTTTTAAAGATATATTCAAAATATAAAATGAATAAACATGTGGAAAGTTTACCCAAAGTGGACGAGTTTATTACTTTTCATTACTGTACAGTAATCTGTGACGTATTGCGGCCTATAGACGTCATTTTTTAAAAAAGACAACACAAATTGTATCTGATTTTTTGCGTCTCAAATTGTTTAAAACTGGGCAAATTTGCGACTTTCAGTTAACGTCTAAAAGCCAGAAGTGTTTCAGCTTCAGGGGGGCGAACCCCCCTGACAAGGGGCTCTGCCCCTGGACCCAGGGGCCTTACACTTGTACTTGGGGGGGGGCTCCAACTCTCCAACGCCGGCACTGGCTATACCACTGGCGTCAAAAACAGCTGATTCAACCCTTGGCAATTAAAACACAGCGAGCGTATGTTACCTGCACTCGGCGTGTCTCCATAGGTCGACACAGAGCATGCCGTGACGGCAGTGGCTGCTGGCTAGCGGTTTGCAAGCTTCCGACACACAGCCGTGACGCACGTGCTGACTTCGTGTGTGGTATTCTGCCGCTGAACTTTCGGCGTTCTCTGACGCGTCCATCGGTAACCACTCACCCGCAAAACGTACATCAGTCATACAGCCTGCGTCAGAGCAACAGCAGCAACACCAGTATCAGCGACAGTATGTAGGGCTATACGTTCAAAGCTAGGCCTATAGCGGCATGACATTAAACGTTTATTATTACTTGGCAGCCACGTGAATACTGGAAACAAACAAAAAATTGGCTGTTGAAAATAATCTCTGAGTGCCACGATTAAGCAGTGCTCATCCATACAAGAGAACACTGAGAACCGCGGCAACTCTGGCAGTATTAGGTTTAATTCTGAATATTTTGTAAGATTCGGTGATTTTGCTAAATGTGGTGTTTTTATTTGTATAGGTCTGTTTATTTCCGTCTTTTTTGAAGAATAAATGTGTTAAATACACTGTATAAATATATACCGTCGTCGAAGTCGTTGCTAACAAGCGGAGCAGAGCTAGACGAGGGAAAACGAACATCTGCACCCGCCAGAAGACCTCTCTGACTTATATGTAGTTCTACGTGACCTTCAACTGCAATATGACTTTTAACTTGACTTTCAATATCCAGACCCTGTGTCTCGTTCACTTTCTGACTTTGAACCGTGCCATTCCAAGGTCAAACAGAAGACCTATCTGACTAACACGTAGTTCTGCGTGACTTTCAACATTGCCCAGTGTTTCGTTGAACTCTCGACCTTCCGCTGTGTCCAAGGTCAAGACGACCCATTTATGCCCTAACATCTCAATGACCTTCGGCGCCGTTCAAGGTCAAGGTAACCCCTTAACCTTCAAGCACTTCACGGTATTATTCGTCGCACTATAACGTATCGAATTCGTGACCTTCCGTCTTGTCCAAGGTCAAGACGACCCATATGACCTCTAACACGTTCTAATATCTCGATGAGCTATTTCTGCACAGCCCAAGGTCAAGGTGACTTTCTGCCCTTCACGGACCCGCCGTATACAACCTTCATCGCCATTTAGCGTTTGATAACTTTTTGACCTTGAGCAGTGTCCAAGGTCAAGATGACCCACTGGCCGACTCTATCAACAGCCGCAGTGTGCCACTGTCCGTCGGAAACGTTGACGAAGCTCAGTGATAACTGCTGTTCAGCGTTACCGACGTTGTAGCGTAGCCTCAGCCGGCAATCTACTACCTACATCGGGTGCAGCTCGATATAACCCGAAAGTTTGATAGTCCGAAAGTTTTAGGCACTGGTTCAAGTATAAATACGAGGGTGGGAGAACGCTAGTTTGGCTTTGAGCCCCCGTTGATGGTATGGGCTCCTTGTTAATTGCGTCTTTTGGGAACATAAAGTGGGGGAAAGCTTTGATCGAAAAACTAAAGGTGAAGGAACTAAGGGAACTGTGTTTCCCCGCGTTACCCCATACTTTAACCACTGGTTTTAAGGTTTTTGCCTATACATTTCTACATGCTGTACGACTCAATCTCCACATTTCCTTTCAACTAGGAGTACGGTTATGGTTAGAGTTATGGTTGGAGTCAGAGAAAATGCCCGTTGCAGTAGCCAGGCCTCGGACTATCGAACATTCGGATTATAGACGCACAGTCCCTACATTCCATTCCATTCCATTTATTTGAAAATTAGTCCACAAGGGACCATTGACACACACAGCAAACAACAAATAAAAACATAAAAACACGGACATGAAAGAAATACACATAAAAGAAACAAAATGTAGTATGAACAGTACATCAGTCACGTTGCACATTTCTAGTTACGTATGCAATTAATGTTTTTGAAAGAGCATTATGAACAAACGTTATTATACAATAAGTCGCAGACTGTTTGAGTAGCGAAAACGTCTGAAAATTTTATAAAGTATTTAAATTTAATACGTAAAATGCTCTGTTCAAAAATTAAAATAAAAGTTTTGTTTTCGTTGAATATTTATTTTAAATACGTACTAAATTTAAACGATTAACGTATGTAAAATTTCTCTTTCAATAAATCTTTTGTGAAACTTTCAATAAAAATGTTAATAAAAGTTTTAATCAGGGAAAATTCAAAAAGTTGTTTTAATATCTAGAAGCCTATTGAAAAGAAATAAACAGGCAAGCAAGTACAGTTAAGATTAAGGGAAATAAGAGAACAAATTGCATCCTTACTTCGAGATGAACATGTTCAGACTTGTATGCGTTCTGCAGCTTGAAGAGCAGACCGGAGCGACGACGAGTTCGAAACATGAGTTGAAGCTGCGTCACGTACCAAGTGCCCACAAGGCGCTCGTAGAAACGATCCTTCAAGTCCCACTCAACGAAACTTCGCCGTCCAAAGTCCAAAACTGTAGTCCCTGTCAGTACAATTTGCACGAATATGCACGATTTTGACGTATAACAAAAACAGAGTAATCTGGTAAAAGACGGAATCGCCCTCTTTGTTTGTATTCGTCAGTAAGTAAGTAAGTAAACGTAAATGTATATAACGCATGACGTTAAAATTAACTTCTAATGCGGTAATGTTAGGTAACTGTATAGCATACACTGATTGCATGTTTTGGCTGGGGGTCGACCTCAAAATGTCTCTTTACTCTGCAGGTCAGGAATCCTATATGATACAACGTGTCACTCCTTGGACCCTGCAAGTGTAATCTACCTGGCATATGCCGTTTCAGTATGTCTAATGGTTTAAGCAAGGTGAACGAATGTGATAGACAGACGACAAACATGCAGACAGACCACGCTATGAAAATGTGTAAGAATAGGCGGAATCCCTTGCGCAGTTATGCTGCCTAACAGTGCTGGCAGAATTTTGTCGAATTTATCACAATGAGTGATTTGTTTCTTAACGGCACATCGGCACACGAGCGATCAGAAACCGACGTAGCAAATACTATCCAATACTACCGCATAAGTGTTACTGACTCTTGGTTACTACACCAATTTATGGACAGTATGTTAATTGCTATTGTAATTGGTAGCCATAAATAAGTAATTGTGTAATGTAAAATATGGTAAAAACTTGTTATGTAATGTCAATGTTGTTGGGGGGTACAGCAGAAAGTGGATATCAGTAAAACTGCCTACACTGTGTCTCAAAAAAATCCCCGACATTTTTGACTGTAACTTGAAAACCAATTATCAGATTTTGATAATTTTTGGAAAGAATATTCCTGACACAACTTGCCATCAAACGCCGTTCAGTTTTTCACCTCACCCAATGTATGCTTCGGCACTTCCTAGGGAAAGCAGATCAAGCAAAATATGTGTTGAAATAAAGAGAAAACCTGAACAAAACATCCCCGACATTATCAATCGTAAGTTGAAAAAAAATTAGCAGATTTAAATAATTTTTCGCAAAATTATTTCGGACACAACTGACTATTAAATAAGTGTTTTAGTTTTTACCTCACCCAACGTCTGCTTTTGCACTACCTGGGCAAAGCAGACCAAGCATAATACGTATTGAAATGAATGAAAAAAGTCAGTAAATTCCATCTATTCTAATCTGTAGGCCACAACAGCCGGTCTGTTACAAGGTTTGACTGTCATGCAGCACTGTGTGTCTACAAGATGAAGTTTAGGAATGTTTGTGAAGTCAAGAAGCGACTGGTACAGCCTCGATTGGTCTGGAGCAGAACTTTATCGATACTGCTGTCAGTGAATGGAAAAAGCGTCTCTTTGTCTGTGTTCGCATAATGGGCAAACACTTTAAGCAATTTTACTGCAAGCAGTTGAAAAATGGACAACTGGATGAAATGTTGGCCAAAGTGTCAGAAATCTGAACAAAAAGTGTTTTACGCTTTATGTTAATTAAGCAATCATATCGCATTGGATAAACAGTGATATTTCGCTGGCTGTGTTTTCCCCAGGTAGTGCAAAAACAAACGCTGGCGAGGTGGGGAACTGAATGGTTGTTTGATGGCAAGTTGTGTCAGAAACATTGGTACTATAAATTATCAAAATCTGATAATTGGTTTTCAAGTTACAGTCGAAAATGTCGGGGATGTTCTTTTTTGAGACACAGTGTATACGCTTAATGTAATGAAAAAAATCACGTACTTCTACTGCACTGGGGTCCGCGCCAGCCAGGTCGACAGGCGCAGCGAAACGTGCCATGAAAAGAGCCAACACATGTGCCGTTTTGTCCGCAGCGACGTGTCGACTGTCCGTGCTTCCGGTCACGTGGTGTCGATGAGGTCAAGTGACAGGTGGCGGCCTCACGTGGACATCCGTCTTGAACACCTCTACCTTCTCCCACTGTACCAACGTGTAGGTCGTACGGCTGACGACAACAAAAATATTGCGAGTTTTCAACTTAATATCAGTCCAGTTCATAAGCAGACATATAACAGCACATGTGCTGAATTATAGGCCTAATGAAGACGAAAAGACAAAATTAATAACAAGATAATGTTCATACGAACACGGAGTCTGTCAAATGCATTTCGATAGTTTACAGTATATGTCTGTATAAATATAATCAGTTAGCTGTTTAGATTAATAGAAAAAATCAAAATGTTTGATCTCAAATTGTACAGCAGCAATGTTATTGAAATAGAACTGGCATCGTGCGTCGGTTAAATCTCCGTTAATATTATAACTAAAAAAAGAGGAAAGGGGAATGGAAAGGAAAAAGAAGAAAGGGAAAGGGGAAGGGAAAGGGAACGGGAAGGAAATGAGGAAGGGAAAGGAGAAGGAAAATGGGGAAGGGAAAGGGAAGGGAAAGGAAAATGGGTAAGGGAAAAGGGAAGGGAAAGAAAAAAAGGAAGGAGAAGGGAAAGGGGAAGGAGAAGGGAAAGGGGAAAGGGAATAGGAAGGAGAAGGGGAAGGAAAAGGAAAAAGGGAAAGAGAAAAGAAAGGGAAAGAAAAATGGGGAAGGAGAAGTGGGAAGGAAAATGGGGAAGGAAAAACACAACATATGGCAGGTGACGCTCCACACCATGCTCTATGAGAGTATCATGCACCTAAAGGGAAAGGCAAAGGGTAAGGGATAGCGGAAGGAAAAAGAGGAAGAGGAACGGGGAATGGAAAGGAAAAAGAAGAAAGGGCAAGGAGAAGGGAACGTGGAAGGGAAAGGGGAAGGAAAATGGGGAAGGGGAAAGGGAAGTAAAAGGAAAATCTCCTATGCAAGCCGAGTTATAGCCAATTTTGTTCCAAATTTCGTTGCCACGGCAACGGGGGTTGGTCGGGGAAAAATGCAATTGGCAACATTCGATGGCCCATCCCCGAAAACCCCCCTATAGG
>Ga0056128_1001102_pt1 | contig 28745 bp, 20 predicted proteins | sample WorMetLIZISLAND2_FD_71113 | JGI IMG/M metagenome (GOLD analysis project Ga0056128, IMG submission 71113) | Marine gutless worms symbiont microbial communities from Max Planck institute for Marine Microbiology, Germany - Olavius geniculatus... ... | reverse complement strand
CTTGACATTGAAAATTGCAGTCAAACCACTGCAGATGGAGACATGGTTACTATTGACAGCCTATAAAAAGACTCCAGTGCCCTATCCGATGGTACCATCGCTGACCCCTTACAACTTATCATTTAGCCACAATACCACATGACTGGCATACCACAGTGCATTATGACCCTTCAAGGTCATTCAAGGTCAATGATTTTCATGCCACTTGAAAGCCAATATGTGACTTTCTATTAGTGATCAATAGCAACCTAGGCCCTATCTTGCACCGATAAGCCACAATACATCCATGATAGATGAACGACGACAGACAACAACCATAACAAAAGCTCGACTGTTACTTAAGTATGGTCAGCTAAAAACCTAACGTCAAACTGCAAATTGTCTACAGAGTGTGCCAATGAAAGTATTTTGAAAATCGATCAATAATTGGCAACGATATAGACAAAAGCAAAGTGCCATATTTTTTCAGCCCACTCTGCACATGACAAAAAGCAAAAACAAACACAAATATCAAAAACATATCAACCTGTGATACAAGTTCTCGGTGAGTGATGATGTACTTCCCACATGGATTTTCCAGAAGAACAGTTCCCACCACCCCCTGATCAACAGTGGAACTGACCAGCTCCACGTTCACAAACCTACACACTGGACCGGGTCCATTCAGAGTGGCAGAGGTGACAGGTGCCAGATCAACATGGCCTTGTACAAGGACAAGCTCCAGCTGGTCGTCTTTCACCTATCGAAACATTCAACACAGCCATCTTGTACATCTGATGTCACCAAAAGATGATCTTCATTCTGCCATGCCAGTCCACATGAACAGCCAAAAACACGGACAGCTTGTTACGCATCATCACTACCATAATGTTGAATTAACTTTACTTGGCTGCAGCACAAAAAAAGACGTTTCATTCCTGCAACATGTCTAATGTTAAGAGCTTATTGAGCCTATAACCAGGAAAAATGCCTTTAGCAATCCCATGTACACAGAAAAGACTCTGACATATCATATAGCAATAACGAGATCCGACGTCAAACTACAACATACAATGTTAACACTTAATGCTTTGACACCGTGACATTAACAATTGGCAATGAAACCTTCAAGAATGTTGTTCACACAGTCATACAGGAAACCTAAGGCAAATCTACTGTGCACAGTAACCACTTACAAAATTGCCAAGAATTATAGCAGCACTTTCATGCACTTTTAAACAAAAATCATTCTTATTTACACTAAGTCTCATATCAAGTTATCAGAAAAAAACAATTCCTCTGTCAAAATGACAAAAATTCTACATTAACAGCAACAAATGTGTGTCATCCACAAGGGTAATGTTGAACACAAGCATGTCGCGGTAAAATGCTAACACAACTCACCTAAGAAGAAAAGAAACAAAATAAACTAAAACACAGATAAAATTACAATTTACCTTTGCACTATCACTGACAATGATGGAAATCCCAGCACCAGTGGGCGGTGAACCAGTGAACGGCTGCAGTGGCTGTTTAATGGTGGCAAATATGAAGTCACCGTAGTCGGGAATAACACGTGCCAAGTTGCCAGCGGTCTTGTAGAACACTGTTATGGGATCAGACGGCATCAACTTGGCCTACAAGTACATCAGCAATGCAATGACATCAGTATTAACAGCTTCATGCACATGGCTATACAATCCATGAACATCAGGTACGACTGGAAAGCAATGAGCTCACAGGCTGAAAAAGTACTAAAAGTTATTATAAGAATGCAGCAGCATTCCCAACAAAGTTGAACAAACCAACTAAAGGAATTTATTTTATATAACTTATTAAAGGCTGATACGAAATCTGGAAGTAACACAAGCCATGGTTTAATTAATGCATTGCGGCCCATTTTCCACAATTACCCCATGTCCACTGTTTCACGTCAAGCTAGGGTCACAAATTTCACAGGCCTGACACACATCCTTGACGTCGCACAACTAACAACAGCTAAGCACTGCATGATCACCGTATATTAATAAATAGCAAATTCAAGATAATATACTGAGAAATACAGCTATAAGCTACCTTCTTGCGAAGCTTCTGGATGCGATTAACAACTTCTCTCGCTAAGCCTTCATCCAGCATGGATTCCTCGGGGTTCACGTCAAGCAGCACAAGTATCTGCAATGCACACAAACTGGCTTTCTACTCTTGTCCAGGGTTTCCAGTGCAGTCAAGAAATAAAATTCAAGGACTTTCAAGGACTGCCGACATTAATTCTCAATGACTAAATGTCGACATTAGATTACATCATTACAGATTACGTGACATGTCTTCTGTAAAATTGCATGCAGTCAAGTTAAAACCATATTAAATACCACCAACAAATGAATTTACAGATAACATACTGGACGCTGTTTGACAGGTTGAGTGGACAACACATAAGCAAGAGAGACATCCATTAGTTACATTAGTAAGTAAATGTGTAATGCAAATAAATGAGGAGGCAAGGGCCAATTCCAACGTGATATTTTTCAGTATTTAGCAAATTTCTTTTCTTTGGAACCTGCCTAAATTTTCACAACAATTTCACGAATTTGAACAACAACAACTAATGACCGAAAGAATGTTAACAAAGAAACGTTTGCACTGTAAGCTATCTGTGAAGACTGAAAGCCATTCAAAACAGTGAGATGCTCAAGTTATACTTCAACAACAGATGTAATACACAGAAAAGTCATACCAAGCCTATCATTGTGCCAAAGTTAGTTATGAGTCAAAGTGAGTGAAGATTATGACAAAACACACACGACAGTGTGCAAAAAGCCACTGGGTTGACTCAGTCTTCGACCCTGTGTAGAAAGGTAACATACTTTGTCGCCGACTTTCCCCGTGCATTGTTACGAGCTAAATTCCACTAGAGTGACACAAACAGGTTTGCTGCAGACTCGTCACGAACTTTGTAGCAAACATCTCGACATGTTAAGATTGTTTTTGTCCGCAACTTTCGTGATTTGTGTCGGCGACTTTCACCGAAATTTCATGGTTTCATGATTTGTCACCATTTGTGTCCATGACTTTCATGATTTGTGTCCACGACTTTTCTTGCGAGGAAGTTTTGGTGAAAGTCGGCGTAATGGAATGTGGGCTATAGAGAGCGATAGTGAATGTAGTACAGTGTAGTATAGCTGCCAGTTTAGGACGTAGATCTTGGTCCAAAGACCAGCAGCCACCCAGAGCTTGTGTCATGTTTGTCAAATAAACCAGGCAAATTCTTGCAATGGCAGTGCCACGATGACACCACAAAAAATGGTCGTGATGACATGGCTATTATTATTATTATTATAATTATTACTTTACTTTCAAGTTAAAAAGTATGACATAACTAAAGCTGGCTGCTGTCGACTTACGTTATTGTCAGAGGCAGCCTCGTAGTGGTTGGGCGTGTCATCACTTGTCTGGTCAAACGTGTAGATAAGACGCAGGTCATCCGGGCCGAGCTCGTGTCCACACACAGTGATCAGTCCAGTCTGCTGGAACGACGTCAGCTGTTCATCAGTCAGGTCCTTGATAGCGGACAGGACAGTCTTGAATGCAGCTTTTAGCCGGGCTCCGAGCACCTTATGATCGGGCTCTGCACGCAACCGAACGCCGTACTTCCGCTTGTCAGCCGTTACAGTAACCATCCGCACGTTCAACTCCTGCATCAGATAATAATCAATCTATCAAGTAAACATTCGATCAAAACTATCTAAATAGTGTCATAAGTCACGAATGAATCGGGGGTGCCTAAGGTCGGCAGTTGTGTGTGAACATGCAATTGCCACATACGTTGCATACAGTGCAAGAACAAATGATAGCTAACAATTCAAGTAGTCGTGGAAGCGTTAACAATAAACAGATCAGCACAATGGCAGTTTGACTTAATTACTGCATTTGCTCCACGTTGGATGTCGTAAGTACGGTACTGGAAACAGAGTACGTCTACAGGTAACATATGCAAACAGCTATCCATATCAACTTAGCTTGGACATCCCTCAGCGGATAAGGTCGTAAAGGGTTGGTGGCATGGCCTTTTGCCTATAGTATAATGTCGAATGAATAAAAATTAAAATAATTTAATTATTAACTGGGTTGGTGGCGTAGTGTAGCGGTAACGAGTTTGATCCAAACAACGAAGTTACTGTACGCCGGGCCCGGTTAGTACTGTGATGGGTGACTGCCTGTGGCATCTCAGCATGTAACCAGCCACCTAGGTCAACTCAGCCTTCCATCCCTCTGGAATAGGTAAATCAAGTACTGGCCTATCTGGCTGGGGTTTAGGTGAGGCGCATTCACCGGTGTCGGGTGGCAGGTAACACTGTGCGATCCCATATGGCAGGTGATGCTCCGTAGCTCTGAGATGGGCATCCCATTAAGGGCTATATCACCACCTTTAACCTGTTAAAGAAGAGAGAATGACCAGCAGTCATGACCACAGCCTATAACTTGCATATACATTCATTTTATTTTTTCTGATCAAATCAGATAAAAGGCAAACAGAAGTCAACCTCCATGATGTAGTTCTGCAGTGAAGTGACATCTTGAAGCACATCGGCATCTTTGTGAATCACGACAACTTCTTTCAGCGGATACTAAACATGGCCACAATCCACAACCGTTTAAAAGATTTCTGCCATCTGCAAACAAACTCACAACACTGACAGACAAAACCGGAGCAGTATGCATAACAATTTTATTTTTTATTTTAATATGTAATAACACTTGCGGCAAACGCGCAAGAACAATAACATAGGAAAACAGTAAAGAAAAACTACAAACATTACTAAGATAAACAAAAGGAACACAGAAAATACATGCTAAACACAGGAAAAGAATGAAAAAAAACTGGAAACATTACTAAGGGAAACAAAAGAAATACAGAAAATACATGATAAACAGACTACAAATAAACAAACTAATAACAGTTGCTAAATAAAATTCTATTGATAAATGTCTGTTGTTGTAGATTAGTCAGTACGAAAGCACTATGTCACGACTAACTACTTCCAAACTAGCAAGTTACGTCCGACTGCATGCAAAATGATGTCACAGCAAGCGACTAGTTAGTCGCGACGTAGCTGATGTCGAGTAGTTTGACTTTGGAATTACCTGGCATAAACGTGCTGTGTCTCGCTCAGCCTGCAGCTGAAAATAGATATAGGCTGACTTGCAGTCTCGGGCGTGCTCGGGCCTAATTACAGCTCCATGGGCTTAGTAAAAATGTGCATCGCGCGATGCAAATAAATGAAATGTATCAGATGACAAATGTTTTATTTGGACTATTTAAATACTGCAATTAGTTTCAATAGTGTAATTTACTAGCCAGAAGTCCTCTACGATGCACGACGTAATTGGGGCTGCTCCTTAGTGATGTTAGTTTACACTGACAATGACCACTAAATGTTTATGACAGGTCGCTGGAGCGACTAGAGTTAGTTGGGAGGTAGGTGTCTGACTAGTGCTATGACATCGTAACTTAGTACTATGTGAATCAATTTAAGTTTGGAAGTAAAGTTACAACGTTGTTATGCATACGCCCCCTGATGTAAACATCGTAATAGTAATAGTAATAGCTGCGACAACGTTTATGGTGCGTCATCGTCACAGTACACTGCCACTGTGAGAGTTCATCTGGTTCATTTGTTCAGAGCAGCACGAGCGCCAGGTGGCAGCCGACCTTTGGACCACACCGATCGATCTGAACCTCAGATATGCCTGTACCACACTAACCATTGCCATTTATTACTACTCAGTCCGAAAGCTGATACTCATTTCACCATCCCACGGAGGGTAGAAGGCTGAGTCGACCTAGCTGGCTGGCTTCGTACTGAGATGGTTTACCTGCCCGTAGTCACCCATCATGGTATTAACCAAGCCTACCGTAGAGTAACTTCAATGACTAGACAAAGCACGTTACCACTACGCCAGGCCACCAACCAAACGACCTTAAACAAATGTAAATGTATCCTTAGGCAATTTGAAAGCTGACAAATTAAGCACAGAGAAATGGCATGCCTTCATAGCAAGTGTGCGCCTGTCGCGAATGACACGTCCCAGCTCGACAGCCGTCTGCATTCTTGACACTGCCGTCTCAATAGTCACGTCAATCAATGACTCTCTGTTCACACACAATACACATGCATGCAACATGGAACATTACAACAAATGGAAAATTAACAGTGCCAACATACTATGCGGTCATCCACTGACTTTTGACCCGCTGAGCTGAAAAATTAGCAAATTGGTTACTCGGAAATGTTTAAAACAATTCTGGTTAACCTACACCCTTTCATTTTCAAGTTAGAAACCCATACACAATGAAGAGACAGATAAATGGACAGAAACGTTAAAAACCATTATGTGCCCTATTAGAAAAGCCACGTACACTGTGTCCAGAAAAGAAGTAACCCCCTAAACATTGTACAATAATAATGTTAAATCTAAACAAATTTAAATAAAATTTTGTACACTAATTCGCAATAAATTGCTGAAAAAATCACCAAATTAACTGTTGAATATCGATAACAAATTATCTCTCTTGCCAATATGACGTTAAATAAGTAAACCCCGCGGTTACTATATATTTTCGTAACTCCAACAAAAAACATTCAATTTTGGCAAAATTCTGCATCAATAATGCATCATCCACTGGCAATACAAGTGCCAAATTTCATTTGAATCTGCTAAAGCAAACAGTGGTTTTAGTGAGGTCACCCCAAAACACTTCAGTTTCAAGTCATCTTTGTGTCTGACGTAATCCACAAAAAGCTAAAACTGAAGTGTTTGGAGGGTCCCCGCACTAAGGCTGCTGTAACTATTGTTTGCTTTGACTGATTTACTTGAAATTCGGCACTATGATTGCCAATGGACGATGCATTGTTGACACAAAATTTTGCCAGAATCAGATGTTTTTTGTAAATTACAAAAATGTACAGTAACTGCGAGGTTCACTTATGTAACGCCATATTGGTAACGGAGATATTTTGTTATCGGTATTCAACAATTAATAACTCTGCTACAAAATAATATTTTTGGATGAAATTCGGCGATCTCTTTAGCAATTTATTAGGGATTAATCATACAAAATTTTATTGAAATTGGTTTATTTTTGACATTCTTATTGTACGATGTTTAGGTAGTTACTTTTTTTCCGGACACAGTGTATATACCACAACAACATGCTAAGAAAATAAGCCACACTTTGTAAATGCAGTGACTGCATATTAAGCTCTCATGACAGCGTAAGCCCCGAAACATGAAGAAAACAGTACTATTGTAGTACTGACTGTTTGGAGCAGTGGCGTGTCTGCATCCTGCACCACAGGTTGTGTAGTCAAAGCACTGTCAAGCTACAAAGTGCAGAACCACTACCTTACGCAATACTGTCATCAGCAATGCAATAATACCCCAAGCGGTATTTAACATACTGAGGTCATAATTTCACCCAATATTAAATCACAAGATATTTTATCCACGTTCTCGTGGTATTTATACTACTAAATGCTGCCATGTGCATTGCAGGACACTCTTCCATCAAATCCCAAAACTCTAAAGACCCTATTTGGGTTTCGAGGACTTTCCAGGTCATGGAAATATGAAAATAAAAAATTTTCAAGAAATTTTTACCACGTGTGGCCACCACAGATAAGATGTGTGACTTACTGCGGCTGAGGCAGCATGAGATAGTGAATGCTGCTGGTGTCCATGGCTTTGGTTGATTTGGCATCAATCAGATGTCGTAGGTTCTGATACATGTGCTCGGTGAGGAAAGGCACAAATGGAGCCTGCGCAGTAGCAACAAGCACAAATCATCACAGTAACACCATTCACGCAACACGATCAGCAATAGCCAGCACTCACACACTTCTGTCACAGTCAATATTTACCACCAGCTCCGTAGTGAAGGAATTACTATAAACAGCAGTCCACATCTATGCATCAGTAAGCAGAATCTAGCTACATCCTGACACCTAACAGAAGACACCAAAGACCACTGAAGGCAGTATATGGCTATTATACAGACATCTTAATTCTTATCTGCCCCATAGATGCTGAAACAAAAAGATGCTAAAAAACAAAATCGACACAATTGTTCCACAAAACAACGATGTGCCAATTTTCAATTCATAAGGTCAAAGGTTAGGGCTACAGTAAAGCAGTGCTGCGAACAGCTAGCTGGACAGTTACACAGTATTTCTGCACTGCGCCGACATATTTCTGTCATGAAATGTTGAAACTTGCTTGACATATAGACAACGACAATAAAGTTCGACAACACCTACCATGACCTTGGTCATTGTGAAAAGCACAGAGAAAAGTGTGTTGAGAGCGTTGCAGCAGTCTTCGAGACCCATCTCGCCTCTGAGACGTCTCCGGTTCATCCTAACGTACCAGTTCGTCAGCTGATCCACAAACTTCACCAGTCGAGGCACCACCGTGTACAGACGGTACGCTGCCATACGACAAAGCATACAGATGCCAGTTACAGGTAAATGCCACTTTGAACAATTACACTGACACTATCAATTTACACTTAATCGGTCAATTTTACTCCAGCTTAGCTTCAGTCCTGGTTTAAATGATATGCAGTTTTTTTGGCATAGCTGAAAACAGAAACTGTAACATTACAGCATCACAACAGAAAAAGTCTTGGGTTCAACTTCTGGTTGGGTCACCACATAACAAACCAACCAGGTCAACTCAGTTTTCCATCTATTCAAAGAATGTAAACCATGTACCAGCATAAATGTTTGGAATTAAGGTGGGGGGTGACTTCATCCATGTCAGTTGGCAGCCAACACTGTGGCATGCAACATTATGGCATGCAATGCTATACACATCTGTAACCCTTTCCTTAATTATTTACAGTCGCCAGTTCCAGAGTGACACATTCACGACAGTAGGGTTAGGATAAAATCAAAAATAACCTTGCATCTCCTGTCTGACAAACATGACAAGACTTTGAGTGAAAGAGATTATCCAGCGGTCCATGTAGTTGTCTGCTTGTTCTGTGCTGGTCTCACTGTACACAAACTCCGTCTGCTCCTCCTGCACCAATCACAGCCCAATGCTGCTACGGGATTTATGGCCATCGGACAAATTGCTGCCTTCAGCACTATGGACGTCCAGCGAACTTGTTCATCCACAAAAAGTAAGTATGCTTAAGCCTTTAGCCTTAGCACTTCTACTTCACTCCGAAACTCACTGTCATATAACTCTATTATATAAATCTGTCAGACTCGTATATACTTTTCTGCATAATTAAAAAACTAAACTGTTTGTCACTGCCTATAGTAAATGTCAATGAATATGTACACCATGTTCCAAAATTAGTGACCCCCTTGTTTCAAACACACCTAATTCAGCTTGTAATTCATGGATTTCAACAACATATCGTACACTGCACTATCTTAACATTACTTATGGTCACACCCATTACGAATTTACAAAGTACGTATGCACTTCATTGTGTGTGCTCAATGTGATGTCATTATGAAGTCAAGAGTTTGTTTACATCAGGGTTACGTTCAATACGTTGTTACTGACAAAGAGATCAAGCAGCAGTGTACCCGCCTTAGACTAAGAGCTTGCGTCAAGGCCAAAGATAGCCACTTTGAGCTCAAACTTCAAATACTAGTTCCAAATGATTGTCTCCACAACTGTTTCTAATTGTGTAAAAATCTGTCTGGTACTAACGATTTTACACTAACTTATCTATAGAGGGTTGCTAATTTTGGAGCACGGTATATATGGTAGACCAGTCTCTGATACTGTGGCGCTATTTGTTTGCAACGTAAACTGCTACGCAAGTGTGTTTCGATTCACTCATTGTGGAGTTATTGTAACACAGACGACAAACATCAACATTTTTACTCAAACACAGCTGCTCAACAGTTCTGTCCTTTGTCATAAAACAAGAAAAGCCCAGCTAATGCAAAGGGAAATGCGCGACAGCGACACCTGTGTGAAGGCCCGGTGTGAACGAAATCTAAGCTCACAACGATGTTTCATTTAGACTCAACGGTGGATGATGCTTAGCACCATATCCAATGCATGAATTCCAATAATGGCTGAAAATCGCAAATTTTTCTTACCCCCTCCCATTTAGCACCCTCATTTGGGGTAACCCCTTTCGAATTTATGGAAAAGCTTTACGGTTCCTGAAACTAGAGTCTTCCAGGCAGCCGATGGTGAAGATTTGGTGATCCTAGCTTGCACCGTTTTCGACTGATCCACCCGTGTGATGGACAGATGGACGGACGGACGAACGGACAGACAGAATTGTCTGAGACGCGCTAATGCATAAAAATAGCAGTAAATGGATCAATCAGAGGTACTATAACTTAACAGCATAGCTCACTCTTCAACACTTAAGAGGAAAAGCTCAACACAGTTCAAACCTCTGCCAAGGACAGTGTTTTTATTGGCTGTAACTAAAAAGACATCACATTAGAATATAACGAATAGCTATAACAAATGCTGGATAATTCAGACACAGACCTAGGACGCTAGAAATGTGAATCCAGAATATTTAATTTATTTAGTTGGTTTTCTGTAAACATTCACATCTAAAGTAGAAACACAATATATTAAACTTCATACAAACTTAATAATTATGTGTAAATCAGTTGTTGACCAGCTGAGTGTTGGTACCACCCAGTAATGCAGTTCCTAGCAGAAACCACTTAAAAAGCAGTTCTGAACTAGAACCAGAGCTTTTAATCAAGTCAAATCCCCAACGATTCCCAACCCAAAACAGACGTTTTTTTAAAAACCTGAATCAAAACTCAAAAATCTGTTTCAGACATGCTACTTTCTGAGTACAGGCAATCTTGAAGAGAGACTAAAAATGAAACAAACATACATGGGTCAAAACATAACCTCTCTTCCTTCTACAGAAGTAACCATTTCTGAGTAACAGTATTACTGACCCGCTGCAATCTTTGCACGTTCTGCACAAGGAACCGATATGCATTGTACCACGGAAGAAAGACATCTTTGACAACATCTCGAACACCTTCCTCCTTAAACCGGAGATTGTCCGCACGAACCACTGGCGAGTTCACTAGATACAGCCTGCAATGGACAACATCAACGACACATCAATTTTTGTTTGTTTTACTTTTTTCTGTCTGTACAAATGCCAGCACAACCAAGCATCTCGGTACCTGACAGACCGCTGCTCGCCAGTCTCTGACGTCATTTTCTGACAGCGTCTGCATTCGGCCAGCAGTCACCAACTTTCTGTGCTGCGTCATAGTCTCAGTCAAAGTGCGTGCAGCTATCGAGCGTTTTCTATAGCCGGCCCTACTGTCTGGAACTCACTGCCTGATAACCTTCGTGATCCGGAGTGCTCTGTAGACACCTTCAGACAGTCATTGAAAACGTTCTTGTTTTCCCAGTATTAGTGTGTCCAGCACATCAGAGGTTTTTCATGATAATGTGCTACATAAATCTACATTTGACATTGACATCAATACTGTATAAAAAGAACAAGAAAAAGACTTCGTAAAGACACCAGATGGCTAAATCCACTGAATAAGAACTGTTCCCCTTATCGGCACTTTGAGGTGACGAGGGGCAAACTAGCACACCAGTCGGTCGAATAACATTACAAGCCATTAACAGCCAGCAACTTTAACCATCTGCATTAGTATGCTGGCAGTTCTGATAGCAGGGCCTAGTGTTATGCAGAACTCGACGTTTCTTCCTAGCGATTGCCGTAACCATCGCCAGTGCTCATTTTGGATACCCATGGAGAGATGGCCAGGCGGATTTGGTCTGGGTGGCTTTGTCAAATACATAGACGATATACCCGCAATCCATCTCAGTACGAACGCGGCTCAGCACTGAGCAACTTCTTTGATGTGACCAACAATCTTAGTGCTACACCAAGCCGACGCCAATACTTTACAGACTACATTTAAAATCATACAAATGCACCAAAAAAAACACATTTACATACACATCAAAAGTAACGTAAAAAGTACATTAAATCTGGTATAAAATTATCAAAGAAAGCTACTGAAATCCCATGTATATTCTCACCTGATAGCATCAGCGCCATACTTGCTGACAATGTCCATTGGGTCAGGATAGTTCTTCTTGCGTTTACTCATCTTCTGACCATCACTGCAATGCAATAACATTCTACTTATATATATATGTATAAACTTTATTATCAATTTATCTATCAAAATAACTTGCACAGATCTTAGCAGATTCTGTAACATATGCAACAGTTTGATGACAGATAAAAACATTTTGCAAACTGACCGTAGACTTTTTTATCACACCTATAATGCACATCACACCATACTGTGTAAAAAAAACACTGGTTGAACAAATCAGACTAACGATGACACATTAAAAGTCAAATGTTATACAGTAATATGCTTCATAAGACTACTGCTAAAACCCATTACAGTTAGTGAGTGAGTGAGTAGAGGGTTTAACTTCTCTCTCAAAACATAAGAAATCATTTCAAGGATGGCCTTTCAAAGACATAATAATGAAACACAGAATTTAACCCTTGCAGAATAAAAAAAATCCATAAGACAATTAAATCCATAGACTATACATGTAACTTCAAGAAAATTACGTGGCAACATGATGAACATCAAAGCGGAAAAATGAGACAAACTAACCCAACAATTAAAAATCCACCACAAAGTCTACCAAAAGTGACAAAAAGCAGATAAGCATGAACAAATTGATAAGCAACGCACTTACGCCGCAAGAACAAGCCCGTGGCAGATGAGGTTTTTGAATGGAGCTTTGCCATATAGAGCGGTCGATAAAACCAGCAGGGTATAGAACCATCCTCGCGTCTGATCAATTCCCTCGGCAATGAAATCCCCGGGAAATCCATCCTCGAATTCTTTCTGTTTCTCAAACGGGTAGTGGTTCTGGGCATACGGCATGCTTCCACTCTCAAACCAGCAGTCGAAGACTTCAGGAACACGTCTCAGCACAGCACCCGGGACTGACAGCGATGGAATGGTCAACTGGTCTATGCTGCAACCATCAACAAGTGCTTGCTTTTATGTGACTATTTCTGCTCTCTGTTTAATCAACCTACTTCTCAACATTAAGTACAGACCAAATAGAGAATCTTTTGGGGAATGGCTTTAACAGGCTGTGTTCCCCTCCTATCGCCCAAACAGCAGCATCAAAAACAACAAAGAAAACTTCTGCTGTTACAGTAAAGTTAAAAGATCTGACACGATGTACAGTCATTTCAGTCGCAGTTTTATGTCCATTCGAACAGAAAAAAAGAGTACTGAAATTCCGAGAAGACGTTGCCATCCATGACTCAGCTATCTGAGGATTATTCTGGCTAAAACCGGGTCCTCCGAAGGTGACCATTAATAAGGACTGCTGCAGCCAGAGCATTATGGTGCTTTAGAAATATGTATATTTTATTTATTTTATTACTAACGCCAACATACAACCAGCTGTATTAAATTACCTTTCCCTATGCAGGTCTGTGATGCTGTCAACTCCAGTCAGCTGTTTCAGTTCGTCAACAGATCCAACACAAACAATCTCACTCCCATCCTCGCTCATCCACAGCGGGATTGGCGTGCCCCAGTAACGATTGCGTGATATTGCCCAGTCCCTCGCCTCACGCAGCCAGTTACCAAACCGCTTCTCCTTCACAAAGTCTGGCACCCTGAAAACACCCACCCACACATGATCATCGTCCCCACGTTCACCAAGCTGGCTAGCTGGTGGTCGCAGAAGATGTTCTAATGAAATACACGGACACAGCAGAACTGCTATTTTTTGCAGACCAGACAACCTTTCTAATATCGTAACATGCTCATACACTCATTGCGCATGCCCATCATACTGTTTATAGTGGGATAAATGTCATTAGTTTGGTCACTGTCTGGTGCAAGTTCGCTCAAAACTTACCTATCATATTCCAGACCATGGATTAACATACACAAAACATATGCGCTTGTTTTTTGTTTACCTGAGTCAAATTTCTACCACACGGATATGTTGCCTTACGCTGGTCTCTAGAATTAAACACGTGGGGATGGTTGTGGAATGATTACCGACTGGCTGCATTTCCTGTTTATCTAACAAGATAGCAATGAAGGATTAGACTGCATTGAAATAAACAAAGAAGTGCATACACTGGCAAATGGATTACAAATGGTTAGACAGTAAAATAACAAGAAATGAGAATCCAAGAAAAGTTAGTTAATTCACGCTCCTAGTCCGCTTTACTCTGTATGGAATGAAAAGCATTTTTAGCACTCAAACTGCTAGTAGTCTAAGTTCATTTAAATCTGAGCTTAAAAATCAATTACTAATAGGTCAGCCGGGTGTATAAGAACTAACCAGTACGTCTGACTGTTGCTAGCCAGCAGCTTGTCTACCATGTGTTCCACTCTCACAAACCAACTAGGAACTGCTCGATAGATCAGCGGAGTGTCAGATCTACAGCACAATCAATAATCAACTAATCAACCATCTAATCGATCGCTTAATCAATCAGGCAATCCATCAATCAACCGATCAATTAATCGATCAGTCAATGGGCAAACGAATGGGTGAGTGAGTGAGTGAATGAATGGATAAACAAGTAATTTCTACGCAATACTCTTTATGTGTGCCTCACAGCTGAAAATTGCAAAAAAAAACTATTTTGGGGGTTCAAGGTCATTGACGTTGACACCATTAAAAGGCGTTTCACTAGTGCTCGTTATGATAAGCAGCATGTCTGCATCTATTTGCAAGCATTTTCATGCTTCACAAGCCAATAGCGATAAAAACTTTTAGGGGTACCCTTCTTTGATGCCCACGTGCACTGCCCTCATTGAACCTAGGGGGTCAGAACTTGCAGCAATAAAATCTACACTTAATGCTGAAAATTTTGTACATAGATTGTCTTGAGCCATTTCAGCGCAATTCACTCTTAAAATGTGTGTTACAGCCAGAAATCGGGAAAAAATAACTAAAACAGCTTATTTTTTGGGGGGGGTTTAAGGTCATTCAAGGTCATCAATGTTAACAGACGACGGCTAAGACATGCAAAGCACTACATGCTCTTGTGCGTAAAAAAATGAATGAACAAACCAATCACTGACATCAACATCAGCATGGTCATATTTGCAACAACAACTATTTACCACAGCTCCTTCTATACCACAAGATTAATACACCAGCCAGCATAGGAACCTTTTAAGCTGGTTGCCTATCACTACTGTAGTTTACTGCTGAGTCTTAGCAAGAATCAATTTAAAGAAGACCAAAAAAAGAGTCCACTACACCAATCACTGGTGCTCTTAATACAGCCATCAGCTATGAGGGTCATCCCAAAAGTTTCTGGCCTCGACATATTAAACAATAATATTTTCTACAATCTATACATTAGTGAAACGTATGTCCTTTACGAACTGCAATAAGTCGGTTGCGGATATGACGTTGTTGTAATTTATGATGTCATATAGCTCTAAACTGAAACAATGTGGAGCACTAACGCAAACAGCATAGAATCAGGCTCACAGTTGCATGACAATTTTCCAATCTGTAGCTAGGCTTACCAAAGTGGAGCCCCGTGGCATCTGATTTTGTGAATTACAGTACTGTTAAACTAATATGCGACGGCATCAGTCAGTGCACTGCCATTTAATTAAAAACCTTAATTACGCTGAACAGGCTGCAATATTCACAACTCTATTTTGAAGTGTCAGAAAAAAAACTAAATACGTGTTTTTGCATGCCAAAAATACTTCTGCTAATGACGAGTGTATAATTATGCATCAAGATGAAAAAAAGGAGAAGAAAAAGACAACGGACCTCCAACAGAAGGGATAGTTATGAGCTACAGTGCCTTGGTGAACGAGCCGCCCATTCTCTTTCAGCCACTTTATTATATTCTTGTCTGCATCCTGTTCCACAACACCCCCAAACATAAACACTGCACACGTGTGATATATTCAATTCCATTTTCAACATACTGGAGCATCAGATAAAATGCAGCGAGTTTCCCCCGCTTACGTCCCAGATTCTCCCAATATTCCACAGATGTAAAAACATTTTTAATGTTTTTTTATAAAACTTTTAAAAACATATTTTTTATGTTTTTTTAATTTAAAAAAATGTTTTTGTGCTTTTTAATGTTGTGTTTTTTGTTCTTGTTAACACATAAACGTAAAAAATTACAAGTATGATTCATTTATCATGGGCAAATTGCGTTCAGCTGTTTTTGATTTGTACATTCAGTACATTCCAGTTTTTAGTTTTTACAAATGATAGGTGTTTGTTTTTAATTATCTGAGTTAGATATTCTTTGCATGTATAATGACGAAAAAAGTAGGAATTGGAAACATCTGCAGTTTAATGTTTGTTTATGCATGTTTTTATAATGTTTCTTATAAAAGCGAAAAAAACATATTGTTATGTTTTTTTAATTTGCAAATCAATGCTTTTAACATCTGTGCAATATTCATTGCAAATACTTGCAGATGAATGGCCAGGCTAAATTAAGTGAAAATATATCCACAGAAATATAAATTCAGACTGTTCAGTGTTCACATGGTGACAAGTTACTAATCTCACTTTAAAAACTACTGTGATACTGTTGTTACCATTGGCTGGACAACAAAACATGGATAGTTGTTTTCGATACACAATAACGATCATGTTTGACTATAATGACTAATGCTAATTAATACCAGTAGACTAAGCCAATATAGACAATACAGTAATGACTGCTGATCAGTGTATTATGTTATTATGCATTTGCAACAATCAGATTAACTATGGCAATAATTAACATTAGTGAAGCCACGAACCTTGATGTATTGTCCTTTGAAGTCAGAGACAGGGTCAGTGAATCTGCCACTCATATCCACAGGGCAGAGTGGCGCCATGTCTTTGGTTATCAGCTCATAACGCAAGCTGATCCGATAGTCATCCTTCAGCCAAACACAACCAGTACCATCCATCACTGCGCCATCACTGTCACTGGCAAGCATTCTCATGACAAATTTATTATTGCAAATTTGAAAATTGAGCAAGCAACCTCCAACAAGCTACTAAACTCCTGTGCGCTTGAGTCAACAAAGCCTCCTACACTCAGCCGAGATGGCAACTGACAAGAAGCTGATGGGTGACAGTTACATGCAACAGCAGCTACTGCTGTAGTGCGTCTTAGCCAACGCAATTCTGTCCGTCCGTCTGCCTGTCCGTCCGTCCGTCCGTTACACGGGTGGATCAGTCAAAAATGATGCTATCAGTAAACATAAAATAAACAACTGCACAGTATAATAAGCCAGTGACAAATATGATCTGTATCTGTTTCAGTGAGACTGCTAGCTAAGTATAGTAAGCTGTTACAAGTTGTGTACACAGTTCCTAATAACTACTGAACATCACACAGCATATAACCGGGTTATATACAACCAAGCTAAATGATACATTTAAATGATACAAACTAGAGGGTGGTTACGACTGCCCAAGACCTGGACTGTGTTCCAGATTGCTGCCAAAATCTAATCAGTTGGTAAATAGCCCCAATTATGCCTCCGCTTACATGTGACAACTACAAGGCCAAAAAGTGAGTTTTGGGGCATATTTGACCCCACTGTGACCTTGAACCTTAACCTTTTAACCCCAAAATTTGGTGCGTTCATCCTTGCCCAAAAACCAGTTAGTGGTGAAGTTTGGTCAAATTCCTTCAACAAATACCCAAGATATCGTGCTAACAATGTTTGTTCGAGATTCACGCACCCACACATGCACAAACACTCTGGAAACATAATGCTTCCAGCTATAACATTGACGGAAGCATAAAAATGTCAAAAACCTCGCCAAAGTACGGTGCCTGGTGAACAACGCCCGTACCACTGTCCTCCGTCACGTACGTGTCCAGAAGAATGCGAAATCCTCCGCGATCCTTCATCTGCAGAAATTCCATTCACAACACAAAACTTATCAATAAAACCATAATAATAACCAGCAGGGATTGGAGCGCACAAACCTCCGCTAACATCAGTGCTGGCCCCTAATGAATAAAACCGACTTAATCCAATTTGCTATGTATGTCACTTAAAATATTCCAAGATCCGGACAGTGTTCCAGATTTCCACTAAAATCTAACAATTTGGCAAACAAGCCCCAACTGCCCCCGACTTTACAAAAATAGATCTGTTTAAAATTTAGCAAAAACAGTGTTAATTCATCAATTCGGTCCATGTGCCACGAGACGTATATGTTAACATTCGAGCCACAGTTAAGCACAACATATACACCGTTAGATAAACAACAAGTAGTTTGAGCAAAGCTCATGAGATGCACAACGGCCTTAGCAGTTTCCTATTTGCAGATTGTCTTGATCTATCTCCAGCCATTTCGTCCCAATTCAGTGTTGAAATGTGCAATGCATCCAAAAACTGCTAAAAATTCACTAAAAACCGCTTTTTGGGGGGTTCAAGGTCGTTCAAGGCAATCAATGTTGATAAAGCTAAAAAGGTTGTCACCAGTGCTTGTTATGATAAGCAGCATGTCTGTACCTATCTGCAACTGTTTTCATGCTACATGAGCCAATAGCGGTAAAATAACCACTTTTTAGGAGGGTAGCCATCTTTGACGCTTGCCTACGCCGGCCTCCTTGAACCTAGAGAGTCGGGACTTGGACTGCTGAAATCTACGTTTAGTGCTAAAAATTTCATACGCAGGTTCTCTTGGTCTACCTTCAGCCATTTTGTCGCAATTCAGTGTCAAAATGTGCGCTGCATCCAAAAATTGTGAAAAATATGCCAAAAAACTAAAAAGCCCATCACCAGTGCCCTTTATGATATGCAGCAAATCTGTACCTATCTGCAACAGTTTTCACACTATAAGATCCAATAGCGGTAAAATAATGTCTTTTTAAGGGGGATACAACTTTTTGATGCCCTCATTTGAGGGGAACCCCCTCACCCAGGGGCACAAAATTTTGTCACTAAAAACTAGTCTTGTGGCAGCCCACAGTGAAGATTTTGTGATCCTAGCTTGCACCGTTTTGATACAGTCCACAGTGTGACAGACAGACAGACAAACGGACAGACGCCTAGATGATGGCTAAGATGCACGAAGCATTCTGCTGTCACGCGTAAAAACAATAACTATAGAGAAAAGTAAGCACAAGATTAATTCACTTACATGCAGAAAATAATCAAACAGTGGCTTGTATGACTTGCCTTCCAACGTTGCACCTTTAAACCTGTGCATTCAACAAAAATAACAAAATATAGTATACAAACGCTAAACTTTGTCTTCAAAGACTCTATTACAGCTAAACAGAGACTGGTACTGATACAGTTACATTCCTCGTGAGATATAAACCAAAAACTTTGTTTTCAGCATCAGATGACTAGAAGCTCCAAATTACAACCAAAAATAAACTGGAGAGCTCTTACTACAGACTACACTATGTACTTCTGACAAGGCAAAGACTGATCTTCCCCAAATCACAGGGGGGCTTTTTCCCTACCGTAGTGCAAACAGTCCCTGCATGTTTTAATAAACTCCCTCCTGAATTTCCTAAGACACGTTGCAGAATATCACTTAATGCTCAGTTTGTTAATGGTAAAGGACGTGTTAAACAATCCAGATCCCTTCAAAGGCTGAATTAAACAGTAACAGGCACATTTTTCAATGAAACCATGATAAAAATTTTCCATAAGTTTTCAAATATATTGCACACAGCAGACACCAAGAACACTATGAAAACATTATAAGAGGTGAGAATTACTGATACAGGTACTAAATAACAAGCATTAACATAAAAAAAACAACATAGCACAAAAGCTTTAACAGTCATAGCTGAAGGTAATGGACTATACATCAAATATAAGACAAACTACACACAATCAATCGTATAATGAGACCTTTCAACGATTTCATACTGTGAGGCAGACTTGTACAGCTCACACAGTCTTGCTTCCATCATTATGTACATGCGACCAGAGGACTTTTCTGCAGATAACAAATGCAGTTTACTTCTAACAGTATTTCACCCAAAGCAACACAACAATTTAGTAGTGAGTATCATCACATAACTTGGTTTACAAACATAATTCTCTCAACAACTTGTTTACCACCAGTTGAAACCATCTGCATAACATTAACATAGTTAGGGCCGACTGATTCATGTCCAGGTTAAAGATAACCTAGTATCTCGCTATAATGGGCGGAAAGTCTGTTTGTCTGTCTGTCAGCCCCCTCTAGCACCTTCCCTGTTGCACGGTCGCGGACCCTGACTATGGCATTTGAGTCCATGGGCCTTGGGTACGTGCCCACACCTTGCCCCCATGGGCAGCCTGAGAGGCGGGGGTCGAGTTGCCGGGTCTTCTTTCCCTGCTGATTCTGCCAAGTTCGTCAGTTCGCTCAGCTTCGTGGCGACATCTGGTGAATGACAGCCACTTAACGGTCCAGTTTTCCGACTGCCCCGTCGCCCCTTCCCCCACGTCTCAGCCTAAGGCCTCAAAGACGGCCATGAATTTCATAGTCTCTGCAACGTGTGCTGGCTCAGGCTGGCAATTGGATCAGTGGCGCTCTCTGCACGTTACGATCGCGCACCGACTACCGTCCCTCCCAAACTCTTGCACGTAGCTTATAACAACTAGCAAAGTAACCCATGAGAGGTACTTTGCTAGTACGTTAAAGTCGGTAATGCAAAAAGTTAACCTCTGTTGCATTGATTCATGACACATCAGCAGCATGAGTTATCTCGAACATAACTTGCACAGTTAACCTCTCCATTTTGTGATGTTAGCCTGCAAGATCGAAGCCGACTCATGTAAATAACAACATCTGCAAACCTTTGACAGTTGTAGATCGATGAGCCAAAAGATGAAAAACCGTGACAGCATTTTGCACACTGAATTCTATCATTATAGTCAGCAAAATTATTGTAATATGATTGCAATTTTTCTACGTGCACAATTCGCCATGCAGCTGTGAATAAACATGTTGTCTGTGCCAGTGACCTTGACCTCACGGCGTGTGTCATGTGGAACAGTTGACTTTTACATTGGGGCGATACGTTGTAAAAATGACAATATTAAAACTTCTTGAAATAATCATAATCGTGACTATTGAAATTGTCATTTTCACAGTTGCTGCAATGTGTTGTATTGCATTTATTGCATCCTGTCGGAATGCACTGTAAATTAGTTGCCATTTGAATATCCTCTATTACCCACAGACACACCATTCAGTTCATAAGCCTATAGTGAGCCGTAAATGAACAGCCACGCGACTACTACCGCCAATCGAAATGCTCGATTCATGGCGTGTTCATATGGACAAAGTTTAACTTGTGAATTAGCAAACTCTGGTTAGTTTTTCCATGAATAAACATGACAGAGGTTAATCAGGTAACCTAGAAGTTAACCTGGACACGAATCAATCGGCCCTTAACATACCTTAGGAATCTCACAACCACCAGAACTCATATATCTGACTTACTCAGGTCATTTATGTAGAAAAACCATCACCACCAAATGGTAATTATTATTTAAAAAATGTTGTAAAAGCTGTGAAAAATGTGTGTAAATTAACAAGTGAAAAATGTCAGCCGACAGCCAACAGAGACGCGGCTGCACACATATCTACGTGTATGTGCAGAAAGCACTCGCATATTTCAAATTGCAATTAAAAGCCACTTCTTAATTGGCTAGCAATGACATCTTAGATGCACAGAATTCACAGCAAATCAGGTCACCCGGCAAACCATGTTCATGAGCTGCAAGCTACGCATCATCTTCTTGAAGTTTTTGACGTCTGGTATGCTTGATCTTTTGACCTTAAACACTGAAAATGAAACACTGATTACACCTGCTCAGGGAAAATGCACATCAACTTTGTTATTTTTTGCTATGTCTATTTGTTTTCAAGTTGGATATCAGTAAAGAACAGACTGACAGACGAATGCAGGAGCAAAACCAATAATGCGGCCAATTATGACTGCCACAGAGCAATTCAGTAACAGTATATCGCTGTGCTGCTGACCTTTAATCTTGACGTAGATAAGGTCAGGATGAACGCAGAGTGCTACATTGCTAGGCAGAGTCCAAGGTGTTGTCGTCCATGCAAGCATGATGACGTCCGGCATTTCCAGCAACGGAAATGACACGATCACTGCAATAAACACGCATATTGAAAGCCATTCTATTATAGTTATCACATTCATTATTTCTCGGAAAAAGCAGTGTCGATAGAAAAAATCAACCAACTCAGCCTTCCATCTCTCTGGGGTAGATAAACTGAGTACCAGTCTGAGTACCTGGCTGGTGTTAAGGCGCGGCACGTTCACCTGCATCGGGTGGCAGGTAATGCAGAGCAATATCACAGGTAACAGATGGGCTGCAGCTCTCAGATTCTATCAAAAGTCATACACACCTTAAACATTTCTAACCTATGCACTATGGCTACCAGCATAACGTTGGGGATCCAAAGGGCAGAATCTACAATGTCTGTGTAACTACCTCATTACCAAAATGCACCAGAATCACAAACAGTACCATCTGCATAAATTTGACGACCAACAATAACACTTTATTTTTCAGCCAGTTCTAAGTAAAACAGAAACTCAAAAAATAGCCACGGCATGACATGGCTTACTCTGTAGACAGTGATGTTGTGCGAAATTATGCAACACAACCGAAGACAAGTCTTTCACAATGTTACGTCCTTCCTCCTCTTCTACAGACTACACCGTAAGCTAGTACAGATGCACACTCACCACTCGGGTCCTGGACCTCTTTGTAGTTCTGACCTGATTCAAAGTTAGACAGTGGAGTATTACAAGCTGTGGAGAACGGCATCACCTGCATGCCAGCACCGACAAATTCTACACTCAACTTGCTACTTGAATAAATCGATACACTGATCAATACATTTATTTCACGCTAAGAATGCACAGAGCACAGAAGGACAGGTTAAAACTCAAACTTCACTTCCATTACTGTGATTTGTCGTGAATTTCTCTTACATCGTGCCGTGCAGTATACAGCATCATGATATGTCAAGACGTTGTGGATATGTCGTAGGCCTTTGATTTTCCATGAACTTGAGCTGTACAACTTGTTGCGAATTGCAGACTTTCAACTTGTTGCACTTTGTTGTACAGCATGCTGTACAGCATCTTAGGCAGAGCTATGCTAAAATCGACAGCCTACAATGATAATTAAGAGTGCAAACATTAAGATTTTGATAAAAGTCACGGAAAACTTTGTAAGGAAGATACAATGACAGACAAGCCTATGTGATCACCTCAGTCATCTGTTTTTCCACAAAAAGTCAATATTTTAGTCTGTGTACAACACGTGGTTAGAAAACTGAATAGTTGTCTCTCGACGAGTCGGTAAATCTCTGAACTGCACTGGAAAATTTTGCTAAGCAATAAAATGCATTCTATGGCAATTACCACTCTTTTATTTTAATCACAGATAATGTATAATTAATCACAGTTTCAAGTTAACTATTTCATTTAAGTTGATCATTAAAAAGTTGTTAATCGTTGCCACCTCTATAAGAAGTCACAAAATATGAACATATTACACTTTCAAATCTATTTTAACTTACAGCAGCTACTAGAACACATATACTGCAACGACAGAAACAAACCTTAAAGCCACGGTAGACGAGACCTTTGTCATATAACTGCTTGAAGACCCACCAGATACTTTCCATGAAAGACGGATACATGGTCTTGTAGTCGTTCTTGAAGTCAATCCAACGACCCAGACGTGTAATGTTTTGCTGAATACAAAATAAACAGAACCAATCTATAATCTTGAAACTGTAATTCTTAAAAGATGAAAAGATCATGTTACTCAGCTGTCATACCTCTTTTATATAGACATTAGTCTATATAAAAAGAGGTATGACATACCTCTTTTATATAGACATTAGTCTACACAAAAGAGGTATGACAGCACTGGATTTTAATTTTAAAAAATTCTGAATCTGAAATTAAGAAGAAACATTACAAGAACCAAAAAAAGTACTGGTAACTCACGGCAATGGTCAAATCTGAAGAGCTATACAAACTGCTGAAACAATAGCACCCATTATCATAAGCATGAGCTAAAAGTATAAGAGATTATACGGTTATAGTCTGTTCAGCTCCTCCATTTATTTACCCTATGCTAACTTCTCAGCTCTTCATCAAGAAGCCTCTTCTATAACCTGCTGACCTAACTTAGGGCCAGTTTCTGGCTCTTAACTGGTCGGTCAGTTAACTAAACTACATATAGTTAACTAAACTACATGTAGTAAAAGCCAGTTAACTATTACACACTTCTGGAACGACTAAATAACCTACGACAAAGCGCTAGCTATCTATAACCAGTCAATTTCAGTTAGTTAACTGCCGATGACCAGTTAATGCAGTTATCATACAAGTTCTACGATAAAGCTAATGGCAAATGTGTCAAAAGTCAAACCATCAATCAACATTAACTGACTAATTAACCAAAATAATGACAACAAGAAATCTGAGCTAATGCTCATGAGACGCGCGATAGCTTATGGCAGTTCATGTTTGCAGCTAATATTGATTTATCTCCATCCATTTCGTTGCACTTCACCCTTCTGCAGCCAAAAATCACACAAAATCACTAAAAAATCCTCCATTTTCTAGGTTCAAACTCATGCAAGGTCATCGATGTTGATACCATTAACAAGCACATAACCATTGCTTGTTATGATAATATAGCCAAATTTCACCAAAAAACCATGTCATCCAATGCCATCTTACCTTAGATTACTGCTAAGACAGGGTACCCGCAACTTTAAACCTTCCTATAAACTATAAGTTCCATTTTATAAATTCTAACACCTATTCCTAAAAATACCCAGTCCTTTCCTCTTTCAGTAGCCATCAACATCGTAGTAAGCGGCGCGGTAGTTATGGACATAGCCAAAAAGGAACTCTAACCTTTTCTTATCCTTTTTTCTATGAGTCCCCCAATTACGTAAAGGTGTCCTGTAATTGACTGCCGATGATCAAAGTCATATTTTTTCATTAACTTTAAATAAAAACTATATATCACCAAAATCCCTATATATTGCACAAATAAATCTGATATTTAGTATTTCTCGCCATTCATTCTAATTCACATACTTTGACGAAATGTGCGATATTCGTCCGACGTCGTGTATGGGGGCCACACCCCTTTTCGACCTACTTAATCAAAATTCACATTTTCCACTAAGTCTGGATATGCGAATCCGGTACCGATGGAAAGCTTGTTGGATAAAGATTCTAGCAATCCAAACTGTTTTCAAATCCATTCAGTAGTTTGGCTAAAAATTGAGTGTTCACGCTAAATATATGCTAAGTATACAAATACCGATCTCCAATTTCGATCGCACAACAACTTAGTTGCGTGGCACCCTCTCGCGAACACTTTTACGCTGGGTGTACTAGTTAGGCTTGCGCATGCCCATCTTTCTCCCCCTCGTTTGGGGTGACCCCCTTTACCTAGCGGCATGAAATTTTGTCACAAAACACTAGAGACTTTAGGCTATCATGTGGTGAAAACCCAAAGTCTCTATCTCACCTGGTCTTGAAACGATACTGGGTCGTGACACAAGGACAGATGGACAGACAGACAAAAAGAATTACCATAGCTAATACGCACTATAGCTAGCTATGCTAGCTCTCGAGCATAAAAATGGCCCATCGAGAACACACTGCAGTGAATGCATACCTCCCACTCATTAGCATAGCGCATGACAATCTTGCGACATTCCGCATTGTACTTGTCAATCCCCATCCTCTCCACATCTTCCGGACATTTGATGCCCAATACCTTGTCAATTTCATACTCCTAAAATATCACAACCATGACATAGATAAATTGCATCACTGAGACATACCGTGCTAAGACAAAATACATTACAAATGTCGGCAAACAACACAATTCGCACAGTTGCTTAGTCAACCTAATGAAAATATATAAAACACAAATGCAGACAGCTGAAAAGTGTCCAATCATTTCTGTCAAGTTGAAAACCTGCCTGGCTGCCAGAGAGCTGTGTCTATTATCAGTAACCAATCAATACTTAACGACTGAGCCAGACTTCTTTCAGCCTCACGTAAGGTGTTCAGTTTTTACATAAACCAATTAAATGCAAATTTTTAATATAAAGCTGTAAAACACTAAGGTTGTTTAAGGCATAGGCCTTTCATAATCAAAACCGCTGCATACCACTGGTAAGCCATGGCAGTCCCAGCCGAACCGTCGTTCAACGTGAAATCCACTCTGATGAGCCCACCGTGTCACAACGTCTTTCACCGTGCCGGCAAGAATGTGACCGTAGTGCGGCAAGCCAGTTGCAAATGGTGGTCCATCATAGAACGTGTACCTGAAAGCATCACATCTGCGAATTACTGCAAGTCACTCTAGGGAAACGATATTTTACTGAAGCAAAAAAAACATTAAAAAGTTTCATATTGCATGATTAAAATACATCAGTTATGACCAAAAACTTTATAATACGTCAGTGTTTCGCTGAGATAAAAAGGCTTCAAGCAAAAGCAGGTAAAAGTAAAAGGAAAATAATTCTCAAAAGTGAATGCCAAAGTAATGCAAAATAATTTTCACCAAGTAATGTAAAAAAAGTAAAAGCTGACTGATTTGTGGAAATCAAACGTCACTGCTTCCAGATGACATGTCATAAAACAATTTTCGGTTCTCTACAGAGACTAAAATAAAAACTGCAAACACATGGAAATCCTTGGCATCCATGTAACTGACCTGTGATCCTAAGACAGGAGGAAAGACACAGGTCAGGCAAGGCAAGGGCAGTCAAAAATGATGCATTGAAACCACTGTAGTATACACACATTCAGCATTCATACCACAGTTTGACTGATTTGTCACCTCCAATGACCACTCATTTGCTAACCAGGCCAAACGACCACTGACTTATTAACCAAAAATAATATATCTTAAAGTAGAATAAAAGTGTAAAACTAAAAAAACTTAATATAAGACCAGATATATCAGATCAGTACAAAACCAGTGAGAGAAGATGACACTATATCTGCAGCATAGATTCACACAAAAACCAAGTGAAGCTGAATCAAGACACGTTACACATTCTGCAAAGTTACAATATAACAAACTCAGAACATCTCACCTAGGTCGGTTCTTTGACTGCAACAATGATGTCTGGAAAGCATTCAGTTCTTTCCACAACTGAAGTATCGTCTCCTCTTCCTTGGAAAAGTCAATCTGCTCCGGCACTGGCTGTGCCATGCTAACAACAGACATAACAAATATGCTCTACTTATAAAGTGCGAACTGAGAATACTTATTTAGTTTTAAACAGATTACAACACATCTTACAAATATGAGTAAAATAACAAAACTAGTAAGAAATATAAACAGAGATAGCAGCCATGCACACATTGAGTTGACAATCTACTACAGCTTGTATGTGTTAACTAATCATTTTCTTTTTTTATGTGCTTACAGTTGTCTGTTATTGCACTTATTTTCTCATAATTGCGAGTTGCCGTGTGTTGACATTTATATTTTTTTTGCACTACTTACTGTACGACGCAGAGCTATGGCCACTACCAGTCACACAAATGAAGAAATTCGAAACTGCTTAAAAGTGCTTATCACAAGTTCTAACAAAAACAATTACAAAGTCAAGAATGAAGATTTCAAAAAGAAAACTGGGTTTCAGAAAATAATTACAGAAATAAGACTCAGGTGGTTCCCCACTGTGGTTGGCCACGTGGTGAGGCACCTATAACCTGAAGGATTTCTAAAATCTGGAGGGTAGGAGCCAACTAAAAGCCCATCAAAAACGAGCAGATACATAACCAGTGCTCATGCACTGGTTAATTTTCGACTTTTATGCTGATTTTGTGCTTTACAGAAATCTATGACTTCACGGTCGTTTATCTACGGTTTTACAGTCATTCACGGCTTCATAGCCATTTCCTTTAACCTTAGGGTTACATTTGGGGAAGCACATTGGGCCGAACTGATATGGCCTCAGCGCTGGGCAAATGTAGCAGCCTACCCAAACTGAAAGTAAAGTAAGGTAAGGACTCAGTGGCCTAGGACATGTACTGAGAATGGATAACCCCAAAATACCTCACCAGGCAATACAGGGGGAACTGAAATGCTACAAGAGAAAACTGGAATGGCCAAGGAAAAACTGGATGGTCATCACCAGAAAAGGTTTGAAGGACACAGGCACTATCTGGGAAAAAGCCAAAAAACTGACGTTCCCATAAACAAAAGTTCCATAAGTGGAACTTTTGTTCCCTGGAACTTTCATTCCCAAGAGTGATAGTAACATAAAACTTTTATCTCTGTGCGAGCCAAGTTGTAAAACTTTTGCTCCCCTAGTTCAAAAAATAAAATAACATAAAATAAACTTAAATAAAGTAAAGTTAAAAATTATATTTAAAAGTAAAATGAAATTGAGTTGAAATTCATAATTAAAAAATTCTAAATAAAGAAAAATAAAATAAATTTTAAATTTAAAAAAATTTAAATAAAAAATACAAATTTTCAATAAAAAACTAAAATTATTATTTAAAGTCAAATTTAGTTTGACATAAAATGGCATCTAAATTGAATAAATGAAAATTTTTAAAAAATAATTAATTTTTTGTTATTTTATTTTATCTTTGAATTTTGTTTTTATTTTGAATTTTGTCTGTATTTTATTTTATTTTTAAATTTTATTTT
>Ga0056128_1001101_pt1 | contig 28754 bp, 16 predicted proteins | sample WorMetLIZISLAND2_FD_71113 | JGI IMG/M metagenome (GOLD analysis project Ga0056128, IMG submission 71113) | Marine gutless worms symbiont microbial communities from Max Planck institute for Marine Microbiology, Germany - Olavius geniculatus... ... | reverse complement strand
CTTGTTAACGGCAACATTTAAGGACTTGCACATCGAAAACAGCAAAAATTACAAAAGGTGATATTATTCAGCAGCACATTGACACACAGTCAGTGTGATGCGGGCAATGTCATTTTTTGTAATTTTTGCTGTTTTCGATGTGCAAGTCCTTAAATGTTGCCGTTAACAAGTGTATAAACTGATGTTTTGTACATTTATAATGCATAATGCTGTCTTTTTGAGAGGGGGTCGCGTAATAAACTTTGTTTACTAGATAGTGAAGATAGCACTGTCCTTTTGTCCACGTCACGTAATTTGCCACTCTGTGCGTGTTACAGCTAGGACAATATCATGATCTCGCGCTTCATCATAATTTGCCTGGACGTTGATATATAAGCAATCATATGGCAAGACTTGGTGCGTTGTGTGTGCCGCTAGTGTTGATGTATTAAACATGAAAATCATCTGCAATATCTATATTACAGCAGCGCAGGTCGTCCCTCTTGCATAACGTAGCAGCCACTTTGCGATAGGTCCATTAATTGCAGTAGCCTATCGATGAAGGCAGGAAAGTCGTCTCCACAGGTTCCCATTCAGTAAATGCATTACACCTACGAATGGCCAACGCAAACAGCAATAAACACAACCGTATTGTTTAGTAACTTCGATTATTACAGTAAAAACAAATACTGCGCAATATTATTATAGTGACTTAACAATACAGTGCTTGAGTTTGTATATAGCGGAGAGGCGCTAAAATGTTTCCACTGCGCTGTAGCGTTAAGTTGCACCGCTGGATTTCTGAGGCAGTCAAGAAAGTTGTTTCCTAGACGCATTGTCCGCCCGGACACGGCATTGTGCCAACAAAAAATTTTACCCCCTAACAGGTCAAAATAACGTCGTGACTATGAAATATAGGACTAACAATATAGCAGTACAAAAATGCGTTTTGTTAAAATTTTACACACTGTGCTGTGTCTGAAAGCGTGCTAGATAATGGCGCATACTTGCTGTTGAATTGCGCTGAATATTAATGGTATTTAGTTGATACGGTGGCTGTTGTGACTGTCTGTCATGTTAGTCGTGGGTGGACATGTTGCTGGCTTGGAACCCGAAAGACTACGCCGGCATTGACACAGTGAGAGTTCCTGTCTCGCAGATCTGGAATCCTGACATCGTTTTGTACAACTAGTACGTATAGACCACGCTTTGTCTATTCTGTACTGTTTGTCATATAAGTATGCCTACCTATTCTGTAGATTTGCAGTGATATTTTTTCACTCTGCATCAAAATCGCTCTTTCCCTTTTGTGTAGCCTACTTATGTTTTCCACCAATGCACATTTGTACTTGCATTTTCGTAAGCTTACTTGCATTTGCAGTCGTCCCATGTAGGCTAGTCGCGTATAGAGCTACTATTATTGTTCGTAAATGTTTACGGGTTCTTGCCTGTTCTGGAAAATCATTATTTTTTGCGTCGACACTGCTAGGTTGATAAAATTTGCATCATAACCTACTTTAGGTCTATTTCGGGTTCAGTGTACGACACAAAAATACTTTGACTCAAACTGTAAATTTTGAACAAATGTTAATTATATTACTAGTAAATTACAGTATTTGTTGTAGAAAAGCCTTAACATATCGCTAACGCGTGATCACGGAATGTCAATCGTAAGAAAACAGCTTATATTATATTTTTGCGCAGGGGACAATTTCAGAGAACTTGAAGTAGTTTTCTGAGGGAGAGATAAGACGAAATGTGATGTGACTGGAGACACTGTTTATTTGTAAGTCAACAGTGTATTGTATGGTATATATAGTGCTGACGAGCGACTGAAGGAACATCGTGAGACAATGGCGGTGATATCGAGTACTGGAGGAGTGATGTGGATACCGCCAGCTATACTCAAGTCAACGTGCGAGATTGACATTAAACATTTCCCTTTCGACACGCAGGTCACTACGAGCAACATTCTATGGCTATTGTAATTTGCAAGCAAACTTCTACTACCTTATGCTGGGTGAGGTTAACTACAGTACTGACCTCCGTCACTGCGCCTATACCGTAAAACTTCTGCTAGGACTACAAGAGAGATCGCAGTTCTCAAATAGAAGTCTGGTCTCGAACGCAAGCCGCCGAAAGCCCGATGTCCGCCTGGCACTAGATTGCCAGAATGACGCCGACAGTGCTGTCTTTCAAGTCAGCGGTTGAGCGGTTTACACTGTGCAGACGTAGGTCATGTGCTGTTGATGTGAATTCTTACTGTATTGATGATGATCATGATGATGATTGTATCGTGTCGTATTGTGCTCGTGACGCAGACGTGCAACCTCAAGTTTGGTTCATGGACGTACGACGGCTTCATGCTAGACATATCATTCTACGACAACAGCTCCGAGGTAGACATCAGCGACTACGTCATCAGCAATGAATGGGAGCTTCTGGATCAGCCTGGCGTACGCAATGTACGCTACTACTCGTGCTGCGGTGATCATCCGTATCCGGACCTAACGTTCACTCTACGTTTGCGACGTCTCTCCGCCTTCTACAACTACACCATCATGCTGCCTTGTGTTCTACTGTCGTGTCTTACGACCGTCATCTTCTGGCTGCCCCCCGAGTCGCCAGCCAAGATTATGTTAGGTTCGTGTCACGTTTATCAGTGCTGTCAAGTTCACGACGATTTAGTTTTTGGAACTAAATGAAGACGCTCTGCTCTCAATAGACAGTGGGGCTACAAAGAGCAAAGTTTCGGCACGGTATTAAACAGTGTTTTTAAATCGTACTGTATTATTCTCATATTTTTTGTTTGTTGATCGTCATTTTCTGCGTAATTTTTGTCTTTGCATTAAAAGTACTTTGATTGCGAATTTTTGTTTACGAAAGTCGAATTTAACTTATTTGATCAAGTTATGTAACTTGGTGACTTACTATTGTGGATCAGACGGTATGTGTATAGAGATTCCTGTGTGTGTAAAACGTCCAGGGATGAATGTATTCGTGGCATTTTTCATTCTGTTGATATTGTTGGCCGACAACACCCCGCCTGCGTCTTCCACCATTCCGCTCATGGGTTAGTCGTTTTCATGCTAACTTTCGTATTAGTAACAGTTAACTAGCTCAGTCAGTCAAAAAGTTATGCCGATATAGAAAGTTCTGTAAACAGATGATTTGAAATTTGTAGCTTACACAATGGTGCAGACTTTTATTAAACTGTCCAGTTTATCTGGATATGTGCATTATTGGAAAAGAAGAAGAAGGAGTTATTAAGCCACGTCCTATTAAAATTTGTAACAGCAGACGTCTCCTCGAGCGTTTTGAAGACTTTGCTATACGGTAAAATCATTGTACAGTATCACATTCGTCAATAAACTGCTTGCAAAATGGTACAAAAGTTGCGTTAAATACGGTAACTACGATCGACGGTTAGCTAACTGGCCGATTTCGGCCAATTAAATTTTTGGCCATTTTGGCCGTTGGTTAGTGCAACGGGAAACGCGAGTTATGCAAATGTGCCAGTTAACGCTAACTTGACCGGCCTGTTAAGATCCAGAAACCCGCCCTAAATAAGCTTACAGCTTAAGAACAGTGAGTTTCAAGCGTCACAAGCCGGAGTCTTTTTCTGTCGTCCACTTAAGAAAGACTAATAAGCTTTAAACATAACCAAATTATTAAACTAAGATTATATGAAAATCAAAACTACGAAATGCTGCATCACTTGTTTTCTGTCCAATGCTATGCATAGCATTGGACAGAGTATAAAATCACCTGAGTGTGCGTGCGTGCATCCGTGCGTGCGTCCTACTTTTCTTAAGCTATCTTCCTTCCGCCTTTTCTTTCCCTTTTTCTTCCCTTTCCTTTTCCTTCCCCTCCCCTTTCCCCTTTTTTTCTCCTTCCCTTTCCCTTTCCCCTTTCCTCTTTCCCATCTTTCTTTTCCTTTCCTTTAACCTTCTCCATCCCTTTTTCTTTTCTCTTCCGCTTTCCCTTGCCCTTTCCGCTTCCCTTTTTTCTTTCCCTTTCCCTTTCCTTTTCCTTTTCCCTTTCACTTCCACTTTCTTTACCTTCCGCTTCCCCTTTCCTTTACCTTTCCTTCCTCCTTTCTTCCCCTTTTCCCTTCTTTTTCCTTTCTTTATCCCCCTTTTTTCGTTTTCCCCTTTCTCTTACCCTTCCCTTTTTCTTTTTTTCTTCCTTCCCTTTTCTCTTATTCTTTCCCTTTTTTCTTTTTTCTTTTCTTTCCCCTTTCCATTTTCTTTCCCCCTTTTTACCTTCCATTTCTTTTCTCCTTTCCCTTTCCATTCCTTTTCCCTTTCACTTTCTTTTTCCTTTCCTTCCCCTTCCCTTTCTTCTTTCTCTTTCCCTTCTTCCGCCTTTTTTGTGTCCACGTCCGTGCATTTAATATTTGAGGCGTCATATCTCCGTAACGGTTCAAGATAGATGCATGGTCACTATGGACCAGCCATAGGAAGTCGACCTTTGGGAGTCGAATGGTCACGTGACCGATGACGTCACGTGACCCCAAAAAGTCAAACTCGTGACCCCATTATCTTTGAGGCGCCATATCTCCGTAACTGTGCCAAATAGACGCATGGTCATTATGGACCTTTTATAGTAAAGCGCTGGTAACGAATAGAATGGTCTCGAAACTGAAATGTTTATTGTTTAGTTAAAATAATACAGAAGCATGAAAGGATCACCGCTGCTGTACAATTTGAAATTAAACTGATTTTTTACCGGTCTACGTACACAGCTCGCTGATTATATTTATACGGACATATACTGTAAACTGACGAAATGCATCGGACAGATTCCGTGTTCATATGAACATTATGGAGGAGAGCTAATTTAATGAATAGCTAATCGGTTGTTGAGCTCTCCTCCAATTATCTTGTTTAGACAACATTTTGTAGGCTTACGGCAAATTGTTAAGCTTTCAAACTGCTTCAGTAGAATTTATATTGAGATAGTTGACGAAAATGAATGTGGTAATGTTGACTAATCGTATTTCAGGGACGTACTTCTGCATGAATATGACGCTCATAACGTTATCGTCGTTTCTTGCCGCAATCGTCATAAACACGTACATTCGAGGCGACCGAACCAATGTCGTCCCACCCTGGCTGAAACGGGTAAATATACTTCTTCGCTATATCGTTTCCGTTTCTTTCCATGCTCAAAAAGAAGTAACCGCTGTACTGGGTAGTTGCTTTTTGAAACTTGGTTGATATTACTTCGGACACGTGACACATAAAAGTGATGGGCACCTTTTCTGACTTTACTGGATCGAACTTTCGAAGTGCAAACAGCACGCGAACGTTAGGGTCAACAAACAGTAGATCAGATTTTGGAGATGATATGAAACCGGATTCACAATTTCACATGTTCTTTTTTAAACGATGCACAACGTCGCGAATCAGAACATTTTACTTCACGAGATGGCACCACCCAATGTGTATGTTTTACTACCGGAGTAGAAATATTACGGTACGTAAAATATGCAGTAGAAATGCAAAAACATTGTGATGCAGATCGAGTGCACCGCAAACTACTAAAGAGCAGTAGATCGCGATGTGCGATTTGTTTATCTGTAAATGGGTGTTACAGGGGTATTCTGCAATACTGGACTCTCCGGATGTTACTGTTGTCTGACGATCAATAATAAGTAACTAATAACGCTGTAGCCGGCTGTCAGTACAATGAGTTTGCAATGGCTGCTGATGTTGTAGGTAATTGTTGACTACGTAGCGGTGGTGATGTGTTTGACTGATCACATAGACGAACCTCCAACTCGTCGTTCCAATTCTGCGTCACTGATGCGCTCGGCACATCGTCTGTCACATCACGAGCGTCGCTGCAAGGCGCTGCGAGTCAACGTCAACGAGTCCAACACATGGTGGCAGCAGCGTCGCCAGGCTGCGGCTGCCAACGGTCGACCTACGACCCGGTGCGCCGTGATAGAACGCAGCCATGACGCTGCCTCGGAGCACAGCGAGCGCCCGGGGACAGCGGCGGCGACAGTGCGGCCAGACGACGACGGACTGTCAGCGGCCGGGTTAAGTCCGACGCTGGTGTCAGACGTGCACGAGGTCCGGCGTCTCATGAGCGCCCTACAGTCGCGCATGGATGCCAAGGACGCCGTGGAACTAGTGGCCCGTGACTGGCGCCTGGTGGCGACCTGCCTGGACCGCATTCTCTTCTGTGTCTACTGCGTCGTCGTCGCCCTCTCGCTCATCGCGTATTTCCCCCGCAGTGAGGCCTGACGCCGCCTACCAACACAGCAACATCCTTGGTCTTATTAGATGTTGCGTGATGTCACGAATTAAACGCTTTAGTTTGGTTTATTTTGTACGATAGCTTGTTAGTTAACCGAACTGGACTGAACTGAACTCTATCAAAGATGAACAAGCGTGAGAGGTGAAGCATTTTTGTTTTATCTCTGGCGGAAACGCTTCTTCTGTCATGGATGCGGGCCTATTGGTGTCGTCCAGGAATGGATTTGCGATTAATTTGCTGCAATGAAAAAAACGAAAATACGACGGTTTGCACGCAAACACTGTAGTGTAGCCAATCTTTAGGCAGGTACAACAGAATACTATAGGCCAGTAAATTAATTAATTAACCGCACCGTCTTTGGTCGTTTGCAGTTTGAGCAGTGGCGAATGATATAGATTTCCTGGCATACAGACTGCGTTGCTGGTTTACAAAATTATTCAGTGCCTTTAGTTCGGTCTGGAGATTTGACGATGCCCTTTTCTTCCACGTGTCAGATAAACTGGTAACAATATAATATGAAAAACATGGCGCACGTGTTTTCCCGGTCTTCCAATAAATAGGCCTACGAGTTTCTAAGAAAAGCATTTACCCTCTTGCCTTAAACTTGTTGCCTCACTAATTTGCAATATTTGTCTACTTGCTGTCGTTTATCTAAGCGTTCATATTAGCCACAATATTCTATGCAGCTAGATTTCGTGCCAGAACCACAAACTAGGAGAGATTTCTGAGTTACACCAATACGTAAATTTCATCAAAATACAATATTTCTTGACGTTTTGGCAACCGCTGCCGTTTTCTGCTAAAATGTATTTTTAATTTATATACCATATTGACGGATGAGTTTATTCAAAGACAAAGGAGAAATTTTTGTTGGGGAGATTTATTTTATTTTTGGAATATTGATGAAGTCATTTGACGTGATGCGATATGCCTACGCAACGATTGACACAGCGTTGAACACGTGCTATTTTTTGTAGAAAAGGATATGTGCCGTTGTGCATTGTATCCTCGAAAAGAACATATCTTGGCAGTAATATACAGTGTGCAAAAAGAAGATGCTTTGAAGCAGTTGTGTTTGTGTGTCAATATCCATTTTCTTTCTCGGTCAACTGTCGCCATCAGCGCCTGTGTCCTAAGAACATGTCGCACCATAGAGAAAAAAGAAAATAATGTTCTTATGTTTAAAGAAAATCGCTCTTGCAGCGAAAAATGATTCCGCCTATTCCTACACTTTTCTGCCTAGCGTGGTCTGTCCGTCTGTCGCATCGCGCACCCTACTTAAACCGTTCGACGAATTAGATGTCATTTGCCAGGAATAGACTTGTGGGGTCCATCAACACATTGTGTTGAGTCAGATGTGATTTCTGTCAGCCTGTCCACTAAAAGAAAGAGAGATTTGTGGTCGAACTCGCGGCCGAATCGTTGCATGTTCTGGCTGGCGTGCGACCCCACAATACGCTACGTCGCTTGCTAAAAAGCATGCACGGGCCTTGCGTTGAGGTTGCGTGCGTTGTGTTGGATAAAAGTCATGCTTAAGTGTATTTCAGTTCAATCTCGGTGGTCGATGATAGAAGGCTGGTCTCTAGACGGAGCGACGGTGCCCGTCGTATATACGCGGTTAGTAGGCCTAGTAGTGAAATTGCGTATTTCTATCTCACGCTCGAATAAACGCCTTCGTCATCGCTCAGTCTGCAGAGATCAAGCTGGGCGTAGGCCTACTGGCGCTGCTCTGTCTGTGACAGAGTAGGCCTAACCGACGTCGATAATGGCTCCTCACCATATATCGAATCACATCGTCAAATCGCTCGCTCGCTCGCTGCACGGATAATAGCATTGCACTAACGGTCGATAGGACAGACCAGCCAGCGACTTCTGACGACGAACAACATTTTACTACCACCACATACAAGAAGACCTAACGTGGCGGTTTGATTTGAAATTGTAGCTGGTGACGGTTACACATTTTTTTTTTCGAAAATAAGCGACTAATTAATTATAAACTTTGTTTAAAAACTAATCTGTGATCACTTTGTTTTCGTTTACCGTTAGTTTGCTGACAGGTATAACGTATGCAGTATTAAGGCACAATTACCGAGTCTTGCAGGCAGACTACAGAAATGTTCACGTTCGCTGCATGTTTTAGCGTTTTAGTTTTTATAACGTAATTTTATATTAATAAATTGATTGACACAAGGATTATACTAACAAATGCCATTGCCTTGACTGGACGGCGATTCAATGGCGATATTGCCTGGAGTTAATCACTGGTTTTGACTTCAATCATTTTGTCTCGAGTTCTTGCTCTCGGTCTTGAAGTGTTTGTCCGAGTGAATTTTCTGAATGCGAAGATACAAAACTAAGACCAGCGTATGCCGCTGTGAATACGCGACACTGCTTAGAATAGTCGGTGATTGTTACGAAACAGCCACATATTAGACGTACCAGTTCATCATTCTGTCATACATTCATCGACAAGCCAACAGTTTTATAAGACGCGAGTCACACGATCATCATGATGAAAATGTCAATGTTACAGTAGCAAAACAGTCAACGCACGTATGCATAAAGCGCACGAAAACACACACGACTGTCGACCAGCAAAATATTCATCACACGCCGCAAGCAGTTTTCCCAGGCGAAGTATTTCATTTGCAACAGTACATTCTTTGGGCACACGTTAAAGGCTAAACAAGACTTTTGTGTCCCTTAAACTGGTCCATGGCTGCGGACTGTTTTTATATCCGTGTGCATGTCCGATTCAATATTCATATGATAACACGCATAATGCCGTTTGGAATAAACGTAAACGGTGTTGTAATACTGTCAAACAATTACTGATTTAAATAAATTGATTGATTGACATTACTGCAAGTTACACTTCCAAGGTCACGGGTAAACAGTTTTGAGTCTACACTCGACAGGGACTGCTATTATTCGGCGCATTAACGTTTCACCAGAACTCACCAGACACTCGATTAAAGACAGAAAGATTAAATGTAAGAAAAAATGCCAACAAAATTGCAAACTGGAAGTACTATAAGACGGCACAGACCTTCGCCGAAACTTTTCATTTTCTGATCCCGATCCCCGGCGTGATCTACTGTAGAGCGTTACCAGAATCTAACTGATTGATGCTCGGGGATACGTAGGTACTATACCACAATTTTTATCAAATGACCATAATTTGTTATAAAATTTTGCGTATCTAACGGAAAACAGACACACGCATTGTCTACAAATACAAAAGCAAGAACGTAGTCTCCTTTCTTCCACAAAGACACCGTAACGGTCATTGTCAGAAGAAAATGCAGCAAACAAAGGAAACTGTTGCCTATGAATAAAAACAAGAAATTTGAGCTAATGCTCACGGGACGCGCAAAAGCAGTTCCTGCCCGCAGGCAGTCACCCATCGCAGTACTAACCGGGCCCGGCGTAGAGTAACTTCGTTTCAGCCGAAATGCGTTAACAATTACGCCACGCCACCAACGCTAGTACCGTGGCGCCACCTTGTGAAAGCGCCAAAAAATCCATAAAACCCCCTATTTTGGCGTTCAAGGTCATCCAAGGTCATTGAATTTGGCGCCAATCGAAAGCCAGTATACGATTTCCTATTAGTGATTGATAGCAACCTAGGCCTTATCTCGCACCGTTACTGAGATACAGCGAGTTAATGGCCAAAAATCGCAAATTTTGCCTACCCTCTCTCATTTAGCGCCGTCGTTCGGGGTGACCCCCTTCGAATTTATCGAAAAGCTTTACGGTTCGTGAAACTAGAGTCTTCCAGGCAGCCGATAGTGAAGATTTGGTAATTCTACCTTGCACCGTTTTTTTTACTGATCCACCCGACAGACCGACGGAGAGACAGACAGACAGAATTGCGATGGCTAAGACGCGCCGAAAGCAGTAGCTGCTTTCGCGCGTAAAAACGACATTGTCAATAAGTAGACAACCGAATACATTGTAGATCTGCAGGGTAAATAACTCGTCATTACAGACTCTCCTTGCAGCTCAAACTCTGCTGACTTCGTCCGTCACCTAAAGACCCCATCACACCCCAAACCCGTCCCTAAAGTCCAAACTACCTAATAAAACTTAAGTCAGTGAGCTAGTTACCTCGCAACTTTCACTGTATTCTAAAGACAGCTAGCTGTATTTCACGACTCGTTTGCAGCTTGTATTTTTAGTTTACCATTGATATGGCGGGTGAAAGAATTGTGAAAATCGGTCAATGTGTGACAAAGTTATGAACGCACGAAAGTTAGAGGCTTACCACCCGGTAAACGCATCAATCGTCGACACGTTTTGTTAACTTGGTACACTGACATCATGCTTCCTGCAAAGTCTCATCGAATAATAAATATAACAGCTCAAAGTTGTTTTAAACCAGTCATGAATATCGCTAGCAAAGACCGCAATTCTGAATACATCAGTCTTAGCCGAATACCAAAACAAACAAGAAATTCAAGAAAAGCTCACGAGATGCGCGAAAGCCTTTAGCATTTCCAATTCAGTAGTTATAGTTTCGAAAATCGTATATCATTTGGACTCGGCCCATCGGAACCATAATACACATCGGCCATAGGCGCGTGTGGCGTCAGCGGCGTGGCGCCACCTTGTGAATGATATAGACTCTCACAGGCGAAAATAACCAAAAATCCATAAAACCCCCTATTTTGGCGTTCAAGGTCATCCAAGGTCATTGAATTCGGCGCCAATCGAAAGCCAGTATACGACTTGCTATTAGTGATTAACAGTAACCTAGGCCTTATCTCGCACCGTTACTGAGATACAGCGAGTTATAGACCAAAAATCACAAAATTTTCCCACCCCCCTCTCATTTAGTGCTCTTGTTCAGGGTGACCCACTTGCAATTAAGAAAAAAGCTTTACGGTTCCTGAAACTAGAGTCTTCCAGGCAGCCGACGGTGAAAACTTGGTGATTCTACCTTGCACCGTTTTTGACTGATCCACCCGTGTGACGGACGGACGGACAGACGGACAGACAGACAGACAGAATTGCGATGGCTAAGACGCGCTGAAAGCATACCTGCTTTCGTGCGTAAAAAAGTGTTTACATAACGTCCGGGTAGTCTTGACGGACTGAGACGTTCTCGCACAATTAGGAATGGCTGTGTGATTGGCACCGGTGTGAACTATGATACATAAAGCCCGGGAGAGCCACGACAGGGCTGATACAAAGACTGCTAAAACAAACAGGCTGCGTATTCTGCTAAGTTTCGGTATGCAGCATCATCGCTAAAAGAACAAGAAATTTGAGCTAATGCTCACGAGACGCGCGAAAGCCTACAGTGTATAGCAGTTCCTGTTCGCAAACTGTCAGTCTACCTACAGCCATTTCGTCGCAGTTTATTCTTGGAGTATGCGCTGCAGCCGAAGATCGCAAAAATCAATAAAACCCCTTATTTTGGAAGTTCAGGGTCTTTCAGTCATCGATGTTGATCATAGATGTAAAAAACGTTTTTTTACGTTTTTTAACGTTTTTTTTATTTTCTTAACGTTTTATTATTTTTTTTTAAAAACGTTCATCAAAATTTAAAAATTCTACCGAGAACGTCGAGAAGGGCTTTTAAAGCCACACAAACGAATTAATAGGCTATAGTGGTGATAGTTTTATACTTACTTAGTCTAGTGATACGTGGTCTTATGACTAAACGGTTAAATTTAAATTGAATAAAATTATACCTTTACCTTTAGTTCTAGCTGTACTGCCATTACAGCATTAGGTTTTAGGCAAGAAGTCGAACAAATTAAGGCTAACGTTTTTTATCAAAATCTTTAAACGTTTTTTTTTATTTTTGCCACGTTTTTTACATTTTTAACGTTAAAAAAAATTTTTTTGGAACGTTTTTTACATCTATGATGTTGATACGACTAAAAAGCTCGTCACTAATGTTTGTTGTGGTAGGCAGCATGCACATGGTGATCTGCAACCGTTTTCACGAAAAACTAGCCAACAACGGTAAAATAACGACTTTTACTTGGATACTGTTCTTTGATCCCCATGCGCAGGTTTCCTTGAACCTAGAAAATTGAGACTTGGACCATCGACATCTACGTTCAATGCTAAAAATTTCATACGCAGCTTCTCCATGTTTATCTCAATTAATTTCGGCGCAATTTGCCCTTGAAATGTGTCTCGCAGCCCGAAATCGCCAAAAAATTAAAACCCCTATTTTGGCGTTCAAGGTCATCCAAGGTCATTGAATTCGATGGCAATCGACAGCCAGTGTACGACTTTATGTTAGTGATTAATAGTAACCTAGACCCTATCTCGCACCGTTACCCTATTACCCAGCATACGACACAGCGACTTATTGGCCAAAAATCGTAAATTTTTCCTACTCCTTCTCATTTAGCGCCCTCGTTCGAGGTGACCCTTTTCGAATTTATAGAAAAGCTTTACGGTTCCCGAAAGTAGAGTCTTCCAGGCAGCCGACGGTGAAGATTTGTTGATCCTAGCCTGCACCATTTTTGACTGATCCACCCGTGTGACAGACGGACAGACGGACGGACGGACAGAGAGACGGACAGACAGAATTGCGATGGCTAAGACGCGCTAAAGCAGTAGCTGCTTTCGCGCGTAAAAACGGCGGAAAAACATCATCGCCTAAAACCTGTCACATCTTCGACTAAATGTAAAAACTTGCATTCCATGATAAATACACCTAGCTAAAACTGTCCTAAATCGTAAAACGGTTTTTGAGAAAATCCAGTTTTCTTGGCAATCGGTATTTCTAATGCGACATGAACGAAGACGTTGAATTATGGACAGGTGGCGGAACACAAATTATGCATGGACACGGACATGAACGCTCTGCAGAAAAAGGCAGACGACAACTGTCCCTTAACAGAAACAGTTGCAAGTTCTTTTCACACTGCAGCGCACTGTAACTGTTGCTTCTGTCGGTTGATATCGGTGTCTTCATTAACACTAGCATTCGTGATGTAATTAATTCGTCCGACCGAACACGGTCGCGATCAAGTGCTCTCCCGGTGCGGCTGACGCCCGTCTGCCGACAATTTACAACAGCATCCGAGCCACTCCGCGTAACAGACACTTCGGCACCTCACTTGATACACGCATTCACCAAGCCACGTAGCTGCTGCTGCTGTTGATGAGGTTGTTAGGCAACGAATGACGTCAGTCGAAGTCGTCGTCGTACCACGAAGACTCGGCCTGCTTCTTCCGGAACCAGCTCATCAGAATGCAAGCGAAGCCGAAGTCGACCACCTGCAACCAGAGACAAACGTGACCCGCCCCCCGTCAATTTCACGCTGCAATACTTTCATTTTATTGTCCACTTCCACATTTCACTTATCTATCAACAAAAGCCTGCTAGTCCTAAGTCGACTTTTTGCAAAGACGCGCAGTTGCAACTCAACTTCACATATTGATGCTCATAAAACGTGACTACTCAGTATTAACAATACCAGCCTTGAACTTGAAGCATTTGTAGTATTATCGATATAATTAATTATAAGCAATAGGTATTAGTATTAGTGTAAATAGGCCTATTATTGAGTGACGGTCAAAAACTATTTTGCTAGCTATCGAAGACTGCAGCTGACCGAACGCGAAAACGAATAATGACGGGCTGTACTGTTAGCGCAGAAATTTTAGCTTGACAATACGATCTCGAAGACAGCGCTTGCAGCCATACAGTTGTCACGCGCGTGGGTCCAACTGTTCGTTTAGCACGGGCAACAAATGACAGGCAGCATAATGCGCCGCGGTACAATTAGCTCAATCAGCTGCCGTTTCCGAGGTTGTCGTGAGTTGCGAACAGTCTGCGACTCGAAGGGTCGTTTGTAGGCTTGAGCAGCACTACAGCAAGTACACGACAATGTTTTTTAGCCGACCGTACTTAAGTAACGGTCGAGCTTATGGTACGAGTTGTCGTCTGTCACGGTTGTATTGTGGCTAAACGGTAAGTCGTAAGAAGCCGGCAATGGTATAATCAGATAGAGCGCTGGCAACTTTCTATAGGCAGTCAATAGTAACCATGTCTTCATCTGCAGCGGTTTGGCCGCAATTCTTAATGGAAAGTTTCAAGCTACAAGTGGCCGTATTTAGGAAATGGTGATAGATAAAGCCAAGATTGCTATTGATCAATAATGGGAAATTGCATACGCCCTTTCCAGATCAGATAAAAATCATCGACCTTGGATGACCTTGAAGTACGGTCGGCCATTCTAGCGACAGCTTGGCTTCTTGTTTTCACTTTTATTCGTTATTTGCTGCCGGGCTTTTAACTCAAGAGCTAAATGCAAGCAAAGAAGCAGCATTTGTACGTGTTAATATTAATTTAATAGACTTTGCAATTGCACTCTTCCAGAACTTCCTCAAAGTTGCTGTCGTGTGCAACAAGACGCCACTCATTGAAACAGAAACGTCTTCAGTGCTCGTTTAAAAAATCAACGATGTGGTTGAAAAAACTTTGAACTCTGCGAATGACCCATCGTCTTTGTTTTAAGACCGAAATTGTGGTCCCAGGCTTGGTGTCAAACAGCTTGGCATTGGTCTCAGTCTTTAGCTCTCTGTTTTTCAATTGTTTAATATTGCTGAATTTTACGACAACGATTATAGTCTGAACGATGGCTTGCAGCAGAAAACGAGCATCAGCTGCGTTTGATTGTCATTGCTGCTACTGCTGCCAATCCAGCCCACCGTAAATTGTGCACGTGTGCACAGAAAGACAACGATGACGATATACCACGCTCATCATGGCGGAGTTCAATCAGCGGAAGTTGACCTTCTCATGAGATTGGTGAGATTATAACAGCGAGACATTTTAGTAGAGAGACATTTTAATCAGTGGCATAGCCAGAAATTTCAATCGGAGAGGCCTCGTCTCCTCTTTCTTCCCCGCCTTTTCCCTTTGTCCCTTTCCTTCTTGCCCCTCCCTTTGTTACGACTCTCCTCCCTTCCCGTACCCTCCTCTTTTCTCCTCCCTCCCTTCCCTTAAAAGTAGGACCCCCCAAAATCCAGCAAGGAGGCCTGCTGGGCCTGGCGAAATCGAACTTGGTGCATTTTAGCTTTAAAAGATGAGATCTGGTGGCAACAATTTTAATTATTTTCCCGAAAATAAACTGACCAAATTGGCAAATTTTGTGCAGTTTACACGTATGCTTATGTTTTGTCTGGAGGATTGGGGAGGGGGCCTGGGCCCCTTCTTTCGCCTTGGCTATGCCACTGATTTCAATGCGCAGGGACCAATATACTAAACTTTATGAATTAAGCCGAGCGTTGGCTGCGCGGTTGCGCCTAAACCCTACTACTTCAGTTTGTTGTAAATTTGTTGGACAACAAAGTCGTACAACAAGCTATACAACATGTCGTAGAACAAATCTATCACGGCTATCACAGCCACAGCTGAGCTTCTTATTATTAGTTGTAGTATGGGCAACCGTAAGTGCACTGCCTGGTTGTCCAGCCATAATGTTCAGTCATCAGTATGCTTGTACATGTTTTATGGCAAAATACAATATAGGCTAATACAAATCCACAAGAAATCGAAGCGAATGGAGATTGGGTCTTGGGCGTCAAGCGGTCAAGGATACGGCCGGGTCGAAGACATGGCGTGAGCAGCATCGCCAACACGACGTCGTCAATTCAATTCAATTTAGTCTGATAATTGGACTGAATTATACGCCGCTGGTCACATCACGGACGTGCTTCGGGCCATCCGCATCGCTACAGCATTCGCGCGTAGCAGCAATCTACGTTATGTGACGCGACATTCGATTACCATCCGCGCCGTTCAACTGTCAACCACCCACCCCAACGTGTGCCTATTTCGTCAATCAGCGAGTCTTTCGAAACCGGGCGACGGAAAATGCAAGGCCACAAAATGACACGGTGCTCCCTTTCAAAACTGCTGATGCTGGGCCGCTGAAATTGCAGGACTTAAAAATGACGTACTACAAAATAGCAATAGCTGGAAAATGCAACGTTGATTTGGTCTACATTTATATAGGCATACTGGTACCATGATAAACAAAAACAACGTGGCCTTGCAGTGTAAACTGGTGTCTAACAGCTTGGGAAAATTTAACTTTTTTACCAGTGGATATATGGAAATCGACATCTAATTTTACACAAAATGAGTACGTAAAACGTAAATATGAAGTCTTTTCCAAGCCACGAGCCTGCACAAGCCTCATCAATGGCGGTGAATGTTCATTTACGTTTCAGTTGTCTGGCTAAAAACCAAATTACAAGCACTCGGACAGCGCAAACTTCCGCAGGACTTTTCACTCTGAACCAAAACCTAGTCGACTGTTTCTTTGGCCACGACGCACCATTCCAAAAAATCATCAAAATCCGTTCAAAACTTTTAGAGTAACTAATCTTGCAAACAGGCAAACAAACAACGATACAGACAGACAAAAGTGAAGACATAAACTCCGTCCTCGGCGGAACGGAGGGGATAATTGAATACAGCGTCAGTTGTCATGACAACAACGCGGTGCTATTTACCTGAAGAATGACGACGGCGCAGCCGACGCTGATGAGTACGGAAAGATGCTGCCTCAGCAGCTTCTGGAGAGATTGTTTACATCCCTGCAACCAGCGTTACGCACTTGTTGCTGTCAGGCCGCTTTCAACTCGAGCAACATTCCAAATTATTGGTAATTAAAGAAACTGCGTTCTACTTGCCCTGTACACTAAAACTGAAATATAGCCTATAGCAATTTTGGCAGTGTCTTAAGATTTTAGACCACCCAGCCTGCTACATCAAACAAAAAAATAAGTAAAATGGACTTTGACACTTGCCATAGTCCTATAATTTATCATCAAGTGACATAAGTAGACACAAGCTTAAGTACGATCTGACAATATCTACAAGCGTTAAATCTGCGTTCCAGGGTAATTAATACAGCTGCAACCAAAAATGAAAATACCACATCTCAGTCAACATCAGTTAAACAATAATACCGGTACGTGACAAACCCTAATCTGACAGAAAAGCAAAACTGACTTGAGACTCAGCGGAAACCAAAATTTCATTAGCATAACATTCTGCATCTGTTGTCCAGTCCGATTCGTACGACCCGACCCGACCCGACCCGACCCGACCTGACCCGATCTAACCCGACCCACTAATGGACGCGACCCGTGTCCAACTTTATACACGTTGAAGCTGAAATGCATTGGCAATCAAAAGTGCTCCTATGCAACCATGGCAACCAAACCGATCGTCCAAGACGCCGAGCATCTGCCAAGAAATGTGCATATAATCGGGTCTTTTTAGACAGGCGCGGTTACCTGGTAATGAGTTTGGTCGACGTCAAGCCTCCACAATAAACGACATTATGGGCTATGCAGTAAAACCACTCCATAACTTGTGAAATTTTTGGCAAACGTATGACTAAATTTTTAGACAACACTGCTTAACATCGTGCGTTTAGTCATGTAATTTTTATTGTGTAATTTCGCAGTTGCATTTGTGTTTAATATCGTTTACCTGCAATGATGGTGCAAACCGATTTCCAAAAGCACCGACCTGAGTTTGTAAAAAGTGTAAGCTGCCGACAGTGGGATCCGGGCCGTTCAGATTGTTGATGTAACGAATGTAGCGATCGGCCGACTGCTGGCAGTTAGAAACTTTAGATTCGGCGTAGATTTTTACAGGATTCCCGCTGGAATCGTACGTCGGACTATCAACGCAGCACGAGCCGGGAACGTAGACGCGTGTGACGTCCAAGACGTTCGAGCGATTGTACCAGGCGCTGTACTGAAAGTCTTGCGGACCGACAGCACCGCAACAGGAAAACTGAAACCACCACACCAGCGCAGCGCCGCCATCGAATTTTGTTATTGTTATACGATGCCGTACAAATATGCATAACGTAGGGTTTTAAAAACTGACGGGTAGCCTAGTCTGCTTGATCTACCGTACCTGCCCAGTACATACAAGTAATTTGAGCAAAGCTCATGAGACAAGATGCACGACAGCTTTAGCAGGTCAAGTGGGCGGGGCCAAGATGGCTGACGTGTTTACTCAAAACATTTTATTTTTCAACGTCTAGCCATGTCTAGTGGCCTGCCTCACTCCTTACCTCAGCGCCTTAGACTCAGTAAATTTCTCGCTGACATTGTGCGCTTTATAAATTAAATTTACTTACTTACTTACTAGCAGTTCCGGTTCGCAGGTTATCTTGGTCTATCTCCATCCATTTCGTCGCAATTCACCCTTAAAATGTGCACAACAGCCAAAAAATGGAAAAAAAACATTAACACCCCTTATTTTGAGAGTTCAAGGTCATTCAAAGTCATCGGTGTTGACACCATTAAAAGCTCGTCATTAGTGTTATGATAAGCAGCATGTCTGTACCTATCTGCAACTGTTTGAACGCTAGACGAGCCAATGGTGAAATAACCATTTTAAGGGGTACCCCTGTTTGATGCTCGCTTGCACAGCCCTCCTTGAACCTAGAAGGTTAGGACTTAGACTGCTAAAATCTACGTTTAATGCTGAAAATTTCATACGCAGATTGACTTGGCTATCTCCAGCCATTTCGTCGCAATTCAGTCTAGAAATGTTTGCTGCAGTCAGACATTGCAAAAAAAATCACCAAAACGTTTATTTTTGGGAATTTAAGGTCGTTCAAGGTCATCGATGTTGACAAATCTAAAAAGCCTGTTACCAGTGCTTGTTATGATAAGCAGCATGTCTGTACCTATCTGCAACGGTTTTCACACCAGAGGTACAGAAATTGCATGCCGGCATCTCTGAGGATACACACAGCCTACAGAGTTATAAAATGAGACCACAACTAACAGTTTTTTTTACGCGCAACAGCAGCTACTGCTGTAACGCCTCTTAGCCATCGCAATTCTGTCTGTCTGTCCGTCCGTCCATCACACGGGTATATCAGTCAAAAACGATGCAAGCTAGGATTACCAAATTTTCACTGTCGGCTGCCCAGAAAACTTTAATTTCAGGAACCGTGAAGCTTTTCCATGTATTCAAACGAGTCACCTCGAGTGAGAGCGCAAAATGAAAGAGGGTAGGAAAAATTTGCGATTACCAGCGGATACAACGTTGAGCGAGACAGGTGGCGCCCTCTGGTAAGTACAAGTAAAACACTATAGATGTTTAGTCGCCGGTCGTCTGGCGCACTCTGGCGATTGATTTTGTTTTACTGGGCTTTCAAAGTTCAAACATGCATCGCTGTTGCGCGTTCATCTTTGCGTTAGCAGGGCTTTTCTATTCAGCATTGAATGTAGATTTTAGCAGTCCAAGTTCGAACCCTCTAGGTTTAAGGCGGGTTGTGCAAGCGGGTATCAAAGAGGGGTACCCTTCTAAAAAGTGGTTATTTATCCATTGTTGGCTTGTCTAGCGTGAAAATAATTGCATATAGGCACAGACATGCTACTTATCATAACAAGCACTGGCAACAAGCTTCTTAGGAATGTCAACATCGATAACCTTAAATGACCTTGAACCTTCAAAGTATTAGTTTTTAGTAATTTTTTGGCTGCAGAAGAGTGAATTGCGACGAAATGGATGGAGACAGACAAAGATTACCTGCGAACAGGAACTGCTATAGGCTCTTGCGCGTCTCATGAGCATTAGCTCAGATTTCTTGTTCTAGATCACTTACTGCTGCAAGTGTCATTTAGCCTTTTTGAGCCAAAAATAGTTCACATCACATTTCTTTGCTGTTTGTTTTATACTCAATTTCATAATGCTTGCGTTCTTTAACAAACTGATGGGCGACGGCGACAGGAAAGCACAGGCTTAACTTTCGGTGCGGGTGATATGTGTACCCAAGGACGTTCTATTAATAGCCTGTTAAAAAGTCATTGTGTGTACCCCATCCACTGTTTGAAGCAGGCTTGGAGATATTGCACCCCCACTTTTCAGGCTGTACGCTTGTGCACCATCATAAGTAAAGAAATGGAACAAAAAGGGCAGCTGTATTTGTCACATTTCTGATGCGATCAGCGGTCAGTTTTGGGACAAAACAAATCCTGGCAGGGTCATCGACTTATTAAGCTCATTGGCCTCCCGACAAATACAAACACAGGGAGAAACACGGTAGCCCACTCTGTGTAAACGAAAGTTACCCCCAGTGCATGGAAGATGGGAAAAAAGGCAAGGTTGTTTGTGGACAGACTGACCTGGGTGTGCATGGTGTCCCAGGCTAGGGTGATGTGTTGCACGTAAGACGCAGATGGTATGGAAGGCGACGGCGACGGCGTCAGGAAGGCCAGCTGACTGGAGGGTTGAGTAGGTCTGACCTCCGGCGTGCTGCGGTTGTAGTCGTAATGAATCTGATGTTGTAACGATGTTGCCAGCTTTAACATCAGCTGCCGCAGCAAACATCATATTTTATCATACCAACGCAGCTGATGTACGATTAAAAACAAATCGCAGCCACGAAAAACAGTTATGTGACTAGGTATAAGATACTCGGTAAAGTGTGTCTTCAGGTTCTTTTTAACAGTTGATAAAACGTCGTATTAAAATCAACGGTCAAGTTGAGAGGTGGTAGCGAGTTCCAGACAGTTGTGGTGGACCGCATGATAGAAAGCTCGGCTGCGAAACACAGAATCCTGGCTGCGGCGACGCGTCGAGTAAATGGTGTTCACTGGAGCGCAAGGTGTCTGTCATGGAGTGGTCCGGAACTGAAGCAAGTTGTGCGCATAAGCGCCTCGGTGTGTAGTTAATGCCCAGTGTTAGTCTAAAGACGTGGTTATGCCTACGTGTGAAATGAAATATTTCCAAAGATGTTTTGCAAATATTTCAACGACGAGGCTCCGCGAAAAAAAACCAGGCTGTCGCCAGATGTGCGGCGTTTTCGTCAGGTTTTCGACATCTGGTGATGTTGATCCTTGACCTTTTAAACTGAAAACTGGCACATCGGTTACCTTGCTCTGAAGAACGTTTACACCGATTGTGCTTTTTTATTGTTTTCGAGTACGTGACAAACGGACAAACGGACAAACGGACAAACGGACGGACAAGAAGCGTAATGCGACCTATTAGAACGACCGCATAATACCGCACAAAACATATAATATACTACTAGCATGTTGTACAGTTAATCCATAACAAATCGAAACTGAACGTAAACCGGCTGAACTAACTTCGTTGAGGTGCAAAAAACCGAAGAGCGGCGGAAACAATGGAGAGAAATTCTAACAGCAGAGGAAGCGTGAGAGCGCGAGGTGGGTGGGCCGGAGAAGACAAACAGACAGACAGACAGAGAGCAAGGCGAAAGTACTGGAGTAGGTGTAATTAAGCTGATTGTTGGAGCGTGTGATGCGAACCTGTTCATGCATGACAGCGATGACGACACCTAGCACGACCTCAGCAGTGACCATCAGCACCAGGAACGTCGCGTACTGCACCCATCAGCACAACACAACACAGTCCCGGCCCGTCATCCCGTGCAATAGCATTCATTATGTACAAGCTTCAACACCGTCTCTAAGTAAGTAAGTAAGTAAGTAAGTGCATATTTAGAGTGCACAATGTCAGCCAGTGGCCTAATCTTAGGCACTTGTCTGAGCCGCTAGAGGCAGCAGTAGGCCTGCTGGAAGCAGTGAGTTTTAAAGAGGCGACGAAAAGTGCCTGCAGAGGTAGAACTGCGGATGCTAGAAAGTAGTGAGTTCCATACTGTGTGCAATGCTAAAACCGCGGGAGGCAAAGGTTGTGCGGACACGTGGAACCAACAGCAGATTGGTGTTGGCAGAACGCAGAGAACGTGTGAGAGTGTGATAATTGAGTAGAGAACGTAGATAAACAGGTTGAGAGGAGTTGAGAATGTTACACATCAAGTAGCGAGTTTGAATTCAATGCGTTGATCAATGGGGAGTTAATGCAGATCCTGAAAAATATGAAATGAGTAAGCACCACGAGGGAAAGCGTGACTGGCATCGATTCTAGGCTTCAGCAAGTATGTTTTGGGCGCGCTGAAGACGATTGATCTTTTCTGGGTGGTGCCGAGGTGAAGAAAATTAGCGTAGTCTATGCCGAAGCAAACCAGGGAAGAGGCGACTAATTTGGCCATATCATCAGTGATAGACGAACGAATATGGCGGAGTGGCCGGATGTGATAATAAGCAGATTTGCAGATAGAGCTAGTGTGTTCTCTACAGTGTATCATGCCAGTAACGAGGCATAATACACAGCAGACCGTGCTGAAACGTACTTATTTCATGGCCGCGATCGACGATGTGTTTTGCCTAGAACGTACAAGGACATGTGATAAACAAACGCGAGACGGTTTCACTCATCATGCTTGACTGGAATGAGATTATGGGCGATTATAACACTGCCGACCCTGTGGTGAGAGACAGGAGGACGAAGTAGGTCATGAAATAGAGCATCCATCAGCACTCAGTACTACTTTCCAGCCGTCATACCAGGTGGCGCATTAAAAGTGAAAAATGCATGCATTGCTTTACAAAGATCAAACAATCAGACAGCTTCAGAAACGATTAGTCTCGATCTGCGAATGCAGTACGTATAGAATACCACGGGACTAGCACTCCACGGTAGAATTATTTGCAACATAATGAACCATAGCCACTAAGCACTGGTGCAATATGCGATGTAAATTTTGACCGACGCAGGGTGCATTTAAAAACAAAAGACATGACATGAAACAGAAACAAACCGAAAAAAACTGCCACAGCAGAAAAACATAAACCTTACTTTGCATGACTTACAGTAGCGGTACATAAGTTTTGGTTTGATTTTTAAAAAATTTAATAGTTATTTATAGTTCGCAAACAGCCAAACTTCCCTCTGCAAGCGCCACAGCAAGATATTACTCTCGAAGCGCGTACAGAGCAAAAGAAATGAACTGAACAAAACTGTCAGTTCATTTGCTTTGTACAAAACGTGCAACGAACTGAACTGAACAGTTCAGAGCACTTCAGTTCATTTTTGTGGCTGTCTATAGACGTCTTCGCAAAACCGGGAGTAAAAGAAAGAGGAGCAAGCCTATAGGCCCTATACCATGCAGAGGAAGCAGATGCTTTCAAAGCAGGCTCCGCAACAGCCGAGGAAGCTGAGGATTGCGACGCAGCCGCCGACGGCGATAACGGCGACCGGAAGTTGGTCGATGGTCAGTATCGGACTGGCGGGAATACTTCGTAATAGTTCCAGATAAAACGGCGACTCGCGGTCAGCCCGCATCCAGACCCCGAGACCGACCAACGTAGCACCGAACAACTGCAATCGACACGTCATACACCGACGTTATGTTTATACACATATTAGAAGGTCTGAGACTCAAAATTCGGCTTGAAAAACCGGAACAATGGAATTCAGCATGCTCAAACTGTGCCGAAGTAGTCAGATTCCCAGCTTAAACCCTCATACCTTCCCCTCAAATCCATCTACACCCTGTTCCATATGCAGCCACTTAGATTTTGTGATTATATCTTTGCCAAACTGCGACCGATTATCAAAAAAATATTTCACTGGCAGACTCAAGAAAAAATTTGCAACAACGACGTCAAGTTTTCCACCACACTTTAAATGCGTTGCTGCACTACCTTGTGAAATATTACTAAACCAACTAAAAACATCATACGTCAGCAAGTAATTTGAGCAGTTAAGTCTTAAATGACAGTTTGCAGTAGTCAATTTTTTTACCAACGTTTTTTAAAAACATTTCAAATGAAGACTGCGATAAAAAAATAATTTCGGTCACACCAGCTTGTGCTATTGCTATATTGAACGACGAACATGTCTTACTGGCTTAGTGATGAATTAATTACCAACGATCGTTATTCAACAGTGTCAACTAATAGTACGTTTTATACTGCGGTCGAGAAAAAGCGGTTAAACGTACAAGAAATAAGAGATTTGGTCCAACGAGCAGGACTCGTGTACAACGAGCGGTGCACTTGAAGCAGCAGTCTGAACACCGTTGACACGGTCCTGCCGGCGGGTCTATGGCCGAGGTGCCGGGACTGCTGGCACTGCCGCCCGGTGTAGCTCGATGCCTGGCTCGACCGGAGCCCACCGAGGACCGGGCGTGCAGCGGATGTTGAGGCGACATATCGTCGACGTCGTCGTCGTCGTCGAACGGGTTCTTGCTTGGTGCTGACGGCACGACGAACGCGGAGGTCGGAGGCGGCGGCGGCAGAGGCATCTGAATCATCATAGCGTCAATACACCGTACGGGCAACGCACGCTGTCTGGAATGTCTGGAATCACTTCGACCACCACCGACGACGCAGCAAGCACATCAGCTCGCCGACTGGTTCTCCCTGAACCACATGCACAGAAACCACGATATACAACAAAACCCGCGATATTACATTGCACTCGAAGTACGCCGTCGCTACAATAAAAATACGTGTCCAGTTGTATAGGCCCTACATATAACACAAAAATATATAGGCTACTGGTTAGACACCCCGCAAAGTTTACGCTTTTTGATAGTTCGTTTCTTTAAACATAGAAAGGGAACACAATCAGTGACACACTATGCAGTCTACTACACGAACAATGCTGACAGAAAGAGAGAATATGCAGATGGAGAGATGTGGCATAAGCGCTGAACAACTTGGCCGCGTCTCAGATTTACAGCAGATCCGTCGGTAATCGCAACGGAGCCCGCCAATAATCGCCGAGCAGTCGAATTCAATCAGCGACAACCCGATATCTGTTGAGCCTACAGCTATAAAAAAAAACCATGACAGAACCCGCTTACAAGAAATCCCCCGGGTTACTAGTTACTAGAAACACAACAGATCCGTATAATGCCAGCTCTATAGCTAACCCGCTTTTTCTACGCAGAGTCACACACACACACACGCACGTCTGGAACGGGAAGTGGGCATTAAGCGAACTTACACGTTACGTAACATGCACACTCCAAACAGCGGTTTAACACACTTACTCCACGATCGCCGACAGTCGATCCTGTAGCTTACCGTACACTGTTTGACTGTCGCGCTTCGGCGCTATGACAGCACTCTTTTTTAGTCGAGCGTTCCAGGTTGGATGGTTGCTGCTGCTGCTGCTGCTGGTGCCATCCCTCATCGCTAACTTAGACTAAGCGGTATTCATGGAAATAGAAATAAAAGCTCCGTGAGCGGTATTCAGCATTCACGCTGCATGCTGAATCGACTGTTTCACTGCTCCGTTGATTTCGTCCGCGAGCTTCGACCGCATTCGGCTGTTTTATTTATTTGGTTTATTTATACGTCCGTCCTAACAGGCCGCATTACGGATCTTGCCCGTCCGTCCGCCTGTCTTTGACAGATATTATTGACGCGCTACAGCAATGCTGTAGGCGACTTTCACGGTTGTCGTCCGTCGTCGACTGTCATCCTTTGTAACGGGTGTACTGTGGCTAAACGGTGCAAGATAGGGCCTAGTCGTTCGTTTAGTCACGCTTGACTCCATTCATGGAGCTATCGACCGACACTGCAGACATAGTGCTCGAGAGAGGCTGTACGACCGCAGCGGTGGCATAAAATAATCGATTGTCATATCAGGCCTCTATTTCACGTTCCTTGCTGCAGAACTGCAACAGGTTTCTACATCCCAGCAAACGCGTCCTCGGTGGAAAGACAAAATTTAAAGTAGTCCGAACGCAGCCAAATGCGATCCGGTGTCACATTAAATAGTCTCCCCCGTGAAAAATTCGTAACCAGTTTAACGACGTTGACAGGACGCGCGCAGTTTCCGACCTGACTGTAAATATTCGGACCGGAAACAAAAAAGCCCAGATCGAACAGTTTTTTTGTCTGGCATAATACAACATAATGAAACTGGAAGAGGCGTAGGCCTCGACATCAATGCAGACTGTTTCATAGTGCCCATCGCACGACGGACTGGTCATAAGGTCCACGACGTATATGAAGTGTATTCAAAAAGAACTGAAAATTCATTCAATCAGTCAAGAAGTAAAGAATAAATTTTACATCTGTTAGTAAAGTGAAGTATTAGAATGATTCACGAGAGCAATTACGAAATTATACTTAAATTTTTGAACAGAATGTATATAAAAAGCAGAACGAACGAATTAGAGGCGCATACTGGCAGAGACTAGGCTGAGTGTTCACGGTTAGGCTGTAGCATTCACTATAGGCAATTGAGTTCGGCTTTTAGGCTATGCCTAGAAAGGCCGATTAGTCCGGCAGATCTACAGTTATTATTTCTGCCAAGGAGGTTATGTTTTTGTTGGTTTTTGTTTGTCTGTTTGTCTGTTTGTTTGTCTGTGTGTTAGCAAGATAACTCAAACAGTTATGGACGGATCTTTCTGAAATTTTGAGGAAATGTCAGGCCTGGCATAAACTACAAGTGATTAAATTTTGGGCGTGATCCGGCAGGAATCCTGGATTCTGGATCACTTTAAAATTTTCGTTACCATTGCGTTAAAGGGGGCATAAGGAAACCGCTGGCAAAGCGAATATGGTGACGCCACCTGGCGAATAGCTTTGCCTTGGCGGAGGTACCTGCGGGCTATGACTGCTTTCTAGTTATGACATGAGTTCGAGATGGAAGAGGGTTCAGTACGTGGTTCAACATACAGGTAGCATGCATGACGTCGTATTGTGCGTGTGATGAGCATAAAATCTGATGCTATGTTGAACAAGAAGCCCTTGCAACTGTTGCCAGGATAGCCGACCGTGTCAGTGACTTTCAAGGTCATCCAAGGTCGATGATTTTCATTTCATTCAAAAGCCAATATGCGACATCCTATTAGTAATCAACAGCACACTTACTTAACACTTAAATTCTCCGGTCCTTGACAAGACAATGGGCAGCAAGAGTTCGCCATCTGCTTCTGTTTGTAGCCACAACGACCCAGGCCATATCTCGCACCGTTTAGCCACAATACATCCGTGACGGACGATGGACGGACGGATGGACGGACGACAACCATGACAACAGCTCGGCCGTTAGTAAAGTACGGTCGGCTAAAAACGAGAACGAAAAACAGTAGTCGCTTTTTAATATCGATCACGTTCAACGCCTAGTTTCGCTTATTGTGCGGACATCTTAATAGGCCCCAATACAGGTCTCGACCGTCCCTCTGTAACTTACAAGTTTCTCGAAAATGAAAAAAGCATAGAAAAACTAAAGTTGGCGTGAACGTTCCGCATGGCAAAAAGAATACGGCTTAGTGTGCCAATTTTGAGTTCAAAAGGTCGAAAATCAAAGTTAGGGTCAGAGTTGCGCAGTTTTAGGCGGACGGCCGCAAAACATGTCGGCACTAAACAAACATATTTTTTCTAGTCGGTTACACTATTCGTCCAGCCTCGAGCTATACTAGCAACGTACTCTACGGCCGAAGTATATACGAGCACTGAAGGCCGCGTAATGAAGTCTATATACACGTAGTGTCAGTCATAGAAGCATCGTGCAACAACGCTGTAGTGGATCGTCTTTGTGCAAAACAAATGTTTCATAAATCAGGCCCAAGTGCAGAGAAGGGGAGGGGTCGGGGCAGTGAGACGAAATATCCCAAGCCAACGATCGTTGATAATTCAGTTGCTTGATCTATCTTCTCGGATAACGAGCTGCATACACATCTCGCCGCAACATCATCGACAACCAGCGACCGACTGTAAATAATCCAACATCATAAAAGCGCCGTTTTCCCGTCGATATGCGACGTGCTTCATGGACGGATACGATGCAGCGATCATCCCATGGTAACTGAGTCCGAGAAACGTACAGTGCACAGACACGTTACCGCAGCATAGAATTGCTGCGACTCATGAGAACTTAAAGGTCAGCCGTATTAATTAAAGATGTAAATTTAACAACACAATTCCCGTCATTCGTGGACACGGCGCGTTCACTGGAAAATATATATATCCAGTTTCATACGCGGCTATTCGGTTACGGCACAGTTCCTTTATTGATGAATAGCAATCGCCAAGCTGTATAATTATGTAGGCCTAATGATAGAATGGTCATACAGACTATCAAAGAAACAACCACATACTGTGGGGCATGGATTATGTTCGGTAGTCGAGGGAAAGATGCGGCTTCCGTGGATATAATTGCGGCGTAGTCTCAACAGTCGTATCATGGGGTCGGGTTTGGTCTGTGGGTCGGCTATACATGGCCAATCGACTACAGAAAGGATGCAAATAAATAAATAATGCGACTGCAGTGCAGAGCCTCGCGAGAGATGGACATTCTTCGCTGGATTTCATGTCTGTCGTATCAGCATCGCAGATGAGAAATGCTGGTCGCGGGTGCGTGGATCCATCGTATATCAGTCCGCCTGTCTTGTCCGCAATTTCATTAACGGATTCTGTTACCGTTCGGCGACCCGGTCGACTTCGTGCTTGTTGGACAAACCACCGCCGTCTATACATACGGTTTGGTCGCTGGCAATCTCTGGAGACAGCTGCTGTACTGCGAGGCCGCATGGTGCACAGCTGGCTACGCCACGACAGAAACTGGGTAAACTGTCACCGTTTGTCGACCGTCGAAGGTCACAAATACAGTCGTTGTGAAAGGTATGAAAAGTTTGGTTTTTTTT
>Ga0056128_1001100_pt1 | contig 28757 bp, 28 predicted proteins | sample WorMetLIZISLAND2_FD_71113 | JGI IMG/M metagenome (GOLD analysis project Ga0056128, IMG submission 71113) | Marine gutless worms symbiont microbial communities from Max Planck institute for Marine Microbiology, Germany - Olavius geniculatus... ... | reverse complement strand
GTTCGAAGCAGCCGGTTTTCGTCGACGTCCTTCTTTCTGGTACCTGAACGGACGTAAAACCGGTCGTTCTGTGAGTTGGTAGGAGCAGCGACGGTGAACACCTTTTCATCGGTGAAAAATGTGAAGTTCACATTCGGCGTTATGTAGCAATTTGGAACATTTGCGTTTAACACGGTAAGGTGATGATGCAAGTTAGGTAAGGTGGAAAATGAGTGCACCTCGCATATATTTGGATCATTTGCCATCTCTCTGCCAAAACTTATCAAAATCGGTGGAAATTTGACGCAGTTCTGACAAAAACAAATCTGCTTAGTTTTTTTGGGGACATGGTGTAGTAACACCGTTTAGTACTCTTTGGCTATCGGATCGTAATAAGGCCCACCATGGTAGAGGAGGTACAGTGGGTGGAGGTGGGATCTGTGCCACGGACACAGAAGTAAGTAAGCGAAGTGACGTAGGATGGAATGAGACCATGGTAGGCCCATGCAAAGTCGTGGTAGGTCACGCAGCATACAAACATTAATGTTATTTATTCAGTGCTTTGATGCTGTTTGTTTGCTGTTTGTTTGCTGTTTGTTCATGCATGGCTCTGTTTGGTGTGTAGCAATGGCTATTGGTCTTGGAGGCAATCCATATGGACCAGCTGGTACTGGAAAGACAGAGTCTGTCAAGGCGCTGGGTGGCTTGTTCGGTCGCCAAGTCCTTGTATTTAACTGCGATGAGGTAAAGATCCATTCACACTACCACAGTAAAGATCTATCTACAGTTGTGTCTAATGACATTCAAATCACATCCGGCGAGATTCAAATGCTAACAATAGATTAAGGTGGTAACAATTCAGTAAGAAGTTATCATCATCGCAGGCATGCCCTGGACTAAAGCATAGCCATTTCTAGTCACTGCCATCACCGCTTTCGGTCTTATGTTAGTTGCCATGCGCTAAGTCCATGGTTGAGCGGCTGAAGGTTGGCTTCTATAGTCCATAGCCAGGTGTGACCTGGGCGACCTGGGTGGCGCCTCCAGTAATTGATCCGTTGATCGACGTATTTAGGGCCCTGAGTTCCCTCCCCCCCTTCTTGCCACATGCCCATTGTTTGGATGAATGGCAATAGTTGCAGTTAAGAGCCAGAGTAGGCTGGTGAGTTGTTGCATAAATTTGACGATAAGTGATGATGAAATCTCGGAAGCTCCACTGTGAATCGTTCTCTCACCTGGCAAATGCAAACGGTTTAAAGGACATGATGCAGCTGTTATCTTTTAATGGTAAAAAATCCTGGATAGTGATCTAGAATCCATGAAAAAATTGAGATCACCATCAAAATCTAACCACTTTTTTCTATCTATTTATAATTTCTTGAATAATTGAAGTGACTGATGCATAAAGAGCCAGTGCTGTAAAAGATTTACATTCTATCTCTGGAATTTTTATGACATTAGTTAGCGTTATTGTATATGGTGTGTGGTTTGGTTAGCGACATACTGCTTTTAATATCTGCTGTTTACACCAGTGAATATCATGCATTGTATGTGTATGCAGGGCATAGATGTGAAGTCAATGGGTCGTATATTCATTGGTCTGATCAAGTGCGGTGCGTGGGGCTGCTTTGACGAGTTCAATCGTCTTGAGGAGTCCGTGCTGTCTGCAGTTTCGATGCAGATTCAAGTCATTCAGGATGCCATCAAACAGCGCTCACCATCCGTCGAACTTCTCGGCAGAAAAGTACGTAGCCTGTTCTGTGATATTTTACACCGAAAGTTTTCTATACTTTTGTGTGTGAGAATGAAATGTGCTGAAACTTTGTGTCTTTACAGTTTCTCTTTTGCTTTACTGTCTATACTTTAGGACATTGTAGTGCTAGGTGGCATAACGGTATAATGTCATCGACAGGTTGCAAGTTCTACTCCCGGTCGAGTCACTGTCATATGGGTACTACTTGGATGGCTGACTGTCTGTGGACAGGTAAACTGTCTCAGTATATAAAAAACCAACAAGGTCAGCTAAGTTTTCTGTCCCTCCGGGATATGTAAATTGGGTACCAGCCTGTCTGGCTGAAGTTAAGACAGGTCATGTTTACCTGAGTTGGATGGCAGGCAACACTGTTTATTCATATATGGCAGGCGACGCTTTGTAGCTCTGCAATGGTGTTCCCATTAAGAGCTTATAATTTTTAGCATTGTGAATTAATTTTTTTATCATATCTAAATCATTTTTCATGTTCTGTATTTTGGCTTTGCTTTAGGTCAATGTTGATCCAAATTCTGGCATTTTTATAACGATGAACCCGGCGGGCAAGGGTTACGGAGGCAGGCAGAAATTGCCAGACAATCTGAAGCAGTTGTTCCGACCGGTGGCAATGTCCAAACCTGACAATGAACTCATTGCTGAAGTGATTCTGTTTTCTGAGGGCTTCAAGGATGCTCGCAATCTTGGCCGTAAACTGGTTGCAATATTCAACCTTTCGAGGTCTGTGAACTCATGGTGTATTCATGTATTTTTTGCAGCTGAATTTTTGATTCCTGAATATATTATATTCAATCAATCAGTCAACCAGTTCGAACACATTGAACGAGTCAGGAGTTGCCCTAAGTTTTTGTGTAAGTTATTTCTAGGTTTTTTCTAGAAATTTAGAAAATTGCGTTTTTCCTAGGCTATTCCTGCATCAAACTTTTTGCATAGTTTTGCATGGAAACGACGTAGCAAGTTTTGTAATTTAGGCCTCTGGTACCTGTACTAGCTAACTGTAGAGTATCAGATACTGCAGGAGGTTTACATTGGCTTAGCTATAGTAGAATGCATGTGATCTCTGCAGGGAACTGCTCACATATCAGCAGCATTATGACTGGGGTCTTCGAGCTCTCAAGACCATACTCAAAGGCTGTGGGTCTCTGCTTCAGATCAGTTGCAGAAATCTTTCAGATGGTGGTAATGTCAATGCTTGGTCTTAATTCTGAGTTATGCATCGATCTTTATTATTTGGCGTCAATGTAGAATTATTGCATAATATGTTTTTTTGTAGCTCTGTCCCCCATCCAGAACTGTTCTTCGGAGTTAGTTTTGCACTTGTTTGAGTTGCCGAATATTTTTCTGTTATTCTGCTTTGCTGTATATTATGTGTTTCTGCTAGCTGTTTTTTTTATTTAATGTGCTAGCTATTGTTACATATGGTGAATAACATTGAATATATTGATGTGTGTGGAGTAACTAGAAAAAAAATATAATAATATAAATTTGAATTAATTTAAGTTGAATGCGTACAGTATAAATTACTGTAAATGTGACTAGTTTGTATTTATGGTATCGCTACACTACCTTGTGAAATAACTTTTATAGCAAGTTGTGGCAGTGTGTGTTTCTGTCCATTTATTTCTAGATGTTTCTGGTGCAGAGACAGTTGATGGGAGTCTTGAAGCTCGGTTGGTTGTGCAAGCGTTGAGGATAAACACTCTGTCGAAGCTCACATACACAGACTCTGAGCGGTTCGACGCTCTGCTGCAGGATGTGTTTCCAGGAGTCGAGTTCCGAGACATTGAGTACGAAACTCTAAGAAATGCTCTGAAGGAAGTTTGCTCCGAGTCTCACCTGGGAGTCATTGATAGCCAGGTTCTGCTGTTTTGTCAGACAGAATTGCTGTCATTTCTGTGTATTTTGTCATATCATTTTAAGTCAGAAATTGGCATTGACCTTTGGCTGAAATTTTCAGGGATGCTTAGACTTAGCCCAACTTAAAGGTGATTAGATTTTGTTGGTGATCCGGATCAGCATCTGGATCCACGATGGAATCGAAGAATTTTCATCATTGCCAGACCACAACACAACAGAAAAACACAACACAACAGAAAAAAATGACACAGCGTTGGCAGAGGTTTGGACTTTATGCATGCCCTTCTGGTTCTGATGATACATTAATTTTTTGTTTGCAGATTCGCAAAACGCTTGAATTTTATGAGCAACTTCGTCAGAGAATGGGCGTGGTAATAGTTGGTCCAAGTGGCTGCGGAAAGACCACGTTGTGGAAGAACCTGAAGAATGCACTGACCAAGTGTGGCCAGGTGGTCAAGACTTACGTCATGAACCCCAAAGCCATGCCAAGAACGCAGGTGAGAATGATACTGGATGAATGTTTCATCGTTGTCATCATCAGAATGTAAATTGGCCACTACACACAGTTTTTTTGATAGTTATTAACTCGAGATTTTTAAGTGGGTCGTGCAGTGTCAGCACTTTGCAGCAGTGAATGCTGTGGAGTTCACAATCAACCATCAGTTGCTTTTTTAGGCCTTTTAGAGGTGGTGAAAGCATGTTGATGTGTCAAATAATATTGTCTGATATCAGCTGTAATTAAGTAAGTAAGAAAAGAACTTGAAAGGCGTGAATTTAACGGTTAGTCACAAAAACTTGGAGGGAACAGTTAATTGGTATGCAGCTAGCAGTAATACCGAGTATGTCTGCTAGCTGCAAACCGCGGGTCCAGTTGTTTACTTATGCTGGCAATGGATGACTGTATATTGCTTTCCAGTATCATTAGCTCATGCCAGTTAGCTGCTATTTTCAAGATTGTAAAGTGTTGCTGGTCATAAGTCTGACTCGTGTAAAAAGTGCAATAACACGTACCGAATTTCAACAACAACGACAACGAAGAACCGATTCTATCAGACAATGGCAAATAATGGTGCATATTGTGTTGCTACAGCTGTTGGGCCAGATAGACATAGACACTCGTGAATGGAGCGACGGCGTGCTGACGTACGCTGCACGTCAAGTTGTCAAAGAGCCACAGAACATTCAGTCGTGGATTGTCTGTGATGGAGACATTGACCCGGAGTGGATCGAATCACTCAACTCCGTGCTGGATGATAACCGCCTGCTCACCATGCCATCTGGTGAACGTATCCAGTTCGGTCCAAATGTGAACTTTGTGTTTGAAACTCACGATCTCAGCTGCGCCTCACCAGCCACTGTATCTCGCATGGGAATGATTTTTCTCAGGTCAAATTTTTCGTTATCTCAGTTGTATACAGCTTTGCTTTCACCAGTCTGCATTGATCATTTTGCACTGAATTTCAAAAGACGTCTCACTTTGTCATTGTCTATTTATCTTCTCCAATATTAACTGATTTTTAACATTTATTCACTGACACACTTTGTCGTAAAAAGTTGCAATAAAGTGGTTATTACACGTAAGTATTCCACCACAAGTTTACGGCGTTGCAACAGTATGTTTGTGAAATATAAATGTAAGAAAAACTGTCACAGTGTAATAAAAAATAAGATTTCTTTGACTTGTTTTACACCTGCCTTAAATGGCATTAACGGAAATTTTTAGTGCATGAGTATTGAGTAGTGTTAACTTAATAATTGTATCATGTTGTGGCAGTTGCGAACGCTTGGTTTGTGTTGAATATAGTGATGAAGATACGAGTGTTGAGGCACTGGTGATGAGATGGTTGCAGACTCAAGATGAGGATGACAGAGATGTGCTCAGTGGCTGGATTAAGGACTACTTCTACGATGCTCTCAAGTGGATTCTGGAACAGGTTATACACGACTCTTTCTGTTGTTAATCACGTTAGTGACTGCCGTGGTAACTTTCGCTTACTTTTGGGCTACATGAGTTTAGTTGCTTTTGCTATCAGTTTATGCGTCATGCTTCTTTGGTGAGAACAGTGTTGGAAGGAAGGTCGACTGCCAGGGAAGAAGGGAAGATGGAAACCAAAAGAAATGCTACTGAGCTGGCTACTGGAGACAAGTGAAGAAGATATGGATTATTCACAACTTAAGGAGCTGGCACAGGAGCCGGAAAGATGGTGTCGATAGAAAACGAAAACCTACCTGTAGAGCAGAATACAACAGCAGCAGTTTTATATACTTTATTGCACATTTTGCTTGTGTGATTTGTTTGTTCACGGGTTGTTTACAGTCTTTTTGTGGCAGTATAGAACATGTTTTTTTTGTATCATGTCGTCAATTCAAGCCATATAATTTGGCACTGTTGAAACTCAATCTACAGCACCATGTGTGAGTCGACAGCAGATTAGGTCTACTGTGTTCAGTTAGCGGAGGTGTTACGATATATTTATCTCGCTGTGCAGTAGTAATTAAGTAGTTGACTGGAGATCTTTTTATTAGTAATGTGAATATATGCAATGGCGTATGCACAAAACATCTTAGTCTATTATTCTCAACGTGTTGACTTTTGAGAAGATCGATTTTTTTATAACTATGGAAAATTAGGAGATAATTCGATAAACAAGTGAGAGAGAGAGTAGGCAATAGTTATAAATTATTTTCAGTTTTTAGTGATTTCATTGGACGTATCTTTGATGGCTGATTGTCAGGGTGAGTTGGTAGTAGAGACGAGCCTTGTGGGAAATGTTTTGAACGGTTTGTCTCACTTTCATCGCGTCCGTGACCGCGCCCAGTTTGCCATGTGTCTCATTCGTGGACTTGGTGGAAATCTTACCGAAGCATCTCGAGAAGAATTTGCCAAACAGGTACTTTTCCCATTGAGTTTTGCAGCAATTTCTTATGACTTATGATAACTTATCGATTTATTTCGTTTCCGTTCTGTTAGAGGTAAAGATCCATTAATTGCGATAGTAAAAGAAACATATTATGGTCCAAACAGTCTGCAGAAGGTTATTTATTTCAACAAGTTTTGTGAAGCTATAGAAGTTATTGTTGAGTCATTATTATGTAGTAGGATTATTTGATCACTGACTGCAGATGCTATTTTATTGCTATTTCAAACTTTGTAATTGTGTTTTGAGTCCCCTGATATATTCAGTGATTGTACAAGTGACATGTGGATGTAGGTTTTCAGCCTGACAGGGGAAGAATGTCCTGATCAGCGACGACCACTGGATATTTACTACGATGAATCATCCAGGAGGTTGACTTGCTACATTCACCAGGTGGCCTGGCGCTGTTTGCATAGCAGTCTAGTGTGAAAATATTCTGTGATTTTTGTCAAAATTACGTTTCACTGTTATGCATTGATTAGTTGCTCAGATTGTGCATGCTGTGTGTTGTCTATGTGTTATAAAACATTTTTTTCTGAAAAAAAACCGTTTTCTTCTGAAAAATTTTTGTGTGTGTAATAACACTGTGAGCAGTGATGTCATTTTCATTGTAATCACTGTTACTGCATTTATTTGAATTTTCTTGCTTTTAAAATGACTTAGCAACAAGAAAGAGTCAAAGATGGTCTGAATAAATTGGAACAGTAAGTGTTTAAAGTAAAACAATTTACGAGAATTGCAGCATTTATTCTGTACAACTGATAGAGCTGTTGTCATGAATCTGCGGACCCAGTTTGCAAATTGTGCTATTTTCGTCTGTGATACAAGTATCTGTAACCAGATTCCTCCCCAAATCATGAATTCTCAAAACTTATCTTTCTCTGCAACTCTGTGTTTACTGTAATCAGTCTCATAACTGTAGATAGGGTGCTATAATATTTACAGTTATGATAATGTAATATATGCATAGAAGTTGGATGTTGCAGATGAGCAATGAGTTATCAGTTGAAGACTTCCACAACCCATGCAGTCAGCTGCCTGTCATTCAGACGTCAGACGTCCAGCGTTTTATCGACAGTTTCAGCGTGTGGCTTCACTCTGACAACAGGCAGCCGTTTATTGTCATCGGTCCGGAGGGCTGCGGCAAAGGGTGAGTCTGCAATGATACTGCACTATCTTGGTTCACGCTGAAATTTTCAGTATGCACCGCATACATAAATTATTAGACATTATTTTGTGATTGTGATACATGGGCTTAAATAAAAGTCATAATCTGATGTGTTGTAATCATATATAGCATTACTAGGCAAAGTCACTCTTGCAGCGCAAGCGATTCCACCTATTCCTACACATATTTTTGTAGCGTGGTCTGTCTGTCATCTGTCTCTCTGTCACATTTGTGCACCCTGCTTAAACCGTTCAACGGAGTTAGATGCCATTTGGCAGGTACACCAATGACATGTGTTAGATGGGTCCCTGGCCCCAAGGAGAAGAGGAGATTTGAGGTGTTGAACCTCAGCCGAAACACGAAATTGCAAATCGCAGCAAAACCTCCAGTCCTGTGCTGCCATCTGGTCAGTACAGACGAGGAGTTGAGTTGACTTGCTGTAGCAGTTCCGACTTTTGCCAAATCACTTTGGCGCTTGTTGTTGTTGTTGTTCCGGCACAGGCTGTTGCTGCAGCACTGTTTCCGGCTGCAGCGCTCGACCCAGGTGGCCGTGGTTCACTGCAGTGCGCAGACGTCGCCATCGCACGTGTTACAGAAGCTCGGTCAGATGTGCATGGTCATCAGCAGCAACACGGGCCGCGTCTACCGACCCAAGGACTGCGATCGTCTCATACTGTACCTCAAGGATCTTAACCTGCCTAAACCGGACAAGTGGGGCACCAGCCAGCTCATTGCTTTTCTGCATCAGGTCCTCTACTGACTGGCTCGGCTATTTTCATGTCTTTGTACAATCGTCCTAATTGGCAGCGTTACGGGTCGTGTCTGTCTGTCCGTTCATTTATCCGTCCATCTGTCTGTCCTTGTATGGGCTCTGACTCTAACTTGAAAACAAAAGACATAGACAAGCAAAGATTTTCTATAATGATGTGAGTTTTTTGCTTACAACAGGTATGCATTTATTTACCGTTGGATTAATTAAACCGGAAATAAAATAACACAAAAATTGATATAAAATTTCTCGGATTATACGCGAATCCTGATATCGCTGGAACGACAGAGAAAGCAAGATGCAGAAATGCCGAAAAAGCGATAAGCGTTGCTAATTGTGTGCGGAAGTTTCTTTAATAATTCCCCATGCCATTGATCACAGTCATGAATTAAGGACGTTTCAGCATGATGTAGAGTTTATTATGCTTCGTTACACTTCCATAATACACTCTAAACAGGTAATGAAACGTTCACTTACAAGTAGATTTTTGATGTCACCGCAGGTTCTGACATACAACGGTTTCTACGACTCAAATCTGGAGTTTGTGAGCCTGGACAACGTGCAGATTGTAGCAAGCATGAACCCTGGCAACTCTTTGGGTCGACACAAGTTGACCTCACGATTCACTTCAATCGTCCGTCTCTGTTCAGTTGGGTATGTGACACTATTTTGGAGTTGCTACCTTTTTACTGAGTTTGCCAAATGTATTTGTGGGAATGTTTTATTAATTTTTATCGATTTGTAGAATGTTTATTTATCATTTTTCTATTCCTTGGTTGTCGACTTCTGAAGTCTGTATTTATCTATCAGTTCAACCTGTTGAATAGCAGAGGTCACAGGTGACAGTAGCTTCACTGAATCTTTGTGGCTTTGCATTTGCCTGCCACTAAGACTTCAACAGCAGAGTGCAAGTTTTGAAGCATCTGAACAACTCTCAAAGACGTTTCTGTCTTGTTGAGAGTGTGGCGCATTGTAACTTCTTTGTATGCTTGGAATGGCGACTCGGTGGCATTACAGCTTGGGCATGGGACTTAAAATAAAAAGGTCATGGCTTCAACTGCCATTTGGGTTGCTATGAAGTAGATGGATGGATGAATGTCTGCTGACAGCAGAACCATTTTTTTATAATTAACCATTATGGTCAACTCAGCCTGGCCAACCTTCTGGGTAAGTAAATTGAGTACCAACCAGCCTGTCTGGCTGGGGTTAAGGTGGAGAACATTCAATCAGACAGCACTGTGTGATCCCATATGGCAGGTGGTGCACCATAATTTTGCGATGGGTTATCATTAAGAGCTATAGATAATTTTTAAAATTTGTTAACTTCTATCTTGCTTGCTTACTAACATGAACTTGTTTTGCAAGTAGCAGGCTACATATAATAATTTTTTTATTTATTGCAGATGCATTAGTAATGCAGCTGTAATTGCATTGCAGCTATCCATCGCACGACCAGCTACAGATCGTCTACAGCACGTATCTGATGCCGGTTCTGCAGCAGCAGTTGTCCAGTCACTCTGTGTGGAGCAATCAGTCTCGTGTTCATGCCCTCGCTGGCTCAATGATACAGCTGTATGACCAGATACGCAGCAAGTTTACCGTAGACCAGTACAGCCACTACCAGTTCACACCACGCGATCTCACTGCATGGGTTCTCAGCCTGCTCAGGTATTCTAGTGTTATCGTAGTAACTTAAACACTGAGAACGACAAAAAATTTGAGCTAATGCTCACAAGACACACGAAAGCCTATAGCAGTTCTGGTTCATGCTAAGATGATGTACAAATACCCAATTCTCTATCTGGATCGCATAACGATAGTTCCGTGGCGCCACCTTGTGAATGATATAGACTTGTGACGCAGCCCGAAATCACCAAAAAATTCCATAATACCCCCTATTTTGGCGTTCAAGGTCATTTAAGGTCATTGAATTCGGCGCCAATTGAGAGCCAGTGTACAACTTCCTATTAGTGATTAATAGTAACCTAGGTTCTGTCTCGCACTGTTACTGAGATAAAGCAACTTATTGGCCAAAAATCTCAAATTTTGCCTAACCCCTCTCATTTAGCGCCCTCTTTCGGGGTGACCCCATTCTAATTTATGGAAAAGTTTTATGGTTCTTGTAACTAGAGTCTTCCGGGCAGCCGACGGTGAAGATTTGGTAATTCTAGCTTGCACCGTTTTTGACTGATCCACCCGTGTGACAGATGGACAGACGGGCAGACAGACTTGCAATGGCTAAGACGCGCTGAAAGCAGTAGCTGCTTTCGCGCGTAAAAATGGAAATTATCGGTCTTTGTTTTACAAGAACGTGAACTGAAATTTTTAGGTCAAAGAAAAATGACTGAATAATTTTTTTTTTAAATCTGGCAAGCAGAACAAATTAAAATGTAAATTATTGACAGCAAAGCTAAAACAAGATTTTTTGCGAGGAAGTCTTTAAACGGTTTGTAAAATGGCAGTTTCCAGTATAAAACATTAAAACATTTGTGATGTACACACTTTACTTGACATCTTGCTGACATATGGCTGACAATATGACCAGTTGCTAACACTGATGTGGCTGATGATGAACAATAAAGTGGCTATTTTATTTTATTTTATTTTATTTGTCACTAACTGTGATGTTAAGTAGCACGATTGCTGCATTTCATCAGTGTAGTCAGAAATAAAAGTTAAAATTATATAAAATTAAAAGTATTTTCTTGATTAATATGTATATAAAAACTGATTCTAAACTTTCTGAGATAAGAAAACTGCATAACCTAAATTATAAGTGTCCAGTTAACTGTATAAAAAGAAACTGAAATTTATGTGAAAAGTAAAGATATCTTTGTTGTCAGGTACAATCTTGCTGGTGGTCAGCGGGACTCATCTCCCGAGACCGTGATGACAATCTGGGCATACGAGGCAAATCGATTGTTCCGTGATCGGCTTGTTGGCGAGGAAACCTGCACCAAGTTTGACAATATTCTCGTCACTATCATACGCAATGATTGGTCTGTCAACGTCATAGATTCACTAGCAAGTAAGTGACATTTTTACTGTAACTACTTTCAAGTTTTGTTTAAGTTAGTCTGGTTTTGACTTAAGTGAATTATTGAGATTGTTAGATCACGAGTTTTCAGATTTCTCAGCATTGAAAATGTTAAGCGAATGAAAGATACTTTTCGATCAATTTTAAAAAATTTTTTTAGTAGTAGAACGTTCTCGCAGGAAACCAACATCATTGTCTTATTACTGCGAATCTTGGTGGCTGTTAACTTAAGGATTATTAATATGGACATTGGACATACTTTGTTAGTATTGATTGGGGCAGCAGTATGTCTGCTGGCTGCCGAGTGGGTCCAGTCGTTCACTGTCACAGGCAATGGATGGCCATGTAATGCACCATGGAATCATTAACTCATGACAGTCAGCTGCCACTTTCGAGATTGTAAAGCGCTTCTGGTCAAGATTCTGATTTATATAAGCTGCTCTGTAGCAAGTGCCTGACCTTTACTTATTTGGTTCGAATCACTTTTGCAACGCAAGTGATTTCGCCTGTTTCTACGAATTTTGTGCAGCGCAGTCTGCCTGTCTGCCATTTCTCTATTTGTCACATTTGTGCACTCTGCTAAACCATTCGACGAATTTGGATGCCATTTCGTAGGTACACTTCTGGCATCCAGTGACACATTTTATTAGATGGGGGTTTCTGTTCTATTAGGGAAACGAGAGATTTGGGGGTTACCAGGCAAAACATGGAATTGCATATTGCAGCCAAACTGTCAGTCCTACGTGGCCATTAGGTTAATACAAAAGAGAAGAAACGGGTAGACTTACCACAGTGATTCCATTTTTTGCATGCCAAATCACTGTTATAATTATAATTCGTGCTATTGGTAGTATTAAGATCATAGTTTTGAGTGTGAGAAGTACACGGTCTGAATACTGCTTTCTGTAGAGGATTACTACGTGACATGGGGTGCTTCAGCTGATGGTAGCATGGCTGTCAAGAGCGCCGGTGGAGTCCCTATGCCTCCTGTTGGCCGATCGCTTGGCAGACTGAATGCCGAAGACTTCAGAGCAGTTATTGAAAAAGGCCTTCTTCAGTACAGTGAGCGAACAAACTTTTGTGTTGTTATACGTCACAGAACTGCAGTGATTTGTTCATTGAATTAAAAGCATTTTTAGCTTTCTGCGCATGGGTGTGTCGATGCAGAGTTCACTGTGTTGATGGATTGTTTTCACTGTATACATAATACTGCATCTCATATATCATAGAGTAAGACAGACCAGATTGTCTTATATGGTAATCCCATTCTCAAGTAACAAGGTCTATATGCAAATTCAATTCTTCTGTCATCATTTTTATTGTTTTATTTATTTCTTTTTTGACTGTTACGTTTTTTACATTAGCCGGGGATGTACATTAACCACGAGACTTTTAAGCCGAGACTGAGTCAAGTTTCGAGATGCATGGCTTTAAGACAGAGACAGCACCAAAATGTTGAATATTTTGTTTGAGACTTAGATGATACTGAAACATGACATTACCACGTCTTGAGATGGTCTTGAGACTGAGATGTTAATACCAAGACCGCATCCCTGCTATTAGCCAGCTGAAGAACGTTTTCTTTCTGCTTTTTTGGCTCTGTATGTTAATGTCCTGTCACTCACTTGTTCGCTGCCAATGCAGGTCGAGAGAATCGTGATTTGGAGCTGATCGTGTTCCGTGAAGTGCTGGAAAACGTAGCACGTGTGGAGCGAGTGTTGACAATGCCTGGAGGCTCACTGCTGTTGGCTGGACGTAGCGGCGTCGGTCGCCGCACGTCAGTACTGCTCGTGGCTCACATGCATCAGATGGAACTCATCAGCCCCAAGATCACTCGTGGCTACAGTGTCAAGCAGTTTAAGAACGATCTCAAAACGGTAGCTTTCATAAAGTGTCTGTTGTCTGACAATGATCATGTTGCGCCCTGATTCTTTCTGAGACTTTGGCGCTTTATAAATCATTTACTTACTTACTTACTTACTTACTTATTGGCTGTCCATATTAAAGGTCGCACCTATGGCACCTGTTTGTCCATCTGTCTGTCTGTCTGTCTGTCTATCTGTTTCATATGTATTGTGGTAAAATGGTATGTCTTATAGGAAAACTGTCTAAAGAAGCAAGTAGAATTGCTTGTTTTGCCTTACTACTACCCTGTGATACCTTTATCATGTCATTATCTGCAGCAGTTTGGCTGCAATTTGCAACAAAAATTATTGCTATGCATAGATTACATGTTTATCAAAGTAGTGCTATTTACAGGTACGATCTAGTGAGGTTATGATCTCCATATTGAATGTGTAAAGCTGATTAAATATAGCAAGGGTCAGGCAGTACAGTATGGTGGTCTTCCTGGGTTCTTATATCATATGGTGTGGCATGACATGACATAACATGATAGATTGATGTGATGCATGTTTTGTGCTGAAAATTTGTAGGCAGTACAGACAGCTCTTTTATTCATTGTGGATCATTAATTCGGTGATCCGCGATGCTGTGTGGCTGTGTAGGCAATGCAGACGGCCGGCATTGAGGGACAGCAAGTGGTGCTGCTGATCGAGGATCATCAGTTTGTTGATCCACAATTCCTGGAACTGACCAACAGTCTGCTGTCAGCCGGTGAAGTGCCTGGTCTTTACACGCCGGAGGAACTTGAGCCATTACTAGCACCACTCAAAGACCAGGCTTCAGATGCAGGCTTTCGTGGAACAATTGCCCAGTACTTTGCATCACGTACGCGTACATCTGATGTCTTACACTTGAAAATTTGTTTTCTGCATTATAGTGTTACAAATGACTCTATTTCAGCCTGATTTTTATGTCTGTTTCTGCAGCAGTAAATATTGCATTAAATGTAACTTGTTATTAGTGCATTTTGAAGCGGAGATGAATTGATTAGGTTTCAGATGTTTCAAAACTTTAGGTGTCACAATCACAGTGTGATCAGATATGCCAACAGTACCATTTTGGGAATATCTCTCATGCTTTGGTGGATTTTTTATGTGGGCTTCAGCATACAGTGCCATTTAGTTTTAATGTAGATAATTGGTAGAATATGACATGATATGCTTACTGATGCATTGTAATTTGAAGCCTTTCTGCCTTGCATAACATACTAGAAAGAACGCTAGAGCACAATCCTCTACTTGGCTAGTACTGAAAAACTGTTGTCCTGCATCTGTCTGATAAAAATTTTGCGATGTTATGTTTAGCATTTTGGACATTTGGCATATGCCAGAAAATGTTTTCAACAATACCTCATGTCATTAATTCTAGTACTAATCAGCTTGCTGCTGCTATTGCTTATCATAACCTGGAACGTGCATAGCATGTTGGCATGTAAGATATGGTGGGTCGCAACACAGACTAAATAGTTTTTTTCTTACATTGCATTTAGACCGTCTAAAAAATGTAGTTAGTTTTTTGCAGTAATTTTGTGAAAATTCATCTGTAGCATTTATAGAAATTCTGCTGACAGGCTGATTCACTAACTAAAGGTGTGGTCACACTAGTGGTCTGAACGGGCGTCCGATCGGCCCGTCCAAACGGTTGGTGTTTTTGACGACTGTCCGCATGGTCGTCAAAAACACCAACCATTTGGGCCCCCCGTTCAAACCGCTAGTGTGACCAACCTTAACTGAAGCAGAAACACATTTTTCTCGGCAGAGGTAAACTGATTGTTATCATTACTGCTGGCACTGCGGTGATCAATTGAGTGGATGTTGTGAGCAGGTATTCAAGCTAACCTGCACGTTGCCATCATAATGGACTTCACGAGCAGCAAGTTTACCGTCAGCTGTGAGAGTAATCCTGCATTCTTCAAGCAGTGTGCGGTACGGTGGCTTGAAGGATGGAGTCGTGAAAGCATGGTCAAGGTATCCCCTCTTTTCTCTTTTTGACACTGTGTCTTTACAGGTTGCTGGACATTTTTTGGATATTTAAGCTTTTTGTTTTTTATTCTTTTGTTCTGTATTTTTCTGTTTGGTTCTTCTGTTTGGTTTCTTTGTGTGAACTGCTGTGATTTGCTTAACCATTTGACGAATTTAGATGCAGGTACGCTTGTGGGTACAACGATGCATTATGTCATTTTGGTTCCCTGGCCCCAGAGAAAGGAAGATTTTTGGGTTGAACCCCCAGCTGTACACGCAGTTGCAGATTGCTGCTGCCATTTGGCGAATATCAGCAAGAGCGATTCCGCATTTTTTCAAATTACTTTGGAGCTTGTATTTGTAATGCTGCAGCTGCCGCAGGAGTTAATGTCGCAGCCAGAGAAGTCTGACAACAAGCCAAGTGACAAGAAGCAGAAAGGACGCAGCCGGCATCTGTCCGGTGGCGAGGAATTACTGCGTGGGTTCTTAATGGTCCATGAGAGCTGTGCTGATATCGGCAACATGGCGACACCACGACGCTTTATGGCATTCCTGCACTGCTACCGACAGCTGTACAAGCTCAAGAAAGAAGGCATCGAGAATAAACAGCAGCATCTACAGGTTGGATGCAAAAAACACTTGCTGCATGTCTTAAGATTTTGCATAACCTTTCACTAGTATTGTATTTTGTTGTTAAATGACTTTACATTCGGTGTAGATCTATTGTATCGTCACAGTCCAGCCTTTTGGCTGCAGCACTATACTAAATGTATTAGTGCATTATTAGGCTCTATGCAGCTCTTCTAATGGTTTGCAATGTGGCTTTTTTTCACATTTTGGCCATAGCGGACTGTAATGTGACTTCAGTGCCATAGTCAGTTTTCCACATTAAATTTTATTGCATTGTATTATACTGTACAGTGTGCGGATGTCAGGCAGGGGTGTTGAAGCTGAAAGAGGCTCGTGAAGTGGTCGACAGTCTTAAGAAGAAAGCTGCACAGCAGAGTCAGGTGCTGGCCGAGAAACAACGTGAAGCCGATGAGTCTATGGCTGCAATCACGTCCACCATTCAGGTCTCCACCACTGTGTATATGTTCAGATATTCACTCAAAATTCAGATGTTGAAGATATTTGTTGACTATTTCTTGAATTGGACTTCGTTTAACTTGTCTCCAGTGCACTTAAGGTAGGTTGTTTGATCAATTGATTGACTATCTTCGTGGTTTTTACACAAGTATCAGATTACACTACTTGTTAACAGGGAAAACGTGTGTGTGTGAAAAACTTGTTATTCAGCTGCATAGTAGGGATTCTAACTGTTGATTTTTAACCTGTTCTAACCCGTTGATTGCAAGTCTGACGTTCTAACCACTATGTCTTCAAACCGTGCCTAACATTATAAGTACTTGCGAACTGAGTGATTATTTTGTTTTCACGCATGTTGTTGCAGAGTGCAAGTACACAGAAAGCAGAAATGGAAGAACTGTCAAAGAAGGCATCGGAAGATCGTGAGAAACTGGAGAACCGGAAAAAGAAGATCGACAAAGAACTGGCAGAGATCGAGCCAATGGTTCAGGAGGCAAAGGCAGCGGTCGGAAACATCAAGAATGAGACACTTGGAGAGATCAGGGCACTGAGAGCTCCACCAGACACCATCCGTGACATACTCGAAGGTGTTTTGCGCGTCATGGGCAACCCAGATACCTCATGGCTTGCTATGAAAAGGTTCACTGATGAAGTATATTGTGTTAATTGAAGAGATATGTATTTTGCTTTTTTATATTTTTTTTTACTTTTTTGGAGCTCTTTGTGTGTGTTTTATTACTAGTGGTTAAAGAAGAAATGGTAAAGAAGTTTAGTATTGGAATATATTTTTGATTAAGGAGCTTCATATTTCGCCTTTTTATATATTTTTGACTTTTCTTGAGCTCCCACTGTGTGTAAATTATTACTAGTGAATAAAGAAAAAGTGGTTCGATTATGTGGTTTGTGTGGATTTTTGCAGCTTTCTTGCAAAGCGTGGTGTGAAGGAGGAAATCCAAACATTTGATGCTCGCAAGATTTCACCGGAGACGAGAAAGACGGTTGAAGATCTGCTGAGGAAAAACCGTGATTCTTTTGATCCAAGGGTTAGCGGAGCTTTATAATGTGTTATTTTTCATCTTTAATTTGCACTCATAGTTGCCTTGTTCATCGTGTCAGTTGATTTGGCTGCTCTTCAGTTTTTGAGTACAGATTGAATGTTTGTATTGTTTTTATGTACTGGCCCACTGGGAATAACAGTAAGGGGGAACTTGCTGGTTCAGGTTTACGTGGATATTGGAAAATGGTTAAGCGTGTGTGTCATTGTGACAAAAGATTGCGTTTTAGTAATATAACAGTAAATTTTATTCAGTATTTTTTATCAGTGTTTTGTTATCACAGGTAACGAAGTACTTATGCTCTTTATTGTGCACGAATTTTGGGGTTGTTTCCTAGATTTTCCTGCAATTTTTGAAACTTGCTTTCATAGCAGAATTTTCACTTTGTGATCGGTTATATTTTATTTGTTAGCTTTATTCATTCATGTCCATTTATGTTATATTTTTGTAACCTGGTAAATCTGTTGTTTAAACGTATATTAACTTTTTGTTCAGACACTTTTTATACTTTGAGCCTGCTTCAATATATAGAGGGAAAGAGAAGTTCGCCAGTTGTTTGTGTATTTTTGTTGTCGTGGAATAGAATGCAAAGCGGGCATCGGAAGCTGCTGCTCCACTGGCCGCATGGGTGACATCTAACATCAAGTACGCTGCAATAATTGAGAAAATTGAACCTCTAGAGACAGAGCAAGCTCATCTACAACGGTACCATTTTTTTGATGACAATTTACTTATTTATTACATGTGTTGCAGTCTGACTAGTAAATTAATTACAACGGCGCATGTAGGTTTACTATAAGCTACTAGTATTATAGTGGCAGTATGTGAATAATGTGGACATTATTGTTTATTGCCTTGCTTACATGTACGATGTATGTATGTTATTACTTATTTAAAGAAGCTGCATTTACACTATACCGCACTTGCAAATTTTTTGCACTTTTAGTAACTACCTGACTTTAAATTTATGTTGATGATTTAACAAGGAATAGATGCTTTATTTTATTTCATATTATTGAATGTCTGTATTATTGTGTCTCAAAAAGTAGCACAAAGTTTAATCTACAACTTTGTCAGTCAGTGGATTTTCGAAATTTTTTTACTTTAAATTTCTTCTTTCAGTTATATTGATGTTTCACTTTACATGCACCACCTTGTGTAATATATTTGTGTACTATGTTGTTTCTGCAGCCTGTATATGTTTGATGTGCAGAAATTTGAGTTCTGTGGAAGGAAAGATGACCAAGCTGCAGAAGGACCTGAGTCAAGTGGATCAGAAGGTGAACTCGTTGAAAAAGACTTTTGAAGTGCGTACCACTGAAGCGGCCAAACTGAAAGTGGAGCTGGAAAAGGAGCAGGAAACGATCGAAGCTGCAGAAAATCTCGTCGGAAAGCTGGAAGGGGAATACCAGCGCTGGAGTGAACAGGTCCATTGTTCTACCGATTTCTTTCTGATAATGTATTGTGCTGTAGTGACAGTAGTGGCTGTAGCATGTGGGTATTTTTTGTAATCTGTCGCATTTGTGCCAACGCTTAAACCATTTGACATTTTCAGATGCCATTTGTCAGGTACGCTTGCAGTTCCAACGACACATTGCGTTAAATTAGGGTCCCTGACGCCCATGTAAGGGGAGTTTTGGGGTCGAATTTCTAGCTAAAACATGCAGTTACAAACTGCTGCTGCCACCTGGCAAATCAAAACACAGAATGATTTTGCTTTTTCTCAAATTACTTTGGTGCTCGTTTATATAATGAGATGTTTTCGTGAATTCAGGTTCGTGAGTTGGCGACAGAGCTGAGCGAATTGCCATTGAAGACTCTGCTAGCGGCCGGGTTTATCACGTACATGCCGTCAGCACCAGAAGACCAGCGACAGGAAGTACTACGACGATGGATGAAAGATACCAACATCGACACATTCGAATTACGCAGGTCTCACACGCAAGCTTTGCATCTATTATCTGCTCTGTATATTATCTGTCAAAGTTTTTTTTAAAAATCGTCTTTTGTTAACACATTAATTAAATGCTTTTAATCATTTATGGCACCGAATTGTGGTTTGCTTGTTTTGTTGTTTAATGTATGTGTCGTGATTTGTTATATTGCGTAATCTGAATAAATGATTGTATCTTGCTTGGTAACGACACATATGTCTGTAGGTTTCTGAGCACGGAGAGTGAGCAGCTGATCTGGAAGGCGGAAGGTCTTCCATCTGATGAGCTTAGCATGGAGAATGCTGTCGTTATTCTACAGGTTTGCCATTTAGTTCTTTATTCTGTAGCAGATGAATCAAAGCCAGTTTGTTCTTAGTTTTTGCAATGACGTCGGCAAATGTGGTTTGATTTCGACAATTTTTTTGGTTTTGCATTTAGCAAATTATCTGGGAAATGGTTTTGGTAGTGACCAGGGGACACTCAAAAGCCTGGTGGGATGTCTTATTAATTATTGCGACTATTTACTGCAATGTTATGGTGGCTCTGTCTATTTGACTATTACATTGTCATTAGTATAGGACTATACGTCTAATGAATTATGAAATCCAGAGAGGAATTTTAATGTAGACTTATTCAATCTTTGACTGAGAAAACCTTATTCTGAATTGTCTAGCCATGTTGCAATGTTGCAAGGTGGAGAATGGCCATTGGAAATTATGATTTTGATTAGCAATGCTGTCGATTATCTCAGATGATCTTGAATGTCTGGATTATTTAGATCAAACAATCAGAGATGGAATTTATTAATGAAATGGTTGTGTTCCTAACGTGACCTTGACAGACATTGAGAAAAAATATATTATTATTTCCAGCATAGTCTTTGCCAGTGCTTCAGTTTTGTTGATTTGGCAACAGAAATCTGTATGGTTGTCATTGTCACTGTCTGTCTGTCTATCATCATCTGTCGCAGATGTAGCCTGTCTAACGAGTAGGACTTGGGAAAATTTTTTATAGAAGTAATTAGCCTTATGCCTTAAACCTAGGCATGAAAATAGCAGCAATTGAGTGCAAGGGGAACATTTTCAAATTTGAGGTTGAATGGACGGGGGTAGGAAAATGTGCGTTTTTCAATGGAAAACTGGCTATATCTCGAAAACGGTGAGAGATACGGCCAAGGTTACTGTTAATAACTAATATGAAGTGGCATACTCCCTTTCAGATAAAATGAAAGCCATCGACCTTGGATGACTTTGAAGGTCACTGACAACCAGTACAGTCGGCTATCTTAATGACAGCTGGGCTTTTTGTTTGCTGTGTGTTTGTATGGCGGTTGAGTTATGTACAGTTTTTATTGGAAGTCATTCTGTGGTTGTGAAATTCTAGCGAGTATGATTTGTGGTGTGTTACAGAACAGTGACTTTGTGGTAAGACCATGAGCCTGTGTTTGTGTGCGACTGTTTTCACTGTAGACTTTTAAAATGTACACTTTCTCAGTGTCAATGTGTGTTTAAGAAGATTCTGTTGGATTTTTCTTTGTTTATTTCTACATCCTTCAGTTCTATAGTCTGTCACTTGTGTGGTCTAACAGTAAATCTGCATCACTGCTGTTAGTAGGCCCTAGCTGACGTGATTATTTTCAGTATTTTATGCTTTTATATAGGTAAGGTAACAACATATTTTAAATTTGTTGCATTTGTCATGTACATTCTATGACACAGGTCATCAGTTAGTATTTTATCAAACATCTAGAAAACAGGTTGGCATTAACAGTTATTAACAGTTCAGTAGAATGCAACAGAGCATAACCAAAGTGCGGAATCACGATGCCTAGATTGTGGTTGCTCTTGTGCATTCGTATCATAGAAATTGTCACAGCAGATGTTTGATGTTATATTTACTATAAAAACAAATGGATCAATTTTCAACAGCAACCAAACACATTGTCGTTTTTATTACTTATGTAATTACGTTTCAACACTGAATTATGTATTACTTTATTCACATTTTTAGTGCATCACTACTGTTTGTTTTCTGTTTCTCTCAGTGCACTCTTGTCTTAGCAGATCACATTTTTGTTTGGTTTGAGTTTGGACTCTAGATGGCACGTTCTGTTCTATCAACAACAACGACTGAGCACATCTTTGCCTAACGTGAAACGACTGAGGTCGTGTTTTGCTTTTTACTCTATAGTTTAGAGTTGAGTACATAAATACGTTTGAATGGCGCTGTATATAAATATCTTGTCTGTTCAGAACACGCTCCGACCTTTCCTTATTGACCCATCGTCAAGAGCAACTGAATGGCTGAAGGTTCATCTGAAAGACAAGAGACTGGAAGTCATCAATCAGCAGGCAATTAATTGTTTGATTGATAAATTGATTGATTGGTTAAGTGTTCAACTGATTTATTTAATTAGTTACTTGATTGGATGACTTGTCAGACAGACAGTTATTATTACCGTAATTTTAGCTATTCTGTTTTTTACAGCTTGTTATCAGAAGTGAATGGGGATTATTTCATGGACCACATCACTTGTGAAGCGATGCCTTATAGGCCATTTGGTCCGCCCATGCTTATCTTACTGATATTCATGTACAAAAGATCATCAACATATGTTGCATGCAATTTGCTTGATGAACAAGCCTCAGATTCAGTGAGTTTCTCACTGACATTGTGCGCTTTATAAATTAAAATTATAAATTAAATTAAGATAATACTCTGCTTTTGTTCCAGTTAACTTTTACTAACTGAGTGTTTTTTTTTGTTTAAGACAAAAATTTTGTCAGCTGAGATGCTGTTAATGTATTTGTAAATATGCAGTTAAGTGACTTAGTAATTTCAATCTTGTCTGTGTTTGTAAATATTTTCTTAATTTTTGACTGCACTATGATCAGTTAGGTAGCATTCAACCGAGTGCGTGGTGTCGTGTAGGATGCAAACTTTGCCACTCAGCTTGAGTTGGCTGTCAGGTTTGGCAAAACACTCATCATTCAAGAAGTCGACGGAGTGGAACCAATGCTTTATCCGTTGCTTCGTGGTGACCTCATAGCTCAGGGTGAGCACTTATAATTGCACACATGGTTTTATGTGTCATTTTTTTATTACTGGTTTAGTACAGAAACATTTTATTGTTTATTACTTTTAATGCTTTTGAACGATCACTTTGACGTGTAAAGCTTTTTTTCAACAACTTGGTTGTGTTCATATAGTTATTAGTTTTCCGTATAGTTTTTTTTCTTTATAATAGGCCTCACATAAGTGGTTAATTTGTCTGATGAATTGCACCCTTGCTAACTGTATACATGTATAATTTGGCTATAGATAAATTAATTAAATTAAACAGAAATAGAATGTGTACTTGGAATTACAGTGGAGTTTATTGTCACGTGCATTAAAGTGTGTTATGACTCATATACGCTGTGTTCAGAAAAAAACACACCTTCACGTTTTTTTATATTTTCGTGGAAAATGTTTAGATTAACACAAAATTCTTAGGGAATGTTTAGGAGGAAACTAGTATTCATCAGTATAAAAGTTAATTATCCTTTGCTACCGGTGATGTCATGCTGACGTCATATTCTTGTGTTTGTAAATTACGGTTTTTACCATTGAAGACAGACACTGGTGAAATGTTAAAGCACACCAATTGGTCATTGTGCTGACTGAACTCAAAAATATGCTAATCCGTCACACAATTTTCCACTGTGAACTGTTTTCGTCGTTTATCTTAGTGGCTGAGTGCGAGATCCTCAACTTTGCTGATGTTGGCAGGTGTATGCGCACTGCGTCACTGCATGGATGACCACTTGCCCACTATCAGTCGAATGACTTGATACTGCCAAACATGTCAATTTTTTATTTAGAAGTTTCCTTCCATTAATGCTCAATTTTGTGTCCGTTGTTCAGAAACATCTTGCACAAACTTGCGGCTCCATAACTCTTGCTAACTCACAAACATTTATCAGTGTCTGACTTTAATGGTAAAACTCATAATTTACAAACAAAAAAATATGACATTAGCATGACGTCGTTGGAAGCAAAGAATACCTAACTTTTACACCAATGGAATACTAGTTCTCCTAAACATTCCCTGAAAATTTTGTGGAAGTCTGAACGTTTTCCACGTAAATATAAAAGAAAGCGTAAGGGCGTACTTTTTTCTGAACACAGCATATGTGGCAAAAAAGCTGACAATACTTTGATGTTTCTTTAGCCACCTTAATTTTTTCAATTTAATCTAGGTTATGCTGGACTTTTGAAGAATAATCTAAAATGATTGCTTTAGCAGTCACCATTATGCATTGTCGTACTATGTAGAATAAGTGTCGGGCTGTGAAAATAATTTATAGCAAAGTAGTCATTTCTAGAAGTATATATGATTATATGTTATATGATTGGCAGGACCAAGGTTTGTGGTTCAAATTGGCGACAAAACAATTGATTACAATGAAGAGTTTCGACTCTTTCTCACCACACGGAACCCAAACCCGGAAATCCCGGCTGATGCTGCATCCGTTATAACTGAGGTTAACTTTACAACGACCCGTGCAGGCCTTACCAGTCAGGTACGTTCCACTCCATGTATGGCTTAAAGGTTAAAGGTCGTCTATAGCTGTTAATAGTAACCCACATCAGAGATGCAGAGCATCACCTGCCATGTGGGATCACGTAGTGTTATCTGCTCCATGTTAACTAGCCAGGCAGGTTGTTAAAAACCCATGTAACCTTGACCATTGACCTATGACCTTTTAGAAGTTGTCAAGGTACATGTTACTGCAGAATTTCATTGGGCTAAATGCAATGATTAATCAGTTACTATGGCAACAGAGAAACAAACACCTTAGTGACAGTGCTGTAAACAATATTGTTAACGTTTGTTGTCGCTACTGCAGACAGAAATTTGCTATAAATTAATCGTTAATTTTTTGAAAGGTTGATTGTTAATTTTTTGACGTAAATCGTTACCATAGCATATAAGTGTTATAATGATTGCTGACATCATTGTTGTCATCTGCAGCTGTTAGCAACGACACTGCAGAATGAGAAGCCTGAACTTGAGGTGCGTAAGACAGAGCTGCTCAAGCAAGAGGAAGATCTCAAAATACAACTAGCAAAGTTGGAAGAGTCACTGCTTGAGGTCAGCTTTATTAGTATACTGACACTTTTTCTTTATAATTGATGCTTGTGCTGCTAATTAACGTTCTGAGTTCCTTTTGTCTTTTGCTGTCATACTTAATATTTCCGCGTGTTATTTGTATGTTTACTGTGGTTTTCATTATGACACTAGATTCGTTGTTGTTGTTGTTGTTTTCTTCTGGCAGTTGATCAAGGATCATACGCGAACAGCCTCGGTGAGGCCAGCATCCCTCAGGTAACTGAGTGCTACTTCGGGTTCGTTGAACAGAAAAGTGATGGGATCATCCTCATCGAAATGGTGGCTGAGTGCATCTTCCAACACTGTTATTAGTTATTAGGTGTACACTGTACCATCGTCTCCTCTACCTGACCACATCACTGACATGTGGCTGGTTCAGGCTGGTCTTGGTTTCTCGTTATTCTGTTGTGGTACCATGCCAACTCTGGTGTATGTCCTCCTGTACGGAGGCGTGACAGCAGAGTCCTTTGTGAAGGTGTAAAGTCCTTTTCTTGATCTCTGTTCACATATGTGGCATGGGGTACTGCTGGCTTGGCCATCCTACTCCATTTGCGGGCACAGTGATGTTGGATGAGTGTTTTAGCAGTGCTAAAGTCCACTGGTGCTGCTGACTGTGGTAATGTGGAAGCATCCTTCGCAATACTATCAGCCCGCATGTTTCCCTTTATCCCACAGTGACCAGGGATCCACTGAAACGTCATTTGTGCATTACCGCCTGCTGCTATTTGCTCAACCAGTGAAAGTACGTGGTGCACAATTTCTTTCTTTCCGGTGGCCTTTGCAAGCTTTTGGATAGCAGATCTGGAGTCAGTATGCAGATTGATGTTAGCCTCCTTGGGTACTGAAGACCTTTCCTGGAGTTCAACAACTTTCCGATTCATTCTCAACATACATGTGATCAATTGACTGATAGGCATTTAGTTTGTTAGAAACTTAGTGTATTGTTGGTATTTGGCTTGCAGGAGTTGGCGAATGCGAAAGGCAACATACTCGAGAACAAGGACCTATTGGACTCGTTGAACCAGACAAAGCAGAACAGCATGACAATCACCCAGTCGCTGGCCGAGTCTGTCAAACTTCAGACTTCACTCGACACTGTACGTTCAACTGCTTGGTCTCATCTCTGTAGTGGATTTTGCTCTTAGTCATTTAATGCTGCTTTCTTGCGGTCATGGATGCAATAAACGTTAGGGAGAAAATGTTTTTAAAAAACGTTAAAGACGCGTTTTTAAAGCAAAAATAATAAAACGGTTGTAATTTCTATTACAACTATGTTCTATTATTGTTGAACAAGAAGAATTTGTATTATTTATAATATTTAAACATTGTGGCAATCTGAGTTTTAATCGATGTCCATTGTCCAGTTTAACTACAGTTTGAAGTTTATCTATACAAGTCTTAATTCATTTCACTGCTGTGTCATTTGATGGTGCGAGTATTGATAGAGTGATTGGAACGTGCAGGAGAGAGATGCGTACCTTCCACTGGCAGAGAAAGGCAGCAAATTATTTTTTGTCATCAGTGATTTGTGCAAGATCAACAACATGTATCGTTTCAGCCTCGCTTCATTCCTCGGCCTTTTCCAGCGAGCACTACACAACAAACAGGTTTCCATTTGTTGACTCTGTTCTTAAGTGCCACCATCCTTTGACTAGCTATGACTGTGTACATTGTGTCTAGGAAAAAAGTAACTCATAACTCCAACGCACAACATTTAATTGTAATAAAATTCCATGCTAAAAAGGCAACGTCTAATTGCAAAAGTAGTGGCGTCAATCGCTGGCTGGCAAAATGAGCAGTTGCTTTTTAGTAAAAAATACCATGATTATATGTGAGCTTGCGTCAGTGATTTCACATAAAATTTTGCCTCCCTTCCCAAAAAAATTACATTTGGATTTTTGTACTTCGCAAATTCAGCATGGACCAATTGTACAAAATTTTATTCAGATTGATTTCGGTTTGACATTTCTATTGTACACTGTTTAGGGGGCTAATTTTTTCTGGACACAGTGTATGTATGTAATGTATGTGTTTGTATTCTGATGCAGGAGGGCTCCAGCACTGAACATAGAATCAAGTCTCTGAGTACAGTGCTACAGAATTCCGTTTTCACTTATGCTTGTCGGTCCTTGTTCAAGGCTGATCGACTGATGTTTGCCCTTCACATGGTGCATGGCATGTTCCCAGAGATGTTTAAAGAAGATGTAAGTATCGTTATTGGTTTAATTTTGTTTGCTGTTGTTTTGAACAGTTTCATCTTTCTTCTGATTGTAGATTATGTGTTGCATCATCACTGAACCTATCACACATTGTTTGTGATTTTTGTTGTTCATTTACATATGAAATACACCATCACAACATAACTTAATTTTTATAGTTGTGAAGAAAATTTTTAGCAGTTCTGGCCACAAGTCTGTTATGCAGTTTGTAATACAGTGAAAGCTTTGACAGAAATGCATGAGAGCTCGCAGCTGTTATATGTTAATGTATCTGTTAAGTGTGGTTTCCATTCATCGCAACGTACATAGTGCATTTAACAAATGCAATAAATGCAAGAAAAGTTTGCAACCAATGCAGCTGATGTAATCAGCAGCCAAAGTGCAACAATAGAATTGTGCTATCGTTGCGTCATTTACATCACTTGCATTATGTCCGTTACATTCATTGCATTGCATACATTGCATGCGTTGTGTTGTATGAAAATTTTGTTCTCTACTGGTGCAGGAGTGGGAGGCTTTCACTGGACTGATTGTCAGCGACACGAAGCATGAGTCAGGCAAAGACATTCCCAACTGGATTGAACCTGATCGAACTCCGGCGATACACTTGCTCAAGGTGATTCATTGATTTTACATCTACAGTTTACAGTCAGGTTTACGTGGAGTACATCTGAGTATTATCACTCTAAGTATTGTTGATTTTCTACTAATAGATAGTCACAGTTTTCATTATGTTGGAATGCACGCTACTTACTGCTTTTGTTTATCTTATGTAATTATCAGTGGGTGATGCAGGGCAGGTAAGGCTATAATTATTTACTTTTGACGTTTGACATTTGATGGCTGTTCTGTATGTGTTCAGACGACATTCCCACAGCTGTATCAAGAGCTGCAGCTACAGGACTCTGGTCTGTGGTCGGCGTACTCTCGCAGCAGTCAGTGTGAGCAGCAATTGCCGTCGTCTGTCTGCAGGAAACTGACAGCCTTCCAGCAGTTGTTGGTTGTCCAGGCGACCAGACCCGACCGACTCCAGTCCGCCATGTCACAGTTCGCCAGCACCGCTCTTGGTACTTACTCTCTGTCTGTCACCAGGGCCAGATTAATACTCGAGCTGGAAAAACCTATGGGGCTTTTGTAATCAATTTTCCAGTTTTGATCAATACCGTAGTATGAGGAGCAAATGCCTATAGGGTTCAAGTCATAAAGTTGACGTCTAGTTCTGTTGTGGCTGGTGGTAGGAGGGAATGCCACCTTATATTTTGGGTTGTTGAAAAATTGTTGGAAATTATTTTTGTTCTAAAATTTTTGTCCAAAAATAAAACGGCTGGAAACTCATTTTGTGATATTTGGGGGCAAAATTGTAATTTTCAGCACCCATGATCTTTTCTGTCAAAAGTTTGCAACTGTCTTTCGGAATTCTGTCCATAATTTGCAGGTATCTGTCACAAAATTGCAACTTGTTGCCCCGCCTATTTTTTTAATTCACGATGCTGCTGTTCACATTTATTAGTTCCAGTTCTAGGAAGTTTTGGAATTTGTGATTTCTGCTACTAGTGCAGTGGTGCACCTTTCTTACAGCTCTCCGTTGTAAACAGACGGTCATTAATTACCAGAACTGCAATGTTACATTTTACTTTTTTAAAATACTAAAACAGTTGGAAAGTTAGCTTCTGCAGCACTTTTTATACATACATATATTGTTTCTGTTATTATTTTATTATTATTATTATTTCATTTAATGACAAAGGGCCACAGCCACTAACATGCCACAATAAAATAACTGTATACATCAAGGAATGTCACTGATAACACAATACAACAATAAAACTACTAGAAAAAAATAAACTTTGCAATAACTAGCCAAGAATGTGGAAGTAATAGATCGTTTAAAACTATTTAAATTAGAAAAGTCAGTATTGTCAGCTGGCAAGTTATTCCATATTCTTTCT
>Ga0056128_1001099_pt1 | contig 28758 bp, 23 predicted proteins | sample WorMetLIZISLAND2_FD_71113 | JGI IMG/M metagenome (GOLD analysis project Ga0056128, IMG submission 71113) | Marine gutless worms symbiont microbial communities from Max Planck institute for Marine Microbiology, Germany - Olavius geniculatus... ... | reverse complement strand
CGCACCTTTCCAGCGACTGCTGCATCGGTCTGGAACAGTTTGCCGGAGTCAGTCCGGTCATCGCCGTCGTTGCAAGTTTTCCGCTGCAGACTGAAAACCGAACTTTTTGCCCGGTCTTACGGACATGACTAAGAACGTCTCATTGCGCTGACTACTATTACGTGACTACACTGTTTAAGCTTATTGTTACGTGCCCTTGTAGTCTTAGGACTTAACGCCACGCTAAAGTTTATTCGTTTTTCATCATCATCATCATCATCATCATCGACACGTTGACTTTTTTTGAAAGTTGAATGCGCCACAAGCTAAATACCGATCAACGTTGTTTTGCTACAGTGAATTTAATTCTCAAGAAAGTGCAGAGTAAAAAACGAAAATTCGTGTGCTGTGAAAAATAACAGACAGGGAGCGGCACTGTGCAGGTTATAAGTTGCGTCTGCAGTCTGCACTGCAGCGTTGATTCATTTGTATTGCTGTAGATGGCAGCTGCAGTATCTGACTGCAGTTTTCAGTGACCGAAGGTTGAAGATAGCCAAAGTATTTATATAAACGATTTCGGACTTCTGTCATACTGCACGGCTTCATTTCGAGACAAGCCGGCCAGCGGTGCTGCTGTCGCCGCTCGCAATGATAGATAAACCTATTTCGATCGCGTCCGGTACAGATAAAACGTGTCGACAGCGATTTGTCTGCGCCGACAATTTACCGTATTCTATCAAATCGGCATCGAGGTGGCATGCGGCGGAGAAACGAACTGCAGTCATAAAGCACGATACAATCGTTCGTCGCTTGCACAGTGACTGTGCAGATGCGGTTGACTTTTGCCGGCGAGCGCTGCAGCCGATCTGCCGCGGTCACAGTTCGCCGCATCGCAAGATGAGAAACGAGTGGACGCCGGGCCCTTTCATCTCACCCGAGGCCCATTATCAGTTGGCCGGCAAGTGCCCCATTATAGGATCGCCCCCAGAAAAGTCTCCCCCCGGCCGACAATTTACCGGCAAAAATCCGCCCCGCCCGAATTTTTACCGGTAAATTGTCGGCCGGGGGGACTTTTCTGAGGGGCGATCCTATAACAGAGAGACTTTCTTATGAAGCCGGCGATAGGCCTATTTCAATAAAGGGGAGACATATCAATACCGTGATTATCTCTCCTCGGACGGATTTTTCACGGGGAAGACATTTTAATGTGACACCGGCTTCAGCAGCAGGCGGGCGGTGACGCGAGTCGGTGAGTCGGTCGGTCGGGCCGCTCACCCGCGACCGACCGACCGACCGCGCACCGAGCGGACACCGGCAGGCCGCGGTAGGTAGCATCTGACTGGCGGACGCCCGGTCGGTCCCTCGGGGGAGGCCTCAGCCGAGCGGGGCGATCAGACGGTTTGAGATGGCACACTAGCACGGTCCAGCAGTCGGCGGCAGCGTCGTCGCTGTTAATTCAAGCGCGAAATAATTGCGCCGCTCTGTTATCCCACCCAGCTATAGACACGTCGACGCCGCTATACCAGTACGCCTACAGTCAGCACCAAGGGCGTCATTTGGGGGAGGGGGATTAAAAGGGTCTACAGACCCCAAGGATTTATGATTTTAATTTTTTTCCTGTAAAGCGTACCTATGAAACACTGTTACTGCTGCAAGAACAATACATTAGGTGGACTCAGACCCCCCAATGATTTGCTGAAATGACACCACTAGTTAGCAAGGTCTATAATAGGGACGGGCCGCGCAACGATCCAAATAAAGAATTTGTGTTCTCCATTGCAGTGAACATACAGAAACTTTACCGACTTCAAAACTGATACCCTATATAAAGTTAATCTGCCTTTCTGCTACCACGGCGTACAAAGGTTTGTGCATAAAACACCACAAAAGAAACGTTGATTAATTTGTATATGAAGTGGCGGTACTGTCAATAGCCTCCGAGAATGAGACGCCAAACAGGAGGCAAGGAATGGGGAGGGGATATCTCTCCCAACCAACTAGAGGGCTTTGAGCCAGTGCGTCGGTCCAGCAGGGGGTGAGGTCCACTAAGAGTTTACTGGTAGCCGCATTTTGCGTATGAAAAAAGCATCTGGTATGTAGCAATTTAGTAAAATTTTTGTTACATTTCGTACTTTGCAAATGCCCAGCGTACTGCCACTGTGACAACAAGAACTGCTTGTAATGCAAATAACATGCAAAGTAAGTGCTGTAGTTAGCAGCTCTATCATAAATTTAGCTCGGTAAAATACACTACTGATTTTACATCATCTGCTGCCAAACTATATGCCTAGGTATGGTTGTGTATTTGACCTTTGACCTTTTTTACCCCAAATGAGCCAAAACCCATAGTTATAGCAACTAGTTGACTACTTTGCAAGTAGTTATAACTCACAATCAGTAGATATAGTAATTTAATAACTCACAACTACCATAGTGCCCAGTAAACTGTAATAGCAGGCAACAAATGCTAAACAAAGCCTATACGCTACGTTATACATTAATCTTTTTGCTAAACCATTAGCCAAAAGCTCAATTTTGAAATTCATCCATATAACATTTCCATAGTCAAACATCATATGATATTTACTGCAGATACACATAACAATATACAATCACAAAAGCAATAATAAAAGCAAACAAGGACTTCTAAAATTAGTCTAAAGAATAAAAAAAACATTAAAACTCTAGAATACACGATATATTCATATTAACTAGCATTCCCAAAAATTTAAATGAAAACTGACAAAGCAAAATAACACAGAATATGAATAATTTTGAATTAAACTTCAATTAAACACATTGGTTAGTAATACTACAGTGCTGTCTCAGCTATGACACTTAAAACTGTCAGGCATGTTTTAACTTTTTCAAGTTGACAACATATAATTCACTTGAAAAATATACCAGTACATTTATTTTAGGCTCAAGTACAAGTTGCATGAATTAATTAGAAAATCAAAGTGTCCCAAAAATTTAAATGAAAACTGACAGAGCAATGTGGAATTGAACCCTTAGCATGTTGAACTTAGTCAAGTGCTGCACTCCCCAATGACAGCATGTTAAGTATTAGCTCTAGTATCTGACAATATTTACACATTCTGCAGTAACAATAGCAGAAGAGATCAAGTCGGTGGCACAAGATCAGGCTTTGTCTTCATAAACAGTTAAACAGATACAACATGAGGATTAAGGACTAAAGTATTTCACAGTCACAGTAAACCAACTGCCACATGTGTAATACAGAACAAATTCTACATGCATCAGTCAACAGGAACACAGTTTGCATAATCATAATCAACTCGTCAGTGAGCACACTACGAGAAAAAAAAACATCGCTGCAGTACTTTGTCAATACAGAACAAAATAATGACACAAAAAACAGTTAAACTAGTAGTTAGCCACTATTTCGTTAACTTATGCCAGAACTGAGTATATCCTTATAGAAGCAACAATCACAATTTCCGGTGGATCAATGCCATGTGCAGCAAAAAATGTACAAATGATGGCAACTCGCCGTGTCAACATCAATGATGGTGGTGTGGCTCATAGTCTGTGTGTGGAGGCTGGACGGCGCAATGTAGAATGTCTTCCTTCAATGTCTCAGGAATGTCGGCGTTATGAATTTCACTCGGTAACAGCATCGCACGCACCACTTGCATGCATCTCTGACGCAATGAGTACACTGCACAAGCACATCACATATACATGCCGTGATAAATTACATAAAGTAGGCAATTGATAACCCTATACAACTTCCCTTCACCAAATATAACTTTACTACTTCAGCATTGTTAATCAGAAATCTGATATCCAGAATATGTAAAAAAAATCAGCTGCACTGACATTACTATAACAATATCCTAAAGATATTTCATGAGACTTGGCTATATGTAAACTAAATAAAACATTTGCTATTGCACAAATATTGTGTAAATGGTTTTTGTTCTATTTTGCATGTAACCAATCTTCAGCCTAGCACTGCAAAGTTAACAACTCTAAAATATCTGTGCAATTGTTTTTTTTTCTACAGACAGAAAGCACATATTTTCAAGTTGTGCACAATCATGTTGAAAATGTTGTGCAATAAATATTGCAAAATTTTACAGCATAAGACAATGGTTAGTGATTACACATACAATAAAACAAAAGCGTCTGTGTAGTATTTGCACATATGTTTTGAAACATTTTCTATATGTAACCACAGACTTATGTCGTGTTGACAACAGAATACTGGATGTGACAAATAAATAAACTAGTCACAATTACAAAGTCAAGCTGCGGAAAACAATATACACAAACATGCAATGCCTCTCACCAAATAATTAATGACTGACCACACAAGACCTTGGTCAAATAGCAGGAAGCTTTGTACTTTACATGAAACAGTTTATGAATGTCAAAACAAAAACTGACCGGGAATTCCTATAATGACATGATCAGCAGTTCCGCCAGTCCACTTTTTCGGCATATACACTTCCAAACCGTCGGCTGTAACCAGCTTGTCTCCCGTCTCGTTGTCTCGGAATATCCACGGGTGAGTTTCATACGTCCGAATGTTGAACTGCTGTGCATAGTCAAGCTGGCAGTATTTGACCCGGTTGCCGTGGTAGTCAAGCCAGTAGACAGAGAACGGTCGTCGAGTGCGGCTGATGAAAGTCACCAGCGACTGTGAATCACAACGCAGTGACTTCAACGGAGCCACCGCACTCGCCATACGAGTCTGTAACATACACAGTTAAACGCTAAGTAGTCCCTAGATTCGTACATAACTACATACGGTTGAAATACATGGATGCAGTTCACTTTCATGACAGTCAACCAAAATAAGACTGACAATTGAGATAAAAACACATGAGCCACAACAGGAATATCTTTACCACAAAATAGTTTCGAAGCAGCTTCTACTAAAAACCTTTTACTCGATATGTTGTACCGTATTTTATAAGAATGTCTTACAATTACTGAAAATAAGATCAACTTTCACAACAGAGCAAAATGTAAACATAGCATAGAATATTTAATAATAATTTTTTATTAGTGATGAACCAATATCACATTTCAATAACACGATGGCGATGCTGACAAAATATCGAAATGTCGATACGATATTTTTGCAAGTAACTAAATTTTGTTGTGCACTGCATACTCAAACACCGTGATAAATTATTTTACATGTTTATATGTAAATCCTAACCCCAGTCTAACTGCAGCCAAGCTGTTTCAAATAACGGAATGGTTGCTAACGATATCCTGATAGCCCACAGCTTACAACAAGAAAGCCCAGCTGTCGCTAAGAAAAAAGCGCTACAGCTTATACAGTTTCTGTTACAATACTAAACTTTAAGATCATCCAAGGTGGATATTTTCGATGTCATCTGAAAAGGCGTATGCCATTTCAATTAGTGATTAATAGTAACTTAACATTAGGCTATTAGGCTTATCTCTCACCGTTTCCTAGTTATGGTTACTTATAGCTTGAATCTTTCCATTGAAAATTGCGGCCAAACCACTACAGTCACTACAGTCAATAGTCACTATTGACAGCCTAGAAAGTCGTCAGCGCCCTGTCTAATGGTACCATTGCCAACCCCCTACAACTTACCGTTTAGCCACAATAACGCATGATTGGCATACCATAGTGCGTTATGACACTTTAATGTCATTCAAGCTCATTAAAAGTTGTTACTTGAAAGCCAGTATGCGACGTCCTATTAGTGATCAACAGCAATTACCTAAGCCCTATCTCACACCGTTTAGCCACAAGACATCCGTTATGGACGACGACAGAGAGACGACGTCCAGACAACACATCGTGCCACAGATGCCCTACAACATAGCTGTATCGCGTCAAAAACTCAACACTGCCCCATTCAACAATACTATAGCTAACACCATACAATTCCATTTCCCAAATTGGTCCAAGACCAGCGGCGCCGTGGGTTGAAAAAATAAACAGAGCAGGAGTTGCAATTTTCTGATGACACCGCAAATTTCCGACAGAATTTTGACAGACAGCTGCAAATTTCCAACATACAGTGTAGAATTCAAAATTTTAACTTTGCCCCCAAATGGAGCTTTCAGCCCTAAAGTAAACATTCTTTGGTCGACAATTTTCCATCAAGAAAATTTTTTCAACAAATTTCTGACAGGCCAGCACTAATGAACTGGACAAGTTATTAGTAGACTAATGAAAGACCCTGGATATGGAGAAGAATCACCCTTTGAAAAGTCTGACTACAGGCCTGCACCATACATCAGAGAAATGTTTTAGTTTCCGCAACTAATGGACTTTTGCCAAACACCTGCTGCTATAGCGTTTCTTGGGACAAAGACAGATTAAGCTAAAAACAAATGCAAACTACACTGTGAGGCATAAAAAACACACCCATTTTTTACCATAACATGAAGAAAGGTTATCCAATTTTAATAATTTTTGGTAAACATATTTCTGACAAAACTGGCCATCAAATGACCGTTCAGTTTCCCGCCTCACCCAACGTCTGCTTCTGCATTACCTGGGAAAAACAAAACAGACAAAATGTGCATCAAAATCAACAAAAAACTTTTTTAAAATTTCATCTTTCCAGATATGTGGCCACCAACAGCCAATCAATATTACAAAGTTTGACTGTTGTGCAGCACGACGTCTATTAAAAAGGTTTAACATTTAGGAATATTGATGAATTCAAGAAGCGACTGGTGAAGTCTGGATTGGTCTGGAGCAGAACGTAATCAACGCTACTATCAATGAATGGAGAAAATGTCTCCGAGCCGAGCTCATGTTCATGGGCCAACATTTCAAACATTTTTGTAGGCAGTTGAAAATGGACAATTAGATAAACTATCAGTTAAAACGATAAAAATACGTACAAAATGTGTGTTTTGTGTGTTCTTTTGATTAAACAATAATACTAAAGTAGCTAAAAATGCAATATTTTGTTTGTTTTCTTTCCCAGGTAGTGCAGAAACAGACAGTGGGTGAGGTAGGAAACTAAACAGTCATTTGATGGCCAGTTGTATCAGGAATATTTTTACCAAAACTTATTGCAATTGGATCATTTTTTCAAATTATGATGAAAAAAATTGGTGTTTTTTTATGCCTCACAGTGTAGTTAGGCTTTGGGATCAATATACGTCAAATGTCAGACTGAGTCTAACTGTATGGCTAAACGAGTGAACAGATGTTATTGAAATGTATTAAAATTAAGGTCCAGATGTATAAAGTTATTAACCACAGTAACGTCATTGCAATGAGTGTATTAATCTTCAATGTCTTCAGTAGTACAATTAGCCAAAATGAAATACCGAAAAATTTAGAACTGCTCAGAAATGTTATATACTAAAAATGTTAGCATCACACAGCAAATAACTACGTACACAAAACCTATAGTGTGCATATTAAACCTATAGTGTGCGTGACTTCATAATCAACAATAAATTATCTTGTACAGGATCACTTGCAATCGTGAATTTCGGTTGCTAATGTAACAGATTAAAAGTGACAAATTAATACAATATTTAACATCAATCTCTGTCACCAACAAAGCTAACATTATTTTGATAACACTAGATGTTTAACAAACTGAAGGCTTCCATGAAGCAATATAATCCAGATGTTAACGCGCTTATAAAATGTACTTGCTACAACAAAACTAACAAACATTAATTGATACACACTAGCACACATAAATGTTATAATGAATGTTGAAAAAATACATGTATTGTAACGTACGACAGTCAAAATAACGATATAGCATAAAAACAACAACAACAAAAAAGGACAACAACAACAAAAAAAACAATAACTCGAGACAAGCCAAAGCTAACACCAAACTGAAAGAAGGTATTTGATAACAGATCTTTAAAACATGTATCTTCCATATCAGTATACACTAATGTTGCTGGTTTACGTCACAGTTCCAATGCGCATAATAGAAATAGAGAGTAATTATAAAATGACTTAGATAATAGCGAATAATTTGTTTTGATGGACAACAATGGCAGAATGTTTGCTGAGGTATGCTGTCGATAGGCCCACATAGAGTGAACGACAGTCAACAAAGCTTGTTGGTGGTAAGCAGCAGCATCGTGGAGTGAAAAAGTAAACGAGGCAAAAAGTTGCAATTTTCGGACAGGCACTGCGAATTCCGACAGACAAACGACAGCAAATTTTCGATGGTGGATATTTCGATTTTGTCCTAATTTTCCCAAAAATGTTTTTTCGCACCGATTTTGCATTTTTAGACGACAATTTTTCGATAAAAAAAAAATTTTCTCACAGCTGAAAATTTAACAGGGGGCAGGAGAGCGAAAAAAGAAAATTGCTTCCATGCCCCCCTCCCCTGGTCATGACGCCACTGGTGGTAGGTAGTCAAGATTCTATGATCAATCATGGAGCGTAGAGGCGGAATGGTCGTGGAGGGGTGGCAGTGTGTGCTGCTGCTGCTGCTGTTGGGTGGTCTTGGACGTCGACCTGCTGGCCAGCAGGAACTTAGCACGTGACGCTGCCAGTGCAGAGCGCATCTTGGACGACTCACGCCGCGGACCGCTGAAGAACCGACGCTATACACGCACAGTTGCACACCCACCACACTGCATATTAAAGCTACCGCCATCGACTACGAGAGCCATCCCAAAAGTTTCCGGACTGGACATATTAGACAATAATATTTCCCACAATCTATACATCAGTGAGACGTACATTCTTTACGAACTCCAATGAGTTGGTTGCGGATATGACGTCATTCTAATTTATGACGTCTCGGAGCACTAATTAAAAGCGATTTACATTGTCAACTCAAACAGCTTCAGATTATTCATCAACGTGGATAGCAGACACAACCGTGATGAAATTTTAGATTTCAAAACAGATAATGGTCACTGTGGGTCAGTTCACTACTGCATGCAGGGTGGTCTTAGTGTACGAAGTCATCGTCACGACCAGCCGGCTGGGGAATTGTAGACATTTGGACTGGACTGCAATATGGAGCAAGATTTAAGGGAAGGTGCATGGGGCTTACCTGACTCCCGAGCCCCATGCTCAGCAGGGCTCCCCATGTAACAAATTAAATCTTGGTTAGTGTTTCGTCAACACAACTAACATCATTACTGTTAAATTTTTAATAAGGCCTGACTGATACCATCAAATATTGATGTGGCATCATAACTGACTGAAATGATCTTATTTGCGATCAAATCAAATGAATTTACCAATTCAAATGAGAAATTCATATGCGCATTTGTCAGGGTTTTTACAAAATCAAACGTCACGGGGCCCCACTTTTATAAATCCAGCCTACAGACTGGATAATTGTCATGCAACGGTGCAAATCGTTTCGGTTTAGAGCTATATGACGTCATAAATTACAATGACGTCATATCCACATTAGAGTTCGTAAAGGATGTACGTTTCACTGATGTAGGGATTGTAGAAAATATTATTGTCTAATATGTCGAGGCCGGAAACTTTTGGGATGACCCTCGTATTTTGATAGTTGACTAGTCATCGACTGTTTGGACAAAATTAGCTAAAGTTAGCTGCAAGCATGCCAAAAAATAATAACTTCCAAATTCAAACATCACGTCATCTTCTTATAGTTTTTATAGCAACATCAGTGTTTTGAATTCTAAGATGAGCAACTTTTTTACATTGACACATGCAGTATATTTTTAGCTCAGAGTATGCTCGCAACAGAAGTAAGCAACAATTTCAACACCATTAGTCAAAAGTTAACAAACTGAAATGCTGCCATTGCTAACTACTTTACCAGTCAATCGATAAAAATTCGACTAATGGACTATTAGTCGACTAAGTTAAATTAATTGAACTTAAAACTTTATAGCTCTCATCTCTATGATGAGAGATTGCTTCAACATTTGAAAAGTAAAACTGTAAAATGGTTCACAGACGTTTTTTTTCATTTTTAGACATCATTCTTTGCAAACGTGTCGTGTTTCATGCAACCACCGCGGCCTAAAAGCGACTACTGAAAGAAAAAAAGATAAGTGCAGTGGCAGTGGCGTAGACAAGCCCTCCATCTCAATGTGAAATTTGAAATTGTTGCTAAAAAACCTGGTTCATAAAGGTGCTGATTTTGATGTTCAAAATGCTCCAACTCATATAGGAGCACCTTTATTTCCAAAAAAAATTTTTCTGGGGGTGATACTCCCTGGACCCCATTAAACGTGGAGGGAAAAAAACAGGAAGAAAAAGGAAAGGGCGGCCCCCAATTCACATTTCTGACTACGCCACTGTGCAGTGGTGTTGGCCGAGCGTCGTACCCTGACTCGAGTTGTGGTCGTCGGGTCGGTGGGTTTACGACTGAGTTCGTTGATGAGCATGTGCGCCTGTTTCTCCTGTGCGGCCTGCAGTAGCCTCATGCCATCACGACGCGTCGGCAGCATACTGTGAGTGTGAGGAACAATGCCCAGGTCACCGGGCTCATAGCCCACGTCAGCGTACCTTTCCGTCTGTCTGCAGACACGATGATAAATGCACAGTTTTAAATAAAATGAAAAGAATTAACAAGTCAGTAAGTTGTTGTAGTAGCCCGGCCTCCAGACCCGCGGGCCTCGGTTGGTCTACAGCCGAAAACCCAATGGCAGGATAGAGGGGGGGAATGTCGACGGATTTGCAACCACATCGTTTGGATGCAGCTGTCAAATCCACCTCTTGAAGGCTCCGTCTTGAGATCCGTTTTCAGATTGTTGTTGTTGTAGTTGTTGTCGTCTCAACGAGCCCATCAGGGGTTGCCTATATGGGAGGGGGGGGCGAGAAATGGGACGTAGATGTCCCGAAGCGATGAAAAATTCCGCTCTCCTGGAACACATGTGAGATGTCAATAAAATCGCTCAAGTATTGTTGGCGTTCTGCTTCCCACTTTGGACAGAAAATAAGTAAATGTCAGTAGGCCTACCGGGTAACTAAACGCAATGGATTAACACAGTATGTAAACAAATAAATAAACAAACAAAACACTGCTATAAATGACATTCTCCGTCACCGCTTCATGGTTTCAAAATTTTGAAACTTACCGTTAAAATGAGGTTAGAACATGATAAACTTTACGATGAGCTATGCACATGTATGTTATTCATACTCACTCTTAGGGCTGTTTCATGCCCAAAAATGCACTATGGAGCTCCGTCCCCCACTCCGCTGTATAAATTAGCTTCCAACGCCCCCCCCCCAGATTGCTTAGCTGGTGGGAGAGGCTCGTTCCTTCCATGGCTCCTCCTCAAGAATCCCATCCACTTCTTGGCTTAAGGCCTAGGTTTTCGACACTTTGGGCTTAACTCCGAGCTCCCAACTCCAACTGCTGGCTAAGTCCCTGCCTGAGATAAATAAAACTTCTCTGCAAACATGCACAGCACACGTAGGGCAGTTGTATTCCAGAAATTCTCACATATATGACAAGATAAAAAAACGCAAAATAACTGGAGACGGTCGACGTCGAGTCCGTTCAGTCACTATCACACTCAAACAGCGAAACGTGACGCTACAAACATATAGAAAAGCTTTATTTTATCGCAGGAATTCGCTGTACCGGCTAAAACGAAAAAAAGTTGTTTCAGCCTAACCAGTCTGTTTCTACGAGATGACAGACGTGCGAGCGAGTATACTGACTGGTATCCAAGGTACTTGCAGACGTTATCCTGTGTCGGGTGGACGACGGCACGCAGGGACGGACCCAGCTGATGGTCGCGAGCCTGCTTGAGTATTGACAGCATACTGACGACCAAATCACCACGACGTTCAGTGGCATGCTCCACGTCCACACAATCCCCGTGCATCTTACGCTGTACCACCGCACATCACATCGAACTGTCATAAATAACGATCTATGTGTCGCCACGATCTGTGCCGACATATATGCGGCCGTCCGTCTAGAGGCCGAGGTTCGTACGCGCCTACCCAGGGTGTGCTGTGAGCGAAGTTGTCCGAGCGCGTGATCCACTCACCGCCACCAGCCATAAGTAAACATTTCGCAAAGTACGCGCTGTTTTCAGCAGGTTATTAACGTTTAACAACCTTGGTCATTAACGACATGCAAAATGACACACAGATTAGCACTGCTCTAGGAAACGTCAACACTATTTTTGGTACTTGGATGCCGTTTTGACTATAAATTAATTAAGAGCCGTACGGGACAGACAGACAGACAAAAGGACATACAAGCAAGATCTGTAATGCCGCACAATAACTTTATAACGGTGTATTACAGAAAAACCGGCAGAAAAACTAGAATAAATAAGTAATAAACCAGCACATTTATAGCAGAATTTATAGAGCGCTGTTTATGAAACGTCATGCGGTTGGACAGCTGCCAGCTGAAGACGACGTTTGTCTACTATATGCAATGCATTAACGCAGCCATCACAGAAATGTTTAATAAATGTTCAGACTGCATAAAACACTTTCAAGTATCGTTACTGAACTCCATCTGACCAGCAGAAAGGTTCTTACCTCCAGCAGACGGCTGACGGCTGATGTCGAGTCCCTGATAGCTCTCTGGAGCTGAATGCGAACAGCGCGCTGGGTGGCCAGCTGATAGCGCTGTTCAAACACTTCCTTCTCAACGTTTTCCTTCTGTTCAGACGCCGCTACCAAGTTCTCTCTGTCAACAACACGTCAAGTCCTTCCTCAGCCACCGGGCCCACACGACGGCGCTGATCACCACCTCCTCAGCCCTCAGCCAGACACTAGCTTACACTGCCAGGCCACGCGTGACGAGCCTGTTCACGACGTCACATCCCCGCTTTCACTGGCGCTCACTGTTCCTACCGCGCAGGGATGGCCAGGCTGAGTTGAGCTGGGTAGCTGGTTACGTATCCAAGATGGTTTACCGATGGTCAACTGTCTAAGTACTAGCCGGCCCAGAGTAGAGCAACTTCGTTGATCGAACACAATGCATCAACCCATTATCAGCTCTAGCTCTACGCTAATGCAAACAAAAACAGATATCGACGCCCAGTACCGACAAGTTAAGCGGCCGTCCGTCCAGTTTCCGTTAGTCACATTGCAAAAGCTCAGCATGTGTTAATTTCAGAAAGCTTTTTACGTCCGGTGACCTTGATCTTTACCTATGAAGTGAAAACTGACACACCGATTACTCTGGTCCTGAAAAACGTTCGCACCAATTCTGTTTCATCTACGAGTTGTAGTTTTCGAATTAGCAGCCCGTATGGAACAGACGTACAGACAGACAGACGGGCAAGACACGCAATGCGACCTAGAAGAAAGCTGCATAACTAGCTCTTAATTGGAGCTACAGAGCAGTAAACTTTTGGAAGTAGAACGCGTGTAAGTTATAATTTGAGGTCGAATACCTTCCAATGACAGCAGCATAGCACCGAAGACCAAACAGATAAAACAATGTTAAAAATTGTACAACATAGGCTAAACTATAAAGTGCAATAATAACCTGGACTCCATGAGCTGACTGCGCATATACTGCAGCTCTTCGGCGAGTGAGCTGCGCTTGGTGGCGTCGCGCGGTCGAAACCTCTCAACTGAGTCTTTAATTGACGAGATCTCAGCATTCATCATACCGATCACCTGCAGTATTAAAATAAGAGATAAAGGTAAAGGTGGTGTACGGCACTTATTAGAAAACCCATCGTAGAACTATGGAGCGCCACCAGCCATATGGGATCACACAGTGTTAGCGGCCACCCGACACAGGTAAACGCGCACCGCCTTAACCCCAACCAGACAGGCCAGTACTCAATTTACCTACCCCAGAGGGATGGAAGGCTGAGTTGACCTTGGTACTGGTTATTCACTGAGATGGTTTACCTGTATGCAGTCACCCATCCAAGTAGTAACCATTTGATAACGTCCCGACTGGAAGTCAAACCAACGACCTTGCGATAGCAAGTAGAGCGTCCTATCGTTACACTACCAAGCTCCGTTTACCTCCGCATGCTGGGACTCTGACCTTCCACACGCTAACTTTGTCAAATCTGCAACAAACGCGCCGACTGACAGGGTGACTGATTGAACGCCGAGAGAGAAGCTGATCACACGTACTCACCATGTTGATGGTGATGTTCCTGTTGGTGGTCGCAGTGTTGGTGGTCTGCAGTTCCCTCATGCGACCGACCTGCCGCGCGTCCTCGGCCCTCCACTCGACGCTCTGCTGCTGAAGCAGCTTGATCTCGGCGTACATCTCATCGACGCGCTTGTTCAGCTGGTAGTTCTCCAGCAGCAGACGTTTGGTCGTCGTCGGCAGCGCGGCGTCCGCTCGGCGCCAGTGCTCAGCCGCCACCTCCGTCAGATGCGTCAAGATATCCTTCTTCAGCCTGAACAGCACGGCCGCGGTTGAAAACCCAGCATTTTAAAAAAAGCCCAACCCACTGTGGTTTTCGCAAAAGAGAGGTTGGGTTTTCTAAAAGACCCACATTAAACCTTTAAACCTTAGTTCAAATCCGGTGAATGATCGGGTACATACTTGTTATAGCGCATTTCACACAAGTCAGACTCGTGGGTGACCAGAAGTGATTGACAATCTCACAAGTGGCAGCTGATCTGCATGAGCTAGAGCTGTGCGCCAATGATTTATGAGTCGACGGCGGCGTTCAGTCGTCCTTCTTCAGCCTGTCAACGTAACGAAACTACTTGTCTGGTTCAAGCAAGTAGTATCACGCACACAAAAAACACCGAAACCCCATGCGACTTCGACCCATGACTTCACTTTAACTACGAGTTCAATAGCGAGTCATGGTCAGTCATAAGTAATGCGGGTGGGGTTAGAAAAAAATTAAAATCTAGGCCAAGGTCTCAGGTCAGGTAAGAAAAGTGAAAAGTCTTCCAACCGGCTAGGCTCTAACAGGCGTATAGACAGACAGACGAACGGGCAAGACGAGTAATGCAGCCCATAAGAAGGCCGCACAACAAACTTTTTGACTGAAATATCAACGGAGTGGACTTTTGGAAAGTCCTTTTATTTTGAAGTAGAATACCGTCCAACGACAGATGACACCAAAACAGCAAGGACTGGGTTTTAGTGATTGTCAAGGACAGGTACATGTTCGTGCAAAATTTCATCAATGTATGTGCAGCGGTAGGCCTACACGAGTTAACCTGTTCACAGGAAAAAATTGGCAACGATGCTGCATGAAAAATTGAAAACAATTCTGGCGTCGCTTCTGTCAATAAATGCAAACGTTGTGGAAAGTCTTATCACAACGTTTGCATTTTGCATTTGCCAGCGAAAAAAAGTAGCATCATACTTGTTCTTGCCCTCGACTTGCTCGCGGTCCTGTTGTTCCAGCTGAGCCTGGTTGACCTCCTCCCGGTGAGCGATCTCTTCTTCCAATGACTGGATGCATTCTTCCAGCTCCTCGCGGTTCAGCTTGAATTCCTCAATCACTGCCAGCTGGTCCACTACAACGCCGAAACAATAACAATAGAATGCATTGTTATTGAAAAACAAGAAGCCCAGCTGTTGGTAGAAAGGGCCGACCGTTTCTGAGATACGGCGACCTTGCATTGAACATTGCGGCTAAAAACCGCTGCATACGAAGACATGATTATTGTTGACAGCCTATAGAAACTCGTCGTCGCCCTGTCCAAAAGCACCATAGCCGACCCACTGCGACTTACCGTTCAGTCACAATACCGCACGATTGGCATAACAGAGTGCGTAATGACCTTTCAAGGTTATCCAAGCTCAATGATTTTCGTGTCATGTGAGAGGGCTTGTGCAATTTCCTAATTGTCATCTGTAGCAACCTAAGCGCTAGGCCCTATCTCTCACCGTTTAGCCACAAGACATCCATTACAGACAGAAAAAAATAGCAGACACCTCGTAGCAAGGGACCCAAAAATTGGGAAAATAAGTTTGTAAACGTTGCGTAAAAGCGACCATCTTTTTATTCTGTTAGTTTTCAAATATAAAAAAAATCCAAAATATATGTTTTGTAAGGAATTTTATTCTGAACATGTGGATTTTTTTAATTTTTCATAAAACACAGCTTATTTGTGTATTATTTTCTCCACTAGTGATCTATCACAACATGCTGGCGATAAACAACATTAAAACAAGAAAATGTAACAAATGTAACAATTTAATGTCATTACTTTAAATGCTAAACAGTAAACATTATTGTTTCATTTTTTCAACATATCTTTCAAGTTTGTTTAAACATTTTGTCCCATCTGTAAAAAAGCTTCTAAATGCCTGATGCAAAGAACGATGCTGCCTGCTGTCCCAGCCACTGATGAACAAATGATTGCACCTGGGTATCTGATGAAAATTTCTGCCCATCTAGTTTTTTCTCACACCAAACGTGTATTGCTGATTTCATAAAACACTTATTGCCATATACTGGACACAAACTGTCTGAATTTTATTTGCATTACGCTTATTTGCTCACAGAAAAAACGAACAGTAGCATGTTGTTCATTCGGGACAAATTTAGTGGCAGCGTTACTAAATTTTTTGTCAATAAATGACGTCACAGTGAGTCATCATGATAAAACTCACAGGTGGTGACCAGCATTAAATTCCCTACAAAACGTATATTTCAGATTTTTTATATTTGGAAAACTAACAAAATGACGATGTTTTGTAACTTATTTATGGAACGACCTTCGTACATGCCAGAAGCTACAACTACAGCATGTTGATGTTATACCCGACATATAAAACACAGATTTCAGAAACCTGTGGCAACTAACAGAATAAAACGTTTTAAATAACTCATGCTATGAACAAAGAAAAGTGTATTACCACGATTATAACAAATAGCAATATTATAGCTAAGAAATGACAACAGTACTAATTTCTTGGTTGGCAGCAATAAGTTCTTGTTCAGTTTCAACATATTCCTTCGCCTTCTGTTCCATCAATTCCTTGTGTTCCTCCTTCTCTTTCTCAATTCTCAGCTCCATCTCCTTCACCTCTTCTTCCAACTGTGCAATTTCGGCCACTAAACAACAACATATTAACTGTTTCAAGCACCACACCACACAACTAACTACTTATTCAACCAGATGGTCGAGCTCTGTTTCCCTGTGCCTGCTGTGACCCTGACCCTTTCACACGAAAACCTAATCGTATCATGATTGTCTTAACACACATTAACATTAGTGACAAAAATTTAAAGAAAGAATTCGACAATGCACTCTGGAAGCCTCACAGAAACAAACCCACAAAATGGTATATTTAAGATATTTACTTATGTTGCGACTTAACCCTTGACCTTTTGCCCCAAAACCTAAACAGCTCACGGTGCTCACCTATGTCTTAAAATGCTCCACTGGTAAAAGTTAGGAGGAAATCCATCAATCATAACATAGGTAATAAGCCTCATCAGAAATGGACAGACAACGTGAAAAAATGATGTCTCCAGTTCCACTCACTCGGTACCAGCTGAAGGTGGAGGCACAAAAACTCACCAGTATTATCACGGTGCAAATAATACACATATGATAAACACCAAACTGTTAATGAACAGGTCAACAAACACCAGACACCACAGAATAATGCCTCTAACAACCGTCAAATTTATTCACACATCTTATGCACTGAGACTTTCATACCTTTGTCTTCAAAGTCTTTCTTTGCCTGGATAAATGCATTTTTGTTCTCCTCCTTTTGCTCAACTAAGTTTGCCTGTAATTCTTCAGATTTCTCTAACAGTACCTTGTGCAATTTCTGATATCTAACACATACAAAATAACCGAAAAATCAAACAAAACTTCAGTAATATCATGTGTACTCATTCTAGTCAGTACTTTAAACATCAAATTTTATAGATCAAGCATAAAAATGTACAAAAAAACTTGTAGTAAAAATTATCCACATAGAAAACAAAGTCAAACTGTTTACCTACACAGGCTACACTGTCACTGATCATGATCATGGCAAACCAGATAAAAGAACAAAATATCGTAGGTCCTAAATAGTCAGCACATTCAGCAGGCTCACATATTTTGACTGTTGAACTTATGTTTCATTGTTTTGATAGCTAAAATTAAAAAGTGACTAGCTGGAGCACCACAAATTACTGTGAAACAGTGACCGATAAACAAAGACAAGCACGCTCTGTTTTTGTATCAAATCCATGCAGTAATCTTAAAGTTCAATTTCAATATATTAACCAGTTTACACAACAAATTTTGTGCCCGAGATACTCTAAAACCAAAGCCAGCCAAAAAGCCAAAGGTTAAAATGACTGGCTCAAGCATTAAATTGAATATAAGATGATACTGTGTGCTACATTATCAGAATTCGTTTCTAAAAACAAAGATGCTATACACACAGTCACATCTAGCAGTGTGTGTGAAACTGCAATACGTGTGCACGGCCAACCGTGTATACATTTAGCGACTATCGTAACCCGAACCCTAAAAGTAACCAAACTCCACACAGCCTCTATAGCAGCGTGCAGTGTCACTGTGTATTGACACTTGGTTCTAAAAATGTCAATCACTACAAAACGGTTTATTTATTACAAATTCAAACCTTTCGACGCATTCTTCAAGCTCGGCAATCTGGTCTAGATAAAATTGCGGCGACATTTCGTCTGGCGGCTTTGCCTCCTGCGGTGGCACGCATTCCGGCTTCGGCGGAGGCTGCTTTTTCTTGTCACCTTTCGCGTCTTTTGGCGGCATCTTATTTAGTTCACGCTCTCGGCATGTAGTGTTTCCAACAAAACTATAATTAACGTAATGAAGTTATATTTGACAAATCAAATTCACAGTTTCACAGTACACACAGCAAAAGCAGACGCCGGAAACAGCTGATTACTGACAAAACAAATGTAAGCTGGTAGCTTGTCCTTTAATGCGCCAGAGTTTCACGGACGTAGGCACGTTGCACAAATTGAAACATTTTAAATACACTTTAAAAGACGTTTTTAAAATCCGTTTTTGCTCAATAAAATTGCACATCTTTTTAATATTGTAGGGCCTACTGATTTATTTTAAGAACAAATAAGCATAAATAATGCAATAATTGATGAAGAAAAATCGACGTTTTACCTCGGAATTAGCCAGGACTGCAAATAAATTTTTGGACTTTTTGGAGTAACATCCATCCCAAAACACCAAACTAAAAATCACGAATAGGCCTAAATGTAAAATTAAACATGATCTTTAATGTAAATTGTACAACAAAAAAATTAATGGAAAACTGGCCATATCTCGGAAACGGTGAGAGATACGGCCAAGGTTACTATTAAACACTAATAGGAAGTGGCATACGCCTTGTCAGACGAGATGGAAATCATTGACCTTGAAGACATATTGGCTGTCAAAAGACATAAAAAATCGTTGACTTGGGAGTTTGGATGATCTCGAAGGCCAGTACGCACTGTTGTGGCTAAACGGTGCGAGATATGGGTTAAGTTACTATTAATCACTAACAGGAAGTGGCATACGCCCTTTCAGATAAACTGAATCATCGACCGTGGATGACCCTGAAGGTCACTGACAACCAGTATAATGGTCGGGTATCTTAGTGACAGCTGGGTTTCTTGTTAAAAACGTAAAAACCCAGTTTTTTCAAACTAATTTTCCATCTCAGAACTTTGCATTTGACAACTTTCAATCAATTATCAATCAATCAACTCAGTGGCATCGTGGCAGGGGCCAGGCCCGTCGACAGCCACAGCGGGACCTGGGAAAACATTCGCGCAGGGCCCTCCAAACACTGTCACAGAGCCCTGCTGGTAAGACAATTTTTGAATTTTTCTTTTCAAAACGGTGCATTCTGGTGTACTTTATATTTCTGAGCGACGGCGGGCCCCCCAAACGTCTCGGGGCAGCTTACTCTCTACCCCACCTTCTTAACGGGCCTGGGGGAGAGGGCAATCCCCCAAATTTTGGGCTGCGGGGAAATAGTCAGAAAATTCTCTTCTTGTTGGAAATTCTTGGCCTAAAAATACAAAATCTGGTGCTCACATCGACAAACTGAAATACTGACCACTAATAACCTCCTCTGTTAGAAATTTGCAGCTAGCAGCTGTCTGTCAGAAATTTGGAATGTTTGTCGGAAAATTGCAACTTCCTCTCTTGCCTACTTTTTCAACCCACAATGCCGCTAAACCAACCATTAAACCAATTTTGTTCATTTGTTAAACACTCCTTCACAACAAAGGGCAACAGCGCTGATCGTATTTCGGTGTGGATATTATTGATTGACAACTACATGGTAAAGTTACATTTCGTTCAATCGCAAGTATGTAGCAAAACAGTTAAGCAGATGCAAACTGCAACAACTTTTATTTGCAGAATAATTTCCAACGTTTATCCACAATTATGCCACGGCAAGAAAACACTACAATAATTTTAGGTACAACGAGAATAGCCTGCCTAAAAGACTGCAATTTTTGTGCAATAAAAAGCACACATGATAAATGGTACACAGCAGCAAACATCACATATCATGTAGTCATTACATGTTTAAATCAACTGAAAAAACAAAGGTTATGTTCTCACACGAGTCTGTCTGACTGTCCACAAGACTATTCTACTCAGTAGAACAAGAACGAATTTTGACAAAATCTGGCACTTTCATTTGGGACCCAAAAATGAACACAATTTCGTCATGAGTCACTAATAGTCCATTTGCATATTGTGGCGCAATTTTTCACCACACAACAGTTTCAATGGTACACCTAACAAGACTCGTCAGCTGACAGCAGTTATCATGCCAATGGTTTTCATGATGACCCTAACATAAAACGATGTAAAAGTTTAACACTGCCAGACATCTTCGTTGACAGTAACTGTGATATGCTTTGAAAAACCACGCATCAAGCCATATTGATGACCCTAACATAAAACGATGTAAAAGTTTAACACTGCCAGACATCTTCGTTGACAGTAACTGTGATATGCTTTGAAAAACCACGCATCAAGCCATATTGGATTCTGCCATCAGAGCCATCTACTGGGGTCTAGGGGAAAATGCCAGACCTGTGGAAGTGGTCATTTGCTGCACTGATTGTGAATTTAAAGCTATTTTGTAGACATATTAACAATATTATCACACAAACAAAAATAAACATGGTTTTTCAACCACAAGCCAGAGATGTAGTGATCAAGACCAAAGCCTTGATCTTGAGGTGCCCTGAAAACAAAAAAAAATAATCCTAGTGTCTAAAAGTCTCCATCTTAAATAAAAAGTCTTCAAAATTTCAAGACTTTTTGCTAGCAATTACTACATTGTGTCAATGTGTCCGATAAAAAACTAATCCCCTAGACTTCGTGCAGTAAAAATGTTAATCTGAATGAATCTGAATAAAATTTCATACACTTAATCCCCAATAAATTCCCAAAGCAACTGCCAAATTTTATTGAAAAATATTATTTCTTACCAAAGTTATTGCATGTTAAATATCTATAACAAAATATCTCCTATTAAAAATATGGCATTACATAAGTAAACCCATGTACATTTGCGTAACTTTAACAAACAACGTCTGATTCTAGCAAGAAGTTTACGTCAACAGTGCGTCATCTATTGGCAATCAAAGTGCCAAATTTCACTTAAACCTATCTACGCAAACAATAGTTACAGCAGCTTTTGTGAGGTTGCCTCAAGATGTGATGTGAAGTGTCCAGTATTAGGCAACCGTTTGTTTAATCCTGACATTGTCCATGGCTTGCTGGGAAATTTTGCGATAAACTTTTTAGCATCATATACTTTCTTTTGTCTCAACAGTTTTATTAAAACACGCTTGTCTGCAGAAAACACCATTTTGTTATTGTTTACGTTATTTTGATTGCATCAACAAACATCAATTCCACTTGAGCGACTGCACTATGCAACGCCATATTGGTAACAGAAATATTTTGTTATCGATATTCAACATTTAATAATTTTGGAACGGAATAATATTTTTAAACGAAATTTGGCACTCGTTTCAGGAATTTATTGGGAATTAAGTGTACGAAACTTTATTTAAATTCGTTCAGATTTGACATTCTTATTGCACGATGTCAAGGGGGTCTGTTTTTTACTGGACACAGTGTATTTGTATACCGTAGCTGTGTATAAGCTTTGTAATTGTAGCCATTCCACTTGCTGAGCCAAGATCTGAACCTGCAGTTCACTTCTTTGACGTCGTCGAACAAGTCAATACAATATGTATGCAACGCCATATTGGTAACAAACATATTTTGTTATCAATATTTAACATTTAATAATTTTGGTAAATAATAATATTTTTCAACAAATTTTGGCTATCACTTCAGGAACTTATTGGGAATTGAGTGTACGAAACTTTATTCAAATTCATTCAGATTTGCCATTTTTATTGCACGATGTCTAGGGGATTAGTTTTTTACTGGACACAGTGTATAAAGATTTTGACAGCAGTTAACTACTTATGGAGTTCAATAATAACTTATGTTATTACAGTTACTATTAACTGGCATCAAGTAGCATGCATAGGATACTTTGTCACATTTGCTACATGAAAACAATTAAAAGTTTTGGTCTTAAAAAATCTTGTTTACATTAGTGCCACAAACATCCACTAACAGTGGTTATTTAGGGGGAAAATGCCATAGCCAAAGACTAAAAGCATAAATAAATATTTCTGCCAATCCCGGGGTGGCGCCACTGTTGGTGGAGATTAGTGCTGTCCGAGTGTTTCTAGTAATGTGTGAGGTTTAAATGCATCTATTCGTCAGTCTGCATCGCGATGGTATCTTCGCTGAGAGCACTTGTCAACATGAGCTCATCACCCTCAGTATCCGTGCACATGGTCAGCACAGCGTCATCCTCAGCGTCATCATCATCATCAAACTGGCTGCTACTGGTAGTATCTCGGGCGGTGACTGGTTTTGATGAACTGATGATAGGAACGATAGCAACGCTTCCACCGCCGCCACCGGCACGCTTTGCACCTCCATCTGACAACAATGACACAGTAATTTATAAAACAGCTGATGTATACAGAAACACAGATGGACAAATACACATACGGAAATAGAGGTGTGCAATTTTAAATGCTTACTAAGCCGGTGTGTCGCCAGCCAATAAATCCATCAAATTACAACCTTCGCCAGCCAATAAATCCATTAAATTACAACCTTTACTGAGTTTGCTTCAGACATTTAAACAACCACTGCTGCCTCCATCAGAAACACTGTCCGCCAAAAACCTTGACAAAAAACTCAGTGAAGGTAAAAAGTTGATAATGATGAATTATAAAACTTATTAGTTAATGCTTCACCTCAATGAGTCCATTCGTTTGTCTGTCTCTATCTCTTATGTACTGTGATCATATACTGGGTGGCACATAACACTGGAACATTCAGACCTTGACTTCAGTTAATCAACGTTCATAAACATTAGTTTATTTTATAAACCCGTTTTTAGTGTTCCTTATTTGCTAACGTTCATCACACTGTTGGCAGTAGGAATACAGACTATAACTGACCATCTCTATCTTCAGCCAGCAGCTTGCGACTTTCGTCGTAGTACTGGTTCGGATGCTGCAGAGCGAAGTTCACTTCAGACTTGTGTCTGTGTCTGGCTTCGAAGTAGCGGCCGCAGGCCAACTGGTAGTGACCTTGCTTTGCCAGCTCCGCTATCTGTCACACGCCCCCATTAAACACCAGATGACCAGCAAATTTATTGCACAATGTAAATTAAAAATAAAAATCAATATGTGCTGACTGCTATGTCAAATATTAAACATTAAACATCTCTCGATTTCACTGATCTCATCCTTGTTCTTGTAGACGTTGGTCCTGTTCTTGGCCTTAATATTGTTTTTGGTCTCATTCCCATTCTTGCCCTCATGCTACTGGTTTCATCTTGTTCTCACTATATTCTGGTCTCATTAACATTCCTGGATCTATGCAAATTGCAATAATAAATTTATACATTCTGACTAGCTGCTAAAATGGTATTTGTATATGAAACAAAGTGCAGCTACAAAACCAACATCATGTTAGCTATATTACAATGAGCACTGCAAGATACTGTCCACATAAAGTTAATATCCGAAAATTTGCAAATTCATAGGTTTAAAGTTTAAAAAATTTAACTGAGTTGAAAGGGAAACACTTCATTATTAGTGAGCAAAAAGCCAATTGGATAAGTTTGGGTAGTGCTTCTTTTTGGTGGGTTTACGGTATGTGCATAAGTGTGTGAACCCTGATAAAGTATCGTATCATTATTAGCATCTGATAGGCTTACCTCAGCCTGGGCTTCTCGCGACACATTCAGCGACTGTAGCTTCTGCTGCAGTATGTCAACATCAGAATGACGAAATGGACAACCTGTATGGCAAAACAATCAAACAAAATAAAAACATCAAATGTCAGTTATCGTGCAGCTAATCTCTAAAATGCTGAATACAGGCATTCACCATAAAAAATACAAAGCATTGTTTGCTCATCATCCACTTACCCTTTCACTCAAATGTTAGTGAAACATGCAATGTATCAATAAGTGAGTAATTTTTTCATCACACAGAAGAAAACACAAAACCAAATTATGATGCCATAAAGGTTTTATGGGAAGCCGACTAACTATCAATAATAAATACCGAAACAAATAAGAACATAAATCCTTTAGTTCTTAAACGGATCCATTTTTTTGCAGTTACTCAAACTAAAACTGCAGCCTATCCAACTTCACATAGTTTGAGATCAAAAGCACTTTACGCATACCATGATAGTCTCCGGTTGCTGGAGGGTTACTGGTGATAATCTTGACACAGCTGTAAGGCGTGTAGTCTGTTCTCTTGCCCTCCTTGCCGTAGTTGTATCGCACGTTGTATGCATACTGTTTGTCAAACTGAAATCAGCAACAAGCTAATAGCTTAGAAAAAGCTGTTGCTGACGACAAAAGAAATGAATGAATGAATAAATAAATAAACAAGATTGCAGGTTATAGTCAGACTAGGCCTATAAAAATACATACGACGGTCGACAACGCGATCAGCGTTAAACGAACTCCGATGTTTGCCAATGACAATTAATCAGACCTGTCAGTGGGCTGATCAGTCGTTGCAGTGAGACAGGGCAAACTGCAAAATAAAAAAATTCAATGCAAAATTCGCATTTTGTTTCGCACTTTACACATGGACAGATTTCGCGCTTTCACATTTCACAGTTAGCACTTTAACTACAAGCATCGCGATAGGCAGTATGAGAGCCAGAGTAGAATAATTTCAGTTTCTCAGTGCTGTGTGTTAATTGTGTCTCACGGTCGAAGCGAGTTGATGACAGCAGTGGGCAGCTACAGCCAAGCGGACAAGGACAGCAGTTCACCGACCTGTTGCTCTCGTCCGCAGACCATTAACAAGAATTGTGGCTCGTTAGAGAATGAAACTTCCTTAGATCCAGACATCCGTGTCTGCTGATGGCAAAATGGATATGACAACAGAGATGATAGATGTCGGTAAACAATGTCATGATAGCTGCAGCATCAGTGCAACGACAAAGGTGCATCATGCAATTGCCAATAAAAACGACAGTTTGAGCGTGGGGCATTAGTCGCAACACTGGGTCGTCTATCTGCTGCTGCTGCAGTAACGCGTTCAACCGGCAGATGTCTAACCATGTGTGGCCACAGACATACATACATACACACATATTTTGAATTCTGCAACAAAATATGCTTTCTACTAAGATATTTACTAAGCAAATTTAAGCTCAATAACTGTTCAGCACAGCTTTGACCAAATAAAAAACATTCAACATTCAACACAAGCATCAGCCTTCTCCGTACGCATGCAAACTATAAGATTCAGACACATTGTATTCCTAAGATATTATTGTATGGAAAATAATTATTTATAATTTTACCAATCCAGCCAGTCAGTCAAACAGCCACCCAAATGGCTCAATTTAATATTGCACAGCTTAGGCTATGATAAAAGAAAAATTCTGTACAAACTGGTGAAAAAATGTCAAAATGTAATAATGGCTAAACACCTTGTCTCCATCCATGATCTTCATGAATTCCGACTTCCAGAACCTAAGAGCTTCCTCAAGCGACATGCCGATGCCTTTGAGAAAGAGACCGTATTGCTGGCGACCCCAGTGCCTGAGATGATAATGCAGTCGCAATGACGAGTGTAGTTGTTGCATACAGAGTGGGAACGATGCTTTTGACAGCTGTCATACAGCAACAACAACAACAATGTTACAACTACAACAAACATATACTACGATCCAAGTACAACAACACTAATTAATTGCATCCAGCAATACCTATCACTGGCAAAGTAACAACAATAAATGGCTAGGATACAATAAATCCAGATTCATCAAAAAAGCAATCATTAACACAAAAATCATGTTCTTTTACTACATACCAGTAAACATTCCTGACTGAAATCATGACACATGTATGTTAAAAAATCCTGATACTAAACTACCTTCCAAACAAATGTTGCCATTCATGGCTAGTTTCTGGCAGGTGTTAAAGGAACCGGCACTTTTATACCATCACAGCAAATCAAGTACCAGTAAATGTACACTTACTGAGCTGAACCTAGACCTGTTTACCAGCATTCGGTACGGTATTTGTGCTACTCTGGCAGTCAACTGACATGCAGTTCAGTGCACTTACAGAGTCCACCTGGTCCATAGTTACACGTTCAGCTGATGCCTTGTGAGCGCCATACTCAGGACCAAGGTACTGACGACTGAGATTGTTCAGCATTGGCATCAGGCGTTCCTCCTCATCAGACAGGTTCACTACGGCACGAGACGTCACCTAACAGCCAATCCAGTCAGTCGATAAATCAATCAATAAATGAATCAGTAAATTTATTAATCAGAATTGCCTTAATAGCATTTCATCACAGACTCCAACCACAACAAGAAATGGATTGCTTTCGTTAACGGCCACACTCAAAAAAAAATTCAAAAAAACTTTTACCATGCAGTAATTATTTACTCCTCAAAGTTCTCAGCCAGGCATCAAGAGTGGGAAAGCAGACTAAAAAAAAAACCAGTTAGACAGATATCAAAATTAGCATCAGCAACAGCAACTAAGAAAAAGTACTAGAAATAGGGCAGAGCAGCACTGCAGCAGCAGCAGCAATACTACATGTATAAACATAGGACTTTTACATGTTTACATACTGGAATAACACACACGTGAGGACTCACAACAAGAGCATGCGAAAGCCTTGAGCGGAAAACATTGAGAACGATGACAACAAATTCCGGCTGAGGAACGAAAGCAAACCCATGATGAACATAGACCTTCAAGCCTCGAACCAACTCTAGCACATCGGTGAATGGAACCTGGCCACAACAGAAAAGTCATCACGGTTCACAAGTTTCTATGATTTTACATGAAAATAAATGTCATTGTCACCATCATCTTAAAGACACATATATATATATATATTCACCCAACACTGACTACAGATTCAAAGATGTTATTTATGAATTTCATTTTATTTTCCTATATTTGGTGCTACTGTAAACTGCTTGAAAGCTAGTGGCAGATACCTTGTAAAAATCAACAAGCTCCACTTCATTTTCTGACATTCCGCAGCGAGAGTTCTTCAGCTCATCTAACACTTCGGATTTCTCCTCAGCAGAAATCTACACAAAAACATAAAAAAACTGCAGACCATCATCAACAAAATAATAGCACAGCAAACATTCTAAAATTTGGTAAAATATGACTTTAGCTGTAAACATACAGCCCAGAATGCAATGCTGGCAGCCATTATAATGTTGCAATAATGTTGATATCAAACAGGCAATAACCATCTCTGACAGAAAAAAAATACAAACACTATGTACACACAAATACAATTTATGTAATACGCATCAGAAGTGACATTTTCCATAAATTTTGGCAACAGTTTTCTGAAACAAAACACTGAAAAGAAAATACATTACAATGTGTCTTACCGGTACATAGAGGAGGTTCTGTAGCTGAAGAAACTTCTGGACATCATCCTGAGTCAGTGACAAAAAACGGTAACGAAACAAATCCAATTCTTGAGCAATAAACCATCGACGAAGATCCTCACTGTGCACAATTCATACGGTTCTTGTGTTCAGGTAAGTTATACAGCAACTACATCGTCTCTTCGTCTCCAACATCATGCAGTCAAAAGTAACGCATATGAAAGGCATTAACGCTGGTAATGATTAAAAATTCTGTAAATGTTAACTTCTCACAAATTAGCAATTAATTAATCATTAATTTCGATTCAGAAGTCTGATAATTGTATAAAAACATCATAATTTTCAACTTAAAATTTTTTTACTTACTCAGCTAACAGCTTTCTCAAATGCAGTAAGACACAAAGTCACATTCTCTGAAAAAAATATCATTTTTTGCTACGCACGAAAGCAGCTACTGCTTTCAGTGCATCTTAGCCATCGCAATTCTGTCTGTCTGTCTGTCCATATGTCACACTGGTGGATCAGTCAAAAACGGTGCAAGCTACGATCACCGTCGAGTGCCTGGAAGACTCTAGTTTCAGGAACCATAAAGCTTTTCCATAAATTCAAAGAGGTCACCCCGAACGAGGGTGCTAAATGAGGGGGTGGGCAAAATTTGCGACTTTCGGCAATAAGTTGCTGTATCTCCATAACGGTGCGAAATAGGGCCTAGGTTACTATTAATCACTAATAGGAAGTTGTACACTGTCTCTCAATTGACACCGAATTCAATGACCTTGAATAAACTTGAAAGTCAAAATACGGAGCTTTATGGATTTTTTGGTAATTTCGGGCCGTGACACAAGTCTATATCATTCACAAGGTGGCACCACGCTACTATCGTTATGCGATCCAGATAGAGAATTTGGTATTTGTATATTAAC
>Ga0056128_1001098_pt1 | contig 28760 bp, 12 predicted proteins | sample WorMetLIZISLAND2_FD_71113 | JGI IMG/M metagenome (GOLD analysis project Ga0056128, IMG submission 71113) | Marine gutless worms symbiont microbial communities from Max Planck institute for Marine Microbiology, Germany - Olavius geniculatus... ... | reverse complement strand
TTTTTTCTCTGAGAATCTCACTTCTACGGCTCAGTAGTTCTCACTAGTTCTCACGAAAAGTGTGAAACGCGCAAGTAAGAATTCTACGAGAATTCTAACATAGAATTCTACGCTAGCCAAGTATATTTGGATGACGTAACTCACAAGCAAGTGGGCGTAACAAAGGAAAATCTTGCTCACAATTTCTCAGAGAATCTCAGAGAAGTAGAAAGTGCGAAACGCGCTTCTAAGTTAGAATTTATGAAATTCTCAGAGATTCTCAGAGAAAAAAGTGCGAAACGCGCCTCAAGTCGACCAGCAAGCTACGAGTGATTGAAACGTCTGTCTGCAGTGGCATACGTTCTCTATGACTTACTGACATTAGATGGATCGGTCAGATCATTCTTTAGAGAGACACAGCATGCACCTGCTAATCTTTGGACATGTGTCATTGTTCCTGGTCGTCGGGGTCTGATGTAACGCTCCCTACTGCACGGGACGCCTGTGTTACGACGTAGCTACTGCATACGTTTGGCATTGGTAAAAAGAGTGACAACAGCAGCTAAATGACGTTCTATTTCAGAACTATGTGCTATTAGCGGTGTGCGTAAAACACGCGTCGTTCATGCTTATTATTCGGCCGTCCTAAGGCCGCATTACGCATCTTGCTCGTTCGTTTCTTCGTCTGTCTGCCATTCAGTCTGTCCGTTTGCAATGTTCTCCCTAAACAAACGTCGAAAAACCAAACTAAGCTTAGTGTACCGGGTAAACGATTCCCCAATTGGGGTGGTGCGAGATAGGCCTAGCGGGCATGTAGCTACCGAATGATGTTCCACCTGCGATCTGTAGCATTGTAGGCTCTATAAAACACACAGATTAGTTGTAATGTTGTAAATTATGTTTATCTACTTTGTTACTACGCTATAAGAAGGTTTTTTTGAACACAACATGTCCAACATGGTCAGATCACGTGTTGGTTGTACAGTGAAAGTTAGCAGTACACAACGTTAATGAACCGCGTCACGTAACGTTTAGTATCACATCTTTCGTTATTGGCCTCGTAAAAACGAGTTTAGACCCGTTCGGCAGGTCTTCCGACAGCATTTCCGAGAACGCGCACAGCTCGTGTGCGGTAGTCGAGAGATAATTGACGTAATGCGCTCGGTGGCTTTCTCATTTAGTTAATGTATACGATATCCTAGGAGGCCTGCGCAACGCTACATAGGCCCACATGAACGTGCGCGGGAAAATGAACCAGTCAACAAGCCAATAAAGCTGGGAGTACACGAGATAAAACATTAAAGCGTGGACTGGATCGAATATAGATAGGATAGACAGGTACAGAGTTAATGCTACTGTAGGCGGAATGTGGCTGTTTTGGACACCATATGTGATGCTAGACGTGATATGAATACCAATGACTTTTAAAAAGTGTTTCAAATATTTCTTAGGCCCGAACGTTAGTAACGGTAGGCTTTTTATTTTGCTGGCGTTTCTTTTATTTTTAGCGTGAGATTTCCGAGCTATGTCAGCCAATCGTCGTGACATTTTGGCACATGATGGGAAGTAAGTTGAGTTTTGTAATGCAAATCTTAAAATTTGGAGCCCATCTTCAGAAAAGAATTAGGGGGCCAAAACATACAAAATTTGGCGCGATTTCGGAAAGCTTCAAACTTTGACCGCGAATATCTCCAAAACGGATGAAGATGTCAAAAATCGGAAAACTAATTGATCGACTGCGCAATTTTTCCCGCGTTCGGCGAAAAAAATCCGGTGTACTTTGGTCCGCTAACAACAATGTATGAGATGTGCATTATGTCCCATCAAAATCAATTTTTTCGGAAGACCATATTTTGGTCCCTAAAGGAGTGCTGCGCCTGAAATTTGTGCACGCGCTAGGGCTGAGGCTTGCTAGCGCATCCCACACGGGCAGTAGGTCCCCAACTTTTTTTCACAATTGACATGCAAAACTTGGCTTAAATTTCAGCGTATGCACCCCTTTGACTTTGGGGATAGGGTAGTACTACTAGTAGTAGCCAATGGCAGATCCAGAAATTTGGAATAAATGGGAGCGGAAGGGTAGGAGGTGGGATCTGAAAATTTTTGAAATTTTTATGCAAAAATAGTGCATTTTTGTGCAAAATTTTCGCCTGTTTTAAGCCTTCTTGAATCCGCCACTGGTAGTAGCCCCCCATTTTTCAAAAGCTTCGGCACGTGGCGTGCCGCTAGGTAGGCAATATGACGTGAGTACAATTTTTTGGCCCTTCCGTCGAAAATTTGAGGGGGCAAAAACGTTCAAAATTCAGCGCGATTTCGGATATCTTTAGACTTTGACCGCGAATATCCCAAGAAAGGATCGAGACATCAAAAATTGAAATAAGCCTAGCAAGTGATCAACTACAACTTTCCCACGTTGGTAAAAAGATTTGGTACAATTTGGTCCACTAACAACAAAGTTTCGTTGTTTCTTTCCGGCTATTCATCCGGCTGCCGGATCAATATCCTGTGTTTTTGACTAATCGTGTTCGGCGCTTCATGCCTGGGCCTCTATTCAATGACGGACGGCATTGTTAAGGGTTCGAGTAGTCGGTTTTGGTTTATTTCATGGTGTCGAATTTTTTTTGTCTTTGTTTTAACGAGAAGTATGGACACCAAAGAAGTGAGCAGCGTATAGGCTTATACACAGTTCTCTCTAGCTACACAAATGTGCGTGAGAAACAACGAACTGCAGCCCATGACTTGACTAATAAATCTGGCAAGCATTAACACAAACGATGAAACAGAGTAGAGATTGGCTCAGAATTAATGCCTGGTTGCTTTTTTTCAAATTATGCCAACCACACTCGCTCGCTGGCGCCAGGTCCGCATGTATGCTTTTAGCTTTTAGCATCTCTCATTGTAGCCACATGGCGGCGATACGATAGCAATATGCAGGGAGCGGCAAAAAAGTAGCGCCTAAAGTTTTCCGCTGTTTTCTCAGCAACCGTTTGGAATTTTAATCTGAAATTTCATGTATTTATTCACTGAAGCGTTGCACATTTAAATGCCAAGGGAAATGTGATTCTGTTGAAAAACGACAAAGTTGTGAACATTTTAACATGACTGACTACCGATTAAACATTAAAATGTTTAAACTAAAATGCTTTTTAATATTCAAAAACTGGTTATCACGTTATCGCCGATGACGTCAAAGTGACGTTTTAATAAAGAATAATTTATATTGTTTATAAATTGTTACTAGCAGTGGGTTAATTTTTTTAAATAGCGAGACGTCATCTATTTTTATTGTTACTAGCAGTGGTTATTTTTCTTAAGCCTTTCATTCAAGTAGTTGCGGAGCAATAGTGTTAAAATTACTAACATGATTTAGCAAGTATGGAAGTAATAAGTAAAACGTGAATTTATACGTAGCGAATTCCGACCACATTTCACAAGGTAATGTAGTAGCGACAGTATTAAAATGGGATGGCCAAACTAGTCATTTGCGTCCAGTTTCTTTTTGATGTTACGTGCTAAAATTATCAAAATCGGCGAGTGTTTTACGAAGTTATTCTAAAAATAAAAGAGGCACGTTTTGTGAGACACGGTGTACATGTAGAGCCTACAGGGTGCGGCAAAAAAGTAACCCCTAAAGTTTTTCGCTCTTTTCTCAGCAAACGTTTGTCATTTTAATCCAAAATTTTACACGTTAATTTTCCGAAATGCTCTACGGCTATCTGCCAAGTAAAATATGATTTTATCCAAAAATGATGAAGTTACAGATTTTTCACATAACCGCCTATCGATTTTTTAGCATTCAAAAATGTTCAAGCTACAACATCAATTCAATAACATCGCTGAAACAACACAGTTAACTAATGATCAGATGCCAGAATTCCATTGCCACTGTGAATGTTCGAAGTGTCCACCGCTAGCTCCAAGCTCCAACACAAGTTTTCAGTTGCTTAATTTAAGAACTTTTTCACAGCATTGTCGATCGGTCCTTGTGGGAAGTTGACAGATAACCTGAAGCGCTTCCTTGAGTTCGGCGATTGTTTTCGGCTTTGTTTTAAGTTTGCAGTAAACCTGCAACATTGCACCCCACACGCGATAGTTTATTGAGTTTACATTCGGCGAATTTAGAGGCCATTGGTCTTTTGTGATGAAATCTGGACAGTTGGCCCTCAGCCAGTTCCGTGCGCTGCGCGCTGTGTGTGCTGACGCGCCGTTTTGCTGGAAGATGAATCCGGTGGGCAGCCGGCGATTGCTTTAAAAGAACGATAATTTATCGCCTAACCTATCGTTAACCGACAACAATGCCGAAGAGCTTTGTCGTTTTTTGGGTGAAAAGATTTACGTTATATGACCTAAAACTTACCAGGGGTAGAAAAAAATTTGGTTTAGTTACGGCTGAAAAAACGGTTTTAAATGCCAAACCCAGTAGGGGCCTACGTGTCATTAAGTTTATTGGGTTTTATTGGGTTGGGAGTTTTCGATTTTTTTAAAAGACCCAACTCCCAAAACCTTAGCTGAAGTCTTTTGGTTGATTTATCTAAATTTTTATGTGCCCCGAAGCATGAAATGTCCAAAAATTAGCAAATTTAAAAGCTTAGATGTTGCAAAAAAAATTAACCATATTAAACATTTTATAATTAGTGAAACACAAAAACTAAAATTAAATTTAGTTTGCGCGGGCTATTAGCGAGTTTTAGATGAGTTTGACCAGTAAATCCCACCGCGTTTTTGTATATCTGTCAGGGTGATCCAACCCTGCTAGCAGTGTCAAAGACAATGCCCGGTCCTTGCTGCCCGGCTGGCACTGTCGTCTCATGCATCGTTAAAAGGCCGTTAGCTCTTGCTAACGACATGCACCTCGTGAACTCAGCTTTTCGTTGGGTGCCGAAACCAAGGAGTGGTCGAGGCAATTTTGCTGAGGGGCGACGCTACATTATTGTGTAAATTGATTGCGACTGCGACGACGACGCTGTTGCCTAAACATAATATGGGAAAAACCAAAGATCAGTGACATTGCCTTGTTCTGTAAACTTGCGCCCACCGCCGTATGAGGTATTATACCTCTGCCTTGTCCTGCTGCCGCTTGATTCGCTTGCGGTCTTTTAAATGTAGGCTACTTTTGGTCCTTCTAGATTTGCTGCGCGCTCAGTCTTCGAACAGAGATCGGAATTGGATTCAATTCTCACGTAGGATACCGATAGGTAAAAATAGGTCAGACCAAAGAATTTGTGATTGTTAGCTTGCGTGCTTTGAGATTCGTTTATTTTTGTCCAGTAAACAGTTACGTTTCAACGTTTGATGCTGGTGTTGTTTAGGCATAGTGATCCGTGAATTATCGCCAAGACTTGACTCGCTCTTGACTTATGCATGGCGCTATGTCAGATCTGTGCTTCATTTAACTTTATTTAGCTAACAAAACAAACTTCGCCCTGTTGGAGACAGCAACTGCATAGGTCTGTGTTCTAAAATAAGTGAGTAAGTTAGTGAGTATGGTTTAACGTCTCGCTCGACACAGTATGTGTCATTTTGGGGACAGCCTTTCCAGGCAATGTACATACACATAATAATGAAACAGACAAGTTTAACCTTTACAATTATAAAACAGAAAGTTTAGCCTTTACAAAAAAAACTTGATGTGGTACACAAAAAACGACCTAAACCGAAAATTGTAAGAAATCTCCATTTATAAGTGTGCATATATAACAGTAATGGCAGCTCTAATGATCTTTCCTCTTATTCTCCAGACAGTCATCAATCTTAGAATGCTACCTGTTGGAGGATTGGGGCGAGATATGCTTCGAAAGGTTAACAGGGCGGCCGTACGATCGCTGCGGCGTGTTGCCGTCTGCAAGCACTGCTGCTGCTGATGTCGACTGGGATTAGGTGACGTCATCAGTTGTCCTGCGAGCACTAGCTGCAGCAGCTGCGTCTGTGCTTCCGTAACTCACCGCTCGGTGGCGCCAATGACTCGCATCATTCCACGCCTTGTGTAGTGTGTACCCCGTGGATCACTGAGTCTGTCCGTCGTGCAATTGTTCGCACGGACTGCGGCACGTGGAAACTCGACGTCGTGGAAACAGGAGCAGCTACGGCGACGCAACATCAACAGGCAAGAACTCAGTCTTAATCTTTCCAACTACTTGAATGAAAGACCTGGGAAGAATAACCACTGCTATAACAGTATAAATCTACATGCATAATTTTTAACTGCCGGTAACTGAATTGTAACTGAAATAATTCGCCATATAACTAGACATAATTCTGACCAAACCCGACGACAGATAGAAGTTTGGCCTTTGGTGGCGTGGTGTAGTGGATAACACGTTGTGTCCCATCAACGTATAGTTGCGCTACAGCGGGCTACGGTCGTACCTGAATGGGTGGCTGAATGTGAGCAGTCAAGACATCTCGGTCAAATTCACCCAGCGTTACGGGAAATAAGCAGTAGCTTACGGGCTACGAAGTGAAGACGGTGATTGGGGCAGTGGTATGTCTGCATGCTGTATTGCTGCACTGCGGATCCAAATGTTCGCTAGCGCAGGCAATGGATGGCCAGATAGTGTGCTGTGGTATCATTAGCTCGTGCCAATCAGCTGACGCTTCCGAGCCAGTAAAGCACTTCACAAGACTGACTCATGTACGGTAAGCAGCGCCGTGTCAAGTATCGTGTCTGCTGTCAGACTGTGTCTTTGGTCTCGTGATGGCGAACGATCCTACTTAAGGCCAAAATTAGCAACGGTAGAGACGCAGAGACCACGGGTAAACGGTACACAATAGCATCTGCTGCCTTCCCGCGAGGGCAGTCGTTGGCTACTAGCTGTTTTTGTTGCTACTTTTATGGATGTTTATTTGTTGCGTCTGTAATGGGTTTCGCCAATTTTTACAGCCAGCTGGCATCGACAAAAAACTATTTCAGTATGCGCGATACGATGTTAATGGGTCGTGTTCGCTGTTTAGTTTTTATCCATTTACGTGTGCACGTCAAGTTAATGCAAATCGGTAAAGAAAAAAATGAACTTCGGAGTTAATTTGTAGGACTATTGAAGGTTGGCATTCGGCAAAACAAACTCCGGAAAAATTGCAATGTTGCGAAGTCAAAAATGCACTTGGTGGCCTAGAGCGTGTAACTTTTTCATCTCACAAGATTATGCTATATTTTTTCAACAGCAAAAGTACACTGATGTTTGTGAATTCTAAGTCATAATTTTAAACTAGACAGTAACAGATGACAAGTTGAAGTTTTTGGTTTACACAAAAATGAGCACACGTCATTTCAGATCATACTCAGCGATAAACGGAAACAGAGGATTTTCCAATGAAAATAATATCTTTTGTTGTAAAAGTTGCCTGTGCACCGTTCATGTGGTTTAAGGCTAATGATAAATGATATCGTAAAATTTCGACATAAAATACTGTAAATACTAAGTTTGTGTAAGCAGTACGGTATGTGTGGATAGTGCGGAAAGGGCATTGACCCATCGCTATCGCACACAGTCGCAATTAACGAAGTTTTCTCCAGCCTTTTTTACACTTCCGGACGGCTGCGCTTAACTATAAAAACTAGGTCTAAATAATGCAGAACGAATTTTCAAAAAATCGTAAAATAGGCCTACAGCGTGAAGTACAAGTGCTAATGTTTATACCATACGCTACATTGAATAAAACTGTTTTCAGATGCTTCTAGAAGGTCGGCAATGTGTTGGATAATCGACTGGTGGCTGATTCCAAGTTTGCTGTGCTTGGTGCGTCATTAGTAATCACTATCCACAGCAGGCTGAAATTGCTCCGACCATGTTCATAGTGGACACAGCCGGAGATAGTGCCGTGCTCAGGTGAGCCCTTCCATACGGCAGTGGCGTCAGCATCAGCAGCATAGGCCCTAGTCGTTTCGTCAATGATCGCCCGCAGAACTAAGACGTACGTACACCTGATGCTAATGCCGTTTTATCGACCCAGCTAGCTGCCACGCCTTGTCACCGGCATCAAGAAGGTAAAAACGTAAAAGGGAAGCCATACTGCTCTCCCTGAAGCGTGGGTGAAGTGCTCATCTTTCTGTCGGGAGGCAGGTGTTGTTTCGACAGACGCTATTCCAACAAGTATAAGCTTATAAGCTTACTACAGTATAATGAACATTTCGCACTTGCGCTTAGACGTGACTATACGCAATTTGGCGAGAGGTAATAAAAATCGCTTGGAAGAAGCCCTTAGGCCTATAGCCAGAAATTAAAGTTGGGGGCAAGAATGAGATGAGGTTAATGACGAGGGGGTTGCTGCTTCGCACCTCACCAGGTAGGGGATCTGGGGAAGCACAGTAAGTAAACGCAAATGCATTTTGGCCATTTGAAAATGCAAGCAGGCTTAGCGCGTAAAAATTCGATTATAGTTTCACTGCACAAACTTGCTTTTACAACTGAAGTTGGTGAGGCGACTGTATCCGCAGTTTTCTCTGCTGGCTACGCCACTGTTTAGATAGACCTATCGCTTAGTCTCGACGTCGCAGAGTCTATGTCTGTCTGTCTCTACGCTTGACGTCAATCGTCAAAGCTTTTGGTATGAACCATGCTGCAAATGATCGGATCGAGTCGCCCACGTAGACGTCCTGTCAGTAAGTAATTAAGCCTAACCTAAGTGACAACTTTAGAACAAGCTCAGTAATTCTCCATGCGACTATAGGACTTATTCCGCATATCGTTTTGCTCCGGGTCGACTCTTAGACTAGATAAAGTTATACTGAGAATAATTACGCTCAACTAATGATGATGACGACGATGATATTATGGATGTAAAAACATTCCAAAAAAACGTTTAAAAACGTAAAAACAAGGCAAAAAATAAAAAAGTTTTAAAACTTTGAATAAAAAATGTTAGCCCTAATTTGTTTAACTTTTGCCTAATGCCTAATGCTGTAGATGCACGTATAACTAGAACTAAAAAAAGAAAAAGTTCTATTCAATTTCAATTCAATCTTGCATAAGTATTACCAAACTAATTAAGTAGGCCTAAACTACCACCACTTTTCGTTTCTTTGGTTTTAAAAGTGCTTTTCAAAGTTACGGGTAAAATTTTAATAGACGTTTTTAAAATAAAAAAAACGTTCAAAGATTACAAAAAAAGTTTAAAACGTTAAAAACGCGACAGAAATAAAATACGTAAAAATGCTTTTACATCTATGAATTATATTACCGAAATAAGCCTTCACAGTAGCTGTAGTAACGTTTATTCGTAAAACGTGTGATTGCGACCAGTCCAAATTCGCATCCAAACAAATCTAAGCCGTAAAGTTCTGCAGAAGTCGTGCCCGTGCCGTGATTAACGTAGACATTAATTGCACATAGCAAATAAATGATAAAATGTGTTAAAATCATATTCGGGTGAACAATCCCAGTCTCACTAATTTGGTATAGTGTATAGTGCTGTCAAAAACTTACGACCAGAGTCCGGATGCGGTGGTCGAAAAACGTTGGATAATGGTAAAATATAGCCCTATAGCAGAGCTTTTTATTTCGTAATAAACAATGTGGAACAATGGAGATTGCGGTGGTTATTGAATGCAGCAGTAAAACAAAACTACTTTCTGTATTATCGAGCGACACTGACCCATATAGTCATTCAGGCAAAAGCTGTGATTCTGGGCTGTGAAAAAACCTAAGCACCCTAAAGTCCTTCCCGAGCTATAAGGTCTATAGGGCGACGCTGATCTTCGTTTCCTTATCCCTCAGTCAGACATCAGTTTACACTGCCAGGCCACGGACACAGGCCTGGTGCATCGCGCTATGTGTCTCTGTTCTGCGCTGCATCTCACGCTTATCTTGATATTTTTTTCTGTTTTTAACATAGCTGAAAAAACTGGACCGAAAACAATGACGCACGACATGCTGTCACAGACATTCAATGTTGGCGACAGCGCGAGTCGGATGGACAATGCCACGCTGCAGTCGAACCGACGGCTGCTGCCAGTTGTATTTAGTCTTAGACCAGGGCCAGACGATCGCGCGCGCTTTTTACGCTATTTAGCGACATCGTAAATAATATATATTCACTACACGGCGACGGTTTGAGTCGTTTAAAAGTAATGATACTTGTAGTGCCCACCTCTTGAAGAGGAAAGGGGTTCTGAGGACTTGGGTGGTTTTATTCCCGACGATATCTGTACTTTTCGCCGACTGCAGGCGTCTGGTGTATGCTCAGATGTCGAACAGCGGAACAGAAAGTCTAAAATGTAAAAAAGTCTTTATTAACAGCCTGACTATATGTCAGTCATTTTAGAGCGTATAGTGTGTGAGTGAGTAAAGGGTGCATATATCGGGCGCAATAAAGCAAACAAGTCAGAGTGTATAATACACATCAGTTTACACTGCCAGGCGAGTACAAGAGTACAAGAGTGTATAATGTGCGGCCGTCCCAGGCTGCATTACGGGTCTTGCCTATCCGTCCGTCCGTCTGTCTGTCTGTTCTCTTAAGACTGCTAATTTGAAAATAAAAAGACGTAGGAAAACTACAGTTAGTGTGGACTTCTCACAGAACAGGCGTAAACGGTGTGCTCGAAAGTTTACTTTGCTGTGGTTTAAATTTCTTTTTTCAGCACGATTTTGGGCTGTTACTTAAGCGGCTTTTGCTGAAGAAATGACTGAAGCAAACTGCCACTCAATCTCAGCTGCTCAAAACAGTTGCTAAATGTGTCAGCTTCACTGGTTTATTGCCAGAAAGCGTTTACATTTGCTACACCTAAAAAATCAAATAACGATCGTATGAATTTGCTATAACAAAAGAAAACGATAGTTGCATTAAAATGGCTTTTTTCGCGCAAGAACGTCGCCGAGTCTTCGAGTCGCTGCGCCAAATCGGGCTGCAACAGTTTGATATTCGTCGATGTTCTAAGATTGATGGAGCCCATACGTGACTTGTTTGTGTCTTAACAATTGCTGAGTGTTTGTTATATCTGTCGTGTCTCTGGTTATTTTGCATCTTTCAGCAGACTGTTTCAACCTCTAAAACACGTTCGTTTTACACTAATATTCAACGAGTTAGGTAGGTAGGTAAGTAAGTAAGTTTATTTGTATATGCCTACTGCGGCATCTAGATTTGGTGAGATTTTTTCGTGGTCGCGTTATTGCAAATTTTCTCTCGAGAGCGTGCCTGTAAATGAATTTAGAAAAATTGCCGATATTTGGCGAACCTGACAGGATTTGTGGTGTTTTGTGGCTCACGGTGTACATATACTCGGTAAACACAGTCATCGCTCAGGAATAATCGGCCTATGTCCATTAAAGCGATAACCGGAACGCAGCCAGTGACGAAATATCGGTATAGATCGTATTAGTCGGTATAAAGTAGTCCCATTTCCTGCGTCCGTGCTAAAGCGCCCGATCGCGCGCTTGCAATTTTGGACGTCGGACTACATTGGGCGTGGCCACCTGGCGCGATGTCACGCCGCTTTATGCAGATGAAACCCGCAGAGCGCTAAAAATCTAAGCGACATCTGTTGGCGTATATAAAACGAATCGCAGATCAAAAAAACCAGCGATATTAGCTACCACGCAACACATAGGCCTATTATTATTTCCAACGTTTGCATGTGGTTCCACAGCTAGCCTACTGTAGTCTCTAAACTTCGTTTCACTCATTCATTGGTCGATAGCTGTCGTCTTTGACAGTTGGCAATGACCGATGACCATTTACGCCTCGTTTTTGTCAACGTCTTAAGTTGTAACTAATCTTTTCAATCCACGACTTGACGTCATCCATCTGCGGTCTGTCAGCTTCACTAAGCTTGCTGGTTATACTTCATCACGTGAGTGAGTATATAGGTCGGTTAAGTGTAAATTGTACGCGCCGCAATGAAGAAGTTACAACCAATCCGTGCTTTAGGCGAAAAGAAACGTCTTCTGCAGTCTCTTATACTTTTCAAGCTTTATGACTTGCTGGTGATTTTCTACGACACGTTATTACCAACAATATGCTAAAGAAAAAGACGTTATTTAGTATATTTGATAGTTACACAACTAAAGGAGGGGTCATACTAGAGGTCCGCCGTCCGAACGGCCGTCAAAACGGTAGTCGAAAACACCAACCGTTTGGACGGCCGGTGTCACATTACAGAGTCTCCCCATGACAGAGTCTGCGACAGTGTCTCCGTCCGGAGGCCGCTACTGTGCATGTTGACAGCTGTTGACTCTGTCATGGGGGAGAGAGTCTGTAATGACGGGGGCGAATCTATAATAGGCTCTGTACCGGACTAAATTCCTCCCCCGGAGGATCTGTACCGGTACAGATCCTCCGGGGGGAGACATTTGAGGGGGGGCGGTCCTATAATACCACACCGGCCGGATTGCTAGTGTGACCCCTCCTTTAGTCTGACTACCGCGAAACCCCTGTAACCTATCCATCCCTATGCAATGCAGTAAATGCATTTTCACAAAAAAGGTATACATATGCAGTAATAGTCCGTGCAAATTTTCGTTTTATGTCATGTTTTGACTGCAGAAAAAGCCGAAAGCGAGTTTACAACAGTGTCGGCTGCTGAGTTAGTCACGTGCCACGCGATCACGTGACAGGTGGAAGTGGAATCTATTGAACGTCGCCAGTGCCGACAACCTTCGGGGAACGGAACGCAACATCAAGCGCAGTGCTCCGCATAGTCGATCTTTTAAAGTAATTCTGTCGCGTATGCGTACGCTGCCCATGCAGCTAGCGAGGGATGTGGCTATATGTTTCTGTCACGAATCGGTGGCATATACTCGTAGACTGCAGTTGTAGTCGGACCTCCGATGTGCAATATGCCGCGGCGACGCACGTTTGCTGACCGCGCCTGTATGCCTGATCTTTCTTCGAAGAAAACAATAAAAAGCAGCAACTTGCAGCCTGGACGGTTACGTCGAGGCCCGCAAAGCGCCTGATATGGAGAAAAGTCGTGACGTCAGCACGAATAAGGATGTCGTATTTCATGCATAATGGCGGCGATCAAGCTATAAAAGTGCTGACAAATCGTAGAACGGCAAATCTGTGCCAACCAAGATAGGCACGGCCAATTCAGTGCGTTTTTTTCACTGCAAATTGTGGGTCACAAGCTGTTATCGAAGCCTACGCTCATAAAATACATTTTAGAGCTGTTGAAGCGTTAATTTTTTATTGCATTAATTAACGCGTTATTAACGCACTCTGGCCCGTCGAGAGGGAGAGCAGGGTGGGTAAGTTACCCCGGGTCCCGCGACGTTTGAGTTGGCCCCGCCTGTAGAATATAGAAAGTTAAAAACACATTTTAAACGTATAATCAACAATGACTGCAGTCATAGCTTGCATAGAAATCTGTAGCCTGTCGTCAGAATAATTATTTACTTACAGTAGCGATAGAATGGCAACTACAGTTTAGTTACTTGAATTCATTCGATTGTCAAATAACCGCAGTTTAACGGAATATTGAAACTTTTGCTTCACGGAATTTAGTAAATTAACCTAAATTTACGTATGTGCGTTAATGATTTTAACGCGCGTTAATTTATTAACGCATTAATGCGTCAATTAATGCGTTAATTTGACAGCTCTAATTTTTTATCAAAATTTTGGTGCAGATTTTCACGACCAATCGCGATATTAATCGTCAAAGGTTTTAGTGACTAAAATTTACAGTACTTTTGTAACGAAAAAATGCTACTGGAAAATAAAAGATGGCCAAAGCAGACAACTGATGTTAACATATTTTATAATTATGAATCTCTTAAAACTTCAATAATGGAAAACAGCAGTTAGGCTTACCGACAGATCTGCAGGTTAATGTTGTATGTGCAATTTTTATAATGCGTAAAAGCTTATAATTGTTGGAATTATAAATTATACACTCTGTTTCAATAAAGGATGGACCCAAAACAAATAGCTGTAGGGCTAAGTCAACAAAACTTTCAGTTTTTTTCTGAAATTTTAGACGTAGACCTAATAACTGCAAATCAAGTCAAATAAAATGACGTTTTGAAAAAAACGCGCAGCAACGTCAATTTGATGGACATTTAAAATACACAACTAAAAATAGGAAGTTTACAGCACAACACAGCAGCTTCGCATTGAAAATAGGCCGTCGGTTTAAGTTAGCAATTTTTGTCAGTACTCAGCAGTTTGTTCAGTTTTTGGCTGACCATTTTTGTTTCAAAATTTTTAGCTAAACTTCAATTCGTAAACTTTTTCTTAACGCAGTACTCAAATTACAACTTTTTTGCAAAAAAAAACATTTTCTGTTATTACACAACAGCGATGTGTCAATGACGTCAGAATAGCAGACACTAGCGTTTGTACCGGTATCTAAAAATGACATTATTTCAAAATTTGATTTTTTTTCATTTGCGGCATTGTTATGTCAAATTTTGTGTGTGTTTTAAATTAAATAATAAACATTATACGCTATTTTATATCAACGGCAGTTATAATTTAACGCAGTCATTTGCAATATGCAGGGGCCCATTTTTTATTTTAACTATTTTTAACGTGTAATTTAAATGTGTGCATGCACTGCATTTTAACAGTGCTCAAATAAACGAATATTATATTGTATTGAAATGTATTGTGACAAAGTGTAGGCCTATGTGAAACGAAACGCTGAACCGAAACACAAAATCATACCTACGCCAACTTTCATTTTGCTGTCACGTGTGGACGACCGAATGACTGCTAAAAGTCAGAAGCACTCTGGTATACAGAACAAACTAAAGCCCGCGAAATACAAGCCATCTTGACGGCCGACTAAGACGCATTGTGTGTCACTGGCTTACTTCGTCATAGCTGGGACACGGCGAGGATTAGTGACGACCATTAGTGCAGGAAGGACAAAGTCGTAAACTCTGTACTCAGGTACTCAGTGCCATTGTTCGGGATCTTTTGTGACTTCTACAACGTGCGTGTGTGCCATTTTTGCGTTCCTGGGTGAATTATTTGCAAATTGCGGTACATGTACAATATCGTTTGAAAATATTACCTATTATAAATAACAGGTCAAACAGACGTTTGGCCATTTAAAATCAATATAGAAAGTGGCGAAAATATTTAGTAGAAATTGTGCGAAAACAGCGTAAGTTCTTTGTATCTATACAATCAGTCGATCAACCGATCGAGCAATCAATTAGTTGCGCAGTTAGAATGAAAACGAAATAAAATAGCGTGACGTGACAGCTGGGCAATTTCTGCAAACAACGAAGCGTGGAACAGTTTCTCTGCAGCAGCTTAGTTTCTCGCTGTACTAAGTACATCATCATCATTATAATATGCAGCGAGGCCTTATACTGTGCATTAATTCTAATACCATCAAGTGTCATATGAGTAGTCTTAGGTCCGGGTATAGCTGGCGGTAAGAGAGGTCTAATGAGGACGTTGTCCGAAGACCGACAGTGAGGTGGAAGGTTGGCATCGAGGACAGGGAATGTCAGTTTGCCGACTGTAGCACGGCGTGACCTAAGCATCTGTCGACTGGATATGCATTAGTAACACGGATGAAATACGATGACAGGTAGCCTATCTGTGCAGTGCCGTGCCATTCAGTGAACGTTAGGTCCGTGTGGCGATTTTAAATATGAGACGAACACATGAATAATGGACTTCAGCCGTTGACCAAAGTCGCGAAACGTAACATGAGTGACAGACAGCTTAAACATAACTGTAAACAAGTATAGGCCAAAAACGATGCCACCTTGATTTTTCACCTCTGACCTTGATATTTAACAGGGTTCTGGACTAGAGGTTGTGAAGTTTTATGTTTATGGAAAACTAAGTGCAGCGGTTTATGACTTATGGTGTTAACAAAAAAAAACTAAGTGATAATGAAAACAATACTGCCGAAGCTTCTGCGGACAGTAATAATACATGGCAGTTCATGTACCGCAGTACGCATGTAAACATTACTCATGCTTCTTTCATCGCTTCGCTGTGGCGAAAATAGCGGTGCAATGATGATGATGGTGGTCATGAGGTAGTAAGTAAATTTGTGGACACTGCAGGGCTGAGATGGCGGACGTCATTGACTACGACGACGGTCGTCTGTCGGAGCAGTCTTACGACCAGTGGCTGCATGTACACAAGCAGGTGTTGGCTAACTGGTCCGAGTCGGGCAGACCACACAGCGAGGTCGACGTACTGCACGTTGTCGCCATCCGAGTCGCTCTTGTCGCTGTCTACGTCGTCATCATTGTCGTCGGCATCGTCGGCAATGGTCTCGTCGTCGTGGTCGCCGCAAGCCGCTCTCCGCGCTCGTCGACGACCGCCAGGAGTTCCATACAGGTCAGCTGGTGATGATAGAAAAAATGACTGCGAATAAAAACACGTAGGATGTAACAGTGACTAATAATCTGCGTCAGTTCATCAAATTACAATCTGTATTTGCTGACTTGTTGACGTTCCGGCAACCGCACCGGCTGTTTCTAGGAATTGTTTCCGTTCGCCACTGGATGTCGCCACGGCGAACAAATTTTCACGGATGTGAGACATCCTTTCATCAACTTGTCTCGGTTTTGATGTGTGTCGTCCGAGGAAGGCAACAGCAGTTGCCAAACACCAAAAGGGTTGCATTATTATAGACGGAGTCACTCTTGCAGCGCAAGCGATTTCGCCTGTTTCTACACATTTCTGCGTAGTGTGGTCTGCCTGTCGTATCTCTGTCTGTCACATTATTGCCCCCCCTTTCTTTAAATCGTTCAGCAGATTTAGATGCCATATGGCAGGCATCTTTGTGGGGTCTAGTGACACATGGTGTTAGGTGGGGGTCTTTGGCCCCCAGGGAAAAGGAAGACTTGAGAGTTAAGCCCCAACCATAACATTCGTTGCAAATTGCAGCAAGACCGTCAGTTCTATGCAGCCACCTGGCAAATACAAACGAAGGATTTCGCCTATTGTTAAATTGTCTTCGTTATCATTAGACTGCTTTTGAATATCTGTGCTGACTATGATGATGACGACGTACGACAGTAGTGTGTGCCCTATACATAGAAGAATGTGTGCGATTTGCTGCAGTCTGCGACGCACGTGTTCGTAGTCTGCCTGGCGGTGTCGGACCTAGCTCTGTGTCTGTTCAGTCTGCCCGTACAACTGCACTACCAGCTGACTGACAACTGGTACTTGGGCTCGGCACTGTGCCGTGTCATCTTCGCCGCGTTCGCCGTGCCCATGTATTTATCGACCGTCACCATCATGCTCATAGCCGTCGACAGGTGGGCCCATCTGCATGCTTCACGCCAACGTCGCTCAAACTGCACGCAATTCGATATGTTATGGGTTTGTTGTGTTGCCGCGAAACAAGTTGTACAACAGGCGCACGACAAATCGAAAGCCTATACATCGGAGCTATACAAAAAATAAAACTGGCCTGTTTTTGAGACTCGGTGTATATTGTTAAGCGCTGCCGTTCATTACTTTGCAGGATACGCTGTACAAAACTTTACTGTGATTGTGACTTAAGCTGAGCTTATCCGCGAGACAGACGAAACCAAAGGGTGTTTATAAACACTAACGTCGAGTGGGGAGGCAAATGCCAGTGGAGTATCCCAAGTCGACTATGCCAAATCTGGGAAGTTTTGTGAGCTTCGGGCCCCAGCGTGGTCTGTGACCGAGTCCTAGACGATGGCGTATTTATGAAGCGTCTCAGAACACTTCTCGCGAAAAATAGTCCAATGTTTTCAATTATTTTGACAGATCATTATTCTGGAATAGTGAATCACAAACACGTGAGCCGCTGCTAGGCACGAAATGATAAAAATAGACGTCTCTCTGCGATGTAAGAAGCTGAATGAGTAGCGTCTGCTGATTTCACTGAGCTGATTTGATACACGCACCACGCACGATTAGCTCCTTGTCCGTACATAGATGTGCGTGCTCGAAATAGCAATAGCTTGATACTACTACAAGTGAAACCCAAAATTTCTAACTATTTTTTATTAAGAGTCTATACGAGTTGTGTTTCGCTATTTGCTATTTTTTTCGTAGCGTTCTTTTCTTTAACTATTAGCTTGTAGACCGTCGTAAATATTAGGCAGAATCGCTTTTTTACAGCGCAAGCGATTCCGCCTATTTTTACACGTTTCTCCGCAGCGTGGTCTACTGTCTGACATATTCGTGCCTCTTCTTAAACCACGGATTTAGATGTTCTTCAACAGATATAGGCTGCAATTTTTGGGTCTAGTGACACCCTTTATTAAATAAGGTCCATGGCTCCCAGGAGAAAGGGAGATTTGGGGTATCGAACCCCCAACCGAAACATGTAGTTGCATATTGTTCTTGCCACCTGGCAAAAAAACGCGATTCCGCCGTTATCTAAATTACCTTGGTTTATGTTTCACCGACTAGCGCTGTTATCTGTGGTTGAACAGGTACGTGCTTATCGTGCGACCGTTCGGCAGACCTCTGTCTGGTCGCCAGGCACTGTGGTTAATAGCTATCAACGTGGTGGCTTCGATGCTACTCGCAATTCCAGTCGTGCACTACACCACTCTCCAGGAGGTCGTCGCGGATCCGGACATCGGAGTCCGCCGGATGGTCCTGTGCGTGGAACGGTGGAACAGTTCTAGAGTTCGACGGGCGTACAGCATTTTCACGTTCGTAATCCAGTTCTGCGTGCCGCTGATCGCTACAGCGACGCTGTACTGTCGCATCTATGCCCGGCTGAGACTGCGACGGCGCCGGGCGATGTGCAATCAGTCGAGACACGGCTCCCCAGGCGGAGCTGCTGCCGGTGCCACCAATCCATTCCGACGATGTCCGTCGTCGGCCAGTGAAATGGTGACGACTGAGCGTGGTGGGGGGTCAACGTCACTTGGGGTGGCTGCAGGCACGCACGTGGCGTCACGCACCAACAAGACCAACCGCATCCTGGCAGCGATCGTCGTGAACTTCGTTGTCTGCTGGTTGCCGTGGAACGTGTTCGGTCTAATCACCGAACTGGACCACCGGCTGGTGCGCGGCCGGCACTTCGAGCTCGCCGACTTGGCGCTGAAAGGCTTCGCGATGGCGTCTGCGTGCGTCAACCCGCTGCTGTACTGCTGGCTAAACGAGAATCTACGTCGTAACCTCGGCACTCTCAGTCTACGCTTGAACCCGTTCCACAACCTGAGCCGTCGCAGCCGGTCCGGCGGCGGCGCAGGTTCGGGCGTCCATGAAGCAGCACACCAGGGTGATCTACCTCGTTTCCTCATTCAGCCGCCGTCGTTTCACAGTAACGCGGCCGGCGGCAGTGCTGGCGCGGGTGGAATGGTAGGACTCCTCCCTCCAGAGTCTACCACAGCGGCGCGCTGCGACAGTCTGCAGTGCACGTCTTTTCTTGCCATCACCGAGCGTTACTCCATCTCCTCCGTTTTACCGTCTTCCGCCGTCGGCAACAACTCAGACAACGAATCCGACAAGGATCGAAACATCGAGTTCTAACCGCATCGCTTTCAGCGCGTATTTCTTCTCTCTCAATCGTTGTATAAGATCACCGTTTTTATTGTGAAATATCTGACTAGCCGATGCGCGAGCAACTCTGGTACGATAGATCTGTGAAGGTGGGGACTGTACGAAGTGTCTTATAAGCGTATTCGTACATTTTACAACATGAAATTCGTAGAAAAAAACTTTTGTTGATGTAGCTTTAACTGACGTATTTTTTCAAATAAAAGTCAAAATATTTAACATTTTTATTCTTTCAAAAAACGCCCCTTAATTAAGTGGAATTAATAAAACCGAAATTCAGTTTTTTTTCAAAGTATTTCTATTTTTTTCTTTCTCCGTCTCCGCGGCGTCTGTTAAGTGGCACCGTGACAAGCACATGATCTGGTTATATTGTACTTTTACTTCGACTTTCGCAGCGAAGCATCGACAAGATTTTTTTCTCATTGACTAATGATTGCAGACTTTCTAACTTTCAGTTATTGTCTACTTGTCAGTGTTATTATTTCTGTCAGCGCTACTGTTCGCGTTAGTTTTTGCATCATTTTTTGTAGGGCAGTCGTGTCATTTTGCCTTTCCGACGGACCTAAAGAACACAATGATTTAGTAAAAATACATGTACGTGTGCTTCAAAATGTTTGCGTTTTTTCTGAATCAACAACTACTACTACTGGTGTAAAAAGATTATTTTTTACGTTTCGGTTAGGCCTAATTTGTGATCTGCTATGGGCTATATGCTGTCACATTGGCGGTGCGACGCCAGATTTAGCCGAGTTTCTGATTGCTGACATTGTGAGCTGTACGACTGCTCGTTATCTACGCTTGCACGCGAAATATCCCCTCGGCAACGGTATAACTTTGCTTCATTTTGTTTGTCTGTCCCTTTGTCACTTTGTAAGTAAGAAAGTAAGTAAGTAAATGATTTATAAAGCGCCAAAGTCTCAGAAAGAATCAGGGCGCCTGTCTGTTTTGTCTGTCTGTTTCGCTCTCTCTTTCCCCTTCTCTTTTTTTCTGTCAGTTTGTGCGATGAATTTAACAAACGGCAACTTGTGATTTCATTTGCTTCACAAATTTGCGACAAGTTGATGTATACAGTGTCGGTCATGGACGCATATTCGTTGTGAATTATGTGAGCTTGATGCTTATTAATTCATCTAAATATCACTTTGGTTTAATTTAGACTAGTGGCGCAGCCATGGGCGGTTATAGGAGGCCATCGCTTTTTTCAACTTAGTTGTGAATGCAAACTTGTGCAGTTAAACTAACGAAATTTGACCTGCAGCCAAAAGGATTAACCACAAATAACCTGGAGTAATTTCATGTGCAACTTGCATTTCTCGTCTCTCAGCGCAGCCCATGACGACACTGGATTCGAAGCTTAAAACACGTCGCCGAATAAAAGTGAAATGTTCACTTTTGTTTACGTTACCCTGTATTACTAGGTTTACTACTACTATTAAAGCGAAGCAAATGAACCTACTGCACTACACTGTGTCCCAAAAAACGTTTCATTTTGTCATTTTTTATATTTTCGCCAAATATTAACCGATTTTCAAAATTTCTGATTTTTATAAGCAAAATCGGACGATATTGTGCTAAATAATAACTTTTTATGCAGTGACGATATACCGGTGATGCAATACCGGTATGTCATTTAGCACTGAAGACAAGGCTCTGATTAAGAACTTGAATCTGTTTAAAAATACAGTTTTCGAAGGATAATAACAAGATTTTTAAAGAAAAAACTGCAACAGGGAAAGACTGGAAATGGTACTAACATAGATTTGGGAAACAAGCAGCATCGTCCAAAAGCACAAGACCGGTAGACCGAAGCATGCAGGTACTGAAAAAAACGTGACCACTGTAGATGAAATGGTACGCTTACTAAACTACAAAGACCTAAGACAAAGATATCATTTAACATGCCACATATCCAAATAAACGGATTTAACAAAGTGCGCATCGTACAGATTATTCAGTGCATTTTTGGTCGGAAGTGTGCTTTGTTTACCGACACGTTTGCTGTCAATTATTGTTAGTTTTTCGTGCATTTACAATTCACGAGGTAGTGTAGCGACACAGTTATTATGTAGTAGGATGTTTAGTAATTTATTGTTAATTGTTTACAGAATGCATCAGTAAAAGAATTAGGAAAAATCGGTTAAAATTTAGCGAACATATAGACAATCACACAGTAAAACGTTTTTTGGGACACAGTGTTTTTACATCCTTTATAACATTTGTAAACTACACTGTGTCTCAAAAACATCCCGAACATTTTAGATTGTAAGTTGAAGAATGATTATTAGATTGTAATAATTTTTGGTGTTAAAAATTGTTTCAAGTATACGATTTTGTGATGTATTTATTCTAATTGTAGTGATTTTTGAATATCTGCATTTCACAAGGTACTGTAGCAACACAGTTAAGGTTTGATAAAATATTTAATAACAGCTTTATTGCAATTTGTTCATAGAGTGCGCCAGTAAAAATGTGAAAATCGGTTAATATTAATTTTGGTGAAAATATGGATAACGACAAAGTGTGACAGTTTTTGTGAGACACATTGTAGAGGGGGGGACACCTAAAATACTAAACTTTATCGTTCGTCAGGCTTTACACGTTGAATTTGCACCGCGACGGACAAAGCAACGGAATTGTGCTGAACTCGACGACTCCCAAAATCTATTGCTACGCACGATCGATAATGCGCCGCGGAGAATAATTCACAAATTCTCTGGAGGAAATGCGGAGGTTTTTCAGCAAAACGTATATAGCCCGGTTGACCTTGTTGTATTTATATACTTTGCCAGTATAGTGAGTGGGTAGCAGCTGCCCAGTGTATGAATTGTGAAAAATTAGCTGGGGGGTTGAACTTTTCGACGGTCGGAGGTCCAACCAAAACTGTGATGTAAATCTGATGTTTATAGTATATTTTTGACCCCCTAATACATAAGTTAACAGTATGTTAAGGGGGGGGGAGGTTGGAAAAACAGTTGGGGGGTTCAACCCCCTACTCCCCGGCGATTCAAACACTGCAGCTGCCAGGAATGCCAGGCGGTGATTCGCGCCTGCTCAAGTGATTATAACAAATAACATGGTTTCCACGCTTGTGGAAAGTTCTGAATGCGTTTCCTAAATTTTTTGGTTTTGAAAAGCTTTGAAAATTAAAGCTCAAGATCCTGAAAAGTTCTGGAAAATAAAAATCTCGGATAGTTGAAAAATTTACTGGAAGTGTATAATAAACAACGTGTGGCACTAGCATAGCACTTACTCACTAAAATACAATGATGAGATAGATTTCAAAATATTTGGCGTTCCATACACTAGATTACGCTATGTATGTACAATAAACAATTGCTGTTTGTTTACATATTTAATCGTTGGTTGGTTCAGAGAAAGTCCTGCAAACGTTTTGACCGTCCTATCCTGGAATTTTTTTGTCAGTAAAAGTATGGGAACCCTGCATTCAAAACTAAACGTTCACGGGCGTAGCCAATATAAATAAAAGACTGTTACTATTTATGTAGTTTTTGTGTATAAACGTTGCAGTTTAAAACAATTTTCGTTTCTATGCGGATTAGCGATGAACTTATAACGTATGGCCGATTCACATCTGCGACGCCGACACGACTCAACTGTTGAGTCGCGTGTTAGATGTGGATCGGCCATTACGCTTTTTATGCTTATGTGCATGATGCTGTATTTGTACTGAATTTTCGCCTGCTACTGGCCAGTTTTTAGGAGTATGTTAAAAATGCAGGATCTGACATTGACGGATCAGACAATGACGGACCTGCGACTGCGGACTGGCGCCACTCTGATTTGATGTTCAGTCGTCAACTTTTTTAATAAACGAATATGTATCTGTCCATCGATCTAGTTTGACGCAGACATTTTTTACCGTGGCATGCCAGATGCCAGTAAAAATATAAAACTGCGTTTTGATCCGTTGTTGTCTGTTATTTTTACCAGTCTCTTCGGGTACGGCATTTCTAGGCCATCCGGTTCGAGTACCCTTACTCACAAGTACGAGTAACGCAAGGCTGAAATGGTTTGAAAATGCGGAGGTCGCGCAAGCGGTCCAAATTTTAGGTTTGTTTGGATTTTTATTCGTTTTGCAATTTCAACTACAGATGTCATAAGTAAAATGAACGTACGACCAGTTTTCTGTTTTGTACATGTAGTATGTTCTAGGGTGTTATTTTCAGCCTGGTCCACCACAACCGGCAGATGCGGAAGTAGTGCTGAAGTTAATTATTCAGCTTTTTCGTCACCGCCTGACGGTGTGGCTATGGTGGTGGCAGAATTTGGAAGTGTCGAGTTAACACGATTTATTGACTGAACACTTCGTTCGACGTGGCACTCTACCACTTTACCCGATTGTACAAAAAATCTGTTCTAGAACTGCAGAACGGTGCAAACTATAGGGTGGGTTCAAATAATGACCCAACTTGTTTTTGTCAGAACGTCGTCAAATCTGCACCAAATTTGATAATTTTTTGGCACACGGATAGCCAAGACAATAGAATTATGTAAAGTACACTTACTGTTTACCTCACCTAATTTCTGTCACCGCACTACCGTGTAAAACGCAGATGCTCCAAATTGTTGCATAATGCTAAGTTATTGTTTCCGTAAAAGTTCTAACGAATAATTAAGCACACAGTGAACTAAAATGTGATTTACCTAGCAGAATTATAAGTTCGGGTAACAACTTGCTTCCAAATTATCAGAATTTATGCCCAAAGTGTACAGAATGGCTTAGACATGATGCCACGGCTGATAGCGGCATTAACGATAACTAGTCAATATCACAGCACTCATTCGTGGATTGAATGTGTTTTGAGCTCATAAGTCAGCTATTTTGTTGTCTGCTATTTTTAGCGTAAAATATTTAATAACAGAAAATTATTAAATTACATGGCGCCTTCTGTGGAGTTGATTATGAAAAGTGAGCAATCTGATACTGATAAACACCGCGTAATGTAACAATTTAGAGCATCTGCGTTTTACACGGTAATGCGTTGACATAAATTATATGAGATCAACAGTGAGTATATCTTACATATTTCTATGGTCTTGGCTATCTGCAGGCCAAAAGTTATTCAATTTGTTCAAGATTTGACGAAAACAAAAACAAGTTGGGTCATTTTTTGGCCCGCCCAGTATAATATTATTATTTTCGTGATTTGTACTTTGTAACGAGGATCAAGCCTTTCGGGCATTCTTATATAATTATTCCAGCTCCAGTTGATAAAGGACTTTAATATTATGCCTATGCTGTAAATAATTGTTCTTTGTATTTTTGTATCAAACTGGACAACGTTTCACGTCGGCAATCTGATACTGATAAATTGTGTAAATCTGCTACTATTTTCGTTTGTGTTTACCACATTGTTTTCTGTTTCGGTCGATTCTTTGTTCTGTAAAATGTAGCTTTGTTTTCTTGTCTTGTTGTATCTATGTATCCAGCCATTCTCTCTCTTTCTCTCTGAGCTTAGTGTAGGCCTATTTGTGGTATTCTAAACCATCTTTCACCGTTTTACGGAAAAAGCGTGCAGATTTTTTCACTGATCTTTAAACCCTGCATAAAGCGAAGCAAATGAACCCAACTCAACGTCATGAATCGAGTCTGCACTCTGCTGTTTCTTCTCCCGAGCCGAATGTATGTCACTTGTTTTACAGTCCTGTTTGTCGCCTAGCCAAATTGAGTTCCCACCTCGCGGGCATTCTTACTTATATTATTCCGTACTGCAGTATGGCACATGAACTTTCCACAGGTCGTAGATTCGTCGCTCTTTGAGCAGACTGAAATCGGAGCTAGCGCCCGACGATATACAGTCTGTACTACGGATTAAGCCGAATGACCAGACTGAGCATATGGATTCGCAATTTGGAGGGCACGCAGCTCCAGTAAAATAGAAATATGTTATTTGAAAAGCCTATTTTGCGCCGTGTTTCAAACAAACCGGAGTCACTTTTATTTTTTGAATAACTTCGTAAAACATTGGCCGATTTTGACAATTTTTGGCACGCAACATCGTGAAAAAAACTTGACGTAAATAGTTATATAGCCCCCCTCACGTTTACACTGTTGCTACACTATCTTGTGAAATACAGAAGTCGTAGCTTGGCCGCCGTTTACAACAATGCATTCATACTCTGTAGCGTATGCGTCGGCTTACAAAATCGCTGAAACCGCACAGTCATGAAAAATTTGTTACGTGTTTAACATTAATATTTATTTTAATATTGTATGTTGACAAATTGCAATAACGCATCAACAGCGAACGGGCTACTCTTGAACGTGCTGTTGGTAATGGGGTGTTTACACGATCCAGCAAACGTCCAGCAAACTTCCAGTAAATGTATTCAAAATACACGTGCTAATGCTGGACGTTTGCTGGACGTTTGCTGGATCGTGTAAACACCCTATAAGTGACGACCGCTTGCGTTCGTGCTATGCAAGGACATTCTGAGCACATGCTGAAATAAAGATAATGTGATGTGACACGTTTGACATCTTGAGAAATTATATAACTATTATTCATGTTTGTCGTTATTTAGTTAATCATTTTTGAGCCGACGCATGTACTACCCTGTAGGCTTATGAATTCATTTTTCTAAACGACTAAACTGCGACTTCTGTATTTCACAAGGTAGTGTAGCGACAGTATTAAGTTGAATCGCTTACGTCAAGTTTCGTCGTGATGTTCTGTCAAAAATTATCAAAATTGGCCAATTTTTCACGGAGATATTCAAAAAATAAAAGTAGCTCCGTTTTTTAGACACGGTGTATTATTATGTTGGCCCGTATAAGACCTACTGCCATTAAGTGCGTGTGTGTGTTTATGCATCTGATTTCTATTGCATAAATTTAACTCCGAAAGTCGATGATTTCCGGGCTCGCAATGACATAATTCCACCGTGAATAAATGTTTTTAGTCAGTTTCCTCTCGATTGCATTATGTTGATTTTTCATGTCTGTACTAGACCTAAGTCCATCGTTAGAAAGCTTTAAGGTGCGTTTTTGTACCGCTATGAATCTGAATCGAGTAGTTTGTCGTTGTTAAACCATGAATTGTCGTTAAACATTTTTTTCAAAAACGGGCGTTTTGTGGTCATGTTGCTTATGCTTACTTCCAAAACCTGTGAAGTCCACTTTTGGTCGATTAGTGTAAATGGCTTGAAAAGCAAAATGGACATATCAGGTTTTGGAATTAAGCTATTTTACACTGTTCGACTAAAAGTGGACTTATTAGTAGATAAAAAACGTGAAATTATTGGCCCGATTTCTTCAGATTGTTTGAAACTGCCTTAGGAATCCGATTTTTAAACGCAGTGTGATTTAATATGATGCAGTAATAACTATAAATAGTAATAAGTAACATGCATTAATTCTAACACGCGACAATAAAGCTACAATAGGGGCTTACATAGGCCTATCTATCAACATGATGATCACTGCGCACGAGTGCTATCAATTTGTTTTTACGCGCGAAAGCAGCTAGGCCTACTGCTTTCAGCGCGTCTTAGCCATCGCAATTCTGTCTGTCTGTCTGTCCGTCCGTCTGTCTGTCACACGGGTGGAGCAGTCAAAAACGGTGCAAGATAAGATCACCAAATCTTCACCTTCGGGTGCCTGGAAGACTCTAGTTTCAGGAACCGTAAAGCTTTTACATCAATTTGAAGGGGGTCATCTTGAACGAGGGCGCTAAATGAGAGGGGGTGGGCAAAATTGGCGATTTTTGGCCAATAAGTCGCTGTATCTCAGTAACGGTGCGAGATAGGGCCTAGGTTAGTATTAATCACTAATAGGAAGTCGTACACTGGCTCTCGATTAGTGCCAAATTCAATGACCTTGAATAACCTTGAACGCCAAAATAGGGGGTTTTATGGATTTTTTGGCGATTTCGGGCTGCGACACAAGTCTATATCATTCACAAGATGGTGCCACGCTACTATCGTTATGCGATCCAGATAGAGAATTTGGTATTTGTATATTAACTTAGCGTGAACCGGAAATGCTATAAGCTTTCGCGCGTCTCGTGAGCATTAGCTCAAATTTCTTGTTTCCTGAATAACGAGAAAACAACAGAAGAATAATAGTGGCAGGAAATTATTTGACATTAACACGACCCAACGTTCATTTTTTGGATGCTTTGCTCAAAATAATGTCGAACGTGATTGAACGGTCGAACGATGGCAAGAGGAAATTTCATTACCTCGAACTAGAGCGTTTTTGCCGATCGGTTAAATCACAGAGAAAGACGGCGAAAGAGCTACAATTTCGACCCGTCTGTCACACACGTACATGTAGGCCTACATATGACGCGCGTTCACGTCGAGATGGGCGCGCGTCTCCTCAACTTTGAAGACGCGTCGGTCACGCTGAATTATGCAGAAACTGGCGTCCTGACGAAAGGCCACAAGTACGTCCGGAGTTATACGCGGCCCGTGTCCATGGCCCTTCTATGCATAATGCAGCAGCGAATATGTGTACTTGCGAGCAGTTTCGTACGTCACTGTTAACACGACGACACAGTGATGTGTAATACTAATTCTGACGGCGAGTGTCGTGTTTCGTGACAGAAATACATAATATAGGCCAGATGGCGATATCTTTTTCTGTTCCATATTGCTGGTGGACCAGCGAAACACCTACCCATTAGTTTCAATAACACTATTTGCATGCACTTTAAAGTACACATAATTAAATGGTCGTTACGACTCTGTCGACTATAATGCCTCCGCCAAAAAGGTGCATTTTGGGGCATATTTGACCCCAACGTGACCTTGACCCTTGACCTTTTGACCCCAAAATTTGACGTGTTCATTCTTGTCCTAAAGTCCGTTAGTGTTGAAAGTTTGGTCAAATTCCGTCAACAAATACCCAGTATATCGTGGTAACAAGGTTTGTTCGGGACGGACGCACGGACACTCTGGAAACATTATGCCTTCAGCCACTACGTTCGCAAGTTGGCAGAGGCATAAAAATAAACAATTGACGACTCTTGTTGGTCAGAAAAATTGTTTATTGCAAGAGACATCACGTCAATACGCGCTATTGTGGCTAAACGGTGCGAGATATCGTGGTAAAGATATTTTACCCTATATTACAAAAATCGTACAATCACTTGAAGCTTTTTGTCCAGCAAAATTATATTTTCTTTTACTAAACGGATAATAATTATGAAAAAAAAATATTACAATTCGAACGATATAACAGATATTAATAACATAAGATGTTAGATATTACTAGATATTAGGTACGATAAGAAATTGTTTATTGCAAGAGACATCACGTCAATACGCGCTATTGTGGCTAAACGGTGCGAGATATCGTGGTAAAGATATTTTACCCTATATTACAAAAATCGTACAATCACTTGAAG